>Ga0209726_10002848_pt1 | contig 24782 bp, 19 predicted proteins | sample Subgrocontami54m_FD_187453 | JGI IMG/M metagenome (GOLD analysis project Ga0209726, IMG submission 187453) | Subsurface groundwater microbial communities from S. Glens Falls, New York, USA - GMW46 contaminated, 5.4 m (SPAdes) (version 3) | ecosystem: Environmental > Aquatic > Deep subsurface >... | reverse complement strand
GCTTTGCACAACAAAAATCCCAAGCCATTTATCTGGACCGCCAAGGCCAAAGACATCCTCGCCAAGGTCATTCGCGCAAACAGTCGGTTAAGTTCCAAACAGAACGAAGCACTACACTAGACACCCGTCAGGCTGCTCAGGTCCCAGCGCGGTTTGACCGGGAAGCCCGCCACCGCTTCGGGCTCGAGCCGCGCATCGAAGCGCAGCGCGCCGGCAAGGGCGATCATCGCGCCGTTGTCGGTGCAGAATTCCAGTTCCGGGTAATACACGCGAAAGCCGCGTCCCGCGGCTGCGCGATTCAACTGCTCGCGCAGCCGCCGGTTGGCGCCGACGCCGCCTGCCACCACCAGCCGCTCCAGTCCCGTGATCTCGATGGCGGCCAAGCATTTGCCGACCAGCACCTCGACCACCGCTTCCTGGAACGCATGCGCGATGTCGGCGCGCCGCTGCTCGTCCGGCGCCTGCCGGGCGCAGGCGAGCGCGACCGCCGTCTTCAACCCGCTGAAGCTGAATTCCAGGTCGCCGGAATGGATCATCGGCCGCGGCAAACGCAGTGCGCCCGGACGCCCGCGCTCGGCCAGTTGCGCCAGCGCGGGACCGCCCGGGTAGGGCAGGCCGAGCAATTTTGCGGTCTTGTCGAACGCCTCGCCGGCGGCGTCGTCCTGCGTTTCGCCGAGCAACGCGTAGGCGCCCACCCGGGTGACGCGCATCAGTTGCGTGTGGCCGCCCGACACCAGCAGCGCGAGAAACGGGAAGGACGGGGCATCGCGCGACAACAGCGGCGACAGCAGGTGGCCTTCCAGGTGATGCACCGGCAGCGCCGCAATGCCGAGGCCGAACGCCAGCGACGCGGCGACGCTGGCGCCCGCCAGCAGCGCGCCGGCGAGGCCCGGGCCCCGCGTGTAGGCGATGGCATCGAGTTCGCCAAGGGATCTGCCGCCTCCGGCCAGCACCTGCCGGATCAGCGGCGACAGCCGGCGGATGTGATCGCGCGATGCCAGTTCCGGCACCACGCCGCCGTAGTCGTCGTGCATTTCCACCTGCGAATGCAGCGCGTGCGCGAGCAGGCCGAGGCGCGTGTCGAACAGCGCCACCCCGGTTTCGTCGCACGAGGTTTCTATGCCGAGGATCAGCATGCAATCGCCGCATCCGGCCCGGGTTTCGCGTCAGTCATCGGTGAACGACTTTCAATGGACCTTGCCGCTGCAGACCTGTCCGATGGCACCCGGCAACAGCGCGGCAACAGCAACAGCGGCGGGCGCAGCGGTTGGCCTATTATGAACCGCTGTTCGGACCGGACCAAGCTTCGCACAGGACAAAGCCGGCGTTGCCCGCGGCACCGGCGTACGGTTCGGCCTCACTATCGAAGATGCCGAAGAGGCCGGTCTGGTCTTTGACTTGCTCGATAGCGTTAAGTTATATTGTTTCGCAGTCAGAACAGGCTCGTCGCCGGCAACGTCGCCGGGCTCTACGGTCTCAACCAGGAGGGCGATCATGGCTGCCGTTCTGCAATCCACCGCCGTGCGTTTCGCCCCGCGTCGCCTCGGCCATGCCAATGTGTTCGTCGGCGATCTGGAGCGCTCGATGCGCTTCTTCAACCGGGTCTGCGGGCTGGAGGAAGTGCGGCGCGAACCGGAGATCGGCGCCGGGTTCCTGTCAAACGGCAACACCCATCATGATGTCGGCGCGATGCAGTCCGGCGGCGGCGTGCGCGTCGGCCGCGGCGGGCATGTGCAGATACCGGAAGGCCGCGGCCAGCAGGCGGGGCTGAACCATATCGGCTGGGAGATGGACAGCGAGGCCGCGCTCGCCGCCGCCTGGCGCCGCGCGGTGGATGCGGGCATCGTGCCCCATCGCACCGTCGATCACCAGCTCGCTCACAGTGTTTACCTGTTCGACCCCGATGGCAACCTGCACGAGTTCTACGCCGACATCATCGAGGACTGGCGCACGGTGTTCAATCCGGAGCGCGAGGATCTGGTCACCGGCCAGTGGGATCCGGGCGCGCAGCCGCCCTCCAAGCGGCGCTACTGGGCGCAGCAGCCCTCGATTCGCGTGGTGCGCGACGCGGTGTTCAACCCCAGGCGGATGGCACGCGCGGCGCTGGTCGCAAAGGATTTCGCCCGGCTCAAGGCTTTCTTCATCGACGTGGCGGGCCTCGAGCCGCTTGGCGCCACGCCATCCGCGGACTTCGTGCTGTTGCGCGGGGCGGCGACCCGCGATGGCTGGGACCTTGCCTTGTTCGCGCCGCGCGAGGGCTTGACGCCCGGGCTGCACCACTGGGTGTTCGAAGTCAGCGAGGAGCGTGAGCTGATCGCCGCCGAGCGCCGGGCGAACGCCTCGGGAACGCCCATCGAAATGATCCTGGACCGTCCCGGCAAGCGCAGCATCTTCATCCGCGATGCCGACGGCATGCGCTACGAGTTCCGTTTCGCCAGGCCGGGCAGCGCGGCGCGCGAGGCGGAAATGCCGGCCGCGTTGCAGCCGTTTTACGTCTGACCGGCTGACGCAGCGAGCGGCTATGCGGGCGCGTTTCCTCGATGTCGATGGCGTGCGCACGCGCCTGCTTTATGGCGGCGCCGGTCCGGCGCTGTTTCTGCTGCACGGCGTCGGGGTGTCCGGCGACACCTTCATCCGCAATATCGACCCGTTGGGCAGGCGTTACACCGTCTATGCGCCCGACATGCTCGGCCACGGCTTTACCGACGCGGTGGCATTCAAGGGCGGCCCGCCACAGGTTGCGACGGTGCGCCACCTGGGCCGGCTCGCGGATCAGTTGGGCATCGAGAACTACAGCGTCGGCGGCTCGTCATACGGGGGGCTGATCGCGGCGCTGATGTGGTTTGACCGCCCGGATCGGGTCCGGAACCTGATCCTGATCGGCAGCGGCGCGACGTTTCATCCGGCCGCCGAACAGGAGCAGACCTTGCGCAACGCCGCCGCCAACGCGAGCCAGGCGCTGGCCGATCCGTCCATCGAGAGCTGCCGCAAGCGCCTGGGAGCCATCTGTTTTGACCCGCGCGCGGTTGCCGAGGAGATCCTCCCGGTCCAGTTGACGTCCTACGCGCTGCCCGACCGGTTCGATGCCTACAAGGAGACCATCGCCGGCCTGATCGCGACCTGTGCATCGACCGAGCACCGCGTCTATTCGCGGCTCGAACAGTTGCGGGCGCGCACGCTGATTCTCACCGGCCGCGAGGATATCCGCGCGAACTGGGCGCTGCACGTGGCGGGCCGCAGGCGCATGCCGAATGCCCGCCTGCTCACCTTCGAGCAATGCGGCCATCTGCCGTACATGGAACATCCCGAGGCATTCAACACCGCAGTCGATGGTTTCCTCGCCGGCGATGAGGTCGGCGAGTAGCGGGTCTCGCATGGGGATATACCGACGCCAGGTTGATTGGGGGGCCAGCTCAATACACGCTCCACGCCTGAAATTTTTCGATTCCACTTCGCGCGGCTTACACCGAGTTCAATGATCTCCTGCGTCTTCTCGCGAAGACTCGGCCAGTCACCGAATCCTGGTCCAGGTCAAACCCCGGCGAGTCTTTCCGGCCATGCGGGAGGCTTGCCTCAAGCGGGTCCGTCTGTGAAGCAGCCATTTCAAGGAGCCAGCATGAATCCAGATGCGACCGGCGGCGTGAGCGCCGACCGAATCCAGACGGCGGACAAACCGGCAACCCGGGCGAAAGTCATCCGTTATCGCACCCCCGTGAGTCGTCGCAACCGCAGCATCACGCCGCTGTGCCGCACCGATATCATGTACGCGGCGGTGCAGGTCATCGGGGCGGGCGGTGAGAACACCTTGCACAGCCATACGCAGCTGGACGGTCTCTGGTTTGTGCTTCGCGGGCGCGCCCGGTTCTACGGAAATGAGAACGTGCTCCACGGGGAGCTCGGCGAGCGCGATGCCATCCTGCTTCCCCGCGGCGTCAGCTACCGCTTTGAAAGCGTGGGCGAGGAGCCCCTCGAACTGCTGCAGGTCGAAGCGATCACCAAAGGAGCGAGCGACGAGATAAAGTTTCATGAGCCGAAAAAACGGGGCAGCGAAGAGTTCGATATATTCAGCCTTGAGGGCGAGGTGCTCAACAAGCCCGCTACAGGACAGCCGACCGGCTGACCAGGATGCTCGATCCGGGTCATCGCCCGACCGTTGCAGGTTTCAACAATAGCGCCGCCCGGATGGGATCAGGGATATTTCCGCTTCCGGGCCGCAGGGAATCAATTGGTCAACGTGGAGAAAATTTCATGAAACACATCATCTCGGTTGTATTTTTTTTGTTGGCCGGCGCTGCCGGCATCAGCCATGCGCAGGACAGGTTTCCGGCCAAATCCGTGCAGTTGGTCGCGCCGTTTTCGCCCGGCACCGCCGTCGATTTCCTGGCGCGGATCGTCGCCGACAGGCTGTCCCCGAAACTCGGCCAGCCGGTGGTGGTGCAGAACCGTCCCGGCGCGAGCGGCACCATCGCGGCCGATTCGGTGGCGAAGGCGCTCCCGGACGGCTATACGATCCTGATCGTCAATTCACAGCACTCGGCCAATCCGGCGCTGTTCGCAACCCTGCCCTACGATACGCTGCGGGATTTCGCCGGCATCGCGCTGATCGCCCAGGCGCCGAGCGTGATGGTGGTCAGCCCAAAGCTGGGTGTGAGTACGGTCAAGGAATTCATCGCGCTGGCGAAACGGCAACCGGGCAAGATCAACTACGCCACATCCGGGGTCGGCACCAACACGCATCTTGGCGGCGCCTACTTCGCCGGCCGCGCGGGCGTCGAAATGGTGGGCGTCCCGTACAAAGGACTGGAAATGATCGCGGACATGATCAGCGGCCGGATGGAAGCCATGTTCGTGCCGTTACCGGCGGTGCTCTCGCATATCAAGGACGGCAAGCTGATTGCGCTTGGGGTGACGTCCCGCGAACCCTTGCGCATGCCGCTGGAACTTCCGACGATCGAGAGCGCGGGCGAGCTGCCCGGGTACGAGCACATCACGTACTACGGCTTTCTCGCTCCGGCCAAGGTCCCGAAACGGATACTCGACCAGTTGAGCCGGGACATAAGAGAGACGGTCCGGGAGAAGGAGGTCCTGGACAAGCTGGTTGCGCAAGCCATCCTGCCGCGCGACTTCGGTCCCGCGGAGTTCGACGCATTCCTGCGCGCCGATGTGGAAAGGACCGGGGCTTTGATCAAATCCCTCGGCGCCAAGGGGAACTGAACCGGGCGGACGGTGTTTTCAGTCCTTTTTAGAATGTATGCGTTCCGCCAGACCCAAACCCCATTGGACAAGGCTTGCGGTGGCGTTGCATTCCCAAACCTCCTATAATGGCGGGCTTCTTTCTCCTCTCAGGGAATCTCAGCTTCATGCCGACAGTACGCGTCAAGGAAAACGAGCCGTTTGAAGTGGCGCTGCGCCGCTTCAAACGCACCATCGAGAAGACCGGGCTGTTGACGGAATTGCGGGCCCGCGAATTCTACGAAAAGCCGACGGCTTACCGGAAGCGCAAACTTGCCGCCGCCGTGAAGCGCCATTACAAGCGGCTGCGCAGCCAGACGCTGCCGCCGAAAATGTACTAGGGCTGGTGACTGGCGGGACAGCCCGCAAGATACCGGCGGCCTGTACCAGAAACAAGCCAGGGCGCGCCGGGACTGCCTGCGGAGGGCCTCCCGGCGGTTTGCTTTCCGGGGGTTGTTGAACACCTCGAGATCAATCCCTCCCAAGCACTCAAACATGTCCCTCAAAGCGCGGATTACCGAAGACATGAAGTCGGCGATGCGAGCCAGGGAGGCGCAACGCCTGTCCGCCATTCGCCTGCTGCTGGCCGCATTGAAGCAGAAGGAAGTCGACGAGCGGGTCGAACTGAGCGATGCCCAGGTGCTGGTCATCATCGAAAAGCAGATCAAGCAGCGGCGTGAATCCATCCTCCAGTACGAGGCGGCAAACCGTCCGGAACTGGCGGCAAAGGAGCGGTTCGAGGCCGAACTGCTGCAGGGCTACCTGCCGCAACAGGCCGGGGAGGCGGAAATCGCCGCGGAAATCGACAAGGCACTGGCACAGACGGGGGCGAGCGCCATGGCTGATATGGGCAAAGTGATGGCCGTGCTCAGAACCAGGCTTGCCGGGCGCGCCGACATGGGCAGGCTTTCCGCGCAGGTCAAGGCGCGGCTGTCCGGTGGTTGACCCGCGCCGCAGGGCGGAAGGCAGAATTCAGTCCGTGGCCTTGCGTATCCTGGAATTTCGACTATAAATAGCAGGTAGCCGTTGGCGACGGGTGTCGCCGCGGCTCGGCCTTCAGGCAGACGGGGGAGCGCGCCTGCCGCACATTGCCGGATTGTACCGGCGCCGATTCATCCGGCGCCGATTCGTCAGGCCAGACGCCGTGATCCCAGACCATTTCAAGCAGGACCTGCTGAACCGGACCGATATCGTCGATTTGATCGAGCGATACGTGCCGCTGAAGAAGGGCGGGTCGAATTACCTGGCGTGCTGCCCGTTTCACAACGAGAAATCGCCCTCGTTCACCGTCAGCCAGACCAAGCAGTTTTATCATTGTTTCGGTTGCGGCGCCCACGGCGACGCGATTTCGTTCCTCATGGAATATTCCGGGCTGGGCTATATCGAGGCGGTACGCGATCTCGCCGATTCAGCCGGAATGAAGATGCCGGAATTCGAGTCGCGCGCAAGCAAACCGGAGGCGGGCCCCGATCTGTATGAAATGATGAAGCAGGCCGCGCTGTACTACCGCGAGCAGCTCAAGGTTTCGCCGGTGGCCATCGAGTACCTCAAAGGCCGCGGCTTGACAGGCAAGGTGGCCGCCCATTTCGGCATCGGTTATGCGCCGGGCGGATGGCAGAACCTCCAGGCCGTATTCCCGCAATACCAGGACAAATCGCTGCGCGATTGCGGCCTGGTGGTCGAGAACGACAGCGGCAGGCGCTATGACCGCTTTCGCGATCGCATCATGTTTCCCATTCTCAATCAGCGTGGTTCGGTAATCGCGTTCGGCGGGCGGGTGCTGGAGCGCAAGGATGCTGCCGCCGCGGGCGAGGGCAACCCGCACGAGGACGGCGGCAAGGACGGCGGCGGACCGAAATACCTCAACTCGCCGGAAACGCCGTTGTTTGAAAAAGGCCGGGAACTCTACGGCCTCGCCCAGGCGCGCATGCCGATCCGGGCGGCGGGCCGGGCGGTGGTGGTCGAGGGGTACATGGACGTGGTGGCGCTGGCGCAGCACGGCATCGAGTACGCCGTTGCCACCCTCGGCACGGCGACCTCGGCCACCCACGTGCAGAAGCTGTTTCGACAGACCGACGAAATCGTGTTCTGCTTCGATGGCGATGCTGCCGGGCGCCGCGCCGCATGGCACGCCCTGGAGGTGAGCCTGCCGCTCGTGCCCGATCACAAGACGGTGCGGTTCCTGTTCCTGCCCGAGGAGCACGACCCCGACAGCTATGTAAGGGCGCACGGCAAGGACGCATTGGAGACCTTGCTGCGCCAGGGAATGCTGCTTTCCGAGTATCTGGTCGAAGAACTGCGGGGGCGGGTGCAGATGGACACCTCCGAGGGACGCTCGCGCCTCATCCATGAAGCCAAACCGCTGCTGAAGCGGCTGAGCGCGCCGGGGCTGCAATTGCAATTGCTGAAACGTTTCGCCGAACTCTCGGACATCACCCAGCAGGACGCGGCGCATTTGCTCCAGATCAAGGTCGCCTCCCAGGCGCGGCAGCACATCCCGCCTCGTCAGGAACGCCCCCTTGCCCAGAGTTTCGAGCGCTGGCTGCTGAAACGGCTGATGATCAATCCGGCGCTGGGCCGGCATTTGCCCGTGGCACACCTCGATCCGGACCATGCCGATACGCCGGGTATCCTGGCGCTGATTGAATATGCCCGCCACAGCCCCCATCCTAATTCCGAAGCGCTGCTCATCGATCACTTCCGCGGCAGCGAACTGGAAAAGCTGTTCAACCAGGTGCGTTCGGAGCTGATGGTGCTCAATCTCACCCCCGAGCAGGCGGAAGCCGAGTTTCTGGACGCGCTGCCCAATCTGGAGCGCCGCTGCATCCATGAGCGGCTGACCCGGCTGCGGTTGCGCGCGGCGCAAGGCAGCATCACCCCCGGCGAAATCGCCGACATGGATGGGCTTCTCAAGCGCCTTTCGGCACTTGCAAGACCGATTTGAGCCCCTATATGTTAACATTGCAGGTTCCCTTCGAACCCCTCTCCCCGGCTCAGGAATGACCATGGCAAACCGCAACAGGAAGGCCCCCAACGTGAAAGCCAGGCCGCGCGCCGGGACCAGGCATCTTGCCGGGGCGAGGCGTTCGCCGTTGCGCGCCAGGCCCGCGTCCGCCCGCAGGGGGAGCGCCGCCCGGACCTCGTCAAGCAAGGAGAAAAAATTGCAATTGAAGGCGACACCGGCCGCACAAAAGCACGAGGACAGGCACGAGGACAGGCACAAGGACAGGAGCAAGGACAGGAGCAAGGCGGAGAAGGATCGCACGCGGGACCAGAAAGCCCGGGCCGCCGCGAAGATGCAGGCGGAGAAAGAACGGGCGAAAGCGCTGAAAATGAGGGGCCGCCAGAAGGAGCGCGCGCAGGCGGAAAAAGAGAGGGAGCGGGTGCGCCTGCAAAAGGATCGCGAGCGGGAGAAATCGCGCAGGGAAAAAGAGCTTGCCAGGAACAAAGTGAAGGCGGACCGGGAGCGGGAAAAAGCCCGCATTGCCGCGGCGCGGGAACAGGCCCGGCGGGAAGCGGCGGCCGATAAGGCGAAATTGAAGGAAATCAGGCAGAAAGCACAGGCTCTCATCAAGGCGCGGGGCGTGCGTTCGGGTCGCCCTTCAAAGGCAGAACGCAACCAGCTGGAACTGCTGCGCGGCAAGGAACTCAAGCCCGAGGATGCCGAGGCGCGCCGGTTGCGCCTGAAAAATCTCATCAAGCTGGGCAAGGAGCGTGGCTATCTGACCTACGCCGAGGTAAACGACCACCTGCCGGACGAAATGGTCGATGCCGAGCAGATCGAGTCGATCATCTCGACCTTCGCCGACATGGGGATCCAGGTCTACGACGAGGCGCCCGATGCCGAAACGCTGCTGATCGCCGGAAACGCGCCCGCGGTGGTGCCGGACGAGGATGCGGAAGAGGAAGCCGAAGCCGCGCTTTCCACCGTCGATCCGGAGTTCGGCCGCACCACCGACCCGGTTCGCATGTACATGCGCGAGATGGGCTCGGTGGAACTGCTGACCCGCGAGGGCGAGATCGAAATCGCCAAGCGCATCGAGGATGGCCTGCGCCACATGATCCAGGCGATCTCCGCCTGTCCCACCACTATTGCGGAAATCGCCGAACTGGCCGACAAGGTCGGGCGTGACGAAATGCGCATCGACGAACTGGTGGACGGGCTGATCGACCCGAATGCGAAGGACCAGGAACCGGTCGAAGAAGTCGCCGCCGAAGACGTGGAGCCGGAGCAAGAGGAAGAGGTCGACGAGGAGCAGCAGAGCGCCGCCATTACGGCGGGGCTGCTCAAGCTCAAGGAGGAATCGCTGGCGCGCTTCGCCAAGATCAAGCGCCTCAACGAGAAGATGAAGGCGGCGCTGGTAAAGCACGGTCACCGCAGCAAGGAATACATCAAGGTCCGCGAACAGATCTCGGGCGAACTGCTCGGCATCCGCTTTACCGCGCGCATGATCGAGCGGCTGTGCGACAGCCTGCGCGGCATGGTGGACGAGGTTCGCCGCCACGAGCGCTCCATCCAGGACCAGTGCGTCTACAAGAGCAACATGCCGCGGCCGCACTTCATCAAGGTGTTCCCGGGCAACGAAACCAACCAGCGCTGGGTGCGCAACGAGATCGCCTCGAACAAGCCCTGGAGCCAGGTATTGACGCGCTACGAGCCGAACATCATGGAACAGCAGCACAAGCTGCTCGCGATCCAGAAGCGCATCGGCATCCCGCTGCGGGATCTGAAGGAAATCAACAAGCAGATGTCCACGGGCGAAGCGAAGGCCCGCCGCGCCAAGCGCGAAATGACCGAAGCGAACCTGCGCCTGGTGATCTCGATCGCCAAGAAATACACCAACCGCGGGCTGCAGTTCCTCGACCTGATCCAGGAGGGCAACATCGGCCTGATGAAGGCCGTGGACAAGTTCGAATACCGCCGCGGCTACAAGTTTTCGACCTACGCCACCTGGTGGATACGGCAGGCGATCACGCGCTCGATCGCGGACCAGGCGCGCACCATCCGCATTCCGGTGCACATGATAGAGACGATCAACAAGATGAACCGCATCTCGCGCCAGATCCTGCAGGAGACCGGGCAGGAACCCGATCCGGCAACCCTGGCGATCAAGATGGAGATGCCCGAGGAGAAGATCCGCAAGATCCTCAAAATCTCCAAGGAGCCGATTTCGATGGAGACGCCGATCGGCGACGATGATGATTCCCACCTCGGCGATTTCATCGAGGACCAGACGACCCTGGCGCCCAACGATGCGGCGATGTTCGCCTCGCTGCGCGAAGTCACCAAGGACGTGCTGGACTCGCTCACGCCGCGCGAAGCCAAGGTGCTGCGGATGCGCTTCGGCATCGAGATGAACACCGACCACACGCTGGAGGAAGTCGGCAAGCAGTTCGATGTGACGCGCGAGCGCATCCGGCAGATCGAAGCCAAGGCGCTCCGCAAGCTGCGCCATCCTTCCCGCTCGGAGCGGCTGAAGAGCTTTCTTGACAACAACTGACGGCGCGGCGCGCCGTCATTCCCGCCTGAGGCGGGAATCCAGCGGTTCGCGGAGCCTGCCCCGCGGGGCGACGGCACGGGTGACATGTCCCAATTTGACTACGACTATTTTGTCATCGGCGGCGGTTCGGGCGGGGTGCGCAGTGCGCGCGTCGCGGCGGACCTGGGCGCGCGCGTCGCGATAGCCGAAGACCACCGCTTCGGCGGCACCTGCGTCATCCGCGGCTGCGTGCCGAAGAAACTGCTCAGCTACGCGGCGCATTTCCACGAGGATTTCGACGATGCGGCCGGCTTTGGCTGGACCGTGGCGGCACCGCGCTTCTCCTGGCCGGCACTCATCGCCAACAAGAACAGGGAAATTGCGCGCCTGGAGGGCATTTATGCCAGGCTCCTCGAAAATTCGAAGGTGACCCTGCTACGGGGCCGGGCCACGGTGGCCGATGCGCACACCGTCGAGGTGGGCGGCAAACACATCACCGCAAAGGCGCTCCTCGTGGCCACCGGCGGCTGGCCGGTGAAGCCGGCCATCCCCGGCGCGGAACTGGCCATCACCTCCAACGAGGCGTTCGAATTGCCCGAACTGCCGCGCCGCGTGCTGGTCGTGGGAGGGGGTTACATCGCGGTCGAGTTCGCCGGCATTTTCAACGGGCTGGGATCGCAGGTGACGCTTTCGTACCGGGGCGAGGAGATCCTGCGCGGCTTTGACGACGATGTGCGCCGGCACCTGCATCTGGAACTGGGCAAAAAAGGCATCGAAGTGCTGACCGGGCACCGCGTGGCGGCGCTCGAGCGTGCGGGGAACGGACTGCGCGCGCGCTGCGATGGGGTCGAAACAAGGCAAGTCGATGCGGTCATGTTCGCCACCGGCCGGGCGCCCAACACCAAAGGCCTCGGGCTTGAGCGCGCCGGCGTAAGACTCGACCAGAGCGGCGCCGTGGCGGTGGACCGGTACTCGCGCTCGAGTGTCGCGAGCATCTATGCCGCCGGCGACGTCACCGATCGTATCGCCCTGACGCCGGTCGCGATCCGCGAGGGCCAGGCTGTCGCCCGCACCCTGTTCGGCGGCGGCGCGCCGGTGCCGGTGGATCACGACGACGTGCCGAGCGCCGTGTTCAGCCAGCCGCCGGTCGGCAGCGTCGGGCTGTCCGAGGCCAAAGCCGTGGAAAGCTGCGGCGAGGTGGATATCTACAAGACCGATTTCAAGCCGCTCAAGGCCACCTTGTCCGGCCGCGACGAACGCACCATGATGAAACTCGTCGTGGACGCGGGCTCCGGGCGCGTGGTGGGGGCGCACATGGTCGGCCCGGACGCGCCCGAAGTCATCCAGGGAATCGCCATTGCGGTCAAGGCCGGATTGACCAAGGCGCAGTTCGACGAAACGGTGGGAATCCATCCGACGGCGGCGGAAGAATTCGTGACCTTGAAAGAGAAGGTCCGGGTAAAGCGCGCCGCGGCGGCTTGACGTTCCACCGTATTATTCCAGTGTGGGTATATAAAATTCTCGAAACCGCCCGCCGTACGGGGAGTAGTGCGTTTCAATTTTTTGAAATTACCGCGGAAGCACGGCCGCAGCGCCGCGCTATAATTGTTCATCGGGCCTATAGCTCAGTTGGTTAGAGCAGAGGACTCATAATCCTTTGGTCCCTGGTTCGAGTCCAGGTGGGCCCACCAACAACCCGTCCGAAGTAGTCCAATAAAGGTCGTAAGCACCAGTAACTAAAGGGCTTACGGCCTTTTTCTTGTCCAGAGTAGTCCGCAATGGGCTATTGCAATCCGGGGGTATCTGGGGGTATTCTTTGGGGTATCGGCCCTCGCACTGGGGGTATCGCGCACCGGGGGAACCCAAGATGCCACTGACAGACACCGGAATTCGCAAGACCAAGCCAGGCCCAAAAGCTTCACGACTCTTTGACGGCGGTGGGCTGTATCTGCAAGTCTCGCCAGCCGGGGCGAAGCTGTGGCGCTTCAAGTACCGATTCAACGGAAAGGAAAAACTGCTCGCCTTGGGCGTCTATCCTGCTGTCACTCTCGCCAGCGCCCGAGACCGGCGCGACCAGGCGCGGAAGCTGCTCGCCGAAGGCATAGACCCGAGCGCACACCGGAAAACCGCGAAGGCGATGCGCGAGACGCTGGCCGCGAATAGTTTTGAAGCCGTGGCGCGGGAGTGGATAGGCGGCCGGAAGGCGGGATGGTCAGCGAGCCACGTTAGCAAAACTACAACGCGACTATCGAATAACGTGTTTCCATGGATCGGGAGTAGGCCGATAGCGGAAGTTACTGCGCCTGACATTCTGGCGGTGCTCAGACGGGTAGAAGGTCGGGGAACGCTCGATACAGCACATAGAGTCGCGCAAGCCTGCGGGCAAGTATTTCGCTATGCGGTCGCAACCGGACGCGCTGATCGTGATCCTACGGGCGATCTACGCGGGGCATTGCCGGCGGTGAAGCAAGAGCATTTCGCAGCGATTACCGAACCGACTGAAGTAGGCGAATTGCTGCGCGCAATCGAAGGATTCAAGGGCACGTTCATCGTGCAATGCGCGCTGAAACTTGCTCCTATGCTATTCGTGCGTCCGGGTGAACTGAGGCAAGCGCGCTGGCAGCAATTTGACCTTGAAAATGGCGAGTGGAAATATCTGGCGACCAAGACCAAGACTGAACACCTTGTCCCGCTGGCATCGCAAGCCGTGGCGACCTTGCGCGAACTGCACGCCCTGACGGGACGCACGGCCTTTGTATTTCCGGGAGCGCGAAGCAACGGACGGGCGATGAGCGATGCTGCGGTGAATGCTGCGCTTCGGCGCATGGGATACAACACGCGCACGGAGATTACCGGGCATGGTTTCAGAGCGATGGCTCGTACAATCTTGCATGAGGTGCTTGGCATCGCGCCGGAAGTGATCGAGCATCAATTGGCGCATCGTGTGCCGGACGCACTCGGCACAGCTTACAACCGGACTAAGTTCCTGCCAGAGCGGCGCAAGATGATGCAGCAATGGGCTGACTACCTGGACAAGCTGAGGACTGGCGCGGATGTGATCCTGTTGCGCGGGCAGGCTGCCTAGCGAATTGCTGCGCCTAGCCCGAGGCTGATTCCCGAGGGCGAAAACCGAGTTCCCTTGCCCGGCTGGCGCGGCTCTCGCATCAAGGGAGCGTGAAGGGGGCGCATATGGGACAACGACCAGCGAATTTATTCGATCTACTCAAAGAGTGGGAGGCGGAAAAATACGATGGGCTTCGAGGCACGATAGAGCAAGTCTGGGCGCCGGCTTTCATCAAGGACAAGTTCACGGCGGACCGGATTACCATCGCTGGCGCGCTCTGCGATCATAAAATTACCCCGAACCAAGTGGTCGAATCGTTTCAAGCTCACCTGAGGATGGAAGAATTGCTTCGGCTGGAGGATCGCTGTTTAGCAGAGCATATGCACGCAGAAGCTGAGGATCTACAAAGGGAAATGCTGGCACTGAAGATGCCAGAGGAGAGCGTTATCGATCAAGCAATTGTGCGGCTGGTCAGACTGCGTTGCGACCTGGAATCAGGCGAAGATGCGTGCCGTGAACTTTGGCTAGGCAAGGACCTGGCACACGCCGCGAAGGTTGGAATAAACAAAATGCGTACATCTGCGGCAGGCGGATCCGCTGGCAGCGTGGTAGCGCCAAATGCAGTTGTTAAGATGGCCAGGAATTTATATGAGGAAAACGGTGGACGAAGGGGCCTGGCTCGCCTTGTTAAGGAACGCGGTAGTTTTTCATACTCGATAAGGCAAATAGATAGAATTCTCAACACAAACAAAATTCACTGAGACATAGCTACTGCGTCTTATCCGTGCGGATGATGAAAGTACGATTCATCCACAAAAGGACGGACACATGGCTACCAAGCCAAGCACGCAAAGTGCGAAATCGAAGCGCGCATACCCTGCGACGCTACCGGATACAGGGTATGTACGGTTGCCGCAGATCATTGGTGATCCGGACAGTGACCCGCCAACACCCGCAATAATCCCGATCAGTAAGTCCGCTTGGTGGGACGGCATTGCCAAGGGCAAGTATCCGAAAGGGGAAAAGCTCGGGCCGAAGACTACGGTGTGGCGCGTCGAGAAGATTCGCGCGCTATTGGAAGAGCGTGCTGCTGTGGTCGTCGCGTGATCAGGCAGACGACCATGACAACAAAAACAAAGGGCGCCGGAGTCTGCAAACTCCGCGCCCTCAGAACATCTCACTCGCAAGCCAATTCTACCGTGATACCAGCCACAGCTGGTAGGGCAGCGGCAATTGCCGCTTGCCCGCACGGAATTCTGCCGCTGGAAAACTGTGCCCCACTTTGCCGGCAAAAACTGGTTTGGAGCGCGTCATGATGCGCTGCGTGGACTACCGGCCGTATCAGAAGGGCTTTTTGATGGGATTCGCCACGCTAGAGCTTGCGTCGGGCTTGATATTGACAGATTTCACCCACCACCAAAGCGGTGGCCGCGAGTGGATCGGTGTTCCGGGACGGCCGGTACTCGATAACGCCGGCAACGTGGCACGAACCGACCGCGGCAAACCTCAGTACGTCCAGAGCATTGGTTTCACAACGCCCGCCGTGAGAGATGCCTTCCTATCGCAGGCAATGCGCGCGATTCATGAATTCCTGGCCCAGAAAGCAAAGACCCTCCAAACGGAACGCGAGGAGGGTCGATGAGCGGAATCATTGAAACAGTGCAACCTGATCATAGCATGATGGTCCGCACCCTTGGAATGCTCGCCTCGGATGGCGTTATTGAATTGCGGGCGCTCACGCAGCGCGGGCGCAAGCGCACGGACGCGGGTTACTTCGATGTGTCGCACCACGCCAACGCAGCGCGCGAGGCCCAACGGCTGAATGCAAATGGCGCGGCGGTCTACGTCACGCTGAACCCCGTTGATCCGCAGTTACTCGGGCGTTATTCCAATCGAATCGAGCCGCATGCACAGGCGACCACCACGGATGCAAACATTGTGCGGCGTACGCGGTTGCTGCTCGACTTCGATCCCGTACGGCCGAAGGACACAAGCGCCACAGACGCGCAATTAGAGTGGGCCAGGGAAGCGGCGCGAAGAGCTTATGCGCTGCTCAAGGAATTGGGCTGGGCGGATCCCGAGGTTGCGGAAAGCGGCAATGGAATGCACCTGATCTATCCGCTCGACTTGCCAAATACGCCAGAAGTGACCGAGGCGGTGAAAGCGGTGCTCAATGCCTTGGCCGACCGACTCGACACGGACGCCGTGAAGCTGGATCGCAGTGTGTTCAATGCAGCGCGCATCGTGAAGCTGTACGGGACCATTGCGAACAAGGGAGACAACACGCCCGCCACGCCCTGGCGCCTATCGCGCCTCGTGAAAATGCCAAAGCGCGAAGGCGTGGTAACGCTGGACCAGTTACGTGAGATTGCCCCGACGGTTGATCTCCCCAAGCGGGTGAATGGCGATGTGTACCGAGGTCAGGCTCCTTTTGATCTTGACGCGTTTCTGTCACGCCTCGGGATAGAGGCGAAGCGTGACCAGCATAACGGTGGGGACCGTTACCGGCTGGCGCGATGCCCTTTCAGTCCGGAACACACGAATGGCGAGGCTGCGGTATTTCGCGCTGCGGATGGCGCGCTCGGTTTCAAGTGCCAGCACAACTCCTGTGCCGACAGGCATTGGCAGGATGTGCGGGAACTGGTAGACGGACCCAAGGAACTGCGACGCGGGCCGCAGGCGGGCGCGGGTGTGCCGGCAGTGCCAGCGCATCAACCACCTACCGGAAACGCGCCAAACCCGAGCGCTGACGCCTGGCCGGCCCCTTTGCCGCTGCCAACACTTCCCAATGTGCCAGCGTTCGACTTGCGCCTACTGCCGGATAAGTTCACGCCCTGGGTCGCCGATGCCGCCGAGCGTGCACGATTCGCGCCGGACTTTGCCGCCGTTTCGGCGATGGTGGCTTTTGGCAGTTTAGTCGGTCGCCGGTTAGGCATTCGGCTGAAAGCACAGGACGACTGGACCGAGTACGGGAATGTCTGGGGTGCGCTGATCGGGTTGCCTTCAAGCCTGAAAACGCCAGCCATGCGTGATGCGATGAGCCCCTTCAAGCGTTTGCAGTTCGCTGCCGATGAGACTGCCGCCAAGGAAGCTTTGATTTTTGCGGCCGAGTTTGAGAAGGCGAAGATTCGCAACGATGCGGCGAAGAAGGTAGCCAAGGCTTCGCTTGCCGACGATCCCGGCGCCAAACTTGAGCTTGTGCTTGAGGCTATGCCTGAAGCGCCGCCAAGCCGCGTCTACTGGACTTCTGATGCCACGGTAGAACGGCTGGGCGAAATGCTTGCCGAGAATCCAAACGGGTTGCTGGTGGAACGTGACGAGCTTTCGTCACTGCTCACGAATCTAGAGGATGAACGGAACGCCGCGGCGAGGGGGTTTTATCTCACCGGCTGGAGCGGGAAGGAAGGCTACCGGTTTGATCGGATCATGCGAGGAAAAACGGCGATTCCGGCTTTCGCCATGTCGGTGATTGGTGGAATTCAGCCCGGCCCGCTGGAGCGGTATGTGCGAGGCGCATTCTCGGGCGAACGTGCGGATGGGCTGTTGCAGCGGTTTCAGCTTGCCGTGTGGCCCGACGCGCCGGCATTCGAGTACGTGGATCGATGGCCCAGCAAGGAAAGCAAGGAGGCAGCAGCGGCCCTTTTCGCGTTCGCCGACACGTTCGATCCGGAACGTATCGGGCGGCAAGACGACTTTGGCAATTCTCCGCCCTACCTGCGCCTGGGCGCTGGAGCACAAGGGCTGTTCGTGGAGTGGTACTCAAATTTCATGATCTCACGGCGCAACCGCGAGACCAGCGGCGAGGATTGCTCCGCCGTTTCATCTCACTTCGGCAAGTACCCCGGACTGCTCGGGAAGCTTGCTCTTATTTTTCATCTCGCCGACCAGCCAGACGGGTATGAGGTCCGTGAACGCACCATGTTGAAGGCCCTATCCTGGCTGGAATATCTGGAACCGCATGCTCGGCGCATCTATCACGCCGCCGACGCACCGGACGCAGATACCGCACGCCTTCTCCTTGCAAGGATCAGCCGCGGGCAGGTTCAAAGCCCATTCAAAGCACGGGAGGTCTACCGCAACGGATGGCATGGGTTGGGCGACGCCAAGCGGGTAAAAGCTGCGTGCCGCTTGCTCGCGGACTACGACTACCTGCGGGCGGTCGAAACTGATGCGCCGGTGATGGGCCGGCCGTCTGACCCCGCCTACTACGTCAATCCCAAGGTGGCGTCATGAGCTACCTGGATCGCCTCACCGATCTGGAAACACGCCAAAGACCAACTGACAGAACTGACAAAAGTACTTCTGTCGGTTTTGTCAGTTCCATTCCGGCGCGTATTGAGCGAGTGGCGACCGAAACTGAACCGGCGGAATTGGGCCGGCTGGTGACAGCGATCTATGCGGACGATATAGAAGCCGACCCCGCCGAGGCACTCGCCCCCGCCTTGAGCGATCCCGAGAATGAGCCGCTGCGAAACCTCGCGATTGAAACCCGCCGGCAGCGGGTCCTGACCGTCCTGCGCGAAAACCCGAACGTCAGGAGGGCGATTGTGGTTGACGACGAAGCCGATCCGCACGACATAATCGTAACCATGGCCATGCGGGGTGCGGCCACCTTTGACATGAGAGTTCCTCGCGCCAAATGGAATCCGGACAAGTTCATCGAGTTGATCGATCACTGCGGATCAACCGCGCACTGATGAAGACAAAACCCATTGCCCCACGAAGCGCGGCCATTCATATTGCGGCTACCAATACCGCTTTTGTCCGGGAAGCGAAAGCGCCATCAATCGACGATAGAGAAGGTTTCATCCAACCGGGCCGGCGGGTGAAAACGAAAAAGCGAGAAACCTCAAAAGCCCTTCATCAAGCGATCGACCCGGCATTCCAAAGTGCACTCGCCCTCCGCGGCGTGGCGCCAGGACTTCTCATTTCATTAGATGAGAAGCCGACTGTTTTTTTCGCGGATCTCGTCTTCCAATTGAAGGCCGAGACTGAAAAGCTAAAACAGGGGGATCTCACCGCAGCCAAAGCCGCGCTATTTGGTCAGGCGCAAGTCTTGCAGGCGCTGTTTTCTTCGTTGATCGAACGGTCATACACGCATTTCGGCAGTGAACACTACCAAGAGCGAATATTGCTCGCACTTCGTGTCCAAAATAATTGCCGGAAGACCCTTGAAACGCTTGGGCGCATCACCAATCCTTGTCAACCAACGGTTATTCAACAAAATCAGGTCGTAATGCAAGGCTCTGATCTCGAGCACCATTCCGCCAGAGAAATAAATCCGGCAACCGAACTATTGGAGTCCTCAAGTTATGAACGGATGGACATCGGAACGACGGGCGCGGCAATCGAAGCTGATTCACATCTGGAAGCCATGGCAGTCCGGAGGCGTAAAAACCCCGCAGGGTAAGGCGATCAGCCGCATGAACGGCTGGAAGCATGGGCAGCGGTCGGCGCCCGTGAGGGGTCTCCAGAAGGTTCTACGAGATCAAATGCGCGCCTTGGCTGAATTTCAGAACGAATAGGCGTTTTCTGAAGGACTCGCCTTTCGCCGAGTGCAGCAGCTCACCAAAACGTAGGAGGCGCCAATCTGTCTGGTATCCATCAGAACATCTGTGCTTGCGGCGCTTTTCCCCGGCGCGCAGACTTCTGCAATGCCTTGCGCTCTTTCTCCTCCGCCAGCTTTTGGGCAATGAAATTGTCCAAGCTGTCGGTGTTGTAGGGCCAGAAGAGCTGGGTATATGCCTCGTTGGGAGCGGGGACCAATTTGTCGAACAGGGCTAGCTCCGTTTCAGCACCAACCAGCCAAGTCGGAATATCCGGTTTGGCGAGCAAAGCTGCAAAACCACTGGGCATGACATGCTTGGCAACAATGCTCAAGGGCACGTCATCTGCCAAGCGCGGCTGATTTAACAGTTGCGCCAGGAGCAAAGCGCCGCCATCAACGTAGTTACCCCCTATGTATAGCGCGGCGTTTCGGTAGCCGGGCGGCTCACAGTGCCAGTACTTTGCAATGGCTTGCTGGTAGGCTTTGACGCCGGCTGTCTTGAAACCCGCCTTGACGCGGCTGATAAAGCTCAAGGCGTTGTATGCATACGCATTCGCTAGGGCTTCTTCCAGCGGCGCGTGCGGATGGTCGAAGGTGTTGTCCGCCTGTTGCTGGCGATGGCGCAAGTAGACGGGCTGGGACTTATCCTGGGTAGCCAGGATAAGTTCCAGAGTGGTCGCCGTAGATTCCACCAAATGATGGAAAAACTCGTGATTGAATATCTCAAACAAGATGAGGTGCATCAAGGTTTCTGGCGAGAACAGCTTGAGCTGCTGGCTTTGCTGGATCAGCGCGCAGTGGTAGTTCAGCAAGGGACCAATCAGGAGGTATATGCCCCATTGGTCAAACGGAGGAAAGTGAAAGGGTCGGTAAAACGCCATAGCCTCGGCCGGCAGCTTCTCCCACCGCAGCGTCCGCACGCTGCCCTCGGCATCATGCATCGCGCCCCACAGGGCATCCGGGCTGATCCCACCAAGTTTGATGTTCTCGAAACTCTTTTTCAAGACTTTCAATTCATTTTGCGTGTGCGGTTGTGACGCATGACGCCCCGTAGATTGCGCGAGCGCCAGTCGTTCACCAAGCGCCTCAGCTCCCGGCAGAAAATTTTCCAACGGGCGATCGAACACACTGCCGGTATCGGTAAGGTCTTTGTCCTTAAGCCATGCGAATAGTGTCGGCAAGTCATGGCCAAGACGGGGACGCAGCCCCAAGTCTGCCAAGGTGTCGCCTTGTTTGCGTGCCATAGCGTTAGCCACCGCGCGTCAAGCTTGTCCCGCCTGTGTGAGCAAGCGTCGGCTCAAACCCGCCACCGTGGCAGCGCGGACAAATATTGATTGGGTCGATTGGGCTCGTCATCGATTCTCGGATCGCCACGCCTACGGCGGGGTCGGGTGCGGATCGCGCCATAGCACACCCCCTGCGGCAATTCCCGACAATCGTCGCGCCATGCTCCATTATCTACACCCTCGCCGTTCCCACCGGTCCTTGACTCTGCCCGCCTTGCTATTTCTCGGCTGGAAATTCAAGTATCGGGTTCACGTTCGTGGCCGTCTGCTCCATGACGTGATAATCACGCTTCAGATCTTCCCATGTCTTGCCGCCCGCGCCGGGAATGTCGCCGAGTGGCGTCGTAGTGAGGATATAGCCGTCCATCGAAAACTTGGCCTTTTTGAAATCCTTCCGAGCGGAAAGTGTCCTGAGTTCTTTAAGGCACTCAATTTTTGGACTGTTCTTCAGGAACAAACCGCCGTGGTGCATCCCGTGCGATTCAAGAAAGCGCAAATGCGCACGGCCAGACGCCTTGTGGCGAAGCCAGAGGAGGAAGTCGGGGTAGAAGCCGCTCTGTTTGAAGAAGCCGATGCCAGTCTTTGCTTGATTGCGGAGCAGAAACACATCGACGCCCTTGAACGGCTCCTTGTTCCTTCTCGTCTCCCAGACATCTGAAATCCGTATCAGGAGGTCACTCTCGTTCTTGCTCAAGCCAGGCGGACTAACGGCGAGTCCCGGTACCAGATACGCTTTGTCTTTCGGGTCGCGGAGGAGCGGGCTATAAAGATGACGCTCGATGTGCAAGCGTGGCAGCGGCTTCTTCCATGCCGTCTGCTGCAATTCGCCCATCCCCTTTTTGACGAGAAGTTCCAATTCCTTGAACAACTCGTCGGAAGTGGTCCGCACGCGATAAGTGACCGGTTGTTCCTTCACCACTAGCTTTGCCGGCGCGATTTCCTTGCTCTCGCGTTCCCGCTCGCGCCGGGCGGCGAAGCGGTCGAGGTAGGTCTTGCAGGCGCGCGTGGCAGCATCGCGCAAGATAGCCGGGTCGTGCCGGTCGCGGGTGGAAACTCTCACTTCACACCGGCCGAGAATGGCGGGCAGGACCATGCGCGGAATGTAGAAATGTTCGAGCCCACGCGCTCGCTTGTGTGCGAGCAGCGAATCGTAAAGCGCGGAAACGTCGACCAGTCCCAGGACCGCAGCCGTGGAGAAATCCACTTTCGCGCTTTCACCCAGCGTGCCCGCACCGATGTGCGTCCCTTCTAGCGTTTGCACACGCGGCGTGAGGTCAATGGAAACGCCAAGGTCTTCCGCCGCGACGGTGAATGTCTCGGTCCGCACGTCAAAGTCCTTGCGTGGCCGGGGGACTGGTAGCGTCTTCTCTTTTTGGAAAAGGCTCTTGCTCGTCACCGTCAGCTCGCGGAAGACGCACTCGCGTTGCAGCATCTCGCGGAAACGCTGCACGTAGTTCGCATTCCAACCAAAGATATAGAGCGTCTCCAGCGGCGCGAGTTCGCGCGGGTGCGGGCCTTCGTCGGGGAGGCGCGCGCTGCGTTTGAGTGAACGGTTCTTTCCGCGCAATCGGACGCCGCGCCCGAAAAGCTGAATCACCTGCGAGCCCTCGCCACTGCCCATGTTTAGCAGCGCCATTGACGATACGCGCCAGCTTGACCAGCCTTCGATGAATTTCTTTGCGCCGATAAGCAGATGCACGGGCGAATCCGCCGCCTCGATGCAGTCGAACAGCGAGCCGATCAGCTTGTCCGCCTTCACCTCCAGGTTGAGGTGCTCCTTCACGTGTTTCTCGAAGCTCGGCACGTCGCCAATGTTGATGACAGCAAAGTAGGGCTTCTCTTTCCCCGTGGGTGCGGAGACGCGCAGGCCAATTTCGCCCGTCTCGCCGCCGAGGTGCCATAGTTCCAATCCGCCCGCGCCGTGGAAGACCTGCTCGGTGATTTCGGCGTACAGATCCTTCGCCTTCGGTGTGCGCAGATATTCGAGGCGCTCAGTGAATAAATCCGCCTTCGTTTCCTCATCCTGAAAACCGCTCGTTCCAGCGAGCACGTCCGCGATGACGCTCGTCGCCCATTTCGGTTCTTCGAGGAAGCGTTGGAGGAACGTCACCGCCTTCGCCACGTCCGCGCGCTCGGACTTCGCGCCGATGCTGTTGTCAGCCTTGCCGCCCTGGCGCCGGCTCACGCTGCTGCCGAGCATGACCCAGAGCGGACGCGCGATTTCGTAGGGGCGGAACTCGCGGCCGTGGCTGCGGAAAAGCCGGAGTTGCTGGTAGAAGACGAGCAACCCGCCCACGAGCAACTGCTGCGCGCGCTCCTCCGTCCCGGCGGAGAGATTCAATACCTCGAAATCCTTCCCGTGACCATCACCGTGGAAGTAGCGGTAGCTGTAATCGAAGAGGATCGCCTTGCCGTAGTCGCTCATCAGCACTTCGCGCTTCCCGCCGCTGGCCGCACCCACGGCCTGGGCGAAGGTCGCGCTGTATTCCACGAGGAAGCCGCCCTCGCTCAACGCGCGCTGCCGGTTCTTCCACGTTTGCGCGTCGCTGCCGACGCCTTTGTGGCCTTCATCCACGAAGACGAGATTGTGCCCGCCCAACTCGGCCAGCGCGATGCTCACGCCGTCGCCACTCGCCTCTTCGGCCAGCTTGTGGATTTCCACCACCATCACCTGTGGACCAAATAGCCCACGCCCGCCGCCAGCGCTGCGTTCCTCGACGAGCCGCCCGCATTCCACGCCGCTCTCGCGCAACTCGCGTAAGTGTTGCTCGCTCAAGCCCTCGTTGGGCGTGACCAGCAGAATGTTGTCCCATTCGCGGCGACCGTCGGCCCGGTTGGCCAGCATTTCGGGATGCGCGCCGTGGGCGAGGTAATGGCGAAGCTGCCGGATGTGCGTGTGCAGCAGCAGCGTCTTGCCCGAGCCGGTAGCCATGAAGAACGCAATACGCCGCAGATCGTCCTCGGTGAACTCCGTCATCGTGCCCGGCAACGCGCCGCGCGACTTTTCCTTGACGAAAAACTCGTTCAATTTTCGGCGCAGTGCGGCAGGGTGCTCGGTTAGCGCGTCCAGATACAACTCGGTGAAGAGCAGCGCGAGCCACTGGAAATACTTGAAGCGGAAAACGCCACGCCCGCGCGCCAGTTCTCGCTCATAGCCGAGAATCCGCTGGTCGTAATCCGCCAGCTTGGCGCGCATCGCCATGTCCTTCAGGCCGGCGCTCACCAACCCGTGGAAGAAGAAGCTGTTACCGTCACCCCAATCGCCCTCCTGCGCGCGGTCGAGGTGCGAGCGGAGGTCGTCGAACTCCACCGCGCCGAGTTGGGCCAGGAAGTAGCGGTTCAGCACCAGCGAGCGCTCGAAGTCGAGCGTCTGTTTGCTGACGGTCGCTTTTGCGGATTGGGCCATGCGCTTACACGGCTTCCATGAGTTGCTTGAAGAGCGCGTCGAGACTCTCGAAACCGGGCGTGGCAGAGTCGCCGTTGATAAGCATCCGGTCGAAGGGCGCATCCTTCGTCAGCGCGGCGACCTGCTTGTCGAGGAAGGCGCGCTCGGCCTTCGGATCAAGGTCCGCCGTGTCGCGCCAGACCACGAGCACGCGCTCGCCGGCGCGGTCGCGGCCCATGACCACACGGTATTCACGTTTCCCCTCCATCCAGCGGCGCAGGCGTTTCACGTCGAGGCCGAGTAGCCAGTTGAAGGTTTCCACCAAATCCACCGCGCGTGTCTCCGCGCCGTCGTCTGTAAGGATTTCGAGCGTGTAGCGGAAGGGATGATCGAGCCGCGCGGTTTGCAGCATGGAGGCGCTGGCCTCCATGGGCAGCCGGGCGAGGTAATGCAGCCGGTAGTTCTCCGCGCCGAGCGCGTCCTGAAACGCCGCCGCCTTCGCGGCGCTCGCCGCCAGCGTGGCGTCTGTGGCGAGATTGTGCAGCGCGTCTTCGTAGCTTTCCAAGCGAAGGACTTTCACAAGGCGCGGAGTGTGCGCTGTTTCGTCTTTGCTGGGGAGGCGCGTGGGTTTGCCGTCTTTCCAAGTAGACGCAAAACACATCTTCAACACCCGTGGAACAATTACAGTGTCGAAGAGGGGACTCATCTCTATTAGAACAAATCGCCGTTGTGTGAGCGCCTGACGATTGAGTTCGATTATCGCTTGGGCAGTCGTTCCTGAGCCGCC
>Ga0209726_10002845_pt1 | contig 24798 bp, 17 predicted proteins | sample Subgrocontami54m_FD_187453 | JGI IMG/M metagenome (GOLD analysis project Ga0209726, IMG submission 187453) | Subsurface groundwater microbial communities from S. Glens Falls, New York, USA - GMW46 contaminated, 5.4 m (SPAdes) (version 3) | ecosystem: Environmental > Aquatic > Deep subsurface >... | reverse complement strand
GCTTGCGGCGTTGGTTCAGCCGCCGCGCAAAGCGCTGTTTGAAGACTTTCATCACCACCGAGGGATCGCCCACCTCCGGTTCGGTGATGAGCAGATGAAAGTGCTCGGGCATGAGGACATATCCGTGTACGACGAAGCGGTACTTGCGGCGCGTTTCCTCCAGGATTCTCAGGAAAAGGTCGCGACGTTTGGCGGTATGTAGTTGCGGCTGGCGCCGGTAGCAACTGCACGTAATAAAATGCAGGTCCTGGGTGCCATAATAGCGAACGAGCCCTTTGGTCACCCGGTCAGGGTACCGATCAGGGTCGAGGTTGACTGTGATCTCGATACCGTCCGATTGTGACGGGCACCCGACCTATCAGCCAAGGAGATGCGACAAAGGTGATCGGTGCTCAGGCGATGAAACAGGCCTCCTCTGCTGAAGCTCCTGGAGGCCTGTACTTTACACTCAAGGGCATGGGACAAACTGTCTCGGATCATCCTCTCAAGGTGGTTGCCGGGGCTGCGACCGTGATGAAAGGAGTTGTTAAGAAGGACCCAGTGCTGGTTTTTGGTGGAGTCGTATATTTATGGTGCACAGCTGGAGGGCCGGGTTGCTAGAGCGTGTTTCACAAATACTCATCGGACGATTTTGCGCCATTAGAATCAAACGGTTACGAGATTCGAACCGGTTTATGAAACACGCTCTAGTCACTACGAGGATTTTTGCCAAAGGCCCCTCTGTTTTGTGAGGTCGAGACGAGGTAAATGAAGAATGAAGCAACAAACGCCCAACACAGGTCATTCCTTGGACACGAATGCTGATGCTGAGACAATTCGAGAACGGGTTTTTTCGACGGAGATACGGGTGTGTGCAGTTTTCGTCAGCGGCGTGCTTGCGAGCTTAGCGATTGGTTCCACGGCGCTGGCCCAAGAGCGTTGGGCTGCAAGAGTACTCGCGCTGATTGCGTTGGCGTCAACCGTCATGCTTTGGCTGCGCCATCGATATGCCGTTTATGCCTGGGCTTTTCTGTTTGCGGCGATGGGAGCGGGTACGGCTTTGTTGAACGATCCTGGACATCACAGCCTTTTGTACTGGAGCGGGAGGTTCGGAACTGCCTTGTCCCTGTTCTGGTTTGCCTACCAGCTCTTCAAATTGGGGAAGCAGGTCGCGGATCACACGGTCCAGTGAGCGACACACATTGGTTCGTTGAATCCGTGGTCTCCGTTGTAGAAACCCGGGGACAGACGGGACGTTCCCCGATTTCTAAAACGCTAAGCGACAAAGGTGAGGTCCGGCTGTCTGGAATCAGGCGAGGGCTTCCTAGGTCGGCCTCCTTTTTGGGGAGCCAGCAGGCGCAGGGTCGACTTTTCCAGAGCCGCAACGAAATCGGGTGTCCCCAGCGGCCGACCAGTATGGGTGCACCGGCGCAAGGCAGTCAGATCGGGTTGTGATTCCCCTGCCAGAAGAAAGTCGCGCCACTCTGCCACCGTCCATCGCGTTCGCCACCGTTCCATTTCCACCATTGCATCCGGGACAGCGACGCCGGAGTGAGCGGCAGCGCTCGACCATCTCCACTGCTCGGCGGCCGCTACCAGGCCCGCGCGCACCGGATTCAATTCCGTGTAGCGGAGCGCTTCCCAGAGATGAGAATCGTCAAGTGGACAGGAATAGAATCGCCCCTGCCAGACGTGACCGGACGAGGACCGACGCGCGTTCCAATAGGAAGCATAGCGTCCGTGGGTGTGTTTGAGAGTCTCCGCTAATGCCGCGCCAGTGCGGGGAACGGCGATCAAATGCACGTGGTTCGACATGAGGCAGTAACCCAACAGAGAGAGACTGTGGATTTCAGAATATTGCCGCAGCAATTCGAGATAAGTGATGCGGTCGGCGTCGCTGGCCAGAATCACTTGTCGGGAGTTGCCCCGCTGCGTAACATGATGGGGGACGTCGACGACCACGACGCGAGGCAAACGAGCCATGGGAACAAAATATCAGAAATGATTCCGCCTACAGACAGTGTGTCCGTCGTTTTTTGGTTCGCTTGGGATTCCGCATTCCCATATTGGGCCGGAAAAACTGGGGTACGTCCCGTCTGTCCCCAGGTTTTAACAGAGAATCAACAGCTAAACGCGGTAACACAATCGTCTACTGCAGAATGGAAGGCCTCGGGCTGCTCTGGAACCCTTCAATCTCCGTTCACTAACTAGAGGGAGGCTTAATGAATACAGAGGGCTTGGTGAGTATACGGCAGTTCATAAATCCGAAAGGGTTAAAGAGCAAACACCCGTGGGTACTCGCGACCGTGTTGGGACTGCTGTTGGCAGGCATCGGGACGCTATTCGCCCACTTGCAAGCATTATTGGAAACGCAATTGGTTGACAGCGGACTCGCCGTGTTCTGGTGGCTAATCGTGCTCGCGTATTTCATTGCGGACCTATCGATGCTGTTAGTCCTTGTCTATTTTGTTGGGCAGCCTATGCCAAAGGGATTCCCGTTCTGGTATTTCTCGTTGGACATTGCGGTTTCTGTTTTCCTGTTGCACGCTTCATATGCTTGCCTCGACCATTCGATTTATGTCCAGCTCTACGCGATGGGGCTACAATACTCCTACTTAGTGTTCGGCATTGCAGCGACCTTGTGGACTGCCGTTGCACTTCTGAGGCACCACTCAATGAAGAAGCGGGACGGGTGGCCCTCGATAAGAGCGAAAGCTCTGTCAAGGACATAGTTGTCCTGGGCAGTGCCAGGGCATCGCTTTTTTGCCAGAGAGGTTGAGGACCAAGACTCTGGAAATCTCACGCGGAATCACCTGCGGTGGAAGATCGTTCCACCAACCATCGATTCGGGAAACTCGGGGACAGACGGGACGTTGCCCGGATCGCCCGACGAGGGCGGGTGGCCCAGGTAATCGCGGCAGGCCTTTCTAAGCCCGCGTAGCTCGCGTCACTATCAAAAACGCCTCTAACCCGTTCCCATTGTTTCATTTAATGGTCAATATACGTATATAACTGCAAGTACACAACCGTCATCAGAATGTTCCACGTGGAACATATCGCAAATTTGCAGACCGCATCCCCCGCCGCGCAAGAAAAAGGGCGCGCCGCAGCGCGCCCCATGAAAAGAAAGAGACTTACCGCCCGAAGCCGGCGGACTGCATGGATTGCCGCGACAGGTCGGAGGTCGAGGCGATGCCCTGCATGCGCAGCTTGAACTCGTCGGCGTTCGACGCGTTCTCGAGAGCCGTCTCGTAGCCCACCAGCCCCGCCTGAAAAAGATCCCAAAGCGACTGGTCGAAAGTCTGCATGCCATACTGCGACGTGCCCGACGAGATCGCGTCGCGGATGGCCCGCGTCTTCTCCGGCACCAGAATGCATTCCCGGATGTAGGCCGTGGTCACCATCACTTCGACCGCGGGCACGCGCCCTTCGGCGTCCGAACGGCGCACCAGGCGCTGGCTGACGATCGCGCGCAACACAGCCGCGAGCTGTAACCGGATCTGTTTCTGCTCCGGCGGCGGAAAGATGGCGATGATGCGGTTGATGCTTTCAACCGCGTCCAGCGTGTGCAGCGTGGAGAAGACCATGTGGCCAGTTTCGGCCGCGTGCAGCGCGGTGGCAATGGTTTCGAGATCGCGCATTTCACCCACTAGGATCACGTCCGGATCCTGACGCAAGCTGGCGCGTAGCGCCGCCGAGAACGACGGCGTATCCACTTCTACTTCGCGCTGGTTGACGTAGCCCTTCTTGTCGCGGTGCAGAAATTCGATTGGGTCTTCGATGGTGATGATGTGTTCGGCGCGGGTAGAGTTGATGCGGTCCACCATGGCGGCAAGCGTTGTGGACTTACCGGAGCCGGTGACTCCGGTCACCAGCACCAGGCCGCGCGGCATGTCGCAGATCTGCTCCACCACTTTGGGCAGGAACAGTTCGTCGAGCGCGCGGATCTTGGTCGGAATGACGCGGAGCACCAAGCCGACGTTGCCGCGCTGCTGAAAGACGTTGACACGGAAGCGTCCCAGGCCGGCGACGCCGTAGGCCATATCGATTTCCGTAGTCTCTTTGAACTTTTGTTTCTGGCGCGCGGACATCATGCTGAAGGCCATGTTCAACATGTCTTCGGCGGAGACGCGCGTCTGGTCGGTGAGCGGGATGAGGTCGCCATCGATACGCAGGTGAGGATAGTTTCCGACCTTCAGGTGCAAGTCGGAGGCGCGGCGCTCCATGGCGATCCGCAACAGGTCGTCAATATTCATGCGGGAAGGACTCCGGCAACCCCTCTATGATGACGCGAAGGGGGCGCGGGTACGAGATGACGGAAGTAATGGAAACGCAGCACTTAGCATTTAACACTTAGCTATTAGCTGTTTCGTTATCGCAGCCGAGGCAGGGAATTGTGTTTGTCAGTGGACTTCGACCAATAGAAAAAGCCGCCTCACAGGGGCGGCTTGATAAAGCTCGAACCAAGAGCAGGTCAGGCGGCGGTGGTTTCCGCGTCGGCGGGCTGGAAGGGCTCGTCGTAGCTGCCTCCGTAGATCGATGGGCATTTCGAGCCCATGGGACGCAGGTAAGTAGCGAGCTGGCCGCGGTGGTGGATGCTGTGATTGTTGAGGAATCCGAGATAGAAGGCGGCGGGCAAGTTGAAGGCGCCCATGAAATCCACCGGAGTCACAAGTTGCTGCCCTGACAGCGCACGGGCGCGGGCGGACGCGCGCTTGAAGTTCCGGTCGTACCAGCTAACCAGGTCGGCGACGGTCTTGGGCTTGTCGGCCTCCTCGCGCGGGGCCATGGTGAACTTCAGGTCGGCGATGCCGTCGAGGAACTGAATGTCGCTGTTGGCCAGGTGCCAGGCCAGTTCCCAGGCAGTGCGAGCGTTGGGGTCGGGGCGATAGTCGCGGTTGCTGTCGGGAACGGCGGACAGGACTCTCTTGGTGGTTTCCACTTCGTTGGCAAGACCATCGAGCATGGTGTCGCGGTAGGCCAGAGCGAATTCGGGAGTGAGAGCTTGGGTTGACATCGGGATTCTCCTTTTTGAAACAGGTTACGGAAGGTGAAAGGGACGCCTCCGGGGAGGCGTGAATACTCTAGTCGATGGGGAGAGGAAGAGCAAACGGGGGCGGGCGTAGGCAGGGCCGACGGCCCTGGGGGCGAACTCCCTGCGGCAGCAGGCAGTGGGATTGGGCGTAGCGGTCCTTCGACTCCGCGACCGCAGCGCTTCGCGCAGCGGTGGCTCCGCTCAGGATGACAGCCGTTGGGGCGCGTTAAAATTTTCAGGTTGTTTGCAGCGCTGATAGGACATCAATCGGTTCCGGGCGCTCCGTGTAGTCTTCGTTCGCGGAGGCGAAGAGGATCGTTCGGTCGCGATCAATGAAGCTGCCGCCCTCACATTCCCGGCAGCTTCATCCCCGCCATTCTCCGCGCGAAGCTCGGTTTGCCCATCTGCTTGAACATTTTTTTCATCTGGGCGTACTGGCGAAGCAGGTTGTTGACTTCCTGCACGCTGGTGCCGGAGCCGCGGGCGATGCGTTTGCGGCGGCTGCCGTTGATGACTTCGTGGTGGTCGCGTTCGTGGCTGGTCATTGAGTTGATGATGGCCTCGACGCGGTTGATCTGTTTTTCGTCGACTTTGTCGGCGGCTTTCTGCATGCCGGCAAAAGCGCCGACCGAGGGCAGCATGCCGATGATGCTTTGCAGCGAGCCCATCTTCTTCACTTGCCGCAACTGGTCGCGGAAGTCTTCGAGCGAGAAGCCGCCGCCGGTGAGGGCTTTGGTCGCGAGTTCCTGGGCTTTTTTCTTGTCGATCTGCGACTCGGCTTTCTCGATCAGCGACAGGATGTCGCCCATGCCGAGGATGCGCGAGACGATGCGGTCGGGATGGAAGGGTTCGAGCGCGTCGTATTTTTCGCCGACGCCGATGAACTTGATGGGCTGCCCGGTGACCTGCCGGATGGAGAGCGCCGCGCCGCCGCGGGCGTCGCCGTCCATTTTGGTGAGGATGACGCCGGTGAGCGTGAGCTTCTTGTGGAATTCGTCGGCGGATTTCACCGCGTCCTGTCCGGTCATGGAGTCGGCAACGAACAGGATTTCCTGCGGATTGAGCATCCGCTTGAGCGATTGCATCTCGTCCATGAGCTGGTCGTCGATGTGGAGACGGCCGGCGGTGTCGACGATCAGCACGTCAGAGCCAGTGTTGATCGCTTCGCGGCGCGCTTCTTTGGCGAGGCGCTCGACGGTCGCGGTATTTGCTTCTTCGACCTGGCCTTCGTAGAGATTCGCTTTGATCGCCTGCGCAACAATTTTCAGTTGCTCGCGGGCCGCGGGGCGATATACGTCCACCGAGACGAGCAGCGGACGGTGTCCGCCGTTCTTGAGCCAGTTGGCGAGCTTGCCGGACGTGGTGGTCTTGCCGGAGCCTTGCAGGCCGGCCATCAGGACGACCGTCGGCGGCTGCGACGCAAACTTTAGCTTGGCCGTATCTTTGCCTAGCGTCTCGACCAGTTCGTCGCGGACAATCTTGATGACTTGCTCACCCGGCGATAGCGCGGTCATGACCTGCTGGCCGACGGCCTTGGCCCGGATGCGGTCAATCAGGTCTTTGACAACTTTGAAGTTGACGTCGGCTTCCAGCAGGGCCAGACGGATCTGCTTCAGCGCCTCATCGATGTTTTCTTCGGTGAGGACGGCCTGCCCGCGCAGGGTCTTAAAGGCGCGCTGAAGTTTTTCCTGGAGGTTCTCGAACATGCTAGATAAGTCAATATTCTAGCAGGCGCGATAGAAGGAGCTTCGGGCTGCGAGCTTTGAGCTACGAGCGATCCACATCAACCCAATCAGCGTGGCCTGCGGGAACGAGGCGGATACGTATTGTCACTTCCCGGCAAACACTTCCTTCGCCGCGATGACTGTGTTGGCGTGAATCGTAACCGTGTCCTCCACCCTTCGCGCGTAGCCGCCCGCGAGAGTGACCATCACGGGGATGCCGCGGGCTTTGGCGACGCGGAAGACGAGTTCGTCACGCTTCTTCAGCCCTTCAATGGTGAGAGACAAACCGCCCAACTGGTCTTCTCGATACGGATCGGCTCCGGCGATGTAGCACAGCAAATCCGGCTTAAATTGCCGCAGGCCCGAGCTGAGTGCGTTGTCGAGCCAGCCCAGGTAGTCGTCGTCGCCGATGCCGTCGGGCAAGTCTACGTCGATCGAAGACGGCGGCTTTATCGGCGGATAGTTATTTTCCTGGTGGAGCGAGATGGTGAAGACGTCGCCGGCATGGGCGTTGCGAATTTTGGCTGGGCGCGCGGGGTTGAGTGCCGAAGGAGAGGCCGATGGCAGCGGGTCGCTGGGAATGCGGACGCCGGCGAAAATGGCCGCGGTGCCGTTGCCCTGGTGGACGTCGCAATCGACAGTCATCGCGGTGCGAATCTTATCGTCGCGCTGCATGCGCCGGATGGCGATGGCTACGTCATGGACCAGGCAAAAGCCTTCGCCGTGGTCGGGAAAAGCGTGGTGAAATCCGCCGCCGATGCTGATGGCGACACCGTCGTTAAGAGCATGCTCCGCCGCCAGGATCGAACCGCCGGCCGCTAGCCAGAAGGCTTGCACCAGCTCCGGCGAGTACGGTATTTCCAGCTCCAGTTCTTCTCGCGGGCTGAGCGTGCCGGTCTTGAGCTTCTGGACATACTGCGGAGTGTGGACGAGCAGCACGTCCTGATCGCTCGCGGGGCGAGGCGCGACAAAGTCTTCCGGCTGCGCGACGCCCAGCTCCAGCAGCCGGTCGCGAACACGCCGATACTTCTCTGCCGGGAAGACGTGCGCGCCGATCGGCAGATAGTAGTCGTCGCTATAGACAAGCTTGAAGGGAAGCATTCAGCAGTCAGCAGTCAGCAGTCAGCAGTCAGCACTCAGCGGGTCGAGTACTGAAAACCCAATATGATACGCGTTTGTAGCGCCGCCGACTCGGCGGCTGTCCGGCGGGCGCCCTCGCCCGCCGCGCGAGGGCGGGGCGCCCTCGGGACAGCCGGCAAGGTGCCGGCGCTACGTTTTACGTGCGCTTTGCTTTTTTCGACGTGAAATGGAGTTTGAAACGGCGGTTCGCTGCCCTGATAAACTGAGCCGGTTGCCTCCGAAAAAAGCATCAGCGCCGAAAGTCCCGGCCACGCCGAGCGAAGAGGGCGGGAGCACGCCGTCGAAACCGCAGCCGCGTTCGCCATCCAACAAGGGTCGTATCTTTCTCATCGACGCCATGTCGTTCATCTTCCGCGCCTATCACGCCATGGCGCGGCAGCGGTCGATGTCCACGAAGACGGGGGTTCCGACGGCCGCGACTTACGTCTTCGTCAACATGCTGCGCAAATTGCGCGACGACTTCTCGCCGGAATATCTGGCGGCGGTGTTTGATGTGGGCGAGCCGACGATCCGCAATCGGCAGGCGGAAGCCATCACCACCATCCGCAAGTTTGATATCAAGACGCAGACTTTCAAGGAAGTGGAGTACGGCGGCTACAAGGCCAACCGCGCGGAGATGCCGCCAGATCTTGTGCAGCAGGTGCCGTACATCCGGCGCGCGCTCGAGGGGTATCGCATCCCGATTCTGCAACTCGAGGGCTATGAGGCCGACGATCTGATCGGAACGCTGGCGCGCAAGGCTGCGGCGGAGTCGTATTCCGTGTTTGTCGTGTCGAACGACAAGGACATGCTGCAACTAGTGGATGACAAGGTGCTGGTGCTGAATCCTCCGAAGGACAATCTGATCTGCGACGCGGCGAAGGTCGAGGAAATTCTCGGGGTGCCGCCGTCGCGAGTGGTGGACGTGATGGCGCTGCGCGGCGACTCGGTTGACAACATTCCGGGCGCGCCGGGAATTGGAGACAAGGGGTCGGTCGAAATCATTCAGCGCTTCGGCAGCGTGGAGCAGGCGCTCGAGCGCGCGGCCGAAGTGGAGAAGAAGTCGTACCGCGAATCGCTTCAGAACAACCGCGAGACGATCCTGACGAGCAAGCAGCTGGTGACGATTGACACGAACGTTGCCGTTGAGCTGGATGTGTCGGCCATGGAGGCCGGTGAGCCAGATGTCGAGGCGCTGCGGGCGCTGTTTTCCGAACTGGAATTTACATCGCTGTTGAAGGAATTGCTCCCGGTTGTCAAGGTGAAGGAAGGCGACTACCGGGAAATCAGGACGGTTGGCGAACTGGATGAATATCTCGCAGCTCTAGCTGACGGCGCTCCTCTCGCCATAGCCATCCCGACTGAGCACACCGACACTGCCGAAGAAGAAGAGGACGAGGAGCCGGAGCCTGCGCAGTCAGGATTCTTGCCGCTACAGGCCGCCGATGAACCTCAGGCCGCGGTCCCGGTGGAGAGAATCGCTTTTTCGGTTGCGGCAGGTTCGGGCGCGATCGTTACCATTGCGGATAACCCGCTCGCGGATCGAGTGAAAAATCTGCTCCAAGGCGAAGCGACGCCCAAGACCATCCACGATCTGAAGTCGTCGCTTCACCATTTTTCCGCGCAGGGAATCGCGCTCGCCGGAGTGCGGCACGACCCGATGCTGTATTCCTACCTGCTCAATCCCACGTATTCCTCGCACGCGCTTCCCGAGGCCGCGCTGCGGAGATTCAATCTGAAGATGAGCGGCAACCTGGCGGAAGCGGCCGACCTGACGGGCAGGCTCGCCCGCGCGCTCCGCAAAGATGTCGAAGACGAAGGTCTGACTTCGGTCTATGAGGACATTGACGTCCCGCTGGTGCCGGTTCTGGCGCGCATGGAAGACGCGGGAGTGAAGATCGATACGGCGGCGCTGGGACGGATGTCGCAGAAGCTGGAGCGCGAGATCGAGTCCAAGGCGCAGGACATTCATCGGCGTTGCGGCCTGGAATTCAACATCAACTCGCCGAAGCAACTCGGCGATGTCCTGTTCAACAAGCTGGGCCTGCCGACGCCGATTAAATACGGAAAGGGCAAGAAGATTTCGACGGCGGTGGATGTGCTGGAGCGACTGGCGGAGGAGCATGAAGTCCCGCGGTTGGTATTGGATTACCGGCAGTTGACGAAACTGAAGTCGACGTATGTGGATGCGTTGCCCGCTTTGATTCGCGGTAGTAGTGGCCGCGTGCACACGACTTTCGGGCAGACGGGCACGGCAACGGGACGGTTGTCTTCGGCCAACCCGAACCTGCAAAACATTCCGATCCGGACCGAGCTGGGGCGGGAGATCCGCGCGGCGTTCACCGCTGAGCCGGGGCACGTTTTGCTGGCTGCCGACTATTCTCAGATTGAACTTCGGCTGCTGGCGCATTTTTCGAAAGACAAATTGCTGGTCGAGGCGTTTCGGCGCGGCGATGACATCCATACGCTGACGGCCTCGCAGGTCTTCGGTGTGCCTCCGCTGATGGTCACGCCTGAGCATCGTCGCGCGGCGAAGGTGGTGAACTTCGGAATTGTGTACGGGCTCTCGGCGTTTGGGTTGTCGCAGCAATTGGGAATCGAGCAAGGCGAGGCGAAGAGATTTATTGAAGCTTATTTCGACAAATATTCGGGCGTGCGAGCGTTCCGGGATGCCACTCTTGAGCAGGCCCGGCGCGACGGAAAAGTGAAAACGCTATTTGGACGCGTCCGTCCGATTCCCGACATCAACAGCAAGAACCCCAACCAGCGCGGCTTCGCCGAGCGCACGGCCGTCAACACTCCGTTGCAGGGAACGGCGGCGGACCTGATCAAGCTGGCTATGATCCGGATTGACGAAGAGATTCAGAAACGCGGTCTGAAATCGCGCATGACGCTGCAAGTGCACGACGAACTGCTGTTTGACGTCGTCTCCGAAGAGCTAGATATCGCACGCAGCCTGGTAAAGGGGCATATGGAAGAAGTCTATCCGCTGACCGTTCCGCTCATCGCGGATATCGGCGTCGGTCCCAATTGGCGAGACTTGGAATATTAATGACACTTGCATTGCAATGAAGATCTATCTGCTAGGCGCTGGCGCTTCAAGAAGCTACGACCAGTCTCGGACTGGTCAACGCATGCCCCTAGCACGCGATGTCTTCGAGACTTTCACCAAGTTGGCAATTGCAGCAAATCCGTGGGTGCTGATAGGCGCAATCGTAGAGTACGTTTCGTCCTCGCGCGGAATCCCGAGGGAGAACTTCCTTTACTTCAACGATGATATTGAGGAGCTTCATTCGGAAATGCACGAGAGGCTGATTGAAGCTATTCGCAAGTCGGATGAACTGGGATGTGTTGAATACAGCCGCATAAGCAACCAGCTCGTGTTTCTTTTCGCCTCCGTGATTAACGAGATTCAGAATGGCCCTGTGTCAGAGGCACACTTGGCTATCGCCAATACACTTGAAGCGGCGGACAGAATCCTCACTTTCAACTGGGACACTCTAATGGACCGAGCTCTTGCGGAGGCATGGGGTTGGAGTACAGACGTTGGATATTTTGTGAGACCGCGCATGATTCATAGAGGAGGATGGAAGGCACCGGATTTCCAAAACGCCGAGGCCAAACCGTTGATACTGAAGCTTCATGGCTCGACGAACTGGATATCCAGCTACAACATCGTCGAGGAGGGGAAAGTAGGCCTGATACAGTCGTCCGATCCAAGCAGTCTTTATGCTTACGAATCGACTGATAAACCTTACTCCACGTACGCGGGACGATTCATGGCCGGGTACGCACCTTTCTCGTACGGCTACTATCCTCCCAACATCCCGGACGACCCTGGCAAAAGAGCGAAGGACGGTTATGTGTTCATCCGGGCAAGGCCCAAGTTTCCGTGGGTACCAGAAGGCGTGATTGAGGACAAGGGGTTAGTCTCGATGCCGCTGATCATTCCGCCAGTCAAGCAAAAAAGCTATGAACTCTTCGGCAGTCTTTTCAAGACCATTTGGCTTGCGGCCGAAGATGCTATTGAACAGGCAGACCACATAATTATTATCGGCTACTCGTTCCCGCGGACCGATCACCAGAGCAGCACCCTTTTCTCGCGAGCTCTTCGGAAAAGGAAATCCATGCCGCGCGTTTCCATAGTCGATCCAAGTCCCGCCCGCGCTGTCGAAAAAATGCAGTTCGATTTCGGCATCAAGGCGGAGTGGTTGTCGGTGTATCCGGAACCCTTCTCCAAGGACTTTGACCTGTCGGCCATTCTTTAGAGCAGAGTGGACGCTCTGAATCGATTTCGCATCCGTCCCAAATCGGGCGGCTCTCGTTTCCGTCGCAACTGTCTTCGCGGTTTCCGTTATAATTTCCTCACTCTCGCGCCGCTTGCATCGTTGATACCAGCCGGAAGACAGATTTGCGATCTTGCGGAGGCACTCGCATGGCAGCTCCCTCGTTAGCGCCCGCGCTCGGCTCGGCGTCACGCCGTAGCTTTCCGCGGTACCCGATCAGCGTATCGCTGGACGTGATCGCGCTCCAGTCGGGAATTCCCAACAACATGCCCGGCCGTTGTACCGACTTGAGCGAAGCCGGTCTGGGCGCGGTCGTGGCCGGAGAACTGGCCGCGGGTCAGCCGGTCGCGATTGAATTGCGGCTCCCGAATGTCGGCTTGCCTGTTCTCGCGCGTGCTCAGGTTCGTTATCAGGACCGGCTTCGTTGCGGACTACAGTTTGTGGGGCTGCCGGTCGAGCAGCGGGAGAAGATCCGTTACTGGTCGTCCCAGATCGCTCCGCAGTCTGCGCACGCTGGACTAGGTAAAGTCGAAATCCCGGCACGCGATCTGCCGGTGCTGACAGTTGTGCCCGACAAAGAAAAGCGCAGGCGTAGAATCCGCGTCCGGCGACGTCGTTTTTATGTACTGGTGGCTTTCATGGTCGCGCTCGCCGGTCTGGGATGGTGGCAGTGGCAGAATGCCTGGAACGAACTGGAAGCGGACGGGTCGGTTGCGGCGGAGTTCCAGCCGGGATTGCCTTTGCGCGTGTCCCCGGAAACGATGGACCGGCAAATTGTGTACAAGGTAGATCCGGTCTACCCGGAGGCCGCTCGGCAGGCGGGAATGCAGGGGCTGGTGGTTCTGGATGCGGTGATCGCGCCGGATGGAACGATCAAGCGCTTGCGGCCGGTGGCCGGACCCGATCTGCTGGCGCAGGCTGCGCTCGATGCTGTGCAGTCCTGGAGATACACACCGTATCGTGCGGGCGGACAGGCGGTGGAGATCGAAACCACTATTAGCGTTGATTTTCGATTGCGCTAGGGGCAGAACTACTCGAACGTCGGGGCTTCCGAGAACGGAACTCCCAGCTGGTCCTTGGCCGAGATGCTCGGCTCTCCGGCGAGCTGCCAATCGATCTTCAATTGCGGATCATTCCACGCTACGGTCCGCTCCTGTTCGGGAGCGTAGAAGTCTGTTGCCTTGTACAGCACATGGGCTGTTTCCGACTGGACTCGGAAACCGTGGGCAAATCCGGCTGGAATCCACAACATCCTTTTGTTTTCGCCGGAGAGCGAGAACGACTGCCATTTCCCAAAGGTTGGCGAACTGCGGCGCAGGTCCAGGACAACATCCAGAATCTCGCCGGTCGCTACGCGCACGAGCTTTCCCTGGAGCTGGCCGACTTGGTAATGCAGGCCCCGGATGACGTTTCTTCCGGAGTAAGAGTGATTGTCCTGCACAAAGCGCTCGCGGATGCCGATCTCCGCAAACGTGCGCTCGTTGTAGCTTTCCAGGAAGAAGCCGCGATCATCGCCGAATACGCGCGGTTCGAGAAGCAGAACGCCGGGTAGGCTGGTTTCGATTTTCTTGATCGACCCAATGCCGGAAGCGATCTCCATATCAGAACACTCGTTCTCTCAACATTTGTAAGAGGTAGGCGCCGTATCCATTGTTGCGCATCGGCAAAGCCTGCGCTTCCACCTGCTCCTTGGTAATGTACCCGGAGCGATACGCGATCTCCTCGGGACAGGCGACCATCAGGCCCTGGCGTTTTTCCAGAGTTTGAATGAACAGCGAAGCCTCCATCAGCGCCTCGTGCGTGCCGGTGTCGAGCCACGCCATGCCGCGACCCATTACGCAGACGTTGAGCTGGCCGCGCTTAAGATACTCCCGATTTACATCCGTGATCTCCAGTTCTCCGCGGCCGGAAGGCTTCAGGTTCCGCGCAATCTCTACGACCTGGTTGTCGTAGAAGTAGAGTCCTGTGACGGCATAGCGCGACTTGGGCTGCTTGGGTTTCTCTTCCACGCTGAGCGCCTTGCCGTTCTGGTCAAATTCCACTACGCCATAGCGCTCGGGATCATGCACCGGATATGCGAACACGCGGGCACCCGTGTTGTGGGCGGTAGCCGCGCGCAGTTCCTTCACGAGGTCGTGTCCGTAGAAAATGTTGTCGCCGAGCACGAGCGCGCAGCAACTGGAGCCGATGAACTCGCGGCCGATCAGAAATGCCTGCGCGATGCCTTCTGGTTTGGGCTGCGCTGCGTAGTGCAGGCGGATTCCGTAGCGCGAGCCATCGCCCAGCAAATGCTCGAACCGGGGCACATCTTCGGGCGTCGAGATGACCAGAATGTCGCGAATGCCCGCCAGCATCAGCGTCGAGAGCGGGTAGTACACCATCGGCTTGTCGTACACCGGCAACAGGCTCTTCGCGACCGCGTGGGTCACGGGATAGAGGCGCGTGCCCGAACCGCCTGCAAGGATGATGCCTTTGTAATTTGGCTGGTCTGATGTGCTCATTTTTTCAGCGTTCGGTGGCATAGTGTTTCGCCATCCACTGACGATAGCTGCCGCTGGTCACGTCTTGCACCCATTCTTCATGTTCAAGATACCAGCGCACGGTCTTGCGGATCCCGCTCTCGAACGTTTCCACCGGATGCCAATTCAGTTCGTGTGCGATCTTCCTCGTGTCCATGGCGTAGCGGCGGTCGTGGCCAGGACGGTCTTTGACGAAGGTGAGGAGTTGGCTGTGTGGAACAACCGGGTCGTTGGGGCGCAATTCGTCCAGCAGGCGGCAGAGCGTCTCCACGATTTCCAGGTTCTTTTTCTCGTTCAGTCCGCCGATGCAGTAGCTCTCGCCCGCGCGGCCGTTTGCCAGCACCGTGCGAATCGCGCGGCAGTGATCTTCGGCGTACAGCCAATCCCGCACATTTTGTCCGTCGCCATACACGGGAAGGGATTTTCCCTGGCACGCATTCAGGATCATGAGCGGGATCAGTTTCTCGGGAAATTGGTACGGCCCATAATTGTTGGAGCAATTCGTGGTCAGGACCGGCAGTTTATAGGTGTGATAGTACGCGCGCACCAGGTGATCGGAAGCCGCCTTGGACGCCGAATACGGACTGTTGGGCGCATAGGGAGTCGTTTCGCAGAAGGCCGGGTCATTGGGACCGAGCGATCCGTATACTTCGTCGGTCGAAACGTGCAGGAAGCGGAAAGACTGGCGATCGCCCTCTGCTAGCGTAGACCAATATGCTCGCACTTCTTCCAGCAGACTGAAGGTCCCATTGACATTGGTGCGGACGAAATCATCGGGACCGTGGATGGAGCGGTCTACGTGGCTTTCGGCGGCGAAATGGACGATGGCCCGGGGACGCTCCCGTTCCAGCAAATTGCGCACCAGATCACGATCCACGATGTCGCCCTGCTGGAAGCGATACCGGGGATGGCTTTCGACCGACTTCAGGTTGTGGAGATTGCCCGCGTAGGTGAGCTTATCGAGATTCAGAACGCGGGACGATTCCTCCGCGATCCACTGCAAGACGAAATTCGAGCCAATAAAGCCGGCGCCGCCGGTGACGAGAATCAGATCTTCCATGCCGGAAAGCCACCCCGAAGGAAGCGGCAGCCTGCACCGATTCTAATCAAAGCCGGGGGCAAAGTCTGCCCGGTAGTGGTGCAGTGCATTGAAATCGACAGGACGCCGGAAGGCGGCCCTGTGGAAAACTGCCAACATGAAAAGAACACGGATTCCGAAAAACGATCCGCGACAGCTCCGCATGAGGGCGCACGAGCTTAAGTTGAAAGCCGATGGCTTCATTAGAGAGGCTGACCGTTTGGAACGGCAAGCCGAGGAACGTGAACGCAAACCCAATCGCACTCGTGAGGACTCAGCCAAGCCACTGTCCGGATCGTGAGAGAGGCGACCGAGAATAAATGATGTTTTAGTGCTTGTCTGCCGACAAGAACCCGTAGGTTTTTGACTTGGGCAAGATCGCAAGTTTAGCAAAGAATTCCGTTTCTGTGATTCTGCTTGGCCAGTCTAGCCTCACGCTAATGTGGAAGACTGGAGTTTTCGGGCCACCTTCCGTTTCGATTCGCACTGCCCCCAAAGCCTGGAGGCGATTCAAATCCCGTATGATGGCGTTCATTGGAGCCTTGCGGGAACTGTAATCGTTCCTGACGGCCTCGACGAGCTGAGTAAACTCTGTTCTTCCTTCCACCTTCAACAGCTTCTCCAAGAGGGCCAATTGTCTCTGCACTATGACTCTTTTCCTGGTGTTCTCAAGCCTTGTGAAAAGTTCGTGCATCAAATTGCGGAATATCTGCCGTGACACCTCATCCCGAATCATTTGGCCCAAGCGACCGCTCTGGAGCGCGATGCCACGCAGGCCAAACTTTAAGAACGGGGTGAGATCGTTATCATTGGCACGCACAGCAGCCAACGCCTCCAGATAAGCCCGCTTTTCATCGTAGTAGTAATTTGACATCGCAATAAACAGTGCGTCCTTAAGACCTGCACGCTGAAGCATGAGGGCTTCGAGGGCACGCGCTGTCCTTCCATTTCCGTCCAAAAAAGGGTGAATAGCCGCAAAGTGGTAGTGCAGAGCTAGCGCCTGTATCAAGGGATCATGCTGCTGGAATGCGCCTTGGATTTCCGCTGCCAATCTCTTGAACGCTGTTTCACACTCCTTCCCTCCGATAGCGCCGCGGTGTTTGGGGTTCCCGAAGGTCACGTTCTGATCGTCCCATCGAATAGTCCCTGGTGCGCAATGATCGTCATCACAGTCGGTGACAATTAGCTTATGTACAGCACAAATCAATTGCTCATTCACAGGCACGTCATCTGGCACCGTGGCAATCCATCGATAGGTGCGCACTGCTGCCTGGGCCTGTTTCTGGGAACGCGTCCGCAGCTCTTCCGACGTTTCAGCTTTGATGGCTACCTCAAGTTCATTGGCGGCAAAGTCCGCACCCTCTATTCGGGACGTTCCCGAGACCTCCATTTTTAGCTGAATTTTTTGTAATTCTTCCACCCATCGGCGTTGAAATGGAATGGCTTTTAGCGATAAAACAGCGGCTTTTGCGTCGGTTAGTTCTTGAAAAATTTCTGTCTCTTTGTACTTGATACAACGCGATGGGAGCGAATATTGAACGACAGACATGCCGGAATTATAGACAATTTGTCTACGCTTTAAAATCAAATTTTATTCTTATGCAATGCATTGATAAATAGCATGTTAAATCTATTGCTAAGAGCACTACAGCAAAAAATAATACAAAACATAAGTGATATTATATTGGGGTTGGGCCTACGTTTTTCGACGTGAATTTTCCTGGGAATCCAGAAGCGCTCTGCTGAGGTCGCCGCCCCAGTCGAGAGCCTCGGTTAACGCTACCTGCTGCGTGACCGGAGTTGCCAACAGCCGGAACATTGTCCCCGGCCTACGCCGCGGAGGAGCGCCGCTCCGCGCCCGCAACCGGCACATCCGCGGGGCGATCCCAGTCCAGGACCTTGTAGTAAGCCTTTTCGATGGAACGCGCGATTTCGGGCCAGAGGTATTGCTCCTGAATCTGCTGTTCGCCTTTAACAGCCATTTGCCGGCGAAGCGCAGGATCGCGGATCAGCCGGTCCAGCACACGGGTGAGATCCGACTGGTCCCCACGCTTGAACGTGAACCCGCAACCCGCGACGACCTCCTGGTTTTCGGGGATATCGCTGGTCAGCGCGCAGACCCCTGCCGCCATCGCATCGAGCAGGGCCAGCGACAAGCCCTCGAGATCGGAGGGCAGCACGAACACCGCCGCGTTCGACAACAGTTCGTCCAGATCTTCTCCCGAGACCCAGGGCAGCAAACGAATCCGTTCCGATTCATGGCGCCGCAAGCTTTCCACGTACTCGTCGGAGTGGCTCGATCCGCCGGCCAGGACGAGCTTCATCCCGGTCGAAATGCCCTCGAAGGCGCCGATCAGCAGGTGACAGTTCTTCTCTGGCGAAAATCTTCCCAGATAAAGGACGTAGTTGTCCGGAGTTAGTTCCCATTCAGCAAGGCGCTTGGGAACCCGCTTGGGCCGCAGACTGGCGCCATTCGGGATGTAGAGGGTGTAGCGCCCATACCTTCCCCAGTAATACCGTTGCAGCGTTTGCGAGACCACCATGGTCGCATCGGGAAGCGTCACGGCAGCTGCCTCGCCCCAGCGCAGGACCTGGGACGCGATCCGGCCCCACTTGCGGCGCTGCCAGTCGAGCCCCTGCACCGTGACCACCGTTTTCTTGCCGGCGAGCCGCGGCAGAAACGAAAACAGCGCCGGTCCCAGGCAATGATAGTGGACCACGTCGTAGCCGGAGAACATGGCGTGCACTGTGCTGAGAAATGTGTGGGCTAGGGTCTCCAGGTGCTTCGACCGGATGGTCGGCAGCCGCCGCACGCGCATTCCTTTGTACTCCTCGATCGGAGGCGTGAAGTAAGTCCGGCAATAGACCGTGACCTCGTGTCCCATGCGGGTCAGTTCCGCGCCGACCTGTTCGTAGTAGGACTCGATCCCACTGTACTTGGACACCAAGCCGCGGCCCCCGATGAACGCGACCCGCAGGCGGCCATGGCGCGGCTGCGGTGAAGGCTTGGCCACTGCCGGAGCGGCCACCAGCCGCTTGCGCTTAGCCATCCGCGAATAGATCTCCAGGAGCGCGTCCAAATGCCGGTCCGGATCATGCTTGGCGTGCAGCCGGCGCCGGCTCTCCACTCCCATTTGCGCGGTCAGGTTCGCACGGTTGAAAAGAAACTCGATCGCCTCGGCGAGTCGTTCGAGGTCGCCGGCGCGATAGAGCAGGCCGGTGACGCCCGGTTCGACGATCTCCCGGCGCGAACCGAGGTCGGAGGCTACTACCGGCCGTCCCCAGGCGTAGGACTCCAGAATTGATTTCCCCAGCGTCTCGTAGGCATGAGATGGAAACACGGAGAAGCAGCAGCCGGCGATGAGCTGCTCGAGTTTCGCGCCACCGACCATGCCGGCAAAAAGAACATGCGTCAGCTTCAAATCGCGGGCCAGCGACTCCAGCCGCGCGCGCTCCGGGCCCTCTCCTGCAATGACGAGGGGGACATGGGGCAGTCGCGCCATGGCATGTAAAAGCTCATCCAGGCCTTTCTCCGCGGAAAGCCGCCCGAAATAGAGAATGTAGCCTTTCTCAGGGACGAGACGTTCTTCCGGGGGCAGAGTCTGAAAATGCGGCAAGACTTCAATCTGTTGAGCGGGAAAACCAGCACTGATCAGCTTGGCGCGCACAAATTCGGTGGGCGCCAGAAACAGATCGACGCAACGCTGGTACGTCCGCAACCATTTGTGCAGATACGCTTCCGCGGCCAGAACCGCAGCGCTGGAGCGCGGTCCCGCGTGACAGTTTTCCGTGACCGCGTGAAAATAATTGCCCCCGAGGCACAGTTCGCACGTTCGCCCATGCGCCACGAAGTTGTAGTTCGGACACAAAACCTTGAAGTCGTTCAAGTGATAGAGAATGGGGATGCCCTGCCTCTTCAGTTCCCACAAGATCGAAGGTGACAGGTGATGGTAGATCCCCCGAACGTGGGCCAGATCGGGCGAGTAGTCGCCGAGGCAGGCACGCATGCGGCGCCGGGCGGACGGCGAATAGAGCGCGTGCGCCGCCATCCGCGCCTTCTTCAGAAAACCGGCGTGGGGATCCTTGAAATCGAGATACGGAATCAGGTAGCTGCGGCCGGCGAACGAGGAGGCGCGCCCGTGGTCCATGCTGAACAGAGCAGTGTCGTGGCCGCGCTCCGCCATGCGGCGGATCAGTTCGAAGAGGTACGCTTCCGTGCCGCTAAACAGGTAGTTGTACTTGTTGCAGTAAAGAACTCGCATATTCAGGCTCCGGTTGGGCGATACGAGCCAGGAACTGGTCCGCAAACTGGCGGAGATTCCGCTGGCGGTCATAGTTGACGGCGATGCTCTCCGCGGCCGCGCGCTCCACTGCGCCCAGCGAATCTTTGTGATCGAGAATCCACTGCACGGTACTGACGAAATCGGTGAGGGAGCCTGACTTGTACAGAAAGCCCGTGCGTCCATGTTCGACCAGCTCGGGAATCCCGGTGATGGCGGGCGCTACCACTAACTTTTCGTGCGCCATCGCCTCCATCAAGACCACGGGTAGCCCTTCGCTCAGGCTGGTGAGCGCGATCAGGTCCGCATACCGGTAATAGCCGGAGAGGTCGGCGCGGGCCACAGGGCCAAGAAGCAGAACCCGGTCCCGAAGCCGTAGGTCGTCGATCAGGAGCTCCAGAGCAGGTCGCTCCGGTCCTTCGCCGACGATCCAGCAGAGAAAATCCAGGCCCCCATCGCGCAGAGCCGCACAGGCCTGGATGAGAAACTCATAGTTCTTCACGGCGTGGAGGCGTCCCACCGAGAGAAGACAGAACCGGCGCGGCTCGGGTTTGGCCACGGCGGCGTTCGCGCGCGGGACGCGATCGACCCCAAGGCGCTGGACGATGACCTTTGACGCTGGCGTCGAAGGAAAATTCCGGAGAATATGCTCGCGGTTGAAGTCGGAGACCGTAACGCAGAAGCGGCACTCGCGCAGTTTGGCAGCGAGCAGATCCGCACGCACCAGCAGATCGGAGCCGTGCAGGGTGAAGCTAAAGCCGATTCGCAAGAGCCGCGCCGCAACCAAAGCCATCCACGAAGCGAAATAGCCATGATGGGCGTGGATGTGCTCCACACCCAGAGGGGCCAACTCCTCCGCGAGCGCGGCACCCAGCAGAGTATGGCCCAGAGACCGGACGCGCCTGCCCGGAGAGGCCGGGAGTTCTCGCAGCACGGGTTTCAGCAACAGCGAGTAGGCGTGAGGCTGCGAGGCGAGCCGGCGGACCGCCTGCACCAGTTGGGCGTCGGAAAGTGGCTGAAGAAAACGCGTATCGTTCCAGAACTGGCGCTCTCTTTCACCCAGTTCGCCCGGCCGCACCCGTTTGCCGCTACAGCAGATCACGCGCACGCCGCGCTCGCGCAGTTCGCCGATCTCATCCATCACGTAAGGCTCGATAGACGAAGGGAACTCATTGGCAATGTAGGCTACGGTGGTCATGAAGGGGCCTCCTCGGACGAGCACAGCATCCCTGCAACCGTGAACATCAGCCCGATCACAAACTGGTAGGCCATGTCCACGAAGAAGGCGTTGAACAGATAGACGCTGAGCAGAATGGGCCAGGCTTTCCGCAAAGCGGAGATGGGCGGGCTCTCATCGGCAGCTGCGCCGGTTCGGCCCAGGCGGAAGAGGTTGAAGAACAGAATTCCGTAGAGCACCAGGCCAGGAATGCCGAACTCAATCAGCAACGACAGATAGGTGTTGTGCACGTAGAAGCTGCGCAGCTGGTAGCCCTGCATGCGGCGGGCGAGTTCCGAGTACATTCCGCCGGCGGTCCAGCCGGTCAGCGGACGTTCCTGAAACATCCCCCAGGCCGCGTCGTACACCGCCATACGCGCTTCTACCGGACCGCGCTCCGCGGTGCGGTCGCGAAGAGTATTTGCCAGTGAATCGTCAGTGAGACCGATCGCCAGGCCCATCACCAGACCCGCCAAGGCGACTCCGAGGCACGCACGGCGCAGACGCGGAACACCCAGGCGGAATCCCAGAGCGATGGTCGAAACCGCGAACGAGATCCACACCGCGCGGGTCATGGTCGCCAGCACAGCCAGGGGCAGCATCAGCCAGAGCAGCAGCACGACCTTCCGGTGCTTTTGCGCGAGAACAATGGCGAGAATCCCCAGGATGTTGAGCGACAACCCGTTGGCGACCGCCTGCAGGAATGGGCCGCGCGCGCGGTCGGCGTGGATGCCCAGACTTTCGTCGAGAATGAACCGAGGGAAGATCAGGGTCCGGGCATCCGCCAGGAAAGCGACGGCTGTGAATACCAAATATGCCAACGCCAAGATGACGAAGAGCTCGAAGTGTCTTCGGGCAGAAGCGCCGCGAAACAGCAGCATGGCCACGTGCAGCAGAACGAAGGGCACAACAAATTTGCTGGCCACCAGGCTCCAGGTCTGCGCGTCGAAGGGTTCGCGGAGGGCGCGGAGCACGGCAAGAATAACCAGGCCCAGCAGCGGCAAGCTGAGTCCGGCAACGAACGGGATTCTCTCGCGCAACGCCAGCGATCGCAGCGCCACGAAGAAGACGAGTACGCCCAGGGCGATCCGATCGGCGCGATAGAAATCGAGGTCGGGCGGCCGAAACAGAAAAACCGTCAGGGCCGCCAGGTAAAGGGCAGAGGGAAACGCCAATCCCAACTGGAGAGGCCGCAGCAGCAGTCCGAAGGCGAGCCAACCCGGACTGCTTGCCACCGAATCCCAGTTTGTCGCGCGGCTGCTCATGGAGAGCTGTCAGGCGCCTTCGGGCGCAAACAGCACCCGAATTGTGGACATCAGGATGCGCAGGTCGAGGGCCAGGGTCCAGTTCTCGATGTAGGTGAGATCGAGATGCATGTTGAGATCGAACGATGGACTGTTGCGCGCAGTGACCTGCCAGAGTCCGGTCATCCCGGGCTTCATGTCCAGGCGCCGATAGTGGTGAAGTTCGTAGCGGCTGACTTCGTCCACCGGGTGCGGTCGTGGGCCCACCAGGCTCATGTCCCCGCGCAGCACATTCCAGAGTTGCGGGAGTTCGTCGAGGCTGTAGCGGCGGAGGAAGCGGCCGAAACGGGTGATTCTGGGGTCATCCGCGAGCTTGAAGATCGGGCCTTCCCTCTGATTGCGGGCGCGCAGAGTCTCCTTCAACCGGTCGGCGCCGGTGGTCATGGAGCGGAACTTGTAACAGCGGAAGGGGCGTCCCTTGGCGCCGGTGCGTTCCGCGGAGTAAAGGGCCGGCCCGGGCGAGTCCAGACGAATGAGCAGCGCAACGGCGGCCATCAGGGGGCCGAGCAGCACCAGTCCCAGTAGCGCGCCGGCAAGGTCCAGCAGGCGTTTCAGAAGCAGGGCCGCGCTCGGCAGCGACTCGTGATGCAGGGCGATGACCGGAATGCCTCCAATGCGCTCAACGCCTGCGTCTGGCCACAGACCGGGGGGCAGGTCGGGCACGGCTTGGATATCCAGGTGATTGCGAAAGGCCACTTCGGCAGCTTCTCGCGCTCGAGCTGGTTCGCCGGGGACGGCCAGGATCACTTCGTCAATGAATTGGGCGCGGGCCAGCCAATCCAGGTCTTCAATCCGCCCCAGAACTTGTGGGGAGAGGGGAAGGTGATCGTCCACAAAACCGACAACGGTTGCCTGGTGAAGAGGGTCGTCACGCAGCGCCCGGGCCATGGCGCGGGCGGCTGGGCCTGCGCCGACGATGAGCACGTTGCGCGACTCGGTTTCACGGAAGTGCTCGTTCCATCCCTTCCTTCTCACCTGGCGCCAAAGCAGGAGGCCAGCGAGGCTGGTCACGAGGGCGGTGAGCGCGGCGAGCGGCTGCATGACATGCCACGCCGCGACGAGAACCAGGGCCATCCCGAACACAGCCGATCTTGCCAGGATTGGGAATTCGTCTGAAAGCGGCGCCCCGGCGTTCTTGTAGAGTCCCTCACTGAAGCCGAAAAGGATCACCAGTACGGCATAGACTGGCATCGCTGGCTGCGGCAGGCTCCAGGTGGGAAAGACCAGAGAAGGGAGCAGGCAAGTCACGAGGAGAACGATCAAGTCGGGGATCGCGAGCTGGTAGAGCGCAAACCGGTCGGCGGTCTGAGGCTGCGGAATCAGGAATCGCGCCCAGTTTCGATTCCGCTCGTGACGCGGCTGGGGATTCTCGCTGAAGGCTCTCGCGCGCCTGACATCAGGGTCCGGGCGGTTGCTGACGTTGGGCGCAGACCCGAAGAGCGGTGTGCCGGGAGTCCCTGGGATCATGCGCGCGTAGGGCGAATCCCAACCTTCACTTGCAGCGTCTGGTAGTCTGTGCGCCAGGTCAGCCATAAGTTTCACAAGTTGCGATAAAGGCCCGGTGGTACCGGGAAACGACGTTCGGCCAGGACGGTCCCAAGTAGAGGGACTCGTGCCCTGCGCAGCTGCTCTTGCATGTGGGCGGCAACCAGCCGCCTGGTCTTGTTGGCCGTCAGCACCATCACCAGTCCGTTGCAGGTCTGGCTGATTTTGGCGGTGAGCCAGGAGACGGGATCAAAGCACAGAATGGAAAAATCGAATTCCATTGTGGCTGTGCGCAGCCGGGCAAGACTGGGCTCCCAGATCCGCTCCGGGCTGTCATCCAGCCAACTCCGGCGCGGCGCCAGCCAGAGGCGCGGCGCAATCTGCCAGGAAGTCTCTGTGCGATTGCCGGCCGGGATCTGCAATTGAGTGTGCAACGGCACGGATTGCAGCCGGACATCGATCAAGCCGACGTCATGCGAGCCGGTTTCGGCCAGCGCCATCGCTACGTCCAGGCACAACTGAGCCGTCTCGGTCTGACTTTCGACCGCGGCAAATCCGACGTGCCGCACCGGCGCGGGATCTTGCCGGAAGAAAAGCTGCTGCGCCAATGCCTGGATCTGCTCGTCGTAAACGGAATTCACGCGAGAGGCGGCTCGGCTGACGGCCGCCTCTCGAATGCTCGTCACGCGTTGCGGCTCGGTGGCAGATGATTTCTCGGCAATCAGTTCGCCAAGGGTGTTCATGGGAGCACGGCTTTCTGTCGGCGGATCCGC
>Ga0209726_10002840_pt1 | contig 24843 bp, 13 predicted proteins | sample Subgrocontami54m_FD_187453 | JGI IMG/M metagenome (GOLD analysis project Ga0209726, IMG submission 187453) | Subsurface groundwater microbial communities from S. Glens Falls, New York, USA - GMW46 contaminated, 5.4 m (SPAdes) (version 3) | ecosystem: Environmental > Aquatic > Deep subsurface >... | reverse complement strand
AGCGGCCCACTCGCAGCCGCTTACTTCGTGCGCGGCTCTTGTGATCCATCATTCGACGTGTGACATAGCACTAGGGTATAATGAAAAGCAACCAACCAAGCACGCGAGGAGCCATCATGCCTTTGCTTGATCATTTTCGGCCACCGTTGAGTCAACGGCGCCATTGGGACAGTTTTCATGGAGCTTGGGCCGAGGCCATGGCGACCAACCTCAATCAATCCCTGTTGCCGGAGCGGTTTGTGGCCGAGGCGCGCGTCAAACTGGGAGGCCAGGTGGAGATTGACGTGGGCACGTTCGCGGAAAATGGCATGGCCCCGAGCTCGGAGTCGGGTGGAGTTGCCGTCTGGGCTCCTCCGAAGCCGGTCGCGACTGCTGCTCTGGGTTTTCAAGACCCCGACATCTTTGAAGTCCAGGTCTTGAGTGAGGAGGAAGGCCCCCGCCTGGTGGCCGCCATCGAGCTGGTGAGCCCCGCGAACAAGGACCGCCCCGCCCACCGCCGCATGTTTGCCGTCAAGTGCGCCAGCTATTTGCACAGCGGCGTCAGCGTCATCATCGTGGATGTCGTGACCGAACGCTCCGGCAACCTGCACGCGGAATTGCTCGAGCTTTTGCGCGTGCAACTCTCGACCCCTGGTCAAGGTGTCCAGGATCTTTACGCCACCGCTTATCGAACGGTGCCTGCGCCCCAGGGCCTGCATCTGGAGACTTGGGCGCACTCTTTGACCCTGGGCGGTTCTTTGCCTACTCTCCCCCTCTGGCTCCAACCCGATCTCTGCCTGCCCCTGGACCTGGAAGCGACTTACCACGCGGCTTGCGTAGCCCGGCGGATTGCCTCCTGAGCAACGGCACGGCTCCACTCTCGGCTGGAGCCGCGCCGGTGAACGATTCCCGATCGCGAAGAAATCGCCTTACCATCTCCGCTTGTTCGGAGCCTTTTCGGAAAACAACACGTCAACAGCGGCGCGCCAATCGGCGTGGCTGCCGACGCCGGGAGTTCGACGAATACCGGGTGCGCGAGCGTCGGCCATCACGCCGTCAGATTCATGTTCCTGACCGAGCGGGTGGCCGATCTCGTGGGCCAGGACGGTAAGCAAGTTCATGCGGTTCTGCACCCCCCCATGCCCCCCTTGCGAAGGGGGGGAGCGGGGGGGTTGCCGGGCGTGGTGAACTCGGAATCATCGCCCGGCGTGCGATCGACGAACCAGCCCCGGCCGGGGACGTTGGTCCCCGGCGTTCGGCCTGTGTTCCTTCGCCTCCGTTGCCGTGAGTTTCTGCCGCCTTACACCGCCACCAGCGCTTCGGTCAAGAGATCTCGGTCCAACGTGTCCCGGACTAGGTTGGCGAAGAAGAAATCCCGTCCCCCGTTACCCATGAGCGTGTTGGCGCGGCCGTTGGAGCGGACGGTGTTGGCATTCAAGATCGGCGCGCCGTTCGTGCCGTTCTTGAGATTGGCGACACGGGTGGCGTAGTCGTTGCTGCTGGTCCATTCCGCCAGGAGGGCCTTGAGCGCGGCGGCGTTACGGTCGTAATTGGTCGTGCCGCCAATCAAGATATCTTCGTCGCCGCCGCCGTTGAGGATGCCGGCCAACGCGCCGGCGATGAGCAGGTCGCGGCCCGCGCCGCCGGTCAACACGCTGCCTTGGCCGACGAGGATGTCGTTGCCGACCAGGATGTCGTTGCCGGCGCTGCCGATGACGTTCTGGATGCGGGCGATGCCGCCCGTGAGACCCGTCGCCGTGCCCAGCGGCAGGTTAACCACGACTCCGTAACCAACGCTCGAGTTGCCAGCGCTACCCGCAGAGTAGAGGGTCTGGATCTCGGCGAGACTGAGGGCACGGTTGTAAATGGCGGCCTCGTCGAGTCGGCCGTCTATGAAGTCTGCCGGATAGGCCGGAATGGAACCGCCCAGGATCTTGCTGGCCTGCAGCGGCACGACTGTTTTGCCTGCGTAGCTGAGGCTGGACTCCTCCACGCCGTTGACGTACAGCCGCACGGTCTTGGCGGCGTCGTCGCGGACCGCCGCCAGGTGAAACCACTGGTTGAGCTGAATAGGCGTGGTGCCCGCCAGCGTCTCGCCGGTCGCGTCCGTGTAAGACTGGTACCAGGCAAAGGTCGATGCGTCCGCAACGGTTCCCAGCGCGCCCTGGCTGGTGTTGCCGCTGGGGAAATCGGCGAGGAAGTACTTGGCGTGGTCCAGCGTGTCCAGACGAACCCACAACGACACGCTCATGCTGCCGGGAAGGTCGAGCGAAGCGTTGCTGCCGAGATCGACATAGTCCAGGTTGCCGGTGAAGTCGAACGCCTGCCCAACCTTGCCGGGCACGAAGGTGACATTGCCGTGGATGGTGCCGTGGTTGCCGCCGGCCGAGTCGGCGGCGCTTCCTTCGCCCCGATACCAGCTGACGGGACTAGGGACGCTAACGATCGCCGAATAATCGAGGGTGTTGACGCCGCCGCCGCCATCGATGGAGATAGCGGACGCGAAGGCGGTGCTCGTCAGCGCGAAGGTTTCGTTCGCGGCGCCGCCGCGGAGGGCGATGGAAGCGTTCGCACCGAGGTTCCACTGAACCGGGTTCGGCGCAAACCCTTCGATAATGTCATAGGGACCGCTGATTGGCCTGAGTTGGATGTTTTTCGGCGTCAGGTCGGCATTGCCCGAGTCATCGAGGACCAGGGTGACAGCGTCATTAGCCGAGTAGCTGGTGACCGTGACCGGTCCGAGGATGTTGGCGAGCGTGCCGCCGAGCCTCGGGGCCCGGCTGCCGATCGTCACCTGATCGCCGCTGGCGGCTTGGATTCCGAAGAACGCACCGGACAACACACTTTTCACGTTGACCGTGCTGCCGCCCACCATGGGCGCAAACAGGGTCATACTGTACATACCGCTAAAGATTACTGGAGCCTGGTCCTCCCGGCTGATAGTGGTGGAGGTCACCGTGTAAGTGTGCGAAGCGGTGTTCCCATCATCGTGGTATAGGGCGAAAGCCGCATTCGCGTTCCCGTTGAGGATGACCGGACCGAGGATCGCGTTGGTGGAGGCGTCTACTGCCGCGAACTGGTCCTGGCTGCCCGCGGCGCTGTTGACGGTCACGGTACTGCCGGCTGCACTCCCGTACACAATGACGCCACTGCCGCGGCCGCTGCTCACGTTGAGCGTGATCGCCTCGATGGCCGCGAACGAGATGGGGGCCATGGTCGCAACCGAATTGGCGTCCCTTCTCGTCAGCTTGTCCGCCGTAAGCGAGTAGTATTGCAGGGTAGTCGTGCCCTGGTCGTTGAAGGTGACCTGGTCCTGGCCCCCTTGCCCGTTGAGCGTCAGCGGGCCGCGGAAGTCGCGTAGCTGGCTGGGCGGGCCGAAGGCAGGGTTATTGCCGCTGCCGACATCGACAGTGTCGGCGCCGGCGCCGGTGTTGATGAGCACGGAGGTCGCCGCTGGTGAGCCGGCGATCTTGAAGAGGTTCCCGCCGCTGCCGGCCTTGAGCGTCACCGAGTCGACATGATCGAAGATGACGGACACGTTGCTGGGGCCGTTCAGCGGGCCCGCACTGACGCCGCCGCGGGATTCTTGGCCAACAAATTGGCCGACGGCCAGGTCGTAGCGTCGGGGCGTGGTTGTGCCCTGGTCGCGGATGAGGAGTTGGTCCGTCCCCGCTCCGCCGATGACGGTGAGAATGCCGTTATCAAAGAGCTTATCGGCAGCGGTTCCGACGTTGACGACATCGCCGCCGTTCCCCATCCTGAAGAGGCTCGTCGCCGCCGGCTGTAGCTTGACGTTCACGATGTTGCCGCCGCTGCCGCCCTGCCATTGGAAGCTGCCGAGCGGGTTGAGCGAAACCCCGATGTCGGCCGCACCCGACCGCCGGAAGAACGTCGCGAAGAAAATCTGGACAACGTCAAGCTGCTGCGGCGTCGTCGCCGCCTGGTCGTTGAGAATCAGGTTGACGTAGCTGCCTGGGCCCGGTGTCACAGAGATCGCGCCTTGAATGCGGTCCAGCGAGTTGGCGGCGTTGCCGACGGTGATCACACTGGAGATGCCCGGAGAAATGAGCAATGTCCCGGTTGTGCGGCTGACATCGATCGCATCGTTGCCGCCGCTCGGGAGAATCGTCGTGCTGTGGCCAGGCCCGACTTGCATGGTATCCTGGACGGCGATGTTGTCCTTCTGCGCGCCCGCCTGCAGGGTCAGATCCGAGAGATGCTCGTAACCAATCCGAGCCTTGTCGAGGCGCTGGACGAAGTTTGCGCCAATAACGTAGTCGCGCCTAACGGTCGAAGCGGCGTCGTTGATCGAGAGTACGTTCACCGCACCCGTGCGGCCAGTGATGTCGATCTTGCCGTTGATCGAGTCAAGGCTGGCGGTCGGCGTACCGATGGTGATGGAGTTCCGTCCTTGCGTGGCGCCTTGAACGTCAAGGGCCAGGGCGCCGGTGGTGCCGTCAATGGTGACGTTATCGCCTCCCGCACCGGTGTTGACCGTCGTCGTCGTTACGCCGCCCGGCGTGTTGCTGGCGGGCGTGTCATGGATCCTGAAGGTATTGCCGCCCCTGCCGGCACGAATCGTTAGCGAACGCAGATCGTAACTGTCGACAAAAATATCTCCTCCTGCCGTCAGGCCGCTGATCACGGTGTCATTCCTGTCCCTATAGATGATCACCGTGCGCGCGAACTTATCGGCAGAGTCGTCCACGTTCACCGCGTTGTGGTCGCCGGTAATGCTCAGCAGCCCGGCTATGGACCGCGTGCTGCCGTTGTTGCCGACGTTGACCGTGTCGCCCCCCCCTACTTGGGCGTTCACCGACACGTTGCCGGTCGTGGCGAGAAGGTTGACGGTGTCCGCGCCGGTACCGGTGCTGAGGATCATGGACGAGCTCGGGGAACCGGACACTTCATATCGGTTCCCCGCGTTGCCGCCGTTGATGAAGACCGCGTTGGTGAAGCCGGTGTAATTAATCAGGCCTGTCCGGTTGGAAGAGCCTCCCCGGTTTTGACTCAGGCGCCTGCGCTGGACGCTGCTCCCCGTGATGTCGTACCTGGCACTGTAGGTGTCGAACGCCTGGTCGTTGATGAAGAGGGTGCTGGTGCCGGCCCCGCCGCTGAGAATCAGGTTCCCGGCAATGTTGCTCAGGTCGTGGGCAACCGGGCTCACGTTCACGGTTTTGCCACCGGACCCGCCGAAGACCTGAACGGGAACGCCGGACAGCGTGTTCTCGATGTTGATGACGTCGTTGCCGCCCCCGCCGCTAATGTTCACCCTGCCGACGGAAGCCCACAGGCCGGCCCACTGCGTCTGCCCGTTGACGATGACCTCGGCGAACTTCGAGTTCATCGGGCTGGTGCGCAGCGTTATGACGTCGGCACGGGCGACGCCGCCATCGTCGCCGTTGACCGCCAGCGAGTTGGTCTGGGATACGGACGCCACACTGGCCGAGTAGGACTCGCTGTCGGCGGTGAACGTGCCCTGGACGGCGCCCGGGTTGCCTGCCCAGAAGACCTGCGCCGTGCCGTCGCGGACGGCGAGGCCGATGTACTCCCCGAACTGGTTCCCGTCACTCATCGAGGCGGCCCGCGACCGTTGCGTCGTCACGTTTGCCTTCTGAAACTTGGAGCCGCCGTTTCTGCTGCTGGCCAGCCGGAGGTTGACTTGGCTGGTGAGGGGCGCGCCATCGTTCGTATAGTAGGCGACGTTGACAGTGCCGGTGTCCTGATCGACGGCCACCCAGGGGAGAAAGTCCGTACTGATCGTGCCCTGGACGTTGCCGTCGCCGGTCTCCTGCGTCCAGTGGGCGCCCTGGTCGTCCGACCAGACAAGATAGACGTCGGTGTCGTCAAGCACCGAGAAGCCGAAGCCGTCCACGAAGGCGACATAAAGCCGGCCGTTGAACGCGCCGCCGCTGCGGTCCACGTCCAACACGGGCCCGTTAAAGATGCCGCGTCCCGGGTCAGCCGCCACTTTGTATTTGAAAAGGTACTTTTTGAGGTTCCGAACCGTGGTATTCAAAAAGCCGAAAGATTCCGTGTTGGACCACAGGCCGTCGAGGTCTCGGTTAAACAGGATTTGCGTGTCCGTGTACCACGTGACGTACAGCTGACCGTTTGGGCCGACGCTGGGACAGGCAAAGGTGCCTACGTCATCTTGGAATGCGCTGTCAAAACGGATCGGGGCCGTGAAGTTCGCGCCACTGTCCCGGGAGCCGGCAACCATGTTGCGATTGTTCTGGAAATCCACGTAGGCGACGTAAACGGCCTGTGTCGTCGCGTTCGGGCCGGAGAGACCGGTGGCGAGCTGCCACTTGTCAAGCCCGACGCCGGGCGGCTGCGGGACGCCGCTTACCGGGGCCACGGGAATGTTGTTCTGAGTGTCTACGACCCTGAACCGGGTGAACGTGTTCCCGCCGTCCGCACTCATAGCGACCACCACGCGGGTGGAACCGGTCGTGAAACCGGTGAGGTTTCCAGCGGCGTCGAACGTGGGAATGGAATTGTTCATGCCGTACGCCACATAGAGGTTTCCAGCGGCGTCGAACTTGAGCGCCGGATCGAACCGCTTTCCGCTTCTGAAGCCGTCATCGTTAATCCCGGCGACTCCGTCGTTGCCGACATCGGTGATGAGCTGCCGCGTCCAGGTGCTGCCGCCGTTGGTGCTGGAGAAGACCTGAATCCGATTCAGGTTGCTCGTGTCGTGGACGAAGCCGGCCACGTTGAGCGGGTTGGTGGGGTTGATATCGACCTCCATCTCGCTCTCGTTGGTGGCTAAATTGTTGCTGGCGTTAATGTTTTGATTAACAACCAGGGTTTGGTTGCCGTTCAGGCCGAGGTAGGCCGAGAGCAGCGTGCGGTCCTCCAACGCCTCCAGCGTGGGCCGGAACCCCTTCGGCCGCTGCTGCGTCACCTTCGCGTTACCATTTCGGCGCTGCCGTTGGGCCGTCGCGGAATCCCGGTTCAACCATCGGTGCATCTTGTTGAGAAACATGGAACACTCCTTCAATTGGAGAATCGTGTGGCTTGCGGTAGTATGAAAAGGCAACGTTCCCGGCGCGCAAACCGAGCGCCGGGGCGAGGCCGGGCCGGTGAGGGACTTGCTTGGCGGCTAAGACCTCACCGGCCGCTTTGTTCGGTTCCACGCTTTGAGGACGGTTTACAAAACCATCCTACTTCTTTTCGATCTTCGCCGCGCGAATAGGCGGGGCCTTCGCAGCTTTTGGGTTGGCAGGCGCGCAGTCGAAACGGGCTACGAGATCGTTGAAGTCGCGGTCGCCGCCGCCGGTCAGGTCCTCAAAACCGAAGAGCCTTTTGGCGAACCAGCGCACATGATCGAAGCGGTCGGCGTTGGCTGCCTTAACCGAGAAGAACACCTGAGGCCGGCGTGTCGGGGCAATGTTGCGCGACACCGCATCGCGGCTCGTGCCGTTCTGCACGAGATAGAGGACGAAAAAGCCGCCCGCCGGCAGCGATAGGCGCCGCACCGTTCCCGCCCGGTCCGTGCGACTGAAGATCACCTGGCGCCGTGCGAGGGCGGCCGCCGCGTAGCCGGAGTCGCCCGGTTGGAGAATACCGATGCGACCGGAGGCGTCATCGACCAGCAACAGGCCCAACTCATTGTGATACGCAGCGCTTCGGCCCACGAGCGTGAACGTCAGGATCTGCATGGGTGCTGCGCTGGCCGGGACGGGGATGACGCCGGGAGCGAGCGGAGAAATCGGCGCGGTGACGGTGACGGTGTCGGTGTCCGTGCCGGAGTTATTGACCGGCGTCGGATCGGCGCCGTTGCTGCCGTCGTCGGCAACGGAGGCGGTGTTGACGATCTGAGTCTGTCCCGCGGCGGCCGGATTATTCGTCGTCACGGCGAACCGTGCCGAGCCCGAAGCGCCGCCCCCCGCGAGGTTCGCCAAGGCCAAGGTGAACACTCCCGAGCCCGGCGTTGTCTGCGTCCAGCCGGGCGTGCTGGCACCCGCATTGAAGGCGGCGCCGGTTGCCAGCGTCTCGGTCAGTGTCACTCCGGTAGCGCCCTGATTGCCCACGTTGGCGTAGCTGAGCGTGTAGGTCAGCGTGTCGCCCGGACTGGCGGACGACACGCCGTCGCTGACGCTGATCCGCAGGTCGGGAGCGGCCGTGAGCGTGTCTGAATCCGTGGCAGCATTATCGGCCGGCGTCGGGTCGGCGCCGTTGCTGCCGTCGTCGGCAACGGAGGCGGTGTTGACGATCTGAGTCTGTCCCGCGGCGGCCGGATTGTTCACCGTCACGACGAACCGTGCCGAGGCGGAAGCGCCGCCCCCCGCGAGGTTCGCCACGGCCAACGTGAACACTCCCGAGCCCGGCGCCGTCTGCGTCCAGCCCACGGTGCTTGCCGCCGCATTGAAGGTGGTGCCCGTCGGCAGCGTCTCGGTCAGTGTCACTCCGGTAGCGCCCTGATTGCCCACGTTGCCGTAGCTGAGCGTGTAGGTCAGCGTGTCGCCGGGACTGGCGGACGACACGCCGTCGCTGACGCTGATCCGCAGGTCGGGAGGGCCGGCCGGGCTTTGCGCAAAACTTCGCGAGAACTCCGACGTGTTGCCATTGGGATCCGTGGCCGTGGCTGTGATGAACTGCCCATTGGCGACGGTCACCGGCAGCGTGACCGAGAACGTCGCATTGCCGGCGGCATCGGTGTTCACCGTCGTGAAGCCGAGGAACGTCTGGCCCTCGCCGAAGCCGGTCGGATCGGCGGCGGCGTTGGCGAAGAATTCCAGCCGGAACCCGTTGGTGCTGGGCGTGCTGTTGAACGTGCCGGCGATGGTCGTGTTGCCGCCGGCACTGGTGACCGACGTGATGACCGGGTAATTCTGTCCCCGATTTCCCGGCAGGATGTCGCCGTCGCCCGGATCGTTGGGGAGAGGTACGCTCAACACAAGCAGTGAGATCCCCAGTTCTCCATTGGAAAAGATGGAATTGCTCAGGATGGCGTCGCCGAAGTCATTGTTCGTGATGATAACCCCATCGAATCGATTGAAGGCGATGGTATTGCCCTGCCCCGGGCTCGTCCCCCCGATGAGGAGGCCACGGCTTCCATTCGTGACGATGCCGAGGTTGTTGCCCAATGCCGAAACGCCGTCGCGCTGAGTTCCGATGAAATTGCCCTGGATGCGCCCGCCACCCGTTGGGAACTGGCTGATAACCACGCCGCCGCCGATGTTGCCCGAAATCAGATTGCCGAGGATACTCGTGTTCGACGCCGAGGCGCCGGTAATTCCCGGGCCGCCCGCGTTAGCGTCGTTCAGGGCCAGCGTCCCCGTGACGTCCGTTCCGATGTAGTTGCCCTGAATCAGAGTTCCATTACCCGTGAGGAAGATCCCTCCTTGCACACCGCCCGAAATTAGGTTTCGGTCCGCGGCGGCGGCGCCGCCGAAGACGTTGTTGTCGCCCGTCTCCACCCGGATGCCGAACTGGCCAAAGGACCCATCCGCCATGCCCGCTGGATTCGTTCCGATGAAGTTCCCCGCGATGATGACGTTGCTCGCGTTCACCGTAATCTCATCGCCGCTGCCATGGATGTTTAGTCCGCGGATGACGGTCCCGTCGGCGTTGACCCTCAGACCGCCGACCCCGCCGCCGTCCGGGCCGCCGTTCAACTCGATGAGCAGGACGGCGTTGATGCCGGCGTTGAGCGCGTTGGTGTTGGCGCTCGCCCCCGGCTGCGTATAGCCGTCGATGACCACCGGATCAGTGACGGTCGGCAGGGGGGAGGTCGGGCTAATCGTGTGCACGCCCGCGCCGGGGATATTGAATTCGATGCGGTCCACGATCCCCGGCCCGGCCTGGCCCGCCGGGGCGTCGCCGGAAGCCGCGTTCGTGTTCGCCGCCGTCAGCGCCTCGCGCAGCGTGACCACGCCGTCCACGGCGATGGTATCGCCGATGCCGGTGACGGTGATGACCGTCGGCACACAGCGATCCTCGAGCGCTTCGAGGCAGGGTCGCCAAGCCAGTGAAGGCCGGCGCTTTGGTCGCCCGCGTGTCGCAGTCGAATTCAGGAACTTGAAGTTCTTGATTCCCATGGGGATCTCCTTCGCGATGTTTGGTCTGCAATACAATGGATGGGACATCGTTCCCGGCGCGCAAACCGAGCGCCGGGACGGTGCCGGGCCGGTGAGGGACTTGCTTGGCGGCTAGACCTCACCGGCCGCTTGGTTCGAACCACGTCAGGCTGGAAACACGGACCTATTTCTTTTCGATTCCCAACAGCTCCTCGGCTTCGGCGCGGAACGCAGTCAGCTCTTCGCGGTGAGCCGCGGAAAGGCCGGGTTGCGCTCCGGTCCAGCGAACTGCCCAGGCAAGGTAGTCCTGGGCCCGCGCGGTCTCGCCCACTCGGTGGTGGCACATGGCCAGGAAGTACAGATCGAAGGCCAGGAACTCGTTGTCTTGCTTGTCGAGATTGGGCCGAAGCGTGTCCACCGCCTCGCGAAAGCGGCCGGCACGGTAATAGGCCACGCCGAGCGTGTTGCGGTGCATGGCATTCCCCGCAGCCAGGCGCACGGCTTTCTCCGCCAGGGGCAAAGCGGCCTTCACGTCGCGGAGCGCCTCGGGCGCGGTCACATAAACCCAGGCCAGATCGTTGCAGGCTGCCGCGCTGTTCGGGTCTGCTGCAGCGTTGCGTCGGTATTGCTCGATGGCCTGGCGGGCCTTTTGCTCGCGCGTCAGGCTCTGCTTGGCCAGATCGCCGGGAAGGACTTCAACCTTTGCCAAGCTCGGCGGCTTGGGATCAACCGGACGGAATTCGGGCCAGTTCCAGTCCAGGCCCATCGCCTTGAGCCGCTGGCGGATGGCGCGCAGGTCCCAGACGTGGATCGTCTTGGCGTAAGGGGCCGCCACCACCAATTGCGTGCCGTCGGGCGTGAAGCCCATCCACCCGGCCCGTTCGCCGCGCGGGTCTTCCAGCTTGGCGACCGTTCGTCCGGTCGCGACTTCCTTGAGATGAATGACGGCCGGCGCCATTTCCAGGGCCATGAGGGTGCCGTCTGGGGAAAAAGCCACGTAGCCGGGGGAGAGCGCGACATCCCGGTCTAGCCGGCGGATCGGCTGCAAGGTCTCCACGTCCCAGAAAGTGAACGCATCGCCGCGGCTGATGATCAGAGCGCGGCTGTCGGGCGTGAAGAAGACTTGCGCCATTTGTCCGAGAACCCATTCGTGGACCATGTTGCCGGTTTTTGCATTCCAGAGCCGGACGCGGTCCGAATGCCAGCCGGAACTTGCCACCCAGCGGCCATCGCGACTGAGAGTGACGAAACCAACGCTTGGGTGCGCGAAGGGCTGGCCCTGAACGGATTCCGTGGTGAGGTCCATGACCATCCCGGCGCCCCCCGTCTCGCTGACCATCGCCAGCGTCCGGCCGTCCGGACTGGGCGCGGCCCGTTGCGGAACAAAGGGCAGCGCAATCTTCCGGGGCGGACCCAGGTGAAGCTCGTTGGCGGCTTCCTTACGTTCCTTAATCGGCCAGCGGTGAAGTCCGGTGACGCCACCGGTGAGTAATTCGAGACCGTCGGGCTGAAAGAGGACCCAGGTGCTTTCGGAAGGCAGCAAGGCCAGTTCCCGCCCGCTGGACAGGTCCCACAGTCGGTCGCCCGCGTCGCCCCTGCCCAGCGCCAGCAAGCGGCCGTCGGGACTGATGTCGCCGTCGTAGTAACCCCCTCGGCCGGCGCCCAGCCGGCTGACGATAGTTCGGTATTCGCGGCTTGGCGTCACCTCCAACAACTGCACCTGCTCGCCGCCTTGCCACTGGCAACCCAACCACTGGCCGGTGCTGCTGAATTGAAGACAGGATGTGCTGAGCGGCAATTGCATGAGTTGCCGGCCCGTGGCAGAATCCCAGAGGCGCAAAACGCCTTCCCAGGAGGCTGACGCCAAGAGACCGCCGTCCGGATGGAAGCTCAGGTTCGTGACCTGCTCCACGTGCCCCTCCAGGGTCGCCAGCTTGCGCTTCGCCGCCGCATCCCAGATTTGAATGCGCGGGTCGGATCCCGCCACGGCCAGGCGAATCCCATCGGGGTGCCAAGCGACGGCTGGAAGGTTCATCAAGCCTATCGGCAGGTCGGCGACATGGCTGCCCCGGGCTGAGTCAAAAATCGACGCGACGGTGCTCTTGAAGTAGCTCACCGCCAGCCAGCCGTTGTTGGGGTGAAAAGCCAACGCATGAGCATCGGCTGGCAAGCGCCAGCGGTTGGTTTCCCGGCCGCCGGCAAGGTCAATGACAAGGACCCAGTTTTCCTTCGCGATCGCCACCTGCCGGCTGTCTGGACTGAACGCTAGGTTCGAGCACGGCCCCAGTTCGTCGCGAAAGAGCGGCTTTTCATCGGCGACGCGCCAAAGTTGCACGGCGTGGTGATCGTCGAGCACGGCCAGAAACTGCCCATTCGGACTCGACCACATGCCGCTCGGTAGGTTCTTCGGTTTCGTGTTGATGCTGCGGATTTCCACGTCGTCCGGGATGCCGCGGATGCTGATGATGCCCTGATCGTCGATCCGGGCATAGGACCGGTATAGACCATCGAAGGTGACTCGCCTGTTGCCAGCGGGATAGGCATGCAGGCTTGGCCCGCGGCGGATGTCGGGCAGGGCCAGGGCGGCGATGGCTTCGTCGCGCAGCCGCTCGTCGGGCCGGATGCGGGCGGCTTTTTCCAGGGCGGCCAAGCTATCCAGCCGCTGGCCCATCTGCCGGCTGAAGCGGCCCGAGCGAGCCTGGTTCAACAGAGCCAGGAACAGCTGGTCCGTGGCATCCCGCTCGCTTTGCCGGGCCGCCGCCAGCGCGGCCTCTTTGTCCTCGAGGGCGTTATCCTTCTGTTTCGCTTCGTTTACGGCCTCGACTTCCGCGTGGGTCGCGCGGATCATGCCCAACGTTGTGCCGATGATGCCAACCAGCAACGCCAGCACCAGCAAAGACGCCGCCAGCACCGGCCCCTTATTTCGCCGCAACAACTTGCGCAGTCGATAATGCACCGACGGCGGGCACGCCTGCACCGGCTCGTCGTTCAAATAGCGCTGCACGTCGGCGGCGAAGTCCTTGGCCGTCTCGTAGCGGCGGTTGCGGTCTTTATCCAGCGCCTTGAGCGCAATCCAATCCAGCTCGCCGCGCACAAGCTTCGCCAGCTTGGCCGGCTCCGTGTGGCGCTGCGCCGAGATCGACACCAGCGCCTCGCCTGAGTCGCTTAGCCGCGTACTCGGCTTGGGCGGCTCCTCCTCCTTGATCATGCGGAGAATCTCGGCATACGCCGCTTCCTTGAGCCGCTTGTGGGTCAGCGGGGTGCTGCCCGTCAGCAACTCGTACAAGAGCACGCCCAGCGAGTAGATGTCGCTGCGGGTATCGACGCCCAGGGCGCTCATCTCGGCCTGCTCCGGGCTCATGTATTCCAGCGTGCCGACCATGGTGCCGTACTGCGTGAACAAGGTCCGTTCGGTCAGCTTTTGCTCGGTCGCCTTGGCCACGCCGAAGTCGATCACCTTGGGCACCGGCTTGCCGTCGTAGAGCGTGACCATGACGTTGGACGGCTTGATGTCGCGGTGGATGATGCCCTTCTGATGGGCGTGCTGAATCGCCTGGCAGACCGGCACGAACAACTCCAGCCGCTCGCGCGGCGTCAGGTGGTTGTCGTCGCAGTACTTGGTGATCGGCACGCCGTGGACCAGCTCCATGACGAAGTACGGGCGGCCTTGTGGTGCAGGCGTCCCGCCTGCATCTGACTCAGATGCAGGCGGGACGCCTGCACCACAAGTGCCGCCGTCGAAGACGCGGGCGATGTTGACATGGTCCATCATGGCCAGGGCCTGCCGCTCGGCCTCGAAGCGGGCGATGACCTGGCCGCTGTCCATGCCCGGCTTGATGACCTTGAGCGCGACTTTGCGTTGCACGGGGTGCGTCTGCTCGGCCATGAAGACGACGCCCATGCCGCCCTCGCCGATTTGCTGCAACAGCTTGTACGGGCCGATGACTGTGCCGGGGCGTTCGCGCACCGGCGCGTCCATGGTTGCCGCCGGTGTTTGCGGCGGCGGCTCCAGGAAACTGCCCGCTTGCTCATGGACCCGGAGAAGTCCCTCAATCTCGTCCCGGAGCGCAACATCCGTCCCGCAGGCCTCATCGAGGTACATCCGACGCTCGGCCGCATCATCTTTTTGAAGCGCGGCGATAAAGATATCGCGTTGGCTCATCGCAGGGTTCCTTTCGGCCTTCCGATGTACAGTGCGTCTTTCGGAACTGCATCGCGCAAAGAAATGTCACGAGCCCACAGACCAGGAGTCAGGAGACAGGAGTCAGGAGTCAGGGAGCCATCCGCTGACTCCTGATTCCTGACTCCTGATTCCTGACTCCTGACTCCTGATTCCTGACTCCTGACTCCTGGACCTGGCCCTGGATCTTCTTGAGAAGCCAGGCGCGGGCATAGGCCCAGAGAAAATCGGCGGCACGGGGAGAAATGCCGAGGACCTTGGCCGCCTCCTTGATCGTGAGTCCCGCGAAATAGCGCAGCGTGACCAGTTGGGCAGCCGGCGGGTCCGCGGCGGCGAGTTGGGTCAGCGCGTCATCCAAGTTGAGTAAATCGTCTGAAATCTGGGGAGCAGCAATTTCGACGGCGTCGAGATCGATGCGGGCCCGGTCACCGCCATGTTTGGGCCGACCTTTGCGGCGCGCATTCTCGATGAGAATCCGGCGCATGGCCTCGGCCGCAGCGGCGAAGAAGTGGCCGCGGCTATTCCAATGCACCCCCGCTTCCCCCCCTTGCGAAGGGGGGGACTGAGGGGGGGGGCCGACCAGCCGCAGATAGGCTTCGTGAACCAGGGCAGTGGGCTGGAGCGTTTGCCCTGGCGCCTCCTGGGCCAGCCTTTGTGCCGCCAACTTCCGCAACTCTTCATAGACGAGCGGCAAGAGCTTCTCGGAAGCTTGCGGATCGCCTTGCTCGATTGCGGACAGGATGCGCGTGACCTCGCTCATAACGGTTGAGGATAACCGCTCAAGCGTCGTCAGGCAAAGCAGAAAGAGATTGGCAGTCTGTTGCAACGTTTAGGCACGCAGATATCGCTTCGGCAGCTCGGCGCCCGCGACGAAGCTCAACTGCGGATCAAGTCCGCGGCATTGACCTGTTTCCGATGCTTTCTTAGTCTTCCCCATACCGGACCATTGACGGAACACTGACACTTGCGATCTGCCCGCTCGCTTCTGGCGGGAGGATTTTCCCATGATGCAACCTTGCTTGTCCATCACGCCGAGCGGACATCTGCGCGTCGAGGAAGGGTCGGCAATGGAGCCGACTCTCGACGAGCCGGCAGCAGACGTCCTGCGGCGTGCCTTCGCTGAATCGAGTGCGGCGGGATTACTGCTCTTGGCGACGAGCGCGTTGGATCAGGAACTGCCGGCGGACTTCGTTTTCTGGAGAGGCTTCGCACGCGATTTCTTCCAACACGTTTGTCACTTGGGCGAAGCGCCTATCGAGCAATGGGCGGAGCTGAAAGAGCCCGCCGAAGGCGGGCTGGCGATGCTTGTCGCCGAGGCGCCGCCGATGCGCGGGCTTGAATACCTGTCGGCGGCGCGGCTGGGCGAGCTTTGGCGCGAGCTGCGTGCTTTGGCCGTCGAGCGGGCCGCGGCTCATCGGGACGGGCCGGCGGCGTGGCTGCAAACGGTCAATCCTCTGTGGCGTCTCCTGGGACGGGTCACGTTTCACCTGGCGGAAAACAAACGCGATCCGAACCGCCCGTTTGCCTTCTTGGCGACGTTCACGCATCGGTTGTCGAGCCAGGCTCGCCTTCAGCATCTGCCGCTCGCGGAGGCGCTGCAAGCGTATGCGGGCGCTAAGGAAAATGCAAAACTGACCGCCCTCTTGGAGCCGGTGCGCCGGGCCGCGGAACAAAGCGCTCTCGTGCGCGAGTTGCTGGATTCCAAGGCGCTGTTCGCCCCGCAAGCGTGGACCATTCGCGAAGCACATCGATTTCTCAAAGAGTCACTGCTGATTGAGCAAGCCGGCGTTGTCGTGCGCGTGCCGGATTGGTGGTCGGCGCGCACACCGCCGCGACCGCAAGTGCAGGTCCGCCTCGGGACGCGGCCGGCCAGCATGTTGTCGCTGAGCAACATGCTCGATTTTCAAGTCGGCTTGGCAATCGACGGCGAACCGCTCAACGACGAAGAACGCCGGCAGCTCTTGCAGGCGGCCGATGGACTGACGCTACTGCGCGGCAAATGGGTCGAAGTGGACCGCGCGCAAATTCAGGAAGCGCTCGACCATTGGAAATCACTCGAGAAGGAACACGCCCAGGGGATCAGTTTCATCGATGGCATGAGGCTCCTGGCCGGCGCCAAGCTTGACACGGCCAATGAATCGGAAGCGACGGTTGCGGACTGGTCGCAAATCACTGCCGGCAGCTGGCTGCGCGAGACGCTTCAGCGGATGCGCCATCCCGAGACCATCGATGCGTGCCAACCCGGACGCGAACTGCAAGCGACCTTGCGCCCTTACCAGGTCGAAGGAGTGCGCTGGCTATGGTTCATGACCGAACTCGGCCTCGGCGGCTGTTTGGCCGACGATATGGGGCTCGGGAAGACGATTCAGGTGATTGACCTTTTGCTGCTGCGGAAACGGCAATCAAGTCTCCCCTCTCCCTCGGGGAGAGGGGCCGGGGGTGAGGGTGCGATAGCGCTCGGGAATCGCCCTGCGAGCGCTAAGCCGCCAGCGGCTTGTCCCAGTCTTCTCGTTGTGCCGGCGTCGCTGATCGGCAATTGGCGCCAGGAGCTGGCGCGTTTTGCGCCGTCGCTCAAAGTCTTTTTCGCGCATCGGTCGGAATGCTCGGCCGAGAAGTTGAACGAGGTCGACCGAGATCCCGCGGCGACTTTGGCAGAGTTCGATCTGGTCGTGACCACGTATGGCCTGGCGCGGCGCCAATCTTGGCTCGAAAAAATGCGCTGGCCGCTGGCGATCCTTGACGAAGCCCAGGCGATCAAGAATGCCGGCTCCACGCAGACGCGCGCCGTCAAGAAGCTGCCCGCCGACTGCCGGCTCGTGTTGACGGGAACGCCTGTCGAAAACCACCTGGGCGATCTTTGGTCGCTGTTTGACTTCTGTTGCCCGGGACTTTTGGGCACGGCCCAGCAGTTCAAGCAATACGTCAAACAGCTCAATCAGCGCCAGGACGCTCAGGCATTCGCGGCGCTGCGGCGGCTGGTTCGACCGTATATTCTGCGCCGCCTCAAGACCGATCCCAACATCGCCCCCGACCTGCCGGAGAAGACGGAGATGCGCGCGGAATGCGGCTTGTCCAAAAAGCAAGCGGCGCTCTACGAAAGGATCGTTGCCGAATTCGCCCATCGCCTTGAAAACGCTGCGGGCATCGCACGCCGCGGCTTGGTTTTGGCGATGCTCATACATCTCAAGCAAATCTGCAACCATCCCGCCCAGTATCTGCCGGGCGCCGCTTATGTGCCCCAGGAGAGCAGCAAGTTTGAGCGGCTGCGATTCTTGTGCGAGCCGATTGCCGAGCGCCAGGAGAAGGTGCTCGTGTTCACGCAGTTCCAGGCGATCACGCAACCGTTGGCCGACTTCTTGGCCGAGGTGTTTGGTCGTGAAGGGCTCGTTCTTCACGGCGGCACACCGGTCAAGAAGCGTGCCGACCTGGTGCGCGCTTTTCAAGATGAGGAGGGTCCGCCGTTTTTTGTCATCTCCCTAAAAGCCGGCGGCAGCGGCCTCAATCTCACGGCGGCCTGCCACGTCATTCATTTCGATCGCTGGTGGAATCCGGCTGTTGAGAACCAGGCCACCGATCGCGCTTTCCGCATCGGCCAAAAACGGAACGTGCTGGTGCACAAGTTTGTCTGCCGTGGCACCGTCGAAGAACGGATCGACGCCATGATTCAAAGCAAGCAAGCGGTCGCCGATCAGGTGCTCAACCAGGACGGCGAAGCGAAACTTACCGAAATGAGCGACGACGAACTGCTCCGTTTCGTGGCCCTCGACATCGGCCGCGCTACGACGGATGAATAATTCGAGCGAAAGTCTATTGTCAAAACGCGGGTTCTACTGTTAGGATGGCCCGATTGCGTAGAAAGAAGCACGCGAGTTGGTTGGGGAACGATTCGATCCTACCTTCCGCATGGAGGCGACTCATGTCTTGGGGTTTTCAGTGGCGTCCTTATGTTCCGGTGGCGCGGCGGAAGAGCAATGCGAAGGCATTTGCCCTCAAATTGGCCAAAAAGGAGAAACGCACCTTGGCGCCGGTCGAGTTGGACGGCCGCACCATCGCCGCCTCGTTTTGGGGAAAGGCCTGGTGCGACAATCTGGAACGCTACAGCGACTATGAAAACCGCTTGCCGCGCGGCCGAACCTATGTTCGCAACGGTTCGGTCATCGATCTGCAAATCCAGCGCGGCAAGATCCAGGCCATCGTCAGCGGCTCGGAAATCTATCGCGTGGCCATTGACATCAAGACTGTGCCCGCGGCGGTCTGGTCGCAAATCAAGAAGGACTGTTCGCGCAGCGTCGATTCGCTCATCGATCTGCTCCAGGGAAAGTTCGATCAAGGCATCATGCAGCGGTTGACACAGCGCGACCAAGGACTTTTTCCGCAACCCAAAGAAATCGAGATGGACTGCAGTTGTCCGGATTGGGCGGGGATGTGCAAGCACGTAGCCGCCACGCTGTACGGCGTAGGCGCCCGGCTTGACACAGCGCCCGAGCTGCTTTTCACGCTCCGCGACGTCGATCACTTCGAACTCATCAGCCAGGCTGTGGCTGCCGACAATCTCAGCCAAGCCTTCCGGGGCAAAGCCGACGGCGCCCTGCGCGGCGCCGACTTGGGCGAGATCTTCGGCATCGATATCGAGCAGGGTAACAGCGCCCCCGTTCCTCAAGCCGACACGACGCCGGACGAGCCAGGTCGGCGCAGCGCTGATCGCAAGCCGGTGCCGAGCCGGGGAAGGGCCAAAAAATCCGTGCGCGCCGACTTGCCTGAGACGGTGGGCGCTTCCGCACAACGATTGTCCAAAGCAATCAGGAGGGCGAGCGCCGCCAAAAAGAAGCGCAAGGCATCCGTTAGGTCCTGAGCGATGTGCTACGAGCCTTCGCACCGTGGAACTCGACCGTCCCGGGCTGATGGACAACCCGTGCAGATCCCAGCATTACGACGTTTGCTAACTCTTATGCAAGCAAATGCCGCTTCGGCAGTTCCGGGCCGGCGACGAAACTCAACTGCCGAATCTTGCACATCGAGCACGGGGCATGGTTCACAAATGCACACAGGCATAGGTGCTTTTCGAGACGACAGGATTTCGACACAGTTGGCACGCACTCAACTTCCTATCCCCTTGATCCATCCAATGTTACATCGAAAAAAATGTCGGCATCACATGACAGGCAAGTGTAGTCCCTACAGCGTTCACTCTGTCACCCAGAAATGACAAGAATTGAACCATGTCCGACTGGGCCAAAGCAGTGGGCCACTTGGCCTAGTCGTGCGCAGTCGTGCTCGTAGCGTAACTGCTGACCTGGACATCTGTTATGGCAGCCAATTTCGCGACTAGGCCACAATGCCACCTTTGCTGCACACACACGCACTGGCAACGTTGCCAGCTTTTGGCAACCTTGGAAAACCAAGGCGGCCACTTTTTGGCAACGTTGCCAACTTTTGGCAACCTTGCCACTGCTTGGAGCATTTCCGCTGATCGGTCTTGGCAGCGACAGTTACCCCTCCGCTCCGACGCGATCGGAACCAACCGATACCTCATGCTCTACCCGCTATCGGCCTTCCGCCCACTGCCAACTGCCCGCTGCCTTCTGCCTTCTGCCCACTGCCCACTGCCCACTGCCCTTGCGGCGGTCTGCACAAGATTGAGCCAAGCGACCCCCCCTTCCCCCCCTTCGCAAGGGGGGGAAAGAGGGGGGGGCGTTGCCGCCGCACGGGTCCAGCAGCTGTTTCAAAACGGGGACTGGCCCATTTGCCTTGTGGGGCCTGTCCCCGTTTTGAAACAGCTTCTCAACGCTGGCCGGAACTGGCGGAGAGCGTACCGCGGGAGAAGATGTTGCGTTGGTTTGGCTGAGCCTCTTGCCGACGTTGGCGGAGCCTGCTTGGCGCAGAGGAAGTGGGGGCAGCTTGGATTGTTTTTGAACGAACAATTCGGCATGTCCGCGTTTCGTGTCTTTCCCTACCAGAGTCGGCGGATCGGGTAGGAATCGGGTAGTGGGTCAGTTTGCTGTGTTGTGGTGCGGGCGTCTCGCCTGCATCGGTGCAGGCGAGATGCCCGCACCACAAACTGACCCACTACCAGGAATCGAGAATCGGATCGACGCTAATGATCGGCATTGTTTCCACGACCGCCTGCGCAACGATCATGCGGTCGAATGGATCGCGGTGATGGTAGGGCAAGGTGATCAGTTCGGCTGTGTGTCGCGGCTCAATCGGCAAGATGGCGAAGCCGTTGTCGGTAATCGCGTGTTGAACGAAATCCGGAAAGGGCTCCGCTAGCTTCAGCTTGCCCGTGCTGATCTTGATCGCGATCTCCCAGTGACTGGCGGCACTAACGAAGACGCGATTGTTGGGGGTTGTCATCGCCATCCTCGCCGTGGCACTCAGCCGAGCAGGATCGAAATACCCCCAAATCAGTGCATGGGAATCGAGCAGCACATTCACGGCATATATTCCTCGAAATCCTTGAGGTGCTCATCGTCCTCAATGTAGCTGATCAGCTTTCCCTTGCCGCGTCCTAGGATCGGCACACCTTTCGGGGGCGGCGGGGGCAGCAAACGTCCGACAGGCTTGCCGTGAGCCACGATGACCACTTCCTGATCTTCGCCGAGCTGTTGGAGCAAGTCGGGAAGGCGAGCCTGCACTTCTTCGATGGTTGCTGTCTGCATGGTCGGTCCCTCCTTTCCCTTCATCATAGCCGGAAACGCGGCTGGCTTCATGGCTTCTTTGCGAGCGGTTCCTTTCGTTTTCGCTGAAACGTCCCCAGCCCCGGTCGCCTGGCGATCGTGGAACCGGGCCGCGTTCGGTTGCGGTCGTCGGTTTGAGCCCAGGTGCCCGGCCACAAGTTGCGCGGCGAAGGCCGGGTCTGCGGCGGCGGTCTGCACCAGATCGAGCCAAGCGAACCGGGGCGCGTCGGCGTCGCTGCACGGGTCCAGAAGCTGTTTCGAAACGGGGACTGGCCCATTTGCCTTGTGGGGCCTGTCCCCGTTTTTGAAACCGCTTCTCAGCGCTGGCCGGAACTGGCGGAGAGCGTACCGCGGGAGAAGATGTTGAGTTTGTTTGGCTGAGATTCTTGCCGACGTTGGCGGAGCCTGCTTGGGGCGGAGGAAGTGGGGACATCTTGGATTGTTTTTGAACGGACAATTCAGCATGTTCCCGGTTCGTGTTCCGCTGCCGTGCAGGTGAGCCGCCCGCACCACGTCAGAGGGAAGAGAACGGGACGGCCTACTTTGTTTTAGAAAAGTAGAATTTCGCCTTTGCCCCTCTTCCCTTTCCCCCTCGCAGGCGGAAAAGGCCGATCCATTTGGCCGTAATCTCCCCAACTGATATTGGCGCAATTCTCTCTGCGCGTGACAATCCCGCAATAAGAAGGATGAATTGGGGCTTCAAGGAGGATTGGCCCGTGGCCAGGAAGGCGAAAGCGCCAGCGTTCGTTTACCCGACTTGCGTCCGGCACGCCAAGACGCGGAAGGATGTGCGCCTGCGTCACTTCTTCCTGTGTGATGGCTGCACAAAGCTGTGGACAAAGGATGCCTTCGGTGGCAACGCACCGCTCTACGTCGGTGAAAAGCTGGACGGGTATTGTCTCTTGTGCAACCAGATAAAGACCGCCCGTCTGCGGACGTGGTTCCTGTGCGATATTTGTCATCGGGTTGCCGGAGCTATCGGCCGCAATCATGTCGCCGAGGAGGCCATTCTCAACTTCTGGAATGCCGATGTAAAGCCACGGTCGCCGCACCTGGAAATAATTCGCAACGACATTTCGTCATTGCGGCCGCGCCGCGACACCGACGTAAGCGGCACCGCGCCGATGGACTTCCTGGTTCGTGATCTTCGGACCGGCAAAGAAGTATTCGGGATCGAGAACAAGACTGGGCGTAGTTCCATCCAGGACATGAGCCAGTTTCAGCTCGATGTGTCGGATTGCGATACGATCTTGAATGACATGAGCAGATTGAGCATTCCCGCCTACATCATCCACGCCCAGGTTCTGGAAATCTGGCAGCCGCCTACCCTGGGCAACAAAATTATGGGATTGTGGTGGACGGACGTCTATAAGATGGCCGAGCACTTCAAGGCCGTAAAAAAACGCGCTGACGAGAACCGTGGGGCTGCTTACTTCGGCAAAAAGGCTTTCTTAGAGATTGACACGTTTCCGGATGCGGTAGAGGGAAAGTCGGGCATCACTCTCGTCGACCGTTTCGCTCGGGACGGCGCGCCGGAGATGTACCATTCTTAGCGCCGAATAATTCACGGGCAAGAAGAGTGTCGACAACATCCTGGTCGGGGAAGTCCTTGCCTACCTTGGAGCCAATTCGTTGGAGCTGTTTTTGGGTGGGATACCTCATGTTGCGGAGGTCAGTGGCGTTTACCTGCGTGTGGCCGCTGAATTGTCGGAAATATTGGTCTACCAACGTGGAGTTTAGGAAGACCGCCAAGCCTCGGGCCAATCGCAAGCCGATTCCGGAACCATTGCGATGGAAATAATTCAGATGATTCTCGAAGGCAATCATCTTGGTTTCAATTCTCGTCGGGTCATGCACAGCCGCTACAATCCGGCGGCGTTCCTCTTTGGCTGAAAAGCGTCGTGTAAGCACGTAAGCATCGTTGGGGACAAGCTGGCTGCGGACGGCGTCAGCATCGACAAATGCTTGCGGTTTGCGAGCGCCTTGTTTCGGCCAGGTGATATAGCCATCGACAAAATGAGCCTGCCAGATGAGTGGTACCGTGTCTTTGCCCTGTTGGTCACGCAGATACTCTCTGGCTCTGAAATCGACGACGCGACCGGTGGAAACGGCAAGGCCGAGGTCGGCAAGCGTAGTTTGGCACGCCGATAAACGTTCTACAACCTCGTCGGCAAAAGGGTTTGTGGGGATGTGGATGAATGCCTGCGGATCATCGGGGCGAACCACTTGGTCATAATCAACAATGCGGCTGGTGGGGGAAAGATCATCTGGACCATTACTGCTGGTAACGGTTACCCGGGCTAGTTTCGAGCCTTTTACGGCATGAAAAATGACGGTCTCCTGAAGCACGTCATCATGCTGAAAGGCCTTCTCTCTCGATACGAAGGTGTGCAACCGCCGCAAATTCATCATTTGTAGGAATGACTTGCGGAAGGGGCGGAAATAGGTTCCGTTGCAAAAACTTCGAGGCGTGATGGCTATTAACTCCCCGCCTGGTCGCAAAAGCTTCGCGGTTGTGGAGAGGAACCCAGTGTAGATGTTTGTAGTCTCAATGCCAATCCTTTGGAGCGTTCGCCTCGCCTTGGATTGAGCGTTGATCTTGAAATACGGAGGATTGAGAATGGCCAGGTCAAAATGGTCGGTAGTATCGGCGGGGAATAAGGAGTTTTCCAGAAGGTCGGCAGCTGCCTCAAGGAAGTCGGCGTGGATTACCTCCCCAGAAAACCGAACACCGCACCTTCGGCATTCCTGCGCGCAGGCCGTTACCGCCTGGTCGAGAGGATCTGAGAACCTCGTATCGATTTCATATGCCGTGACGGAAATCTGCGTTGGGCGTTTAGTCCGGCAGCACAGTTCAGCGACCGCTGCCGTAAATAGCGACCCGACGCCGGCGCCAGCATCCAAGATACAAATTGTGTCAGCGTGCGACTCTACCATTGAGGCCATCATGCCAGCGACCGGCATGGGCGAAAAAAACTGGCCGAACTCGGCTTTTCTTTTCGGCGTAATGTCCTTTCCAGCTGCGATACGCAGATTTTCAACCGTCGCGGTGGCTCGCGGAAAGGGCTGCATCTTGCATGTAGCGGCTACGGGCATAATTCGGGCACCGAAAGCGTGTTTTACGGGTAAAAGACGCATTTCGCATTTGTGTACATGCGCCCATTATACATGCCGTAAATGCTTTGGCCAGATCATTTTAACAATTCTCGCAAGTCAGCTGGCGCAGCTGAGTTACGGTCGCTGATGTTCCCAATTTCCTGGGCGCTGGGCACCACGGCGGCCCCCGGCCATGGACCCAAAAAATGATTCTTTTGTTGTTCGGGGATGTCAAGGCGGACGACACGTTCTCATTAGGCCGTTTCAAATAATTAGCTGGTCCACTGACGGAGTCCCGCCCGCCAATTTCTTGATTCGTTTTGTTTCTTCTGCGAAAACGCAAGTGGACCAGCTAATTATTTGAAACGGCCTTAGCCGCTATCGTCAAGATTAGTTCGCGGAAAAGGACGCGGCCCGTTTCCGGGCAGCTTCACTGCCTTGCTTTCCCCGTCTGCTTTCTTGGCCGGCCCGGGGCTCGAAAGTTCGATTGCAGTCCCAATCTCTCGGCCGCCTGTTCCTGCCAGGCGGCGCTTCCGAGCGGCTGGCTTCGCGCCACCGAACGCCGCAGCAATGCCAGTGCCGCTTCGGTTTCCGGGTGATGGACACGTTCGATCCAAGCACGTGGCGTCGGCGCCGGCCAGCGCGTTAGCAACACCTTAAGCAGCTCGTTCAGCCGGGGAAGCCGACGACCAAGCGAGTCTACACCCGCCCACGGCGGCGTTCAATCAAGAAACAATTCCCAAGAGGTCCCGGCCACCCGGGGGAAATCATCGAGAACCACGCCGTGAAAAAATGGGGACAGGCACCGGCCTGGTTTCGATATTGCCAGGGTTTTTCGAGGGATGGCCGGAGCCAGTCCCCATTTTTTCGCAAAGGCTCAGCT
>Ga0209726_10002835_pt1 | contig 24876 bp, 25 predicted proteins | sample Subgrocontami54m_FD_187453 | JGI IMG/M metagenome (GOLD analysis project Ga0209726, IMG submission 187453) | Subsurface groundwater microbial communities from S. Glens Falls, New York, USA - GMW46 contaminated, 5.4 m (SPAdes) (version 3) | ecosystem: Environmental > Aquatic > Deep subsurface >... | reverse complement strand
GCCCTCGACGATCCGGTTTACGAGCCGATCTTCGAACGTGCCAAGCGGTGGAACATGCCGCTCTGGGTGCATCCGGGCCAAGTGCCTCAAGCCTGGCAGCAGGCGCTCGGACTCAACAACCGTTATCTCAACAGCGGGGTCGGCTTTCTGCTCGACGATATGCTGTGCGTGGTCAAGATGATCACCGCCGGTGTGTTCGATCGCTGGTGGGGCGTGAAATTCGTCTTGTGCCAGCTCGGCGGCTTCTTGCCGTTCACCATGGGCCGCTTCGACCAGCAGTATTTTTTCGAGCGCCGCGCTTTCGAGCAGCAGAACAAACCCTTGCCCGAATATTTGCAACGCCGCGTCGCCGAATACTGCCAGGCGTTTTACGTCGACACGCACACCGCCGATGCTTCCGCGATTCGCTGCGCGCTCGACTGCATGACCGCCGACCGCATCGTGCTGGGCGGCGACTATCCGATCTCGCCGCCGGAAGTCGGCCTGGGCTACACGATTCCGCAGCTCGACAAGGTTGGGCTTTCGACCGGCGATCGAGCGAAAATCGAGCGCGAGAACGCCGTGCGGCTGCTAAACCTGGCGTGACATTCGTGTCTCGTGTTCGTGATTCGTGTTCGTCCGAGCACGAGCTGCGAGCGCGAATTTCGTGCCAAGGAAAGCTCGAGATGACGTTCAACGGTGAACGATGCAGGACAGACAAAAGGTGAACCGATGATAAGCGAAAGACCAACAGCACTCGTTACCGGCGCCGCCACGGGAATCGGCCGCAGCGCGGCGGTGGCCCTGGCCAAACACGGCTACGACGTGGTGATCAACTACAGCCGGAGCGAAGATGCGGCCAAAGTAACGGCGCAGCAGACCCAGGCCGCCGGCGCTAAAACTTTGCTTTTTCGCTGCGACGTGAGCAACGACGGTCGCGTGCGCGCCATGGTCGCGGCGACGGAGAAAGAGTTCGGCCGCCTCGATGTCTTGATCAACAATGCCGGCACGACCGTGGATGTCGAGCCGAAAAATATGGACGGCATGAAAGTCGAAGATTGGAACCGCGTTTTCAACGTCAACGTGCTCGGACTATTCCTGGTAACCCGCGCCGCCGCGCCGCTGCTGAAGAAATCGCCCAACGGCTGCGTCGTCAACACTTGCAGCATCGCCGGCCTGCGCCCCAGCGCCCAGCCCTTGCCCTATGCCGCCAGCAAAGCCGCGGTGGCGAATCTGACGAAGACTCTGGCAAACGCTCTTGGGCCGGAGATCCGCGTCAATGCGGTGGCGCCGGGATGGATCGAAGGCGAGTGGATGAAGCGAACCCTGGCGGAAAACTACGACGGGCTGATGGCGCGGCGCGCCAAGTACACGCCGCTCAAGCGCTGCTGCACCGAGGACGACGTCGCCGAGAGCATGATGAGCTTGATCGTCGGCAACCATTTTATGACCGGCGAGATTATTATCGTCGACGGCGGCTTTTCAAGTTCAACGTGAACGGAGCAGAGAGTTCAAATCGTTCCAGTCGTTCAAGCCGTTCAAATCGTTTTCTGACGTCTTGAACCTTTTGAACGGATTGAACGTTTTGAACGCGACGAGCGCAGCGAGGAGAAAGCATGCTTGACGGTGTCGTTCGATTCCCCCCTGAATTTGCCGCGCGCTACCGCGCCAAGGGCTATTGGGAAGATCGTTCGCTGCGGGAGACCTTCGACGAACTCTTTGCCCGGCACACCGACCGGGTGGCGATCATCGATCGCGACCGCCAGGTTACCTATGCCGAGCTTGACCGGCGCGCGACGCAGTTGGCGCTTAATCTTTTGGACGAGGGACTCCGGCTGCTGGACCGCGTGGTCGTTCAGTTGCCCAACGTCGTCGAATTCGCCTATCTCTACTTCGCGCTGCAGAAGATCGGCTGCATTCCGATCATGGCGCTGCCGACGCACCGCTTCCGCGAGATGAGACAGTTTGTCGAACTGTCGGGCGCGGTGGCCTGCGCGACGCCGGATACCACCAGAGATTTCGACTACCGCGATCTCGTTCGAAGAATCCGCGATTCGAGCAAGACCCTGCGTTTGGGGATCGTCTTGGGATCTGCACCGGAGGGGTTTCTGTCTCTGAGCGAGTTGGTCGAGCGACCCAGCCAGCGTGCGGCGCAAGAATTGAAGAGCATAGTCATCGACCCGGAAGATCCGGCGCTGTTTCAGCTCTCGGGTGGCACCACCGGCGTTCCCAAGCTCATTCCGCGCACGCATAACGACTACATTTACAATTCCAAAATGGCGGCGGCGGCTACCGGCGTCGGACCGGACAAGATTCTGCTCAATGTCTTGCCGCTAGCGCATAACCTGCCGCTCGCTTGCCCCGGCCTGCAAGGTTATTTTTTGCACGGCGGCAAGGTCGTCTTGGCGCAGTCGACGCGCAGCGAAGATGTTTTCGCGCTGATCGAACACCACCGGGTCACGCATATCGCCCTGGTGCCGGCGCTGCTGATCCGTTTGATCAACGACCCGTCGATCAAAAAGTTCGATCTCTCGTCGCTGCAGGTGATCCAGAGCGGCGGGCAGCGGCTTCAGCCGGAGGTGCGCCGGCGAACGAAAGAATTGATCCCGAGCGTTACCGTGCAGGAAAACTTCGGCATGGCCGAAGGGATGCTGATGTTCGTCCGGTTTAACGATCCCGAGGATGTGCGGATGGAGACCGTCGGCAGTCCGGTCAGCCCCGACGACGAAGTGCGGCTGGTGGACGACGACGATAACGAGGTCGCGCCCGGTGAAGTCGGCGAGTTTCTCGCCCGCGGGCCCTACACGTTGCGCGGTTATTACGGCGTGCCGGAGTACAACGCCAGGGCGTTTACGACGGACGGTTTTTATCGCTCCGGCGATTTGATGCGGCGCCACCCGTCGGGAAATTACATGGTCGAGGGAAGGAAGAAGGACCTCATCAACCGCGGCGGCGAAAAGATCAGCGCGGAGGAAATAGAAAACCTCATTCTCATGCATCCGGCGGTGCAAAACATCGCCTGCGTGCCGATGCCCGACCCCGTGCTCGGCGAGCGCATGTGCGCTTGCGTGATCCTGCGCCGGGGCGCGGCATTGACACTTCAAGAACTCGTCGCGTTTCTCTTGAACGAAGAGATCGCCAAACATAAGCTGCCCGAGCGCCTGGAGATCCTCGACGATTTCCCGCTCTCGCCCTTCGGCAAGGTTTCGAAAAAGGATTTGACGGAACGAATCGCACGCAAGCTCAAAGAAGAGGCGAGGATCTGAGGCGCGCCGGCGGATGGCGCCTCCTCGGATTCTCAATGACGGAAGGGACCCCCATGAAGAGCCTGGGCTACAAAGTGCAGTGAGAGATGGGACAAGGGGTTGGAGTGGAAGGCCGAGGATCGAAGATCGAGGATGGAGGATCGTCGGTCTTATCGGAGTTAGCGAGTAGATTTACGGCATGAACGAACAATCGACCGTAGGCTTGACCGACGCTAAGAAAGCAGTCATCGATGCGCTGCGCAATCGAGCAAAGAAAGCGCGCTTCACGACCGAACTGGCAGCGACACTTGAGCGAACAAGTGTTGGCAAGGAAGAGATGGAACAAGCGCTTGCCGATCTCCAAACTGAAGGCATCGTAATGATCCGCGATAACTTCTGCGCCGATCCGCATCTGGCCGGAGTCGATCTCAGAGTGGTGGCGCTGGTCGAAAGCATCGACGGCGCGGACCCGCAATTGAGCGCGATTCGCGTCATCGATGACGCCTGGAACAAATGGTTGGGGGAGTATCTGGCGAACCACAGGTGCGGGTAACGCGGCGGAAATGCCTGCGTTCAAAACGTTCAAATCGTCTGAAGAGTTTAAATCGTTCAACGCGCCATGCAAGAACTGGTGTTCTGATCTAAACGTCTTGAACGTTTTGAACGGCTGGAACGTTTTGAACCGGCGGTGTGGAGTGGAATGCAAAAGGGGAGGATAGGGATTTGAGAGTTGCGGTTGATATCGGCGGAACGTTTACGGACGTGGTTGTCTTCGACGAGGCGAAGGGCTCGTTGGCGCTGGCGAAGGCGCTGTCGACGCCGGCGGAGCTGGCGCGCGGTGTTCAGGACGGTCTTACCAAGGCGGCGGTTCCGTTGGATCGGGTGGAGACGCTGATTCACGGCTCGACCGTCGTGGTGAACGCGATCATCGAGCGCAAGGGCGCCAAGACCGCGCTGGTGACGACCAAAGGCTTCCGCGACGTTTACGAGATCGGCCGCATCAACCGGCCGGAATCGTTTAACCCACGCTTTCGCAAGCACCGGCCGCTGGTGCCGCGGGAAGATATCTTCGAAGTCAGCGAGCGCATGCTCGCCGACGGCTCGGTGCGCACGCCGTTCGATGAAAACCAAGCGCGCGAAGTGGCGCGCATTATCAAAGAAGAAGGCTTCGAGGCGGTCGCCGTGCTATTCCTCCATTCCTACCGCGCGCCCGAGCATGAAATCCGTATGTGCGAGATCCTGCGCGAGACCGACCCGAACTTGTTCGTCAGCGCTTCCCACGAGCTGTCGCGGGAGTACCGCGAATACGAACGCACATCCACGGTGGCCGCCAACGCTTACGTCGGTCCCAAAGTGAGCCAATATCTCGGCGATCTCGAACGGCGCGTGCGCGAAAATAAGTTCGGCGGCAGCCTGCTGATCATGCAGTCCAACGGCGGCCTGTCCGACGTCGAGCTGGCGCGTCGCCAGTGCATCCAGATGATGGAGTCCGGCCCTGCCGGCGGCGTCGTCGGCACCATGGCGCTCTGTGAGCTGCTCGACCTCGAAGCCGCCATCGCCTTCGACATGGGTGGCACGACCGCCAAGGCGAGCGTGATTCGGCGCGGCGTGCCGAGTCTTTCACCCGATTATTTTATCGGCGGCTATAACGAAGGGCTGGCGATCCGTATTCCCGTGCTCGACATCGTCGAAGTCGGCACCGGCGGCGGCAGCATCGCCTGGCTCGACGAGGGCGGCGGCTTGCACGTCGGTCCGCGCAGCGCCGGCGCCGAGCCCGGTCCGGCGAGCTACGGCCGGGGCGGCACGGAACCGACGGTCACCGATGCCAACGTCATTCTTGGCCGGCTTTCGCCGGAGCGGTTTCTCGGTGGGGAAATGCGCCTGGACCGGGCTGCGGCTGAGACCGCTCTGCGTGAGCGGCTGGCCCAACCTCTCAACGTCAGTCTCGAGCGTGCCGCCGCGGGAATGCTGCAGGTCGCCACTTCGGCGATGGCCAACGCGGTGCGCCACGTGACTTTGGAGCGCGGCCTCGACCCGCGCGATTTTACGCTGGTCGCCTATGGCGGCGGCGGTCCGCTGCACGCGGCGTCGGTGGCCAAGGAACTGGCTATCTCCAAGATCATTATTCCGCACGCGCCGGGCCACTTCTCCGCGCTCGGTATGCTGATGGCCGATTTGCGGCGTGACACCGTGCAGACGTTGTTTGCGCGCATGGATGATTTAGAAATGTTCGCGCTTGAGGACGAATTCAGAAAGCTTGAAGCCCAGGGGCGCCGCGCCCTCGAGGAATCCGGTATTCCCACCGATCGAATCGTGTTCGAGCGCGCCGCCGACATGCGCTACGTCGGCCAGGAACATGCGGTCGCAGTGCGCATGCCGGCTGACGTGGGCGACGAAAGCGCGCGTGCGGAGCTCAAGCGGCTTTTCGACGAAGCCCATGAGCTGCGGTACAGTCACAGCGCGCAGGCGGAATCCGCGGACATCGTGAGCCTGCGCGTTTCTGCCATCGGCCGCCTCGGCAAGCCGCAGTTTTCAACGATTCCTAAGGGCGAGGCGACGCCGCCGGCCCCGTCGCGCCGGGGCACGCGCCCGGTAACCTTTGAAGGGTCGGGGGCACTCGAAGCGACGGTCTATGACCGCACGCAGTTGCTGCAAGGCAATGTGATCAGCGGGCCGGCCATCATTGAAGAGGTCGCTTCGACGACGGTGGTGGAACCGGGTGACACGGTGACGGTGAATGCGTACGGGCATCTCATCATGCAGCTCAATAGCGCGCCATGAACGCGCGCCGTTCAAGTCGTTCAAAAGGTTCAAATCGTTCAAAGCGTTTCGGAATAACGAGCACGAGCTCTGAGATATGAAATCTGAAATTTTGAATTCCGAGCGCAGCGAGGACAAGGTCGATGCGTTTACCGCCGAAGTAATCCGCAGTGCCGTGGTCGCCATCACCGGTGAGATGAAGACCAACCTGATGCGCACGGCGTACCACACGATTATCTACGAAGCCGAAGATTTTACCGTCGGACTGTTCGACGCCGACGGCAACACGATCTCCATCGGCTTGGGTCTGCCGATGTTTATCCGCGGCCTCTCCGATTCGATCAAGGCGAAGATCGCTTTCTGGGGCAGGGAGAACATCGAGCCCGGCGACATTCTGCTCACCAACGACAGTTACACGATGGGGAGCCACCTCAATCACCTGATTTTTACGCTGCCGATTTTCCATGAGGGCGAGCTGGTCGCGTTTTCCTGTTCGATGGCCCATTGGCAGGACATCGGCGGGCAGTTGGGCGGCGTGACCCGGGATATTTTCTCCGAAGGCTTGCAGATCCCGTTCGTGAAGATTTTCCGCGCCGGCAAGGAAAACCCCGAGATTACCTCGATCATCCGCGCCAACGTGCGCGTGCCGGAGCGCGCGATGGGGGACATGCGCGCGCAGCTCGCCGCGATCCGCACCGGGGAGCGGCGGCTCATGCAATTGCTCCAACGCTATGGCAACCAGGCTTTCAAAGAGAGCATCCGCCTGGTCTACGAGCAGAGCGAGAAACTGGCGCGCGCCGCGGTGCGCCAGATCCCAGACGGCATTTACGAAGCCGAGTCGTTCATGGACGACGACGGCGTCAATCTCGGGAAGCATATTCCAATCAAGGTCCGCGTCGAGGTGCGCGGCGACGAGATGACCATCGACTTGAGCGGCGTGAGCCCGCAGGTAGCAGGCTTCTATAATTCCGGGCCCACTGCCGGTCGCTCCGCCGCCGAGGTCGTATTCAAATGCATCACCGCGCCGCTGCTGTTGCCGATCAACGAGGGTTCGTTTCGGCCGCTGAAAATTATTCTCCCGCCGGGTCGGATCGTCAGCGCGACCAAACCAGCGCCGGTGCGGGTCTGGATGACCGTGCCGATGACCGTGTGCGACACGCTCTTTAGAGCGCTGGCGCCGGCCTGTCCGGAGCGCACCATCGCCGGTCATTACGCCGATCTGTGCACGGTCAACCCACATGGCTTCGATCCCGGGACCGGACGTTTTTTCTGGTCGCATATCGGCCATCCCGGCGGCGGCTGGGGTGCGAAGCATGACGAGGATGGCATGAACGCGACGGTCTGCCTTAACGACGGCGACACGCATAACGCGCCGGTGGAAGCCACCGAAGCGAAAAATCCGATCATCGTCGAACACCGGGCGCTGCGCCAGGACTCCGGCGGCGCGGGGAAATTTCGCGGCGGCCTGGGGGTGTCTAACGAGGTGCGCATGCGCAGGCCGGCGACGATCCACGCCCATGTGGAGCGAACGATTTGCGCGCCATGGGGTCTGCACGGCGGTGAAGACGCGCTGGCGAATCGAATTTTTATCACCCGCGAAAACGGCGAGGTTAAACGATTCCCCACGGGCAAAATCAATCCCACCGAGATAGACAAGGGCGATGGTTTTACGGTCGAGACCGGTGGCGGTGGAGGATTCTGGAGTGCGCTGGAGCGCCCGGCCGAACGCGTGCTCGCCGACGTGCGCTCCGGATATGTGTCGGTCGAAGTGGCCCGGCGCGACTACGGCGTGGTGATTCGCCAGCAAAGACGGGCTTTCGAGCTTGACGTCGAGGCGACCGCGGAGCTACGGCAGAGCCGAAGCTAACTCGGAATGCTTCCCGCAAAGACGCAAATCACGCCAAGGACTCAATGGGTAAATTCGAAGCACGAAAGCGGCCCCGCGGACCGAAATTCGAAACAATTCTAAATGATCAAAATTGAAAGCACCAAATCCGAATCTCGAAGCTCGAAACAAATTCAAATGATGGAAACACTGCAAATTCCAAACGAGCCCAAATCGGCCTCGGCGTTTTGGATTTTACGGATTTGAGGTTTATTTGACTGCGGTTTGTTTCGTATTTCGATATTCGGATTTTGATCTGAAATTGGTTTGCGCCTTGCCGCGGAAGAGGTGATCCATGAAACAGCTAACCGCCAACGTGTTCGTGGAGACCGGACTCAAAGGCGCAAATCACGGCATCGTGACGACTGCGGACGGCATCGTATTGATCGACACGCCGCACAAGCCGAGCGACGCGGTGCGGCTGAAAGGGGAGATCGAGCGGCGCGGGCGGTTGCGCTACATCATCAACACCGAGCCCCACGGCGACCACTGGACCGGCAACGCGTTCTTCGACGTGCCCGTGGTGGCGCACGAAGGAGTGCGGGCGCGCATCCTGGGCACTGATTTGGCGGCGCATGTCGCGCGCGTGGCCTCCTTCGGACCGGAGGAGCCGAAACTTCTGGAAAACTATAAACCCAATGCGCCGGTGATTACGTTTCAGAGCGAGATGACCTTGCACGTGGGTAATCACACCTTCCGCATGGTCCATATGCCCGGCCACACGCCGTATCAAGCCGCGGTGATCGTCGAGGAAGAGGGCGCCGTATTCACCAGCGACAATATCTTCTGCAAGGTGCAGACTTGGCTCCAGGAAGCCAATCCGGACCATTGGCTCAAAGCGCTCGAATCGCTGCGCGCGCTGCGCGAAGACACATTCGTTCCCGGCCACGGCCCGGTGTGCGATAAGAGATATCTGGACGAGCAAGGCTCGTTCATCCGGGAATGGGTGGAGATCGTGCGCGGCGGCATTGAGCGCGGGATGAATAAAGAGGAATGCCTGGCCAATCTCACGGCGCTGACTGACAGATATCCAATGGACGTCGGCCAAGACGGCATGGCCCCGCGGGTGATGCAGTTGAACGTCGCCAATTTGTACGACTATCTGACGGGCGCGGGCATTTACGCTCGTGGGTGATAGAGATCAGAGGTCAGGGGTCAGAAATCAGCGGTGATTCTGCTGAAAAACCCCGTTCTCCCTTCGACCAAGCTCAGGGCGAACGGCAATGACACTTGATAGCATTGATAAATTTCCGTTCATGCTGAGCCTCGTCGAAGCATTCATAGGGTTTTTCAGCAGAATCAGCGGTCAGATGTCAGCAAAGAATCGGAGGATAGCCGGGAAGATAAGATGTCTAGTCCGAGAGGCATCGAGCGATTTACATTTCTCGATGCGAATCAGACACGCGGGCGCGAGCGGGCAGCCCGGCGGGGCAATCCACGTTGTAGCTGACGATCCGCAAGGCGCGCGTCTGGTTCATGAATGCAGCGACCCGCTGCCCGGTCATTCTTGGCGGGCGAAGAACTTTTCTAGGACGGCGCAAATCTCCGGCATGTACACGGTGGCGACCTCCCAGACGATGTGCAAATCCACGTTGGCATAGTCATGCGCCACGATGTTGCGCATGCCGCGCATTCTTCGAAAGGCGAGTTCAGGGATGGCCTGGCGGGTCGCCTCGGTCAGATGCGCCGTGGCTTCCCCGATGATTTCGATGCGCCGGATCACGGCGTCTTGTTTTTGCCGGTTGGCGTGGAAATCGGTCTCTGTGGTGTCTTTGACGTAGGTGCCGATGAGCCGCGCGGCCTCCAGGATGTCACGCAGCCGGCCGACTTGGTCAGTTTCCATACAAGCACACGGCGGTGGCCAGAATGTGCTCGCGGGCGAAGCGATTCGGCGATTTCTCCAGGGAGGGACGCAGGACAAAATCCACGGGGCGGCCGATCAATTCCTCCGCCTCGCCCGCCATGTCCAACAACTCGGCGGTCGAGACCGACGCTGATTCGTCGAGCGTCACTAGCAGGTCTACATCACTGCCGGGTGCCGCATGGCCAAGCGCCGCAGAACCAAAAACCTCCAAGCGGCGAATATGATGTTTCTCGCAAAAAGGACGCAGCCGCCTGCGGAGGTCGTCGGACGATAGGGCCTGCGCATTATTTGACATGGCCATAGAATAGCGAGAGCACCCGTTGGTTGCAAGCCGGCGTAAATAGGGTCATTGCTGACTTTGCACCACTGCGATAAATAGAGTTTTCGCATGGCTCGACAACTTCGACTCGAGTTCGAAGAGGCGCGCGGTACCTTGATACGGCGCGGGGCAATGGGTATGGGCAGCCGATAATCCATGTTGGCGGTGCCTAATGAACGAATCCGGCGTTTTGAACGTATTGAACGACTGGAACGGCTTGAACGAGACCGTTCAAATCGTTCAAAAAGTTCAAGTCGTTCAAGCCGTGATTGAAAAAGCACCGGAGGCTTTGCGTGACTAGCGTCGATGCCTTCACCGCCGAGGTGATCCGCAGCACGGTTGTGGCGATCACCGATGAGATGAAGACCAATCTCATGCGCACGGCGTACAACATGATCATCTACGAGGCCGAGGATTTCACCGTCGGACTTTTCGACGCCGACGGCAACACGATCTCCATCGGCCTCGGCCTGCCGATGTTCATCCGCGGCTTATCGGACGCGATCCGGGCGAAACTCCGCCATTGGGGCAAGGAGAATATCGAGCCGGGCGATATCCTACTGACCAACGATCCGCAGGTGATGGGCAGCCATCTCAACCATATGATTTTCACACTGCCGGTCTTCCACGACGGCGAGCTGATCGCCTTCTCGTCTTCAATGGGTCACTGGCAGGACGTCGGCGGCGTGCTCGGCGCGGTGACTCGGGACGTATTTTCCGAAGGGCTGCAAATGCCGTTCGTAAAGATATTCAAACGGGGCGAGCAGGACGCCGAGCTTACCGCGATTATTCGCACCAACTGCCGCCTGCCGGAATTTGCCATGGGCGACTTTCGCGCGCAGATCGCGGCGGTGCGCACCGGCGAGCGCCGTCTCACGCAGTTGCTCAAACGCTACGGCGCGGAGACGTTTAAGGAAAGTATCAAGCTGATCTTCGACCAGAGTGAGAAATTGGCGCAGGCGGCGGTCAAGAAAATTCCCGACGGGATTTACGAAGCTGAATCGTTCATGGACGACGACGGCGTCAATCTCGGCAAGCATATTCCGATCAAAGTCCGTGTCGAGGTGCGCGGCGAGGAGATGACCGTCGATCTAAGCGGCGTGAGCCCGCAGGTCGCCGGACCGTATAATTCTGGCTCGACTGCGGGCCGTTCCGCGTCTGAAGTCGCGTTCAAGTTTTTAACCACGCCGCTGCTGTTGCCGATCAACGAAGGCTCGTTTCGGCCGCTGAAGATCATTCTGCCGCCGGGCCGCGTCGTGAGCGCGACCAAACCGGCGCCGGTGCGCACCTGGATGACCGTGCCGATGATCGTGGCCGACACGATTTTCAAGGCGCTCGCGCCGGCCTGCCCCGACAACGTGATGGCGGGGCAACACGCGGACCTTGCGGCGCCTCGTACCTTCGGTCTCGATCCCAAGACCGGCCGGGCGTTTCATTTCCCGTCGGTTCTCTCCGGCGGCGGATGGGGCGCGCTGAGCGATCGCGACGGCCAGAACGCGACCTTTTGCATCAACGACGGCGACACGCATAATACGCCGGTGGAGGCTGGTGAAGGCAAAGGACCGATTTTCATCGCGTACCGAAAACTGCGCCAGGACTCCGGCGGCCCGGGAAAATTTCGCGGCGGGCTGGGCGTGGCCCAGGAAGTGCGCTTGCGCTCGCCCGGCAGCGTGCAATCGGCCATGGAGCGCACGATCTGCGCGCCCTGGGGGCTGCACGGCGGCAAAGACGCACTGGCGAACCGCTTCAGCGTCTTGCGCAAAGACGGTTCGATGCAAAAGTTGCCGACGGGCAAAACTCCGGGGCACCTCGTGCTCGAAGCGGGCGACGGCTTCTTGGTCGAGGTCGGCGGCGGCGGCGGATTTGGCAATCCGTTGGAGCGCGATCCGCAAAAGGTTCTCGCCGACGTTCGCTCCGGTTACGTTTCGCTCGAGGCGGCCAAGCGAGATTATGGGGTGGTGATTCAGCAGCAAGGACGGCGCTTCACACTCGACATCGAGGCGACGAATGCACTACGGCAGCACCGAAGCGTTTCGAATATTGAGGCGCGACCATCGTCTTGAGCGACTTGAGCCGTTCAAATCGTTCAAGACGTTCAAAAGGTTCAAGCCGTAAAGAAATGAATAACCCGTTGGGAGAACACATATGAAGATCGTTGTTTTTGGTCCCGAGCGCCGCATCGGCGCGTTGGAAGGGGAGCGGGTGATCGATCTCAATGGCGCTCTTGCGAGTTATCTCCGCGAGCAGCGCGGCGATGGAAATGCACAAGCGCACGCCGACGAGAAGATTCCGCAGCGGCTGGAGCGTTTCATCGCTCTGGGCAAAGCGGCCATCGAAGATGCTCAGCGCGCCGTCGAGCATGCTGCAACGGCCGGAGGGGATGGGTTTGTTCACGATGTTCAGAGCGTAAAGCTCCACGCGCCCTGGCCCGAACGGCGCATCGCATGCGTCGGCGGCAACTATGCCGCGCATCTCGCCGGCATGTGGGCGGGACGTCCCGGCGTCACCGGCGATCTGGGACAAATCACGCGGATGGCCAGAGACGAAGGCCAATGGGGATTTTGGAAAAATCCCCACGAGGTCGCAGGACCGGATGAGGAAATACCCTATCCGAATCGCACCAAGCGATTCGACTACGAGGGCGAAGTGGCGATCGTCATCGGCAAGCGAGGCAAGAATATTCCCGCCGATGGGATCGACGAGTACGTCTGGGGCGTCACGCTATTCCACGACTGGAGCATCCGTGACGGTGGCTCGAGCGGACCGCAAGGACGGCCGATCAGCTACAATTTGGCGAAGAACTTCGACGGCTCGGCTTCCATGGGTCCCTGCATCGTGGTCGGCGAGCTCGACCATCGCAACGTCAACGTGGAAACCCGCATCAACGGCGAGGCGCGCCAGAGCTACAATACCCAGGAGATGATCTGGCCGTTTGGCGACGTGCTTGAATATCTTTCGCAGGATTTCACTTTCGTGCCTGGCGACGTCATCGCCGGCGGAACTTCGGCGGGAACCGCCGCCGACATGTCGCGCAGACAGACCGAAGGCGCAAAGGCGCCGAATCTTTTCCTCAAAATCGGCGATGTTGTCGAGCTGTCGTCGCCCCAGATCGGCAAGCTTTCAAACCGCATTGTTGCGGCGTGACGAAAAAATCGCAATGAATTGGAGGTGAACATGAGGCTAAAGTATGAAGGATTCCGCTGGGTCGGGATGTTGGCTTTCGGCATAGCAGTCTTGTGGGGCATCTTCGCCGCCCCGGTGAGCGGGCAAGAAGCTAGAGGTAAAATCAGAATTTCCTACCCCAATGCGTCGATCTGCTGTTTTGCCTTGTTCGCCGCGCAGCAGTGGAAAATCTTCGAACAAAACGGCCTTGAGGTAGAAAGTATTCAAATGCGGTCCCAGGCGGCCAATGCGGCTTCCGTCAGCGGCGATATTCACTATGTCGCCGGGGTAGGCCCCAATTCGGTCGCCGCGACCTTGAGAGGTGTACCGTCGAAAGCCGTCTGGTTCGCTTCCGAACAGTTGATCTATTCCATCGTATCGCGTCCCGAGTTTAAATCGTTGAGGGAGCTGCGCGGGAAACGGATCGGCGTCACCGGCCTGGGCGGCACTTCCGACGTGGCGCTGCGCATCGGCCTTGAAGCGATGGGCGAAAACGCCAAGGACTTCGTGATCATCGCCCTGGGCGCCCCGCAACTGTTGAGCGGGCTGGAAACCGGCACCATCGAAGCAGCGCTGCTCAACTCACCCTTTGTTTACTACGCGAAAAAGAAAGGCCTGCGGGAATTGCTGGACGTTGGGGCGCATGTGCAGATGCCTTTGGGCGGTCTGACGGCATCCAACGCGTCCATTCAGAGTCGTGCTAATGAATTGAAGCGCGTCATTCGTTCCTTGCAAGTCGCGAAACGGATGCTCTTGCAGTCGAAAGAAAAAAGCCTCGATGTGATCATGCGCGCAATCAAAGTCGACCTAGAAACCGCGGAAGATACTTACGCTGAATTCCGCAAGACCTCCAGTGGCAGTGGTGTCCCCACTCGCGAGGGCATGGAGCAGGTCGTCAAATCATTGCAGATGTTGGGCCAGTTCACCGGCAGGAAGATCGCGTTCGAAGAAATCGCCGACGCAAGGATCGCCCGGGAAGTAGCCAAAGAGCTGGGATATAAGATTGACTAGCCGGTGACGCACAACCCGCGGGTCCGGGTTATTTGTCGTTCAACGAAGGCCAGCGACGCCTCTCCGTTCGCCGTCTACCCGCGCCATGAACTTCGGCGACAACTCGCCCAGCCGCTCGTCGGTCATGCGCCCGCTGCGGGTCATGTAGTCGTAGGCGAGCGCCCAGGGTTTTAAGGCCATTCTTTCCCGCATGCGCTCGTACCAGAAGGAGCTGGCATTGGCGGCGGCCAGAAGCTTTTCGACCACCGGCCGCCGCTCGCGCTCGAACGCGGCCAGCGCTTGCGACACATCGTCCCCTGCTTCACCGAACGCGCGGTCAAGCGCGATAGCGTCCTCGAAGGCAAGGCGCGTCCCCGAGCCGATGGAGAAGTGCACGGTGCGCAGCGCATCGCCGATAAGCACCTTATTACCAACCGACCAGCGCCGGTTGGTAAGCAGCGGAAACTGCCGCCAGACTGATTTATTCGAAACCAGTGAGTGCCCGCCGAGTTCCGGCGCGAAAACCCGCTCGCAATAGGCGCGGCTCTCTTCGTCGGATATGCGGTCGAGCCTGGCGCGAAACCAGGTCGCGGCGTCGCACTCGACGATGAACGTGCTCATCGTAAAGCTGTGGCGATAGTGGTGCGCGACGAAGGCGCCGTGTTCGTTGGCGCGAAAGGTCAAGGTCAAGCAGTCGAAGAGTTGCCGGGTGCCATACCAGGCGAAGCGGTTGGTGAGCCAGTCGACCTGGGGCGCGAATTCCTTTTCCAGGGCCCGGCGCACCAAAGAGTTCAGGCCGTCGGCGCCAACGAGGAGATCGCATTCAGGCAGATCGTCCAGCGACTCGATGAGGCGCTCGTAGTCGATGCTTACCCCAGCGGCGCGGCAGAGTTCCTGCAGGAATTGATTGAGCTGCAACCGCCCGATGGCCGAAAAGCCGTTGCCGTCGATGTCAACGCGCTCATCGCGATGAACGATGCGCTGGATGGGCCACGATTCCAGGCGCGGGACGAGCTGCTCGTGAAAATCCGGCACGTCGCGCTCGATAAACTCAAGCGCGCCCCGGGAGAACACCACGCCGAATCCGAAAGTCGCGTCAGGCGGGTTCTGCTCGAACACCCAAACACTCCAATGCGGAAAGCGCCGCTTGATCAGCAGCGAGAACAACAAGCCGGCCGGGCCGGCGCCGATGATATTAATCTTCACTCTGCTGAGTCACTTTATGTGGATCCCGTGGAAATAGCCGTGATGCTTGATCTTGTACACGGGTTCAAATCGTTCAAGCCGTTCAAGCAGTTCAAAACGTTTAATCGCTTCAAGCCGGAGATCACTTCTCGCCGTAGAGCCGCTTGATGAGGCCACTCGCCTCGATTTCGCGGATGAAGCGCGGGTCGACGAAGTCGCGCGGATCGGTGCCGCGGGCGCGCGGATTCAATTCACTGACCTGGTCGATGGCAAGCTTGAGATCCTCAGGCTCCGGATAGGGCGCCCGCTCGAAAGCCGGAGCGTAAACCTTGTACGTCTCCTCGAGCATCTTCCGGTCGGTCGTCTGCGTGTATTTGCCGATGACGTTCATGGCAAAGGCGGGGTCGGTGCGAAAGCGATGAATGCCTTCAACATACGCCGCAAGAAAACCGCGCACCGCCGACTCGCGCGTGCGGATCAAGCTTTGCGTCACCGCCACGGTCGAAAGCGGATAACGATATCCAAGGGTGGAGTAGTCCACCAGGACACGAAAGCCCGCGGCCTGCGCATGCAGCACGGCGGGGAAGCCGAAAGTTCCGGCTTGAATTTGTCCCGCCTTCAGCGCGGCGAGCGTCTCCGGCAACCCGCCGGTGCCTCGGATGGTCACATCGCGATCCGGCACGAGCCCGGATTGACGCAGGTAAACCCGGGTAAAGTAATCGGTGAGGGTGCCGATGCGGGTCGCGCCCACGACTTTTCCGCGCAAGTCCTCGACTCCCTTGATCTGCGGTGCGACTACCGTGAAAAAAATCAGTCGCTTGACCGGGATCGCGACATACACCACGTCTGCCCCCGCAAGGCGCGCGTCGATGGCGGCCGCGCCGCCAAACGCCACAATGTCGATGCTGCCGGCGACCAGGGTCTGAATCGCCCGCGGCCCGCTGGCGATATAGATCAGCTCGACGTCCAACCCGTGGCGTTGATACAACCCTGCTTCCTTGGCAATCCAGGGGATCGAGAAGGCCGCCGTGATCGACGCGTAGGCAACCCGTAGCTTTTGGAGTCCCTCGGCGGCATGGCTCAGGTTCGTCGTGAGCAGAACGGCCAGGCAAAGAATCCAGAGCATGGATTTCCTCATGAGTGACGAAAAGGACTTCATATTTTACTCTCCAGTCGGGCGGGTTTGGCGAACGTCCCGGCGTTGTTAGGTTGCCGCACGGTTATCACCTGCAAATCAGCCTGTCAATATTTCCATTGCCAGCGTTCCCTGCCGTGCTATAATCCGCCCCGTTTGATCCGGGCTGACGCAGCCCGATGATGGACCGTGTTAAACATTTCCCATTGCAAGGAGGAGATCATCATGGCAACTCTCCGTAAAGCGTTTGCGTTATGCACCATCGCCGTTCTCGTATCCATCGCTCCGGTCAATCTGGGCTGGGGCCAGACCCAGACACTCACGGCGTTTTATACCGCGCCGGTGGTTTCCATGGCGCCCATGTGGATCGCCAAGGAAGCGGGGTTCTTCAAGAAGCAGGGGTTGGACGTCAGGCTCGTCTTCATCGCTTCCGGTCCGTTGGGGACGACCGCAATACTTTCCGGCGAGGTTGACGTGGGAGTGATCGGTGGCTTCGCGCCGATCCGGGCGATTGCCGGTGGAGCCAAGAATCTGGTTATCATCGGGCAAACCAAAAACCGCATGACGGGAGCGGTCGTAGGAAAGAAAGAAATCGCCGGTGTTCAGGATCTCAGGGGCAAGCGGCTCGGCATCGACCGCATCGGTTCGAACCCGGACATGTTCTCGCAAGCCGCCCTCTCCCGTTTCCAGATCGATCCAATGAAAGATTTGAACTACATTCAGCTCGGCACCATCGGCCAGGGCGTTCCCGCGCTCAAAGCCGGGACGGTCGACGCCATCAGCACCTCCGCGCCCCACGATCTTTTCGCCCAGCGATTCGGCTTCAAGGTGATCCTCGATATCACGGCGATGAAGATTCCTTTCGCGGCGACCGTGCTCCTCTCCGCGCGCAATACGGTGGAGCGCAAACAACCGGAGTTGATCAAGTTCACGCGCGCCTACGCCGAGGGGATGCACTATTTTCTGACCAACAGGGAAGGCACAAATCAGATCGTCGCTAAATACACCAAGGTCGAGGACCGAGAAGTCAATGCCTACGCCATCGAGTCCGAATCGCACGCGGTCGAAAGAACCCTGCAAGTCGATCCCAAGGGGATCGAGCTGATTCTCGGACTGATGAGCAAGTCTATGCCCCAGGCAGCCTCCGCAAAGCCGGAGGATTTCTACGACCCGCGCTTTTTCACTGACCTGCGGGACAGCGGCTTTCTCAAGAAGCTGTGGGGCGAGAAGTAATTAAATCCACTCACCACGAAGGACCCAGCGCGGCCAAGCCGCAACCGAAACACAGTTTTCACCACGAAGGCACGAAGGTCACGAAGGGTTCGGATTTCTTTGAATGTAAACTTCGTGCTCTTCGTGTCCTTCGTGGTGAGAAGGGGTTTGCGTCTAAGAACACCGACAAACATCGTGGATCAGACAATTTGCGCGAGCCGTACGACTTGAACGGCTGGAACGATTTTTTATGGTCCGTACAGTTTCTTGACGAATCCTTCCCGCTCGATTTCGTCGATCAGGCTCATGTCGATGAAATCCGCAGGGTTTTTATCGCCGGCGTCGATGGACACCAAGATATTCTTTATCCCTTCCGGCTCCGTGCGCGGCGAGCGCGGCAAGCGTTTGGCGAAGAATTCGTAGGTCCCATCGACGGCCTCAGGGTCTGAAATCTGCAAATGTTTTCTGAGAATTTTCAGGCTGCCCTCTTTGTTGGTCTTGACGTAGTGCATGCCCTCGATCTGCCCTTTGATGAACCCCTTTACTGCCGCGCGATTCTGTTGCAGATAGGAGCGCGTGACGATGTTCGAGGTGTTGGTATAGAAACCGAAATCGCCGATGTCCGCGAGCACGTTCATGCCGAGCTTGCGCGCCTGGAAAATTTCCGGATAGGACTGCACAGTGGCGTCGACCCTCTTGCTGAGCAGCGCCGCCATCCGCGCCGCCGTGCCGCCGGTCTGCAACATGGAGATGTCCTTGGGTTCCATTTTCCAGGCTTTGATCGCCATTAGGACCGCGGCATCGTTGGAGCCGCCGAAGCGGTTGATGCCGATGGTCTTGCCGCGCAGTTGATGCGGTTCCTTGATCTCCGGCCGGGCAATGATCTGGAGCGGGAGCTTATTCTCTAAAGTTGCGACGATCACCACCGGCGCGCCGCGCGCCGCTCCGATCACCGCCGAGGAGGCTGCCGTTTGAGTGAGCTGAAGACTGCCGCCGAGCAGCGCCTGAATGTTCGGCGAACCCGCCTGGATCAAGATGATTTCCAGATCGACGCCGTACTTTTTGCTGAACCCCAGTTCCTTATTGACCCACAGCGGAAGCTGGTAACCGGCGGTGCCGCCGTAACTCGCCAGAAAACGCGTTCCCTCCGCGGCTGATCCATCCCGCGCATCCAATCCCAAAGCGATGGTGAGCAGAAACATGGACACTAAAAGTTTTGTTCTCTTGGCAGTCATAAACGTGACCTCCACCCTGACTTTATTATCGTCGCGCGCCTAAGTCATCAGCCTTCGCGGTGAGTCGCGGAAAAAGTCCCAGCGCGTTATATCGCTCCACCTTAGCCCGGGAGTCGTGGTCGAAGCCGTCATACTCCTCCCAATGATCGACCTCCGCCTTGAGCCGCTCGCCGTAGACGAATGGCAAATCGGAGCCCCAGAGAATTCGCGTTGCCCCGACCAGCTCTTGCAGCGAGCGCAGCGCGTAAGCGGCAGTGGTACTGGCGATCTCGTAGTAGAGCGACCGGAGTGTCGGGATCACGCCGATCACTTTTTTGGCGTGCCGGTGGGTTTCCAGCATCGAGATTCTCTGGGCCAGAAACGGCACTGCGCCGCCGCCGTGCGCGACGATCACGCGGATGTCCGGGCAGCGCTTGAGCGTGCCAGTAAAGATCAGATTGACGATGGCGCGGGTCGTGTCGAAGACATATTCGACGACGAAGGGAGGCGCTCCCAAATTCGTTTCCGCCGGCGCTTCGCAGTGGGTCGGATGGACGAAGACAATCACCCTGCGCCGATGAAGCTCGTCAAAAACGGGATCGAATGACGGATCGCCGAGATACTTTCCCTCGTAGCTTGAAAACAGTCCGACACCGTCGAGGCGCAATACGTCGAGGGCATACGCTAATTCCTCCAGCGCGCCATCGACATCCGGCAGGGGAAGCAGCGCGAAGGCGCCGAAGCGCGAGGGATGATCGCCCAACATGCGCGCTTGGAACTCGTTGCAGGTTCGGGCGACCTCGCGCAATCGATGGGAGTTCGCCATCAGCACGCGTGGAGTCAGCGAAGTAATGGCCGTTTGAATGCGCCAGCCGTCCATGGTCCGCAGTTGAGTTTCCGTATCCGGAAGTTTGATCGGCATGGAGTCGCCCGCATACTGGGGCGGGACCACATGATGGTGCACGTCGATGCGCCGAACTCCTCCCGCGTTTACGGCCATGAAAACGTCGCTCCTTCTTTGATAGCCAACGCTATTTTATCGAACGTTTCGAGTCAACCGAAAGCCCTGGGATGCTTGCTTGCCAACTGGTTCATACCCCCTTTCAAGATCGTTTGCTTGCGCGTCCGACGACACTTTTGATAAACAGAAGCCTTGAGCGATGAAAGGAAGGTGCTGAGCATGCAGCGGACTTATCGATATGCAATTTTCGCCCTAATCGCGACGGCGGCCATGCCGACGTGGCTAGCGGCGGCGGACAAGCTCATCGGCATCCATTCTTCGCGGGTGCTGTCGCAATCGTTACCGTGGATCGCCCGTGAAGCCGGACTGTTCGAGAAATACAATCTTGATTTCGATCTGGTTTTCATCGCCTCTTCGCCTTCCGTCACCGCGGCCATGCTCAGCGGTGACGCGGAAGTTTGCCTGGGCGGAGGCGCAGGTCCGGTGCGGGCCTACGTTCAGGGAGCTACGGATTTCGTGTTCATCGGTGGATTTAAGAACGTCCTGACCCATAGCATTCTCGCTCGCCCCGACATCAAGCGGCCCGCGGATTTGAAAGGAAAAAAAGTCGGCATCAACCGCATTGGCAGCAACCCGCATTACTTCGCAGTACAGGCGCTGCGCCGCTCGGGGGTCGACCCCGCCGAAGTCAAAACCTCATGCAATCCGGCGGCTCGCCTGAGACGTTGGCCGCGCTCTTGAGCGGCAACCTCGACGCCGCCTCCTTGAACCCGCCGGCGGACGCTCGCGGCCTGCATTACGTTATCTACGGACCGGAGCTACGCCTTCCCTATGCTGCGACGGTTTTCGTTACTCGACGATCGATTCTCGCCAAGCGTCAACCGGTGCTCGGCCAGTTTCTCAGAGCGATGGCGGAAGCGGGTAAGATCGTTCACGCGGACAAGGAATTCGTCTATAAGGTCATGGGAAAATATCTGCGGCTCAACGACCGCAAGGTCCTCGACGCGGCGTACAACGGCGAGGTCAAGGCGCTTGAGACCAGGCTGGAAATCAACCCTGAAGGCTTCCAAGCCATCTTGGATGAAGTTTCCCGAACCGATGCGCGCGCGAAGAAAATTAAACCCGAGGATCTCATCGACCGGCGCTTGCTCGACGAAATGAAAAACAGCGGCTTCTTCGACAAGTTGTGGGGAAAGAGTTGATTCGCTTCAATCGTTAATAGCTTCACCCTTCGACAGGCTCAGGGTGAACGGTTGGCTGTTCGAAAATATCGAACAAACTCCGTTCGTGCTTGTCGAAACACGCTCATGAGTTTTGCAACGACCTTGCACGGTCGCGAACGAAACGTAGTTGCAGCGGCTCACGCTTATCTCGCAGAGGGTGAGGCCATCAATTCGACGGTTAGCCGCGCGGCCGGGTTTCCCCCCGACTTCTTACGTTCGGCGAACCCTTGCAAGGTGCGGCAACGTCAGGTAAACGCTGGGTTGAAGGAGTGCTTCGATGGAGACGGCAAAAGAAGAAGTACGGCGCATCCTGGACTTGCTTCCAGAGGACGCCACCCTTGAGGACATCCAGTACCGGATTTACGTTCGCCAAGCGATCGCAGCAGGGTTGCGCGACGTCGATCAAGGGCGGGTTGTCAGCCAAGAAGAGGTTGAGCGGCGGATGGCGCGATGGACCGAGAAGTAGTCTGGTCCAATTCCGCAACCGCAGACCTCGAAACGATTGTCGAGTATATTTTTCGCGACTCGGAGTTCTACGCGGCAACGGTAGCCCGGGAGCTGGTTTCGCAGGCACGATCTCTCGCTACCTTCTCTGAGCGCGGCCGAGTGGTGCCGGAGTACGAGGACCCCGCCGTACGGGAAATTATCATTCGGCGATATCGCCTCATCTATCGGGTCGGATCAGACCGGGTGGAAGTGCTGAGGATCATTCATGGTGCTCGGCAAATGCCGCCTACCGTATAAGGGCGCATCTAACCACTCGGCTTCGGGCGGCCGCCGGCCACGACGGTTCCATGTAATTATAGTATGTCTCGTTCTGTCCGGCGTCGCTGAGCCGGCGCGGTCACATGACAAATGGAACGAAAAAGGAGATCCACACGATCGAAACCGAAGGCCTGACCGGCGCCGATACTCTTTTACGCGTGCCGGTGGACAGAGTGATCAGACGATAGTACTGAGTAACGAGTCCTGAGCGCTGGAGCGGACGGGGTCAGGAGCCTTTCGGGAAGGGCTCCTGACCCCGTACCTCAGTCCTCAGCACTTAACTGGGGAGGCGCGATGAACAGAAGAACCGCCATCCGGCGACTGGCAACTTTGTTTCTGACTACTGCTTCTCTCGCCGAGGCGCAGCAGCCGAAGAAGGTCCCTCGGATAGGGTATCTATCGGGGCGCGATGCCGCTAATGACTCCGCCCGTGCCGAAGCGATTCGGCTGGCTCTGCGCGAGCGTGGCTACATCGAAGGACAGAACATCGCAACGGAGTACCGATATGCGGAGGGGAAGATCGATCGGTTCCCTGAGCTTGTGGCCGAGCTGGTGCGGCTCAAGGTTGATATCATCGTGGTAGCAGGAGGGGACATCCCGATCCGGGCGGCCAAGAATGCGACCAAGACGATTCCCATCGTTATGACCGGCACTGGGCTCGATCCGGTCAAAGCAGGCCTAGTTGAAAGCCTTGCCCGTCCCGGCGGCAACGTCACCAGTCTTACCACCCTTAACACAGCGCGGCTACGCCGCAACCAAAATGAAAATGCAACTTTTACCACGAAGGTCACGAAGAGCACGAAGTTAAGAAGTTTAAAAATATCAAGAGTCCGAAACCTTCGTAACGTTCGTGACCTTCGTGGTGAGATAGTTTTTTTTGATTCAGGAACTTAGGAAAGATGCGTCAGAAAATTTGCGCAGGCCGCGACAATTCTCAAGGATAGTAGTATAGAGTTGGGCGGTAAGCGGCTGGAGCTGCTCAAAGAAGCCGTTCCCAAAGTCGCCCGTGTCGCGGTTCTCTACGAACCAGCCATTCCGACCAGTGTGCGCGAGGTGAAAGAGGTTCTCCCAGTCGCGGCGCGCGCGCTGAAGTTGACTATTCAGCCCTGGGAGGTACGAGATGCGGAAGGTTTCGAGCGGGTATTCGCTGCGCTAAACAAGCAGCGCCCCGATGGACTTTACGTGCAACCGGGCCCGCTAATGCTTGCTAACGGAAAACGGATCGCGGGCTTGGCGTTAAAAAGCCGGTTGCCGTCGATGTACGCAATAAGAGCAGCTGTAGATGCCGGTGGGCTCATGTACTACGGGGCGGACCGCGCGGACAGCTACCGGCGCGTCGCATATTTCGTGGACAGGATTCTCAAAGGCGCTAAGCCCGCTGATCTGCCTGTCGAGCAGCCGATGAGGTTTGAGTTTGTGATCAATCTCAAGACAGCCAAGCAGATCGGCCTGACGATTCCGCAGTGGACGCTGATGAAGGCGGATAAGGTGATCCAGTAAGGCGAGACCCTTCGCGGGAGTTTATCCTGAGTCGAAGGGCTCAGGGCAAGTTTTCTATTTTGACGACGGTGTGGTTGGCGGCGCACCGAGATCGTGCGCAAGTGTTACGGACGTGGCAAACAAATTTCGCGGACGACGAAGATAGCTTAGTGCAACGTTCACAGTTAGCACGCTGAGTTCTATCCGTTATTTGGTTTTTGCGTTATCATTACACTCATGAGTCCTACGGTCTTTCGCGAAAAGGGTTATCGGTTTTTCTTCTTTTCCCGTGAGGAATCGCGGATGCATGTCCATGTCTACTGCGGCGACGGCGAGGCAAAATTTTGGTTGGAACCACACATCGAGTTGGCGAGAAATTCTCGCTTGTCACGCAGCCAAATCAAGGAGATCGAGCAGATTATCGAGGAGCACTACGATGAGCTTGAGCGCGCGTGGGAAGAACACTTCCCCGATTGAAGTTACGCATGTTTCAAATCATGGCGTCTGGCTGTTGGCTGGCGACCGCGAGTTGTTCATGTCTTATGAACATTTCCCTTGGTTTAAGGATGTGCCAGTGGGGAAAATTCTAAACGTGGAAGAGCCGACGCCAGGCCACTTCTACTGGCCCGATCTCGACGTCGATTTGAGCGAAGAAATCATCGCTCACCCCGAAAGGTTTCCTCTCAAAGCCAAATGACGCAAAACTGGTTCGAACCGACCGTAGGGACGCGGCCGACGCCTCGGCATCCCAACCGGAATGCAACTACGACAGGAAAAAACTCAAGGGTGGCGAGCTTGATGACTTGCCAGCGGAGCTGCCCTTGAAATTCGAGTTCATCATCAATTTGAAAACAGGTAAACAGATCGGTCTGACGGTTCCGCCTAACATGCTGGTGGGAGCGAATAGGGTCATCAGGTAACAGTCCTGAGTAACGAGTTCCTGAGTGCTGAGGCAGCGGACGGGGTCAGGAGCCTTTCCGGAAGGGCTCCTGACCCCTTATCTCAGGACTCAGCACTTAACTTGGGAGGAAAAATGAACAGAAGAACCGCCATCCGGCGACTGGCAACTTTTTTTCTGACTCCTGCTTTTCTGGCTGAGGCGCAGCAGCCGAAGAAAGTCCCAACGATAGGGTATCTAACGTCGCGCGATCCAGCTAGTGAGTCCGCCCGTTTCGAGGCGATTCGGCTGGCACTGCGCGAGCGTGGCTACATTGAAGGACAGAACATCGCCAGCGAGTACCGATATGCGGAGGGGAAGCAAGATCGGTATCCTGATCTCGCGGCCGAGCTGGTGGGACTCAAGGTTGATATTATCGTGGCAGCGGGAGGGGCTTCGACGATCCGAGCGGCCAAGAATGCGACCAAGACGATTCCCATCGTTATGACGGGCGCTGGGATCGATCCTGTCGAGTCAGGCCTAGTTGACAGCCTTGCCCGTCCCGGCGGCAATGTCACCGGCATTACAAACCTAATCACGAAACTAAGCGGCAAGCGGCTG
>Ga0209726_10002834_pt1 | contig 24883 bp, 21 predicted proteins | sample Subgrocontami54m_FD_187453 | JGI IMG/M metagenome (GOLD analysis project Ga0209726, IMG submission 187453) | Subsurface groundwater microbial communities from S. Glens Falls, New York, USA - GMW46 contaminated, 5.4 m (SPAdes) (version 3) | ecosystem: Environmental > Aquatic > Deep subsurface >... | reverse complement strand
AAGATCCAGTGCAGCGCCACGGTGAGCTCGACCACGCCGAGCCCGGCGCCCAGATGCCCGCCGGTCACCGACACCGCATCGATGGTCTCCCGCCGCAGCTCGTCGGCCAGCTGCCGCAGCTCCCTCTCGGGCAGCGCCCGCAACTCCGCCGGCGTCCTCACCCGATCGAGCAGCGGCGTGCTGGAGGCGCTCTCTAAACTCTTGGCAACCATGAACGCACATCCCCTCGGCTGCAGGCGCCGCAACGGCCGGCTCGCGCCGGCTGCGGCGCGCCCTTGTCCCTCATTATGGAGTGTTCCAGAGGCTCGGCAAGGAAGCACGCCGGCGATCTCCACGACAATCGCGCTCCGACTGTTGCGCCCCTGCCGCAGGGGCTTGGATCGAGCGCCTGTGGGCCCGCAGCACCTTGTTTGGGCACACGGCGCGGTGTGCTAGGCGTCCTTGCATGACCAAACCCATGGTTCTGGCCGCTGGCTTCGGCCTCGTCCTGGCCATCGTGCTCATCGCCGCCCAAGGTCCCACGCTCGTTTTCGGCGCCTTCGCCGGCCTCGGCCTCGGGGCCCTCTGGATCACACTCATTCGCATGATCGAGGTCGCCGGCGCCGGCTGGGCGTGGTGGGTGCTCCTGCCGGGTGCCGGAGGCGCGGTGCTCAAAGCCTGTCTCGGCCTGCGTGGCGTGCGCGAGGCCATCAACGGCCTGCTTCCCGTGGCCCAGGTCGGGGGCGACATCATCGGCGCGCGGCTCCTCACCCGATGGCGTGTCGATGGCGGCCTGGCGGGGGCCAGCGTGCTCGTGGACCTGCTGATCCAGACGGCAACCCTGGTCGTCTTCGCCGTCGTCGGTCTGGCGCTGCTTGCTCTGCTGGGCGGCTCCTCCGAGCTCATTTTCTGGATATCGCTCGGCCTTCTCATTTTATCGCTCGCGGTCGCGGGCTTCTTCCTCGTCCAGCGCATGGGCGGCTTTCATGCGGTCGAGCGCGCACTCCTGAAGCTCGCCGAGAAGCCAGGATGGGCCACGCTGAACGGCGTCGCCAATCTCAACGGCGGCCTGCAGGCGATCCACGATCGCCAAGGTGCGATCGCCATCGCCGCCCTCGTTCACCTCGTCGTATGGTTCATCGGTGCGCTCGAGATCTGGATCGCGCTGGCCTACATGGGCTATCCCGTCGGCTACAGGGAGGCGCTGGCGATCGAGAGCCTCGGGCACGCGGTGCGCGCCGCGGGTTTTCTCATTCCGGGCGGGCTCGGTGTGCAGGAGGGAGGCTTCGTGGCGATCTGCGCGGTGCTGGGCATCCCTGGACCTGTTGCCGTTGCCCTGTCGCTGGTCAAGCGGGTGCCGGAGGTCGTGCTCGGCTTGCCCGGGCTGCTCTACTGGCGGGTGCTGGAAGGGCGTGCCGCGAAGGGCGCCAGGGCGCCTGCATGCCTTGAGGATGCCTCTTGAGCGCGCCAAGTGGTTGGCCACGTCGTCGGGTGGTCGCAGGGGGAGGAGAGATGATGACCGGTCGCATTGGAAGGAAGTTCGCAGCGGCTCTGGCCCTGTGCGCGCTCGTGCTGGGAGGCTGGGCACTGGCTGGGGCCGCACCGGCCCGTGCGCAGGGCGCCGAGCCGGCCGCGCGCATCAGCGCCTTCTACACGGCGCTGCTCGACACCATGAAACGGGCCAAGCAGCTGGGCCCCAGAGGCCGCTACGAGAAGCTTGCCCCGGTCGTCATGAGCACGTTCGACGTTGCGGGCATGACGCGCGTCGCCGCCGGTCCGGGCTGGGAGAGGGCGACGAGCGACCAGCAGGCCGCCATGATCGATGCGTTCTGGCGCATGATGACCGCGACCTACGCCAGCCGCTTCGACGACTTCGCGGGAGAGAATTTCGAGGTCTCGCCCGCCGTCGATCAGCCGCCCGCTGCCAAGCTCGTCCGGACGCGGCTGATCCTCGGCAACGGCAAGACCGTCGCGCTCAGCTATCTCATGCGCAACGCGGCCGGCGGTTGGAAGATCGCCGATGTCTATCTCGACGGCACGATCAGCGAGCTGGCAGCCCGGCGCGCCGAGTTCTCGAGCATCATCAGGTCGGGCGGGCCCGACGCGCTCGTGAGCTCGCTGAGGCAGAAGGTCGACAAGCTGCTCGCCGGCACCTGAGGCAGGTCGAGCTCGGTCTATCGCGCGGCTTTCGGCTCCCCGCCCAATCCGACTTGCCCGCCGGGCGCCGGCGGCGCAGCACCCGGCTCCGCCGCCGTCACGCCCTTGGGAAAACCGGAGAGCAGACTCTGGGCCAGCGCCTCTTGCAGCTCGGCCTGCCGCTTCTGGTCGCTCATGCTGCGCAGCATGACGTAGAAGTCGAGCGAGCTCGCCTCCAGCTCCTGCAGCATCTCGACCTTGCCCAGGCCGGCAATGGGCTTGCCGACCGCGTCGACCGTATTCACTTGCGTGGTGGTGGCGGCGAGCCTGGTCGGCACCACGGACACGACACCCATCGGTGCGAGCATGCTCAGGCCCGTGCCGATGCCATCGCGCACATTGGTGGGCCCCAGCACCGGTAGAACCAAGTATGCCGTGTCGCGGACGCCCCAGACGTAGAGCGTCTGGCCAAAGTCGCCGGATTGGCGCTGTTGTCCGAGATTGGTCGCCGCAACATCGAACAGGCCGGCGAGGCCGACCGTCGAGTTGGTCACGAACCGGGTGAAGGTCGTCGCCGCCGCATCGAAGCGCAGCTGCAGGACGTTGTTGGCGAACACCATCGGCTCGGACAGGTTGGCCGAGAACGCATCGATGCGGTCGCGCACTTCCTCCGGCACGCCTTCGCGATAGGCCTTGGCGACGGGATAGACGACGGCGTGGTTGAGCGCCTGATTGCCCTCGAAGATCGTGCGGTTCAACGGCTCGAGGGGGTCCGGTGTTTCCTTGGGCTCCGAAACGCTCGGCGGCTCCTGCGGCTGCGAACCGGTGGCCGTCAGGGTGGCCTTGGTCACGAACGAGGGGCGGGCCTGATCGGGCGCAGACATGGCGCAGCCGCCGACGAGCGCCATCGCCGTCAGGGCGAAAACGCCTGAAGCAGCCCTTGCAAGCCAGCGCACGTGAATTTCTTCCCTCAGTGCCGTGTCCCCCAAGAATTACAATTGCCCCAGGCGGCCGCCTAAGGCAATACCCGCGAAAGCACTATCCATCGCCAAACAGGCTAATGCTGACGGTTGCTCCCGAACTCGTGATGTGGCTATGGGGCGCTTGCGCGGCCGTCACCGTCCTCGGCAGCCTCTACGCCCTCTTTGCTGCAGCCACGGTGGGCCGACTGCGGACCTCCGCGCGGCCTGCCGCAGACGGGCCAACACCCAGCGTCACCATTCTGAAGCCGCTCTACGGCGCCGAGCCCGGTCTGCTCGACAACCTCACCTCGTTCGCCCGGCAAGACTATCGCGGGTCGGTGCAGATCCTGTGCGGGGTCCGCGATTCGGCCGACCCGGCGGTGAGCATCGTTCACGAATTGATGCGTCGCGAGCCCGGCGCCGATCTGCGGCTCCTCGCCAACCCGGCGCTGCACGGCCCCAACCGCAAGGTGTCAAACCTGATCAACATGATGGGATCGGTGCGCGGCGAGGTGATCGTCCTGGCCGACAGCGATATCCGCGTGGGGCCGGACTATCTCACCCGCGTGATCGAGGCGCTGCGTGCGCCAAACGTGGGCCTCGTCAGCTGCCTCTACCGCGGCCTGCCGGTGGCGGGGCTGTGGTCGCGCCTCCTGGCCATGGCGATCGACCAGCATTTCCTGCCGAGCGTGCTGGTCGGCCTGCGGCTCGGTCTTGCGAAACCTTGTTTCGGCTCGACCATCGCGCTGCGGCGCGAGACGCTTGCACAAGTCGGCGGCTTCGAGGCGGTCGTCGATCGCCTGGCTGATGACTACGCCATGGGCTCGGCCGTGCGGGGGCTGGGGCTCGAGGTGGCGATCCCGCCCATGGTGGTGACCCACGTCTGCAGCGAGGCGAGCCTGGCCGCGCTCATCGCGCACGAGTTCAGGTGGGCGCGCACAATCCGCCTGGTCGATCCCAAGGGCTTTGCCGGCTCGGTGGTCACCCATCCGCTCCCCTTTGCCCTGCTCTGCCTACTATTGCAGCCCGGCCGCATCGGCGGGGGATTGCTCCTGGCCTCGCTTGCCTGCCGCCTTTGGCTTCAGATAAAGGTGGGCCGCACGCTCGGCCACAGCGCCGGCCCGCTCTGGCTGGGACCTGTACGTGATCTGCTGTCGTTTGCCGTGTTCGTGGCAAGCTTTTGGCCGTTGGCCGTCAGTTGGCGGGGGGACCGCTATCGGGTGTCACGGGACGGGACGCTGAGGTGACGGCGTTCGCCGGGCACATTTCGCAGGTCAGATGGGGGAGCTAGCCGGATGCGCACGTTGTTCCTGCAGGCCCCATCGTTCGATGGCTTCGACGGGGGTGCTGGCGCGCGCTATCAGGCCCGCCGCGAGGTCCGCTCCTACTGGTACCCGACGTGGCTGGCCCAGCCGGCGGCGCTGGTCGCCGGCAGCAAGCTCATCGACGCACCGCCGCACCGCATCAAGCTTGCCGAGCTTGTGGCGCAGGCCCGCGGCTTCGATCTCGTCGTCGCTCACACCTCCACGCCCTCCTTTGCCGCCGATGTGAAGACGATCGAAGCGCTCAAGGCCGCCAATCCGAACCTGAAAGCCGGCTTCATCGGCGCCAAGGTCGCCGTCGAGGCCGATCGCAGCCTGCAGCAGGCGCGGGCCATCGACTTCGTCGCCCGCAACGAGTTCGACTTCACCATCAAGGACGTTGCCGACGACCTCGCCTTCGAGCGCATCGCCGGCCTGTCGTGGCGCAACCCGCAGGGCGTGATCGTCCACAATCCCGACCGTCCGGTATTGGAGGACATGGACCGGCTGCCGTTCGTGTCCCCCGTCTACAAGCGCGATTTGGCGATCGAGAACTACTTCATCGGCTACCTGAAGCACCCCTACCTCTCGCTCTACACGGGCCGCGGCTGCAAGTCGCGCTGCACCTTCTGCCTGTGGCCGCAGACGGTGGGCGGCCACCGCTACCGCACGCGCAGCGTCGGCCACGTGATCGAGGAGATCGCCTGGGCCAAGCAGGCCTTCCCGCAGGTCAAGGAATTCTTCTTCGACGACGACACGTTCACCGACAACGCGCCGCGCGCCGAGGCCATTGCCACGGAGCTGGGCAAGCTCGGCGTCACCTGGTCGTGCAACGCCAAGGCCAACGTCTCGCGTAAGACGCTCGAGGCCATGAAGGACGGGGGGTTGCGCCTGCTGCTGGTCGGCTACGAGAGCGGCAACCAGCAGATCCTGCACAACATCAAGAAGGGCATGTTGGTCGACGTAGCCCAGCGCTTCACCAAGGACTGCCACGAGCTCGGCATAACCATCCACGGCACCTTCATCCTGGGGCTGCCCGGCGAGACCAGGGAGACGATCGAGGAGACCATCCGCTTTGCCCGCGAGATCAATCCCCACACCATCCAGGTGTCGCTGGCGGCGCCCTATCCCGGCACCTTCCTCTACGATCAGGCGGTGCGCGAAGGCTGGCTCGACGCCGAGCACGCGGAGCTGGTCGATGCCAGCGGCGTGCAGATCGCGCCGCTCGCCTACCCGCATCTCTCCCACACCGAGATCTTCGACTCGGTCGAGACCTTCTACAAGGCGTTCTACTTGCGCGGCGGCAAGATCGCCTCGATCGTGGCCGAGATGGTGAAAAGCCCCGAGATGATGCGGCGCCGGCTACGCGAGGGCGTGGAGTTCTTCCGCTTCCTGCGCGAGCGCCGGGGAACGGCGGCGGCAAGGGCGGTGTTGTAGATTGCGAAACTGGAAGCCCAATCAGCTTGTTGCGCAGCAGCGCAATACTCCTGTGCGCGCAAATGCTCGTGCACGGGCTAACATCTCTGCCGAAGGGGATTACTTCGAGGGATTTCACGTGAGGCTATGGGAGTGGCTCCGTGACCGACCCCCATGGCGCAGGGTCGCTCGGGTCAGCGAGCAGTTGGTGTCTGATGCAGCCATCACGATCGTATTCATGGTTGCCATCTTCTGCGTTGGTGGCGTCGCGCGTTGGCTTGGCATCGACAAGGAGGAAGTTGCGCATCGCTTCACCATCGCCGATATAATTCACATGCTTCACGCGGCGAACCTCGCGGTTAACGGCTTCTTCGCGCTGAAGCATCTGGTCACTGCACATAGGTCCAACCATGACTGAATTCGCACAGCGTGTTCAAAGCAGTGTGCTGAGGGAACTGCCGCGTCGTGCCGCGCTGGTAATTTTCGTCTGCATCGCGCTCGCGGGCCTGAGCATCGTCGTACGAATGATGGACTTGCCGATCGGGTGGCTCACAACGGTTCTCGATCGCTTTGTAGCGCTGTGCTGCACTTCGGGCTCTTAGCCACCTAGCCGGCTCGCCCGTTGCGGCGATCCTGCGGATACCAGGTAAACCCGGCGGCCGACTCCGGCCGGTACTCCTCGAGCCTGCGCAAGCGCCGCGGCTTGGGATGGCGCGGCGGGCCCATCAGGATCGGCTGGAACACGACGGCGGCGACCAGCGTCGTCAGCAGCGACAGGCTCAACAGCTTGCCCATGCTCGAGGTGCCGGGATGGCTCGACATCCACAAGCTGCCGAAGGCGGTGGCCGTGGCCATGGCCGAGAAGAACACGGCACGCGTGAGACTGGAGGCCAGCAGGTTCGTCTCGCCGGCGCGCCAAGCCAGCACGTAATAGATCTTGAACGCCACGCCGACGCCGAGCAGCAGCGGCAGGGCAATGATGTTGGCGAAGTTGAGCTTCAGATCGAGCAGCACGCACAGCTCCAGCGTGACCACGCCCGCCAGCACCAGCGGCAGCAGGGTGTAGAAGATGTCGCTCGCCCGCCGCAGCACGAGCGCCAGGATCAGCGTGATCGAGACGAACGCCAGGATGCCCGCCTGGGCGAAGGCGTAGACCACGGCATCGGCCGACTGCTGGATCAGCACCGGCGTCCCCGTCGCCTGCGGCGCCACCGCGAGCACCGCGGCGGCGAACCGGCGCAGCGTGGCGTTGTCGTTGCCGTCGCCCTTGGGCACGACCTCGACGCGCGCGCGGCCGTCCTCGGTGCGCCAGTCGCGGGCGAGCTCGGCCGGGATGTCGGCGATCTTCACTTCGGTCGCGGCGAGGGAGGCGCGTACCTTGTCGAGCGTGCGCCGCAGGCCGGGCAGCAGCGCCGCCTCCGCGCGGGCGCGAACCTCGGGGCCCGCTTCGGCGAGGAGCCGTAGCGCCACCGACAGGTGCAGGGAGGCGAGCCCGGCCTGCTCTGCCGCCCCGCGCGTCTCTGCGAACGCATCGGAGGCTTCGCGCAGGGCGGCGACCGTCTCCGCATCCCGCGGTCGCGGCCGCATCTCGACCGGGCTCAGCGTTGGCACCAGCAGCTGGGCTGCCTCGCCGATGATGCGCAGTTTCTCCGGCTGGCCCTCGGGCACGAAGCTGGCGAGCGTCTGCACGCTTGCCACCTCGGGCAGCGCGCGCAGGCGCTCGGCGAGCGTCGCCGCGTCCGCTCCGGTCGGCGCGAGGATTTCGATGTTGTTGCCGGCCGTCGTCGGGTCCTTTGTCAGGTCGAGGTAGGTCGCCACCGACTCCACCTTGGCGCTGCGCAGGTTGAGCGGATTGAAATCGAAGCTCACCCCGCGCAACAGCGGCAGGCCCGCGGCGACGGCGGCGCCGGTGAGGACCAGGATGGGGATCCGATGCCGCGCCAGCACACGGTCGAGCGGCGCCAGCCACGGATAGCCCACCTCGGCCTTCTCGCCCGGAGTCTCGAGCAGGGTCAGCAGCGCCGGCAGCAGCGTGATGCTGGTCACGAAGGCGACGACCATGCCGGCGCCGGCGATCAGGCCGAGCTCCGACACGCCTCGGTAGTCCGTCGGCAGGAACGAGAAGAAGCCTGCCGTGGTGGCTGCCGCCGCCAGCGCCAGCGGCTTGCCGGCCTCTCTCGCTGCGGACCGCAGCGCTTGCCTGAGCTCGCCGTAAACGTAACGCTCGGCGCGGTAGCGCACGCCGAACTGGATGCCGAAATCGACCCCGATGCCGATGAAGAGCACGGCGAAGGCGACCGAGATGAGGTTGAATGCGCCGACCATCCAGAGCCCGATCGCCGCCGTGATGGCGAGCCCGATGAACAGGCTGACGAACACCGCCAGGACGATGCGCCCGGAGCGCAGCGCCAGCCAGGCCAGCACGAGCACGCACAGCACGGTGAGCGCGGTGTTGATCCCGGCGCCTTCCGCAATGGTGGCGAACTCCTCGTCCGCCATCGGCACCGGGCCCGTGAGGCGCACGCTCACGCCGTGCTCGCGATCGAGGTTCAGTTTGGCCGCGGCGGCCCTGATCGCATCGGTTGCCATTGCTCCGGGCTCGAGTGCGCCGAAGTCGAGCACCGGCTGGACGTGCACGAACCGGCGCAGCTCGTACACAGCGGGCGGCTCCCCGCTCATGACCTCGGCCCACGACAGTCTGGGTTCGTGGCCGCCGAGGACAGCCTCGAAGGCATTGTCCAAGAGCTGCAGCTGGCGCGTAAAATCCTCGAGCTTGGCCTGGCCCGCCTTCACGGCCTGCGGGATGAACCCTAGCGCGCCCGCCAGGCCGCGCAGCGTCGGATCGGCCGCCAACGAGCCCAGGAACGGCTGCGCCCGGATCAGCACCTCGGTGCGCTCCGCCATCTCCTCCTTCGACAGAAACAGCAGGCCGTTGCGGTCGAGGAAGGGGCTGGCGTCGGGCCGGCGCACAAAATGGAAGTGTTCTGGCTGCCGCGCCAGGTCCTCGGCCAGCGCGATAGCCGCTGCCTCTGCGACCTCGGGGGTTGCACCATCGATGACGACGATGATGAGATCGGTGCGCTGCGGAAACGCCTTGTCCAAGGCCAGCTCGCGCTGGCGCCACGGCAGCTTCGCCGAAATGAGCTGGCTGCTGTCGGTATTGATGGCGAAGTGGGTGCGCGCGTATTCCGCCGATGCGCCGGCGAGCACGAGGAAGCCGATCACGACCCGCCAGGCAAACCGGCAGCAAACATCGACCAGGCGGGCGATCAACGATGTCGGCATTCGCGACGGTGAGCTGTGTTGCTGGGGTTGGCGGGCCGCAAGAGCGTGTCAGCTGGAACCTGTGCCGCTGCACGACAAAACGTCAACCCGGTCAATTGCTGCGCAACCTGTCGAACACCTGTGGAGAAGCGTGTTCCTGTGCGGCCATTTGGCATCACCTTGGCGCTAGAGGAGCACCGGACGCCCTGTCCACGAATGCGGACGTGGACAGGCGCGTGTAGGGTTGGCAGCAGGTGCGCTTTGCGAGTATGAGGGACAGCAATGCAAGTTATCCTGGCCCAACCTCGGGGTTATTGCGCGGGAGTGGTGCGCGCCATCGAGATCGTCGAGCGGGCGCTGCAGAAATACGGCGCGCCCGTCTATGTGCGTCATGAGATCGTCCACAACCAGCATGTCGTCAACGGGCTACGCGCCAAGGGCGCGCGCTTCGTGGAGAACCTGTCCGACGTTCCGCAGGGCGCGGTGACGATCTTCAGCGCGCACGGCGTGTCGCGCGCGGTGGAGGACGAGGCCGAGGATCGCGGCCTCGCCGTGCTCGACGCCACCTGCCCGCTCGTTTCCAAGGTGCACGCCCAGGGCCAGCGCTATGTCGACCAGGGCCGCACCGTTATTCTCATCGGCCACGCCGGCCACCCGGAGGTGGAAGGCACGATGGGCCAGCTCACCGGGCCCGTGCATCTGATCCAGCGCATCCAGGATGTGAAGGCCCTCGACATTCCCAACGATACGGCGGTCGCCTACATCACCCAGACGACGCTGAGCGTCGACGACACCAAGGCCGTGATCGCCGCCCTCAAGGCCCGCTTCCCAAACCTGGTCGGACCGGAGACGCGCGACATCTGCTATGCTACGCAAAACCGCCAGTCCGCCGTGCGCAAGCTGGCACAGCTCGTCGATGCCATCATCGTGGTCGGCGCGAGCAACAGCTCCAACTCCAACCGGCTGCGGGAGATCGGGGAGGAGTGCGGCGTGCCGAGCTACCTGGTGGCGGACGGCAGCGGGGTGAAGCCCGAGTGGCTCGAAGGCAAAAGGACGATCGGACTGACGGCCGGAGCCTCGGCGCCCGACATGCTGGTCGACGACGTGATCGCGACTTTGCAGCGGTTCGGCCCGGTCGAGATCTCGACATTGTCGGGCGTTGAGGAGAAAATCCAGTTCAAGCTGCCGCCGGAGCTCGTCGCCTTCGCGGCCGAGTGAATCGACTAGAGCGACTGACAGGAGCCCCGGTCTTGGGAATCCCGCTGAGCGAGGCCGTCACCATCGGCGCCTACATCGTCCGCCAGCACCTGGCGGGCCGCAAGCGCTATCCGCTCGTGCTGATGCTGGAGCCGCTGTTTCGCTGCAACCTCGCCTGCGCCGGCTGCGGCAAGATCGACTACCCCGACAAGATCCTCGACCAGCGCATCTCGGTTTCCGACGCGCTGGGCGCGATCGACGAGTGCGGCGCGCCCGTGGTCGTGCTCGCGGGCGGCGAGCCGCTCCTGCACAAGGAGCTGCCCGCCATCGTCAAGGGTGCGATCGCGCGCAAGAAATTCGTCACCGTGTGCACCAACGCGCTGCTGCTGGAGAAGCGCATCGACCAGTACCAGCCGAGCCGCTATTTCAACTGGTCGATCCATCTCGACGGCGACCAAGAGATGCATGACAAGTCGGTGTGCCAGAAGGGCGTCTACGACCGCGCGGTGGCCGCCCTGAAGCTCGCCAAGGCGCGCGGCTTCCGTTCCAACATCAATTGCACCCTCTTCAGCGACGCCGAGCCGGAGCGGGTGGCGCGCTTCTTCGACGAGGTGAAGGCGCTGGGCGTCGACGGCATCACCGTGTCGCCGGGCTACGCCTACGAGCGCGCGCCGGACCAGAAACATTTCCTCAACCGCCGCGCCACCAAAGAGCTGTTCCGCGGCATCTTCCGCCGCGGCCGAGGCGGCAAGGCCTGGCCGTTCTTCCAGTCGGGCCTGTTCCTCGATTTCCTGGCCGGCAACCAGACCTATGCCTGCACGCCCTGGGGCAACCCCACGCGCACGGTGTTCGGCTGGCAGCGGCCCTGCTACCTGCTCGGCGAAGGTTACGCCAAGACCTTCAAGGAGCTGATGGAGACGACCGACTGGGACCGCTACGGCGTCGGCAACTACGAGAAATGCGCCGACTGCATGGTGCACTCGGGCTTCGAGGCCAGCGCCGTGGTCGATGCCGTGCGCAGCCCCTGGAAGCTCGTGAAGCTCGGGTTGTTCGGCGTCAAGACCGAGGGGCCGATGGCGCCCGAGATCCCGCTCGATAAGCAGCGCCCGGCGGACTACGTGTTCTCCCGCCATGTCGAGGAGAGGCTGAGCAAGCTTGCGCAGCCCAGCCGACGCGCGGGCTGAGGCTGTCCTCACGAGACCATCGGAAACGGCGCGGCGTGTCGCGATCGATTGCGGCCGTCACTTCTGAAGGGCAGGTCCTTCGTCGCCTACGATGGAAATGACAACTCTCTCGTTGCACTTGTGGTCTTCGATGTCCATGACAACGCCGCTCGCCCGCGGGTCTCCGCGGGGCACCCGGGCTACTTGTTGGCGAGGCGCTCGCGCACCCAGGCCTCGAACTGATACTTGCACCCCAGCTTGTGCAGCTCGGTCAGCACGTCGGCGTCGGCCGGCAGCTGCGCCAGCACGCGCAGCGTGACCTGCCGGCGCGGCCGGCCCTGAACGAGAAGATCGTAGATGGCGTCCGCGCGTGGCGTGACGCCGGCAGGCCAAGCCACGGTCTCGCTGTCCCCTTCCCATTGCGCCTCGCCCCGCTCCGACCGTACCGCGTCGATGACGGTTATGCGCTCCGGGCGCGACGACGGGGCACGCAGCAACTGCAGGCCGGCACCCTTCTCGACGCATATGGTGCCGTCCATGGTCACTGGGATCGCGGACCAGGAGAAGGACATGCGCGGCTTGGGCTGCGCGCGACTGATGCTGCGCACCGCGCCCGGCGTCGCCTCCGTCGCCCCGCCCGTCAGGAGGATGTTCTTGATCCAGCTGAGCACGCCTTCGTTGGGGGTCCCCTTGGCCAGATCGGCGACCCGACCCTGGAAAGGCCCCCGGATGGTCTGTGTCTTACCCGAGGGCAGCACGGCGCGGATTTGGGCGCCTGCCGGGATGCTCAGCGAGTCGCCGTCGGCAAGCCGGCTGCCAGCCTTGATGGCGGCCGTGGTGGATTCGATGATGTAGAGCTCGGCCCGGGCGGGCAGCGCGCTCGCCCACGCTGCGACCAGGATCGCCGAGAGGCCAACCACATTGCGAAAAAGCGATCTCATCTTCATTTGCCGAACCACATCGATCGTTCGGGACGATGGCCGAGCCATCGTCCGAGGTTATGCCCTGCGAATTCGCCCATGAACCATGCGAGCAGGGCCAATACGATGGGCAGGATGATACGCCACTGCCAGAACGCAATTGTGTCAACGGCAAGGATGGCGACGGTGGCAAGGCTGCCGAGCAGGATGCCCTGCCGCTTCAGACGATAGCGCCAGCCGATCAGGAATCCAAAGGCCGCCAGCAGGGCAAGGCCCAGGCGCAGCACCAGGAAATCGACTTCGATCTGGCTGATGCTGCGACCGTCGATCAATTCCGCCACGATCTGGCTGTGGACCACCGCGCCGGCTGTCCGTTCGTTCGTGCGCGCGCTGAGCGGCGTCACATGCTGATCGAGATCGGGAAACAGCCCGCCAAGGATGACAATCTTGTCCTTCAGCCCGTCGCGGAGAGCCTTGACCGCCGGGTCGCCGACCGGGCCCAGCAGCGTCTCGGCCGGGACGTCGAGAAATGTCTCCGAGCCGTCCCGGGGCTCGCGCAGCCAGGCGATGCGCCGGTGCGTTTGTCTGGCGGGATAGCCGGCAGCCTCGGCCACCAGCTCGGCAAAGCTCTTGGGATAGGCCGAGTTTGGAGCCGGCAGCGCCTTGAACCGCACCACCCAGTCGCGCTCGGTTGCCAGGTTTATGTAGCCCGCCGGACGACCCGCCTTGGCCAAGAACTCCCGTTGCCGCTCGATCTGGGGCTGGGTGAGCCCCAAGCGCTCGTCGGCGGCGGCCAGAACGATCTTGGCCTTGGCCCGCCTGACGGCCTCAAAGAGCTTGTCCTCGTTGTCTGCCGGGGCGGTGCGAATAAACAGCAGATCGATGCCGATGACCTTGGCGCCAATATCGTCCAGTGCATCGACGAGCCTGGCCAGCAGTGCGCGGTCGATGGGCAGGCGCGTCTTGTATGCGTCCAACGTCTGGTCGGTGATGCCGACGATGGCCACGTGCGGGTGCTGGCTCGGCCACCGGTCGGAGAAGAGCGCCGTGCGCACATCGCCCATGGAATGCTCGAACCGCAGCAGGCCAGGGGCATGGCGCGGCACCAGGTCGATGAGCAGTGAGGAGGCGAGCACGGCAAAGATGCAAGCGAGGAATATCGGCCGCGGAAAGAGTGCTGTGCCGCCCCGCGCGTGAAAGTGGGACTCCTCGATCGTGGGACGCATCGCACCAGCTCCAGGCCGCCCGACCCTATGGGACGCCGCCGCTCGCGACAAGCTGCCCAAGGGCGTATTGCCCCGCCGCGCCGAGGCCGTGTAAACCCGCGGTGCGGGAACATTGTGTCAGATGCCAAGCAACGCAGATTTTTTGGCCCGTCCCGAGACCAAGCTGCGCGCTGCCGGCTCATCGGCAGAGCGCGTCGGAGGCAAGCAATGCGCCCGCTAGACGGACTTCGCGTGGTCGACCTGACCAGGGTGCTTTCGGGCCCCTACTGCACCATGCAGCTCGGGGATCTCGGCGCTGAGGTGATCAAGGTCGAGCAGCCGGGCAAGGGCGACGACACGCGCGCCTTCGCGCCGCCTTACCAGGGCGACGAGGCGGCCTATTTCCTCTCCGTCAACCGCAACAAGAAGAGCATTACGCTCGACTTGAAGAGCAGCGCCGGCAAGGAGGTGCTCTGGCGCCTGATCGACAAATCCGACGTTCTGGTCGAGAACTTCCGCCCCGGCGCCATGGATCGTCTGGGCTTCGGCTACGCGGCCGTGAAGAAGCGCCGTCCGGCGATGATCTACGCCTCGATCTCAGGCTTCGGCGACACCGGGCCGCAGAAGGACCGCCCCGGCTACGACGTCATCGTCCAGGGCGAGGCCGGCGTAATGGATATTACCGGCCCGCGCGACGGCCCCCCGCACAAGGTCGGCGCCGCCATCGGCGACCTGGTCTCGGGGCTGTACGCGGTGCAGGGCATCCTGGCGGCGCTCCATACGCGCAACGCCGACGGCCAGGGCCAGCACGTAAGCATCTCCATGTACGAGGCGGTGGCGTCGCTGCTCACCTTCAACGCCAGCATCTTCTACGCCACCGGCAACTCGCCGCGACGGCGCGGCAACGAGCACCCCACCATCGTCCCCTACGAGACCTTCGAGGCTGCCGACGGCTGGATCAATCTCGGCGTCGCCAACGACGATCTGTGGCAGCGCTTCTGCGAGGCAGCGGATCGCCCGGATCTCAGGAGCGATCCCCGGTTTGCCAAGGCGTCGGACCGCGTGCGCAATCGCGACGTGCTGGTGCCGCTGGTCAAGGCCGCCATCAAGGCGCGCACGCGCGATGAATGGCTGGCGCGGCTCGACAAAGCCGGCGTGCCCAGCGGCGCCATCCGCACCGTCGGCGAGGTGTGCGAGAGCGACCTGCTGAAGGCGCGCGGCATGATCGCCGAGATGCCGCATGCGAGCGCCGGCACGGTCAAGGCGATCAAAAGCGCGCTGCACCTGAGCCAGACGCCGCTCGAATCCTACGCGGCACCGCCGAGGCTCGGCGAGCATACGCGCGAGGTGCTGAACGGTCTGCTCGGCTATAGTGCGAGCGAAATCGAGAAACTGGCGCGCGACAAGGTGATTTAGTCGCATTTCCATTCGGGGTTTGTGGATGACTCAAGCTCGCGTGCTCGAGGGCAATGGCGTTGCGATCGAGGCGCTGATCGGCGGCAGCGGCCCGCTGGTGGTGATGATCCCCTCGCTCGGGCGCGCGGCTGAGGACTTCGACGATCTCGCGCGCCGGCTGAATGCTGCCGGCTACGCCACAGCCTGCGTCCAGCCGCGCGGGCTAGGCCGCAGCCAGGGGCCGGCGACGGGGCTGTCGATGGCGGACCTCGCCGGCGATGTGGCCTTGGTGATCGAAGGTCTGGGCGGCGGGCCTGTGCTCCTCATCGGCCATGCGTTCGGGCAACGGGTGGCGCGCATGCTGGCGACACTGCGGCCCGATCTGGTGAAAGGCGTGGTGATGCTTGCCGCGGGTGGAAAAGTGCCGATCCCCGATCGGGCGCGCGAGGCCTTGCTCGGCTGTTTCGATCCGAGCCTTCCTGCCGACAAGCATCTCGAGCATGTGGGCTACGCCTTCTTCGCGCCCGGCAACGACCCAGCCGTGTGGCGCACGGGCTGGCACCCGGAGGTCGCCCGCATGCAAAGGGCGGCGACGCAGGGCCTTGTGGGCGCGGCCGCCGGGCGAGCGACGAGCACAGTGACGTGGTGGGGTGGCGGCAGCGCGCGCATTCTCGTCATGCAAGGCCTGCAGGACACCGTGGCGCTGCCTGAGAATGGGCGGCTGCTGAAAGCCGAGTTCGGCGATCGCATCGAGCTGATCGAGATCGATGGCGCCGGTCACGCCCTGCTACCGGAGAGACCCGCCGCCATCGCCGACGCGGTGCTCGCCTTCATCCAGCGATTGTAGAGCAGCAGCCGCAGGAGCCGTGGCATCTCTACCCCGGCGCATCGGCATGATGCCATTGAGCATCTCCCCCGCATTTCGCATAATCCGGTCAAAGCGGGCCACGCTCAAGAAGGCGAACCGGGAGAGACCAGGATGGGTAAGTCCGAGCGACTGATCGACGAGCTTTATGCCAATGACCCCGAGCGCGCGGACGCCATCGTGTTCGGCCGCCGGACGGACATGTCGCGGCGCGGATTCCTGGGCGGCACCGGCCTCGGTGCCCTGAGCGCCGCCGTCGGCGGTCCGATTGTGTTCGGTGCCGCCATGCCAGGTGGGCTCATTCCGGCGGCGTTCGCGCAGGAGGCCAAGAAGGATACGGCGGCCGCTACACCCCCACCAAGAGGCCCGCAAAAGCTGAGCTTCCCCGGCAAGGACCGCGGGCTCGTGGTGCTCGGCGACAAGCCGCTGGTGGCGGAAACGCCCGAACAGCTGCTCGACGACGAGACGACACCGACGGCCAGATTCTTCATCCGCAACAATGGGCAGCCCCCGGAGGCGGTCACCGAGCCCGACGCCTGGCACCTCACCATCGACGGCGAAGTCAACAAGCCGGTCGAGATCGCGCTGGGCGAGCTGAAGAAGCGGTTCCAGCCCAGGACGCTGCGCATGGTGCTCGAGTGCGCCGACAACGGCCGCTCGTTCTTTGCGCCGCAGGCGCGCGGCAACCAGTGGACCAACGGCGGCGTCGGCTGCGCCGAGTGGACGGGCGTGCCGCTCGCCGATGTGCTGCGGAGCGCGGGCGTCAGATCGTCGGCCGTGTACACCGCCAACTTCGGCACCGACGTGCACCTTTCCGGCGACCCGCAGAAGCTCACCCTGTCACGCGGCGTGCCGATGCGAAAGGCCATGGAGCAGAACAGTCTGCTGGTGTGGGCCATGAACGGCAAGCCGCTGGAGAACATCCACGGGGCGCCGCTGCGCCTCGTCATCCCCGGCTGGCCGGGCTCGGTCTCGCACAAGTGGCTGAGCAAGATCACGCTGCGCGACAAGGTGCACGACGGCCCGGGCATGGGGGGCACCTCCTACCGCGTGGCGATCAAGCCGATGCTGCCTGGCGGCAAGACCGACGAGGCCAACTTCAAGATCATGGAGTCGATGCCGGTGCGCAGCATCGTCACCAGCCCGGCCAACGGCACGCGGTTCGGCGGCGGCACCAAGGAGCTCAAGCTGAAGGGCGCGGCCTGGGCCGGCGACCTCGAGGTCAAGAGCGTCCACGTGTCGATCGATTTCGGCTCGACCTGGCAACTGGCCTACATCGCGCCGCCCCGGAACCGCTACGACTGGCGGCGCTGGTCGACGACGATCGCCGTGCCGAGCGACGGCTACTACGAGATCTGGGTGCGCGCCACCGACTCGGCCAACCGGGCGCAGCCGCATGTCGCCGGCAACTGGAACCCGCAGGGCTACGGCGCCAACCCGATACACCGCGTCGCCGTGCTGATCGGATGATGCCGGCACGCGCCGCATCAAGTTGGGTGCGGGCGCGCTGGCCCTGGGCGCATTGCTCGCCCTCCTTGCCCTGCCGGCGCTGGAGACCGCCGCGCAGGGCAAACGGGGAGCCGCCGCCGGAAGAACAGCCCGAGCAATATCCCGAAGGCCCCAACCGCAACGATACCTTCTACTTCTGCACCGCCTGCCACAGCTTCAAGATCGTGGCGCAGCAGGGCATGTCGCGCCAGCGCTGGAACGAGACGCTCGACTTCATGGTCTTGCGCCACAAGATGGTCGATGTGCAGGCCGCGGAGCGGGACAAGATCCTGGATTATCTGACCACCGCCTTGCCCGAGCGCACCGGGCCAGGCGGATGGAGGAACCCGTTTGCGGTAAAATAACGGCGCGCATTCTGCTCAATTCAATATCCTATAGAAAAAGTGGGCCGGTCTTATAGAAAAGCGTGCCCGTGCAATTCGCGGTTGAAGTCGCCCAAAGCAATCGCAACCGAAGCGTCGTTGGCCTTGAACTCGTCCATTTTGTCTGCAAGCTTGCTATCGATTTGGTCCAGCAATTTGGAGGATACGATGGCATACGCATCGAACGCAGTTCCTCTTCCCTCACCGAAGCGCGACCCAGCCTCAATCCTCACAGAGATCGTCATCGAGCGCGGCCCGATCGATGTTCTCGGGCGGTTTTTCCTGCACGCCGACCTCGAAACGCGCCGGCGCGGCGTTGCGCTCGAGTTCTGCACGCCGGAGGACCTGGTGGCGGCCAACGCGGAGAACCGCCAAAGCTGGCTGCCGCTGGTGCCGATGTTCAATCCCAAATACGGGGTGATCAACCGAGACAACTCGTTTTCCATCCTCGGCCGCAACGCCGACGGCGAGGTCGTGACTGCAAACTCCATCATCAAATACGACTGGTCGACCACCGACTTTGTCGACGAGGCCACCAGCCTGCGCCTGTTCTACGCCGACCCGGAACGCATGAAGCGGGAAGGCGAAGAGTGCATCGTCACGTGCGAGCGAGCGCGCTGCATCAGCGGCCAGGCGGCGTTCTCGGGTGCCGCGTGGGTGCGGCACGACCACCGGGGCCTCGGGCTCTCCGAGTATCTGCCGCGCTTCATCAAGGCCTATGCGGCGGCACGCTGGGAGCTCGACTGCATTTTCGGGATGATGGCCGAAGCCGTGCAGAAACGCGGTTTCGCCCCCCGCTTCGGCTACGACAACATCGATTGGGAAGCGCACTGGCTGAATTCGGTCATGGGTACTCTGCGCTTCGCGATCCTGTGGACCGACGTCGACTATCTCGCCGACGACTTGCGGGCGACGCTAGCCCGTGCGCCGGCGCAGGTCGATCGCGAGGTCCTCAAACGAAACGCTTAGCAGGCGCGTGTGCCGCGCCGACACGCGGAAGGGCAGGATCAGCCGCAAATACCGCCGGCGCACGGGCTTGCCGTCAGGAGGCGTGACCATGGCATCGATGTCCTCGAGCAAGGGTTCGCCGGAGCTTGCAGCCTCGCCATAGGCCTCTGCGCAATACTGCCCGAAGGCGTTCTCAGGCTGGTTTTGCAGACGCCTGCCCACGCAGGCCTCGAGGGCGGCTTGTACGGCGGCCGGGAACCCAGCACCGACCTCGGCCATGATCACCTCTTGTTGGGGGTTGTAAACGTCGAACCAAGCGTAGCGGCCTCGAATCCCCTCGGTCAATGTCCGCTCCAGGTTCTCCGATGGCATGAGATAAGGGCGATGCCGCCAGACGTCGAAGGCCCAATGCATGCACGAGCCCGTGGGCATGGTTCGAATTGGTCGCGGCCTGCGAAGAACCTTCTCGCTCAGCCGGAGCTGCTGTTCCGCGACCAGCTCAATGATGCGGTCGATGGCCTCCATGCAATCCCACGGCAGGATCTCATCCCTCCAATCGCGAGGCATGTCGCCGATATGCACGGTGGCCATCACGCGCTGCCAGGGCAAACCATAGAGGTAATACCCAAGTCGACGAAAGGCAGCCTCGGTCAGCGTGTACGGGCGAAACTTGATATGCAAGTTGCCATATAGCTGTCGAACCGCCGCAAAGCCCTGATTGACGATAAGGTAGTCAATGCATTGCTGCCGCGTCATGGCGCCCTTAAAGGCACTCATCGTCAGCTGAACGAACGCGGCACCATCGCCACCTTCGCCGTCGACAATCACCCACTTAGACACAACCCGCTCCCCCAAGCCCCACACTACCCAGGCCCAACGCATTCAGCGTACACTTTGGTCGGGCTACCCGCAATATCGCGCCAAGGGTCGCGCCAGGGGTGTTTTCCTAACGGTTTCCGGTGGATGCCCTCGCGGATCAAGCCAACGTCACAAACGGCCCACGTGCATGTCCTCGGCCGGGTTGGCGCTGATTTTGTGCACTGCCAGATCGGCGCCGCGGCGTTCGCCTTCCGCGCTCAGCCTCAGGCCCCAGCAGCATATCGACGAGCCCATAAACGATGAAGCCGGCGCACCGAAGGTCGCCTAACAGCACGCCCGACATGCTGACTTGACAGCATCGCCCTGCCACTCACAACGGGCGGGTGACCGCGCCTGGGTCCCGCATGGTCGCTCTCGCAACCTCCGGGATGAGAACCCCTACCGTACCCGTCGGGGGTTCATGTACAGGTCGGCTTCCTGCTTCTCGAGCTTGGGCGTGTACTTGCCGGCCACGATCTCGCGCGCCAGCGTGCGCATGTGCCGGCGGCAGTCGTCGTTGAAGATGAGCATGCCGCAGAACAGCTTGAGCACGATCATCAGGCGCGGGTCGGCGTGCTCGATCTTGACCTTGCCCCTCCACTTGCCGCCGATCGAGAACACCTTGCCGTCGAGCCAGCCGACCGCCTGGTCGTGGTGGTTGTAGAGCGTGTAGTCGCCACCGAGATCGATGAAGTCGCGGCGCAGGCGAAAGAACTCCGGCTTGCCGCCCTCCAGCAGGAAGAACGAGAAGTTCTCGGGAAGCAGCGGCCATTTGTAGGCCGAGCGCTCCAGGTAGACCATGTTGTCGTGGTCGCCGACGTTGACGGAGAAGCACGTCACCGGCAGGCCGCGCGCGCCCAGCGTCAGCTGCAGGCTGCGGCCGATCATCAGGTCCATGGTGGCGCGCCAGTTCACCGTCTCGTTGAAGAGCTTGAACACCAGGCGCTTATCCATGCCGGTGTTCTTGGTCCAGAGGTCCTCGCGGTAGCCGAGCAGCCCGGTGCGCTCGCCCTTCTCGATCACCTCGGCGAAGATGTCCATGTCGGTCGTGAACTGACGCGACTTGGCGCGGTTGCGGCTGTGCTTGTAGATGCCGAACTCGACCGAGTTGAAGGGCGTGATCCAGATGTCGACGACGAACTCGGCAAACTGCGATTTCTTGCTCGCCTTGGCGGCCTTGGACCGGGCGCCCCTCGTTGCTGCCGCCGGCAGCGTCTCGGCGCTCTCGATTTTTTCTGCGCGCTCCAACACCTCGGCCTTGGCCTCGCGGGCGGCTTCCGCGGCCGCGGCGTCGGCCTCGATCTCCACCGTCCTGCTTCCGTCTGCCATATGCGGCCTCCTCATGACGGGCGCCGGCACGCGGGGACGGATGGCGCGAATCAGTTGTGCGAAGTTAGCAGCTGGATCGGGGCAGGCGAGGGCTGTCCTCGACGCCACCGAAAAAAGCTGTGCGTGTCGTAGGTTGTGTCCAGCGAAGCGCCGACACAGCTACGTGCGCGCGCCGAAGATCTCGGAGCCGACGCGCACGTAGGTGGCACCGAATGCGACGGCGGTCTCGAAATCGGCGCTCATGCCCATACTGAGATGGTCGAGACCGAGCTCGCTGGCGAGCTTGGCGAGGAAGGCGAAATGCACGGCCGGCTCCTCGTCGTGCGGCGGGATGCACATGAGGCCGGCGATGTCGAGCTTCAGGTCCTCGCGGCAGAGGCGCAGCAGACCCGCCGCCTCCTTCGGCATCACGCCGGTCTTCTGCGGCTCCTCGCCGGTGTTGACCTCGATGAAGAGTCTTAGGCGCTTGCCCTGCTTCAACATCTCGCTGGCGATGGCCTCGGCGATCTTGGGCCGGTCGATGGTGTGGATGGCGTCGAACAGGGCGACGGCGTCCTTGGCCTTGTTGGACTGCAGCGGCCCGATCAGGTGCAGCTCGATGTCGGGGAAGCGCTGGCGCAGCGCCGGCCACTTCGCCTTGGCCTCCTGCACGCGGTTCTCGCCGAAGCGGCGTTGGCCGGCTTCGAGGGCGGCCAGGATCGCCTCGGGCCCGAAGGTCTTGGTGACGGCGACGAGGCGGACGGAGGCGGGGTCGCGCTTGACGGCGCGGGCGGCCGCGGCAATGCGCTGCTGGACACCGGCGAGGCGGGTTGGGATGTCGATCATGGATGCCCTGGTTTGTGGGTACTGCTTACCCATTTCGGATCTGATGTGGGTACAAAATAGGGTTCTGTACCCATGTTGCCTCAACGTGAGTAGAAAATGGAGATTCTTACCCCTATCCGCTGGACATGGGTACGCCGTACCCCTATTCTCGTTACATGGGTAAAAAATCACGAAACCTACCTGCGTCTGCCGCGCATTCTCGCTTTGATCCAGCGAGACCTTTCAACGACCTTCCTCCCCTGCCCCCTGGTAGTGAGATCGAGACGAAGGCCATCCTCAAAAAGAACGGAGATGCCAAAAGCGCTCTCGCCGCGCTCCAACAGGCGGCCGAGCTCATCCCTAACCAAGACGTACTGATAAACACCATCCCGCTGCGCGAGGCAAAGGACAGCTCGGCGATCGAGAACGTCGTCACCACCAATGACAAACTCTTCCGCTTCGCCAACATCGACGCGGAAGCAGCAGACCCCGCCACCAAGGAGACTCTTCGCTACCGCACTGCACTGCTCGAAGGCTACCAGGAGATTCGCGAACGACCGCTTACGACGCGAACCGCAACCGCCATCTGCCGCGTCATCACTGGAATTGACATCGACATCCGGCGCACCCCTGGGACAACGCTCACGAATAAAGTCACCGGCAAGGTCGTGTACACACCGCCCGAAAGCGAGACGTTGCTGCGAGACAAGATGTCCAACTGGGAGCGCTTCCTGCACGAGCAGGACGACATCGATCCAGTCATCCGCATGGCTATCGGGCACTACCAATTCGAGGCAATTCACCCGTTTCCAGACGGCAACGGCCGTACGGGCCGCATCCTAAACATCCTCTTCCTGATCGAGCAAGGCTTGCTCGACCAACCAATCCTGTACCTCAGCCGATACATCAACGAACGCCGCGAAGACTACTACCGGCTGCTGCTCGAAGTGACGACAAAGGGCGCATGGGAACCCTGGATTCTCTATATGCTCGCAGCCGTTGAAGACACCGCATCTTGGACGCGAGCCAAGATCCGAGCGATAAAGCGGCAGATGGAGGAAACGGTTCGCCATGTCGCAGCGACTCGGCCGAAAACCTTTAGTCGAGAGCTGGTCGAGGTGACTTTCGTGCAACCATATTGCCGGACAAATGATCTCGTTCGGCTTGGCATCGGTACGCGCAAGACTGCAGCGAAGTATCTGGGCGAGCTGGTCTCAGCCGGCGTACTTCAGGAGCGCAAAGAAGGGCGGGAAAAGCTGTACATCCACACCAGGTTCCTCGATCTTCTGATGAACGATGGCAATGAGATATTTGAGTACCGGGACCAATCAGAGGGGGCGGGTTCCTCCGCAAGACGGCAATCAGCTGGCAGGTAGTCAACATGTCGACACAACCGACATGAGGACCGTGACATGTCGACAAGTCTGCGCTTCGTGGACATATCGGACCCGATGTGTCGGCGCGGCTGCCATGTCGGTCTTGGCACGTCGGCAAAATCAGGATTCGCCGACATGTGACCGGGCCAGGCACTGCCATTGCTTGACCGTTGCCAGCCATTGAGGCTCATTACCGGCCGAATTTGCCCAACGAGACCCCACCCATGGCAAGCGAACGCTACAACGCGCCCGTGCGCGAGAAGCACTGGCAGCAGGTGTGGGAGGAGCGCGGCACCTTCCGCACCACGGACGGCGGCAAGCGGCCGAAATGCTACGTGCTCGAAATGTTCCCCTACCCATCGGGGCGCATCCACGTCGGCCACTCGCGCAACTACACCATCGGCGACGTGCTGGCGCGCTACAAGCGCGCCAAGGGGTTCAACGTCCTGCACCCCATGGGCTGGGACGCGTTCGGGCTGCCGGCCGAGAACGCCGCCATGGAGCGCAAGGTTCATCCCGCCAAGTGGACGGCCGAGAACGTGGCCATCATGAAAGGCCAGCTCAAATCCATGGGCGTGGCGATCGACTGGAGCCGTGAGTTCGCCACCTGCGACCCCAGCTACTACAAGCACCAGCAAAAGCTTTTCCTGGATTTCCTGAAGAAGGGCATCGCCTACCGCAAGTCCTCGAAGGTGAACTGGGACCCGGTCGAGCACTCGGTGCTGGCCAACGAGCAGGTGATCGAGGGCCGCGGCTGGCGCTCGGGCGCGCTGGTCGAGCAGCGCGAGCTGACGCAATGGTTCTTCAAGATCACCAAGTACGCCGACGACCTGCTGGAGGCGCTGGAAGGCCTCGACAAGTGGCCGGAGAAGGTGCGCCTGATGCAGGCCAACTGGATCGGCCGCTCCAGCGGGCTCACCATGAAGTTCGCGCTGGAGGGGCCGGCCAAGCTGCCGAAGAAGCTGCAGACCCTGGAAATTTTCACGACGCGGCACGACACGATCTTCGGCGCCACTTTCATGGCGATCTCGCCCGAGCATCCGCTCGCCCAGCAGCTGGCCAAGAAGGACAAGGCGCTGCAGGTCTTCATCGAGGAGTGCCGGCGCATCGGCACCAGCGAGGAGGCGCTGGCGCACGCCGAGAAGCTGGGCTTCGACACCGGGCTGGCGGCGGTCCACTCGTTCAAGCCGGACGTGAAGCTGCCCGTCTACGTGGCCAACTTCATCGTCATGGGCTACGGCACCGGCGCCATCTTCGGCTGCCCGGCGCACGACCAGCGCGACCTCGATTTCGCCCGCAAATACGGGCGCCCGGTGATCCCCGTGGTGCTGCCGCCGGGCGCGAATGCCAAGACCTACGCGATCGGCGAGGAGGCCTATCTCGGCGACGGCACCATGATCAATTCCGAGTTTCTCGATGGGCTATCGATCGAAGCCGCGAAGGAGAGGATCGCCGACCTGATGGAGGAGCGCGGGCACGGCAAGCGCCAGGTCAACTATCGCCTGCGCGACTGGGGCATCTCGCGCCAGCGCTACTGGGGCTGCCCGATCCCGGTGATCCACTGCGAGGCGTGCGGCGTGGTGCCGGTGCCCGAGGCGGACCTGCCCGTCGAGCTGCCGCCGGACGCGACCTTCGACGTGCCCGGCAACCCGCTCGACCGGCATCCGACCTGGAAGCATGTCGACTGCCCGGCCTGCGGCAAGGCGGCCAGGCGCGAGACTGACACCATGGACACCTTCGTCGACAGCTCCTGGTACTTCGTGCGCTTCACTGCGCCCGGCGCCGCGACCCCGGTCGACCAGAAGGCCGCCAACTACTGGCTGCCCGTGGACCAGTACATCGGCGGCATCGAGCACGCCATCCTGCACCTGCTGTATTCCCGCTTCTTCACGCG
>Ga0209726_10002830_pt1 | contig 24902 bp, 18 predicted proteins | sample Subgrocontami54m_FD_187453 | JGI IMG/M metagenome (GOLD analysis project Ga0209726, IMG submission 187453) | Subsurface groundwater microbial communities from S. Glens Falls, New York, USA - GMW46 contaminated, 5.4 m (SPAdes) (version 3) | ecosystem: Environmental > Aquatic > Deep subsurface >... | reverse complement strand
GTGACCTCCATGAGGAGCGGATGCTCGCCGCCCCGGGAGCGTCAGGATCTGTCGGGGATTTCACCCTCGACAGCCAGTGGGGAGAGTAAGACAATCACATCTAGCAACCTCGGCGGCCCATTCCCGTCGTGGGGAACTGCCGAGGCTCCCGCTGTTCGTGATGACGGACATGCGCGATTGTGTGCCGTGCGTGTCGCCGACCGGGCGGTATTTGTTCGACTACTCCGTCAGCGAGGCGTGGCTGCCTCCGGAGCCGTTCCAGCGTTGGGGTGATTCGAAGAGAGCCGACCCAACTCGCCCAAGTTCGACGCGGCTTCGGGACGTGATCGACCTGCGGACACTCAAATCCATCGCCGCGTGCATATGCCCGGATCCACCCAAGGGGTGGAGCCCCGGTTGGCTGGCCTGCGCGTGTTGGGGGCCAGACGACTCCTATCTCTACGTGACATGCATTTACGATGAGACTCGGAGACAAGTTCCACGTCCGTATCGAGGACGCGCCGCGCTTTCAATTCTCTACCGATTCGACGTGGGATCGTCTCGGCTCACGGAGATCTGCCGCGTTCCCGGTCTGCGCCTGATGCGAATGTCCCTCTCGGCGGATGGTAGGCGCATCTTGTTCCTGGCCGCACTAGACTTCCAGAGCACGGCCTACGAGGAGAGCGTGCCAGGCAAGCCCAGTCCGTCCCATACGCCCATGGTCCTTGACCTCGAAACCAAGAGGACACAACTCTTCGAGAGCCAAATCGCCTCTGCATGGGATCTCTCTTGGGCGGGTGACAACCGACGATTCGCATACTGGGACTTCTCCTTTGTGCGTCTTGGCGATTCTCAAACGGGAGAGGCACACGTGCTCGATTCGCGTGACTCGCGCGTGCTTCGGGAGCCGACCAACGTTGCTTGGCGTCCAGGTCATGAGCAGGTCGCGGTGGAGACCCCGACGGCGGGTGTCTGCCTGATCAACGTGAATACTGGTGCCGTCGAGCCTGTGGTCTCGACAAAGAGCCGGAAGCACGGAAGTTCGCTCGGGTGGACGCGAGACGGCCGTTACCTCTTTGGGATGTTATGCCACGGCGAGGTGTTTCGGCTGGACGATTCAGGTCCCGACATCACGCTGTTCCCGGGTGCCGGGGGCGGCGAAGTCGTCGCACAGCTTGAGCAGTATGTGTTTTGCGCGGACATGGAGACAAGGGATGTCGCCCTGCTCTCCACGCTAAACACGCATGATGACACTCCTGTCGCCGTGGTCGAGCCCCCCGAGGGTGTGGCGGCCCTCCTAGCGGGGATGAAGGAGCGACGCGAATCCTACCTCGCGCGTCTGAAGAGCCCCGTTGACTCGGAGCGCTACCAAGGGATGCATGAACTGGAGTGGACAGCCGACGACATTGCCCTGGAAACCGCGATCGACATGTACTTCGACGATCCGAACACGAAGGTGAGGGAGATGGCTTGTGGCTATCTCCGGTTGGTGGGATGGCAGCGATTCTGCCAAGTGTTCGACGACCACAGTTACCCTGATAGCGTCTACGTGATCGACAAGGGGTGGGTGCCCAACTCACCGGAACCCGCCGAAGCGAAGGAAAAGCGCCTGCGATCGCTCCGGGAAGGGCTGAAGCGCGCCGCTGCGGAGCACCGAGCGGAGTACGGTCCTTCCGTATCGCTAGATCCGTGATCGGAGGGGATCCTGAGCGCCGGTCCTCAACGCCGGTGGTCCAGCGGAACTGGGGCAGGCGCCGCAAGGAGAGGTGGCGAGAGGGCTGACCGGGAGGGCTGGAGTGGATCACCGCTACTGACGTGTGCGACGCGTCTATGCCGCGCCGCCATCGGGGAACTCTCGCTGGCCGCATGCCCCCCGGAGGCTCGCCTCGTAGCGCTCCACCGCGGGGCCGCGGCGGAAGTGCGCCTCCGCGTAGGCCCGCGCCGCGCGGGACATCGCCTCGCGCCGCAACGGGTCGGCGAGGAGGGCGCGCACGGCTCCGGCGAGCGCCGCCGGATCCTCGGGCGGGACCCACACCGCCGCGCCGCACTCCCGCGCGATCCGCGCCGCGTCGCCGTGGGGGTTCACCGCCGCGATCATCGGCCTCCCCGCCGCAAGGTACGCGGGGATCTTCGAGGGGAGGTTGATGTCGAGGACGTTCCCCTTCTGCGAGACGAGCAGCAGGTCCGCCGCCGCGAAGACCTCGGGCATGCGCTCCTGGGGCTCCACGGGGAGGACATGGGCGTTCGCCACGCCGGTCTCCCTCACCCGCGCCGCGAGCTCCGCCTTCTGCGTCCCGTCGCCGACGAAGAGGAACTGCACCCCCTCGCCGGAGAGGAGGGCCGCCGCGTCGACCACGCGGTCGAGCCCCTGGGAGAAGCCCATGTTCCCCGCATAGAGGACCACCGGGTCGCCGTTCAGGCCGAGACCGTGCCGCCACCGGTTCTCGCGCGGGGACGGGCGGACCCGATCGGTGTCGACCCAGTTGTAGACGAGGTCGATCTTCCCATCGGGGACCCCCTTGCCGAGGAGGTTCCGGCGGAACCCCTCGCTGATGACCGCGACGCGCGACGCCTGTCGGTACGCGGCGCGCTCCAGGGCCTCCATTGCGGCGATGAGACGCCGGTTCTTCAGGAGCCCGAAGGTCACCGCCGCCTCGGGCAGCAGATCCTGGACGCAGAAGACGTGCGGGACGCCCCACGCCCTCGAGGCCGCCATCGCCGGGACGGCCAGAGTGAGGGGAGGCGAGATCGTCGCGATCACATCGGGCCTTCCCGCGGCCAGGAGCCCCGCGACGCACGAGGTCGTGAAGCTCGCGTGGTTCAGGATCTTGAGGAACCCGTTCCGTTCGCTCGAGACGTGGACCCAGGTGCGGAAGACGCGCACGCCGCGGATCCGCTCCCGCGCGAAGAGGCGCCCGCGGTACTCCCTCGCGACCCGGCGCGCCGGGTAGTTCGGGAAGCCGGTGACGACCGAGACGTCGTGCCCCAGCCCGAGGAGCCCCTCGGCGAGCTCCGTCGTGAGAGGAGCGATGCCGCTCGGCTCGGGCCAGTAGTTGATGGAGAGGATCGTGACCTTCATGACCGGCCCGGGTTACCAGGCCCCCTTCGCCCCCAGCACCACGGGGACCGTCCGCGCGAGGATCTTGAGGTCGAGCCAGAGGGACCAGTTGTCGATGTACTCGAGGTCCAGCCGCATCCACTTCTGGAACCCGATGTGGTTGCGACCGCTCACCTGCCAGAGGCACGTGATTCCCGGCTTCACGGAGAGGCGCCGTCGCTGCCAGGACTGGTACCGACGGACCTCCTGGGCCAGCGGCGGGCGCGGTCCGACGAGGCTCATCTCGCCGCGCAGCACGTTCACGAGCTGCGGCAGTTCGTCCAGCGAGAGCCGTCGCAGCAGGCGGCCGATGCGTGTCACGCGCGGGTCCATGGGGATCTTGAAGACGGGCCCGTCCATCTTGTTCAGGTGGACGACCTCGGCCTGCCGTGCCTCGGCGCCCTGCACCATGGAACGGAACTTGAGGAGCGTGAACGGACGGCCGTAGATCCCGACGCGCCGCTGGCGGAAGAGGACCGGCCCGGGCCCCTCTAGACGGATCGCGAGCGCGACCGCGGCGAGGACGGGCGAGAGGAGCGCGAGCGCGCAGGCGGAGGCGACCACGTCGAGGACGCGCTTGGCGAGCAGCGCCAGCTCGGCGTTCGGCGTGGTGGAGAAGGTGAGCATCGGGATGCCGTCCAGCTCCTGCAGGGCCACCTTGGAGATGGAGTAGGGCAGAAAGTTCATCATGACGCGCGTGCAGATGCCGAGCTCCTCGCACCGCAGGAAGACGTCCTCGAGGCGGGCGAGGCGATGGCGTTGCACGCAGAAGATCACCTCGTCCACGACGTTTTCGGTCAGGTACGCCGCGAAGCCGCTCGGCCGCGCGACCACCGGACGTCCCCCGACGCGCGAGCGGCGGTCCTCTTCGCGCTCCGTGACGAACCCGACGATGCGCAACCCCCAGGCGGGGTGGGTCTCGAGCGTCCGCGCGACGCGGCGCGCGTGCCCGCCCGTGCCGACGATGACGACCTGGCGGTAGTTCCTCCCCCGGCTGCGCGCCCACGCGACGGCGAGGCGCACGCAGACCCGTTCCGCGGTGAGCGACGTCGCGCCCAGCGCGAGGGCGAGGCCGACGAGCACGCGGCTCGGCTGCGCCTGGACGGTCGCCAGCATGGCGAAGCACAACAGGCCGGCGAGGATGGCCGTCTTCGTCGACTGCGCGACAAGCCACCCGATCGAACGGACGCGGGCCGAGGCGTAGGTCCCGGTCGTCCAGAGGGCGATCGTCCACGCGCCAAGGAAGAGGAGGAACGCCTCGCGGAACGCCGCAAACGGCGGGAGTCGACGCAGGCTCGGGCCGGAGAACGCGTCGCGCAGCAGGTAGGCGGCGAAGAACGAGGCGGAGAGCAGGGCGAGGTCCAGGACCAGGTTCGCGGCGATGATCAGCCTGGCCCGTTCCTTGAGCATCGACCCTCCCTCGACGCCGGCTGCGCACCGACGCGAGCCCTGCGGGGGACGCCGCGGCGGGATCCCGGCATCACTCCCTCCATCGTATATCGGCCAGATCGCGAGGGATCGACAGTCCCAGGTCGTTTTTCACAGGCGTCCCGGGGGTCGTTCAGCAATCGGGACGGCCGGCCGATGATGGGATGGGGGAGGGTCCCGCATGATCGCATCCGCGCTTCGCACGCCGCCCGCCGCCTCGACGTCCGTCAAGCCGGACCCGTCGTGCCCGGTCTGCGGATCCGGCCGATTCCGACGGATCGCGCCCGTGCGGACCACCTACCGGCGCGCCGTCCTCGGCGCTGCATGGGACGCGGGCGAGGAGTATTCCGTCTGCTCGTGCGAGGGGTGCGGGCACCTGGCCATCCGCCCCGTCCCCAGCCCCGAGTTCCTCGACCTGTTCTACCGGAGCTACATGGACGCTGCGAGCCGCGGGTTCTACCGGGCCCACTTCGAGGACGAGCGGGAGGATGGCCCGCACGTGGTCCGCGCGCGCGCCCGCGCCACGGCGCTCGCGCGCAGGAGCAGGGGCGGACGCCTCCTCGACGTCGGCTGCGGTCCGGGCGTCTTCCTGCGGGTCGCGCGCCAGGCCGGTTTCGAGGTCTTCGGCGTCGAGCCACACGCCGAGACGGCCGACATGGCCCATCGGCGGACCGGGGCCCGGATGTGCGTCGCGCCGATCGAGCGCGCGGACTGGGAGGACGCCTCGCTCGACGTCGTGACGATGTGGGACGTCCTCGAGCACCTGCGCGACCCCCGCGACGCCGTGGCGCGGGCCTCGCGCTGGGTGCGTCCCGGGGGCTGGCTCGGCCTCGAGACGCCCGACGCCGGCTCCCTGCTTCACCGCCTCGCGCGCGCGTCCTTCCGCGCGACGGGCGGGCGGGTCACGAAGCCCATGTCGATCTACGACGTGCACCACCTGCACTACTTCGACGGGAAGGGCCTGCGACGCCTCCTGGCCGAGCACGGCTTCACGGTCGATGGGGTGTGGAGGGAGTCGACCGCCCTCGACCAGTACGCGGACCCGCCCTACGGCCGCGGCGTACAGCTCGGGCTCAAGGGGGTGTTCCTCCTCGCCGATCTGCTCGGATGGCAGAACAAGCAGATCGTCATCGCCCGCAGGCGCTGACCTCGCCCTACACCTGCGCGCGGTCCGGCGTCCGTGCTGGGATCTCCTCCGCCGGGACGGCCTGGCCCGCCGCCGCGCGACAGGCCGCGACGGTCCGCGCCGCCGCGTCGTCCCAATCGAAGCACGCCGCCCGCTCGAAGCCGCGCTGCACGAGCGAGGCGCGGACGCTCGGCTCCTCGAGGCGACGGAGGGCCGCGACGAGCTCGCCCGTCCGGGCCGGCGACACGATCAGTCCCGCGTTACCGACCACCTCCGGGAGGGCGGTCCGGTCCGAGGCGACCACCGGGGTCCCGCACGTCATCGCCTCCGCGAGCGGCATGCCGAACGTCTCCAGCTCCGAGAGCAGGATGAGGCAGAAGGACTGCTCGTAGAGCCACCCCAGGCAGCCGTGGTCGACCCCGCCGAGGAAGTGGACGCGCTGCTCGAGCCCCAGCTCGGAGACGCGGGCCCGGAGGCGCGCCGCCTGGCCCCAGAGGTCCCGCCCCACGACGACCAGGTCGCGGTCGAGGCCCAGGTTCCGCCGCAGAAGCTGCATCGCCTCGAGGATCCGATCCACGCCCTTGTACGGGTAGAGGTCGCCGACGAAGAGGTAGTAGCCGCTCCCGATCCGGTCCAGGATCTCCTGCGGCGCGCGCCGCTCGAACAGCGCGTGGCGGTTGACCCCGTAGTGGATCACCTCGCCCTTCGCGGGGTCCACGAGCCCCTCCTCGACGAGGTGGTCGAGGATCGTCCTCGAGACGCCGGCCACCCGTTTCGCCAGGCTGAGCGACCTCGGCACGATCCACTCCAGGTACTTCCGTCGCACGAGCGGGAGGAGCTCCATGTAGGGCCGCCAGAGCGGGTGCTGCATGATCACGACTTGGGGGCAGTCCGTCCGCAGGGTCGCGACGCCGACCGGCGAGAGAAGCGCCTCGGCGCCCCAGGCCTCCAGCATGCGCGGGATGCCCATCTGCTCCTGCCAGACGCGGAGCCACTTCCAGTCCCTGGGCAGGGTGACCTCGGCCAGATCCATCCGCCCCGGCACGACGAAGGGCTGGAGGAGGTCACGATTGAGGCCGGCGCCGATCAGGAGGTACCGATTCCCGTCGTCGAGGCGAAGCAGCGAGCGCAGGGTCTCCACCAGGTACGTGCGGATGCCCCCGCACGAGGGTGTGATGCTCAGCGTGTTGATGGCGATCTTCACTCCGTCCTCCCTCAGGTCCCGCTACTTCCAGGGCTTGCGGGCCACGATCCATGTCTCGCCGTCGCTCGTCCTCGTTCGCTCGACCGGGACGAGACCGGCCCGCGTCAGGGCCCGCTCGATCCGCCCCCCGAAGCCGTTCCTCCCGGCGATCCAGCGACGCAGGACGGCCCCGAAGCCCTCCGCCCCGGGCGGCGCGATGCGGAAGTGGGCCAGCCCTCCCGGTTTCAGGACACGTGCGAACTGCGCGATGAGTCCACGATTCCCGCGCCTTCCGCGGCCGTCGCAGTCGATCGGCGCGCAGGAGAAGCAGACGTCGACGCCGTCCTCCGGGACCTTCGACAGCGCCTCCTCCCTCCCCTCCGCGAAGCGCAGGTTCGGGACATCCGCGTGTCGGTGTCGGGCGGCGACCGCGCTCGCGTTCGTCGACTCGAGGTCGAGGACGAGGCGGAATCGGGCGGCCAGGGAGCGTGACAGGTCGTACGGGTCGCAGTCGAAGGCGAGGAGCGTCCGGTGGGCCGGGAGCAGGCGATGACGGCGCCAGGCCGGCTCGCAGACCCGGCGGATGAACTCCTCCCCGGTTGTCGTCACGTGAGGTACCCCCGACGACAGACGCGCGCGCAGGGTGCGGCGCCTCCTTCTCATATCGGCCGAGCCGCCGTCCCGCCGGGAGTCGATTCCCTGCCACGGGGCCGAGGTGGCAGCCTCAACTCGGCCCGACGGTCTGCCGATAGAAGGGGAGTCGGGGCATCCGCGGCCACCCGAGCCGCATCGGGGCCGGACGCTGTCCGTCCCCTCACTCTTCCCGACGGGACGGGATGTGCGCCAGGCGCCCCTCGAATCCGAGCACCATCGATCGGCCGGATACGCCGTCGCGTGCGCGTTCCTGGCGGCGCTGGGCATCCGTGCCGCCCTCGCCTGGTCGACGCCTGTCATCAACACCGACGGGCCGATCTACCTCGCGCAGGCCCAGGCCATCATGCGGGGCGATTTCGGGGCCGCCGTGGTCGACCACAACTACGCCCCGGGGACGGCGCTGCTGGTGGCCCTTGCGGCGCGTTGCGGGCTCTCCCTGGACGTCGCCGGGTACCTGGTCTCGGTGCTCGCCGGGGCGCTCGTCGTGTTCCCGCTGTACGCCCTCTCGCGTGCAGCATTCGCCCCCTGGACGGCGATCGCCGCCGTCTTCCTGTACGCCTTCCTGCCCGTACCCGCGCGCCTCTCGGCGTCCGTTCTCACGACGGGGCTGTTCCTATTCGTCTCGATCCTCGGCCTCGCGCTCGCCGCCCAGCTCAACGCCCAGCCGCGCGCTCGGACCGCCCTGCTGGCCGGCGCCGTCGCCGCGTTCGCCTACCTCGTCCGCGCCGACGGGCTCGTCCTGCTGCCGTTCGCGATCGCCGCCGCGGCCCTGGCCCAAGACCGCCGCGTCGCAGCGCGCCTTCTCCTGACCGTCCTCGTCCTGGTCCCGTCCGTCGTCGCGGTCTGGGCCTACGGCCGCTACGCCCACTCGGACCAGGGCGTGGCGTTCACGAACAAGCTCAGGGTCGAGGCCGTGGGGCGCTTCCTGAGCGTCCTCTCCTTTCCGCCAGCCCGCGTATTCGGCCTGTTCTGGGAGGACCTTGCCGAAGCGGTCTTCGTCCTGTTCCTGCCGTTCCTCGCCGCCGGACTCCTCCTCCGCGACCGGCGGGGAGACGGCCGGCTCCGCCGCGCCTGGCTGATCGTCCTGCTCGTGTGGTCGGCCGGTCTGCTGAAGTACACCGACGCCACGGGGGTCATGAGCAAGCGCTACACGGCGCCGCTGGCCGTGCTCCTCCTGCCCTGGGTGGCCATCGGCGCGATCGGAGCCGCGAGGGGCGTGGCGCGCGTCGCGCGCACCGGAAAACGGGGAAGCGCATGGGCGCCCGCCGTGATCGTGGGGCTCCTCTGCCTCGCGTGCGTGCCAAAACTCCTCAAGACGCCCGGGAGCGACAGGCTGGTCGAGCGGATCGCGGGCCTCTGGGTGAGGGACGTGGCGCCTGCAGGGAAGCCCATCCTGTGCGGCGGGACGCGCGTCGCGTTCTACGCGGAGCGACCGATGGCGCCCCGGTACCTGGCGACCCTGCCGATCCACCGCGCCCTCATGGCGCTCCGCCGCCGGGGCGTGGAGTACGTCGTCTGCGACGAGGGGCTGGGAGAGTACGCGCCCGCGTTCGTCCGCGCGTTGCAGGCGCGTCGCTTGCCGATGGTCAAGCGGTTCTCCCTCGCAGGGATGCGCGAGGTGGAGGTCTACCGGCTGGAGCCGCTTCCGTGATGCGGCCCGCGCGGCCTCAGCCCCGTCGCGTCGTCTGCTCCTCGCGCGGTGCGACGCCGTCCGCCGTCATGGACGCGGGAGTGGGCCCCTCGGCGGCGCCCAGCGCTGCCGGACCCGACGGGAGGCCCGCGCCCATCATGCCCAGCAGGTAGGCCAGGGCGAATCCGACAAGCAGTCCCGCAGTGGCCCCCAGGGCCACGATCTGCCCGCCCGTAGGCGGCACGGGCGCATGGGGCATCGCGGCCCGCACAAGTAGGCGGACCTCCTCGCCCGACATCTCTGAGGCGGACGGCAACCTCTGAAGGCGCGACCCGATGGCCTCGCAGCTCGCAAGCGCGCGGTCCCGCGCCGCCGTCAACCGTCTCAGGGCGGCCTCCTGCTCCTCGATCGCCGCCATCAGCTCCCGCGCCTTCGACTCCTGAGCGGCGATCGCGGACGACACGGGGCCCTCCGGAGCGAGGTCCCGGTCCAGCACCACGATCAGGGCCTGCACGTCCAGGCCCTCCCCGGCCTTCGCCATCGCTGAGCGGCGCCCGCGCTGAAGCACCTCGATGACCGAGAGGACCTCGGCGCGGCGGCGGGTGAGCTCCTCGAGCGGGCTTTCCGCGTGGAACGATGCCAGGGCCTTCTCCGCGGCGGCGAGGTCGCGCCGTGCCGCTTCGAGGGCGACCTCGAGGACCGGCAGGTCGGAGCACTGCCCGAGGCGCCGGTTGACCAGGTCGACGTACTCGGTCGCCCAGAGATTCGCGATGAGGGCCTCGCGAGCGGGGTCGGTCCCCTCGACGGAGATCTGGACGATGTCGGTGAACTCCTTCCCGTCCGCCTCGCTCTTCAGCAGATCACCCCGCACCCTGGCGACGAGCGCGCCGGGCGCGCGCTCTTCCGGGCGGGCGTTCTTCCCCAGCCGCTTGACGACAGCCTCGGCGATCGACTCGTTCTGGACGAGGGCGACGAGCGTCTGCCTGCGGGACGCCAGGTAAGAGGCGGCGAGCTGGGGGCTCCCCTGGAGCGCGGACTGGGGGGCCGCGAGGAGAGCCGCCTGGAGCTCGTCCGGCGCCCTCGACCCGGCGGACAACTCGAACGTGGTCAAGAGCCGCGCTTGGAGGATGGCCACCCCCGCATGGGCGACGTACGTCGGCTTCGACAGGAACGCGAGAGGGGCGCTCGCCGCCGCACCGAGGAGAACGCAGGCGGCGAGGAGCCTCCGACGACGGGAAACGACGGAACACCACCGGGCGAGGTGATCGCGGCAGGTCGCTGACATGGTTCCCCTCCCTACTCGCTCCCGACCCCGATCGGGCGCGGCATGCCCCCGTCTTCCTCATCGGCCAGGACGGGGGCGAGCTTGAGCGTGGGACGCCGAAGGCGACTGCGGGACGGAGGCGGCCACGGCGCCGTCGTCGGCCGCTCCAACGCGGGGCTTAGGGGGCGCTCCTTCCCAGGACCGGCTCCGAGGAGTGGGGTGCGCGGGGCCTGCGCGTCGCGTAGGCGCGCCAGATCGCTGCCAGCGCGGCACGGTCCTCGGCGGTGACCACGCCGAAGAGCAGGGCGGCCGCGGCGAACACTGTCACCACGATTCCCCCGCCTGCGGCGAGCCGGAAGACCGCGTGCAGGCCTCCCAGGGTCCCGGCCGCGAGGAGGCCGGCGGCCACGGACAGGGCGACGCAGGCCAGAGAACTCGCCGCGCGACGCACCAGGCCGAGCGGACCGAGGGCAGAGCGCAGGACGACCAGGCTGATGCCATAAAACGTCGCGAAGGCGGCGATCCGGGCCGCGCCCATGGCGCAGATGCCCATCGTCGGGAGAAGGGCGAGGTCCACCAGGCAGAGGGCGGCGAGCCCCGCCAGGGTCGCCGCCATCGTGGCCCTCGTCTTCCCCAGCGCGAGGAGCGCCGCGCCGCACGGCCCGCTCGCGGCCCCCACGAGGAAACCGAGCGAGAGGAGGCGGAGGAGCGGTGCAGCGGGGGTGAACGCGGGAGAGAAGAGGGTGGAGAGCAGGTCTTCAGGGAATGCCACCATGAAGGCAACGCACGGTCCGGTCACGCACATCCCCCACTGCTGGACGCGCAGGTAGAACGCGCGGAACCCCACGAAGTCCCGCTTCGCGACGAACTCCATGAAAGGCGGCGCGAGGACGACCGCGATCCCGGTGAACCCGATCAATGCGAGCGCGGCCAGGGGCAGGGCGGCGTGTACATACCCGACCTCCCGGGCGGAGGCGAAGGCGCCGACCAACGTCGCATCCAGGCGGTTCAGGAGCAGCGTGGAGACGCCGGCGACCTGCAGCGGCCAGGAGAACCCGAGGAGGCGGCGGGACACGCCCCGGACCGAGCCTGTCTCCCCGCGGTCCTGCCCCGAGTCCCGGACGGCGAGCCAGCATCCGGGCAGCGCGGCAATCGCGATGGCCACGACGAGGCCGGAGAGGGAGCCTACGACCGAGGGAGGATAGGCAAGCGCGGGGAGCACCAACGCGACGGTGAGCGCCTTCTCCGCGATGGGCGTGACCAGCATCGCGCTCACGTTCCGTCGGAAGGCGAGGAGCGCGTTCTGCGCGACCTCCAGCAACGCGAGCCCGGGGATCGCCCACACGGCGATCCAGACCAGCGGCGCGTCCTCGGCGCCGCCGAAGAGGAACGCCGCGATCGAAGGCGCGCAGACCGAGAGTCCCGCGGCCATCACGAGGGAGCTCAGCAGCGTGATGAGCAGGGCCGCGCGGACGCAGGCCCGGGCGAGGGGACGCTCGCCGACGGCGATGTGGAGGGAGGCGAACCGCTTGACCCCCTGCTCCAGGCCGACCTGGGCGACCTTCGCAAGCAAGGTGCCCGCGGCGAGCGCGAGGTAGACCTTTCCGTACCCATCCGGCCCCAGCGATGCGGCGATCCGCTGCCGGACGACGTACTCCAGGCCGAGCCCCCCGACGGTCGCCGCGGCCACCAGCCCTGCACCCTGGAGCGTGCGATCGACCGGGGCTTGCGACATCGCTACGAGACCTCGACGGGGTCGGGCGCACTCACGGCCGGCAGGCCCTCGTCGCCGGTGGGCCCGGCCATACCCGCCGGCGCGCGGCGACCCTCCGCCCTGAAGGCGGCCGACGCCATACCGAGGAATCCCCACAGGACCGGACTGTGGAATTGCCAGTCGCCCACGAGCGCGCTGACAAACAGCGGCACGAGGACCAGCAGGATGCCCATGTCCTCCCCCGTCGGCGACGCCCTGCGGAAGCCCCGCGCGGCGCGCCAGGCGATCGTGCCAAAGATGCCCAGAATCAGCGCCAGGCCGGGCAGGCCCGCCTCGTCGGCGACGCGCAGGTAGAGGCAGTGCGGGGAGATGAACCTCAGATCGGGTGCCGCGGTCAGGCGCCTCCACTCGAACATCTCGGGCGCCGCGTAACCGTGCAGGTGTGACGAACAGGCTCCGGGTCCCACGCCCGTCAGAGGGTGGTCGAGGAACAGCTCCACGCCCATCCCCATCACGGCCGGGCGGTTGTATGCGCTGATGTCGACGACGGCGGAACTGCCCGCCTGGTCGAACAGGGAATGGAACCGCTCCGCGAGGGCGAAGGTCGAGACTCCGAATGCCAGCAGAAGAGCGGCGGCGCCGAGGGAGAGGGCGATGCGACGGTGGAGGTCCGGACGGCGGACGGCCCATAGGAGCAGGACCACGCACAGGCTGAAGGCCGCCTGGCGGGAGGCGCCTGCGATGATCCCGAGGATTGCGAGGAGGATCAGCGCCTGCACCGCGACCCGGCGCGCCCCCGTCTGGGTCCGCAGGAACGGGAGCCAGGCCGCCACGACGACGACCTCTACGATGGCGAGCATGTTGACGCTGGCCCGCAGGTGGCCCGAAAATCCAAAGGGCGCCCCCACGCGGCCGCCGAGGAGGTCGCTCGCGACGAGGTCCACGCCGATGATCGCCCCCGTGACGGAGAGCGGAAGGAGGAGGCGCCGCAGGCGGAACCCCTCCGCCTGGCAGATCACGAATGCGGACATGGTCACGACGAGCTTGGCGAGCGCGGGCAAACCCGTCTCCCAGTTCCGATTCACAAGGAGCGAGACGGCCGACCACGCAACGAACAGGCCGACCCACCGGAGGAGGCGATCGGAGGGGGGCGCCCAGGCGAGCCAGCGGCCGGAGAGGAGCCATGCCAGCGCGAGAAACGCAAACGCCGCGCCGCCCCACTGGGGCGTGTTCCCCTGCTTGTCCGCGAGGAGGTACCCGAGGGGATGGAGGCAGAGGACGATGGGGAGGAGTCGTGCCGTGTGCCTGAAGACCACCATCGCTACGACCAGGATGGCGTAGCCGACGAAGAACAGGGTCCAGGGGTAGGCCTGCACCAGGTGCACGTGCGTCCCTCTCCCCCGCCGGTTCCCCTCCCCGCGGGGCGCCGATGGGGTTGCCGTCTCTTCAAGGCGGGGGGTCTGTGCAGGCGTGCCGCGGCGCGTGCAAAGCGAGCCCCCGCCTACCGGTGTATCGGCCCGCCGGCCGGGAGCGGCTTAGAGGAATTCCGAGAGGCGGCGCGAACCGGCGGCCCTCCTTCCTCCCGCTCGCGAGACGTGTAGCGGGCGAGCACCTGTTCCATGTCCCACGGCGGCCGGCCAAGGCCGAGGATGCGCGGGAGTCGATCGATGTCCTCCCGGAGGCGGTCGATGATCAGGCGGACCGTCTCCGCCGTGGGCGGCGCGGGGCGGGGCGGGGCCTTCGGCAGCAGGCAGCGATACGCCGCCCTGACCAACGCCCGCGGCAGGATCGGACGCAGAAGCTCGCGGTAGGGCCAGGAGTCCCGCACGACCCTCCAGGCGGACGTAAGCACCGGCTTGCCCTCGCTGCGGTTGTACACGCAGTCGGCATGGACGAGATCCGGACGGGGCGCCACTCCCAGGAATTCGCTCAGTTCCGTCGTCACGGCCAGGCGATCGCGAACATACCGTTCGAATGCGACGACCCGCACCTGGCTCTCGCCGAAGGTGTCCAGCCACGGCTCGATCTGCATCGCGTACCGGCTGTAGGCGATCAGCTCGGGGCACTCCTGTACGGCGGTGTCGACGTCCCTCGGCATGCCGCCCGACACGCTGCTGTGGTCGTGATGGCTCAGGAGACGCGCCACGGGCTCGCGGATCAGGTAGATGACTCTCAACCCGGGTCCCAGGAGCTGTCGCGCCCTCCGGGGCACGCCCGCGTATGTCGGCAACTTGCTGTAGCTCGTGGAGGCCTCGCCGGACACCTGGTCGATTCGGGCGCCGGCAAACAGACCGGCGTACTCCTGTCGTCCGCGGGCCGTCATCACGTCATCGCGAAGCAGGCTCTCCGGCTCCTTGTCGTGCGGGAAGAAGATGGCCGGGTTCGACCCCAGGTCGTGGTAGAGCGAGGTCGTCCCCGCCTTCATCGCGCCGATGATGAGGAAGTCAGGCCAGCTCAAGCGTGTAGTCCATCGTCGAAGTCCGGGAATTCCGGGAGGCAGTGCGCGTACGGGCGCCAGTGGCGGGACATCGGGCGGACACCCCGTACATCGGCAACTCCGCGGAGGGCCTTGAGGACCCGCCCCGCCTGCCGCCGTCCGTCGCGTCGGCCCGTCGGTCGCGGCAAGTTGGGCTCAACCGGGGCGATGCACCTGCCGAAGTAGACAGGTAGTGGGCCCCTGTTGCGGGGCCAATCGAGGAGGGGGGAGATGGGTGACACGTCCTACTCCTGCACGGTCCATGGCGGTGACGGTCGGCCCGGGCTGGGGAGCCACGGGAACGGCCATGTCGGCATACCGCTTCTGTCCGCCTTGAACCCCTCGCGCATCGCCAATACGCTCCTGGGCTGGGCCGGCTTGCGGGTCGTCCGCGCCCCCCCTTCCGTCTGGCCGATTGGAACGGCGGCTCGCGGGGTCGCCACGCTCATCGACGTCGGGTGCGCCTACGGCACCCCGCAGTTCTATGGCGTCAACGACGAGGCAAGGCTGTTTCTCATCGATCCGGTCGAGGAGTACACGCCGCACATCCGGGCGGTGCTTCGCCGACGCGCCGGTGGCTACGCGATTACGGCCGTCGGGGCGCGACGTGGCGAGGTGCTCATGAACGTCGAGGCCGTCGACCCGGAAAAGAGCTCGATCCTGGCGCGCACTGATCTGACCGCGACCGGGGGGCGTCTCGATCGCCGCAGGGTCCCCGTGACGCCGCTCGATTCGATCGTCGCGCAACACGGCCTGCAACCGCCCTTCGGGATCAAGATCGACACCGAGGGGTACGAGATGGAGGTCGTGCGAGGCGCGAGCGAGACACTGTCCAGGACGAGCTTTCTCATCGCCGAGGTCAGCGTCCAGGAGCGATTCGAAGGCGGCTATCGACTCATCGAGTTCCTCGATCAGATGCGGGCGCACGGCTTCGAGGCAGGCAATGTCCTCAGCGCCAGGCCCGATCGGAGAGGCCTGGTGCGTTTCATGGACATGCTGTTCGTGAGGCCGTCCGCGTGATTGTCCACGTTTCCAGGGGCGAACCATGCAGACACTCGTGAATCCCATCGCAAGGCGTGGGGGATACAGGGACGATGGCGTGGACTGTGCGATCGCCGCCGTCGAGCGGCGATTCCCGTTCCGCGGATACATGCGGCCCGAGCGGGGCGCGTACCACAACATCGCGCGCACGATCCTGCGGCATCTCAGTCCAGGCGACCGCATCCTGGACGCGGGGGCCGGTCCCGCCGACATCACGGCCGTCCTCCAGTGCCTCGGCTTCCGCTGCTCCGCGTTCGACGACCTGTCCGACCGATGGCACGGGCTGGAAGGGAACCGGGAGAAGCTCCTTGAGTTCGCTCGCGAGACGGGGATCGACTACCGGGTCGCCCCCGCGGACGCCATCCCGTTCCCAGGCGAGTCGTTCGACCTGGTCATGTCGAACGACGTCCTGGAGCACCTCCACGACTCCCCGAAGGACCTCCTGAACGACCTCCTCGGTCTGGTCCGCCCGGGAGGGTTCCTGCTCCTCAACGTCCCGAACGCAGTGAACCTGCGCAAGCGAATCGACGTCCTGCTCGGCCGCACGAACCTCCCTCCGTTCGAATCGTACTACTGGCACCCGGCGCCGTGGCGAGGACACGTTCGGGAGTACGTACGAGGGGACATGGAGAAGCTCGCCGTCCTCCTCGACCTGGAGGTGATCGAGCTGGACGGCCGCTCTCACATGCTGACACAGCTCCCGCGGCCGCTGCGCCGGGCCTGGAGTGTCGTCACCTCAGTATTCCGCGGATGGCGGGACACCTGGACGCTTCTCGCGCGAAAGCGGCCCGGGTGGACGCCCCGCCGGACGATTCCGTCCGCCGAGCTGTGGGCGGCGATGGGGACCGCCATGCCGCTTCCGTATTCCGAAGACGTCGGGAGAGAGTTGTGATCGAGACAGCCACCGCGCTTCCAGCCGTCGCAGCCGCGACCCGGAGTCTCGGCGCCGCCAGCCCGTTCCGATGCCCGGCGTGTCGTGCCGGCGGCCTCGCGACCTGGGGAGGTTCGCTCGGGGCGGCCAGCGACGGGGCCCTGGAGTGCGACCGGTGCGGGGAGACGTTCCAGGTCCTCCAAGGCGGCATTCCGGACCTGCTGCGCGCGCCGGAGGACGGCGCCGCCGTGGCGCACCAGGCCGAGCACTTCGACGAGGAGGTGGACCCCGAGTTCGAGATCGAGCGTCCGCGCGGCGCCGGGGCGCTGTACCAGTCGCTCCTCGAATCGAAGTTCCAGCGCGCGATCGCGATGGTGCCCATTCCGCTCGCGGGGCTTTCCGTGCTGGACCTCTGCTGCGGATCGGGCATGGGCGCCGAGGCATACGCCCGCCACGGCGCCCTGGTGACGGGCGTCGACGTGTCCCACCAGGCGCTCCGGCGCGGCCAGGAGCGCGCGCGGAGACGGGGCTTCCGCTTCGATGTCGTGCTTGCGGACGCGGGAAACCTCCCCTTTCCCGACGGGGCCTTTGACGTGGTCGCCGTCCACGATGGCCTGCACCACCTTCCGCGCCCCGAGCTGGGGATCGACGAGATGGCGCGTGTCGCCCGACGGGTTGTCGTCGTGATGGAGCCCGCGGCGTCGCCGATCACGCAGTGGGCCGTCCGTCACGGCCTCGCCCTGGAGGTCGAGGAGTGCGGCAATCGGGTCCATCGCTTCGGACAGGGCGAGGTGGAGGGCCTCCTTGCCCGTCGCAACTTCGATCGCGTCCGCGCGCTGCGGAACTTGATGTGGTATTCGCATCACCCCCCGCGCTGGTTCCGCTGGTTCGACCACCCCGCCGCGATGGTCGTGGCGGGCGCCCTGCTGAGTGTGATGAACGCCTGCGCCGGCTGGGCGGGGAACAAGCTCACGGTCGTCGGCTGGAGGAGCCGCGGATGACCCCATCCACCCTCGTGCGAAGACAGGCCCTTCTGGTGATTGTCTGCGCCGTTGTGGCCGGGGCGGCCGCGCACGCCGTCCTCGTCTCGCTGCCCAAGCGCTTCAGCGCCCGCGCGGGCGTCTCGGTCGTCGCGCAGGGCAACGATCTCGGGCCCGGCGGCAGCGAGGCCGCGCTCCGTCGGCGGGCCCTCCTCGCCCTCGTGTCCGACCTCACGATCGCGGACTGCGTCCTCGCCCGCTTCGGGGACAACCTCCCGGTCGGCTTGAGGTCACCCGAGGCGCTCCTGGGGTGCATCGAGGCGGACGGCGGCACAGGGGAGCTTCTCCGAGTCCAGGCGCGCACCGACGACGCCGCCCTCTCAGCCCGGCTCGCGGATGCCTGGGCCGAGGCCTACGTGGAGCGCACCAACGCGACGCAGGCCTTCTCCGGGGACGTCGAGGTGAGGCGGCGCGTCGAGGCCTCGTTCGCGGAGGCGTGTGAGCGGCACCGCGTCACCGAGGCGGCCGTTGCCGCGCACGATGCGTCGTCGCGGATGGCGGAGCTGCGCGCGCGGCGCGACCGCGCCCAGGCGCTCCTGTCGCGCGTCGCGCTCCAGCGCGCCGAGCTAGTGCGCGACGTGTGGGCGAGGCTCCATCGCGAGCGGATGAAGCGGGCCGAACGGGAGGTATGCGACGTTTCGGCCGCGACGCCCGCGCCCTCATCGGAAGAGACCGGCCTCCTGGAGGAGATCCGCGGCGTCCTGGCGAACCTGGGCATGCGGAAGGCCTCGGAGACTCCGCGCGTTGCGCCGATCTCCCGGCCGAAGGTGCTGCGCAAGGAGGGCCTGACGGGTCTCTCGGCGTCCGGGGGCCTCTTGGCCCTGAAGGCGGCCGACGCCGACCTCCTGGCGCTGGAGCGGGACGACGCCGCGCGCTGGGAGCCCCTGTGCGCGCGGCTGTCCGGCGAGGTGGAGGCACTCTCGACGCGGATCGGCTCTGCGGACGCGGATCGGGTGCGGCTGGAGGAGGAGCGGCGTGCCGCGTTCGAGGCGCGCCATTCACTCCTCATCCGGCTGGTGACCCTGCAGCGGGACGAGGCGTCACGACCGCCGCTCGTGAGGTTCGTGCTGCCCGCCGCGCCGCCCACGCGCCCCGAGGGGCCCGACCCCCGGTCGGCCTCGGTCGCGGCCGCCGCCCTCGGCGGTCTCGTGGCCCTACTCCTTCGTCCGCGCAAGGCGGCCGAGCCCTCTCCGCCCCCCCGCGTCTTCGACGTGCTCCCCTGACGCGCGGGGGATGGGCCTCAAGGGAGATGCTCCCGCAGGACGATACCATGGGAGAGGGAGGGGTCCACGGATGGTCCAGGCCGCACGACCAGGGGGCGTTCCCAGCGCGCCCGTCCGACTGTCGCCCCCCGCCGCGACCCCCGATTCGCTCGAGCGGACGAAGCGGTTGTTCAAGCGAGCCCCCCGGCTCTACCGCTTCATCGTGCGCGTCCTAAGCCCCGTGCTTCCCATCAGCAACGACCTTCCGCGCGAGGTCCTGTCCGGGCTGCCGTCTGGCGCCCTCGTGCTCAACCTGGGGTCCGGTCCGGTCCCCCTCCATCCGGTATTCGTCGACGTCGATGCCCACCCCTACCCGAACGTGCGCGTCGTCTCCGACTGCGCGCGGCTGCCATTCAACGACGGGGCCGCCGACGCCATGGTCTCCATCGCGCTCCTCGAGCACGTGGAGGACCCCTGGAGGGTCGTCGCCGAGATGCGCCGCGTGCTCAAGCCCGGCGGGCGGCTCTACGTCTATGTCCCCTTCATCTGCGGCTACCACGCGGCGCCCGCGGACTTCCATCGTTGGACCCGATCGGGGGCGGAGCGGCTCTTCAAGGGGTTCGATGTCCTCGAAACGAGGAGCGCGGGCCCGACGTCCGGATTCCTGTGGGTGCTCGTCGAGTGGCTGGCGATCCTGCTCTCGTTCGGCTCCCGGAAGCTGTACGTGGCGTGGCTGATCGCCCTGATGCTCTCGACCTGGCCGATCAAGTACCTGGACCTGGTCCTGCGACGGCACCCGATGTCGGACCGGATCTCGACGGGATTCCTGTACGTCCTGAAGTCCTCCTCGGACGACGTGGCGAAGGCTGAACTTGCAGCAACCGTGCACTCAGCGACGTAGCGCCCGGCTCGGCTACGCGTGCGCCGCCGTGGCCATCGTCCTCGCGGGCCTCGCGCTCCGCGCGCGCCATTGGGACCGCCCGTTGGGGTCCGAGTGCGGCCATCAGAGCCAGATCATCCTGTACTCCACGGCGAGGGTCCTCCACGAGTCCGGCTGGTGGGCCACCGGCGGGACGCTCCTGTTCGACTCCCTCCCCGCGGAGGCGCACGTGCTCGCGGGCGGGGAGCAGATCTACCGCTCGAACTCCGCGCTGCCGGCGTTCCTCCTCGCCGTCTTCATGCACGCGGCAGGAGACCTCCAGGACGGGGCCAGGTGGTTCGGCATCACGGGCTCCCTGGCGGCGCTGACGCTTCTTCTCACGGCCTGGCGGCCGCTCGGCTGGAGAAACCTCGTCGTGGCCGGACTGTTCGCAATCGTTCCCGCCGAGGTCCACTTCTCGCGCTATCCGTGGATGTTCTCGTGGGAGACGGCGCTTGCCATCGCGACGTTCCTCTCCCTCGAGCGGTATCGGACGCGCGGAGGGGCGGCGCCGTTCGCGGTCCTGTGCGCGCTGCTCTTCGTCGGCGCGCTGTTCTCCTGGCATGTCGTCGCGGTCCTCGCCGTGACGCTCCTGGCTCTCTCGCTCGACGGCGGGCGCCCCCGACTCCTCCGGCTCGCCGCCTGCGCTGCGTGCGCGTCCTCTGCGATCCTGGGCGTCCTTCCCTGGGTCGCGTGCGTCGCAGCGAGGACCGGCACCGACATCTGCGCCTACATCGCCGATCGATTCCTGCTTCGGACGAACCTCCTCGAGGCCGATCAGCAGGCGCCCGCCGGCTGGGAGGTCCTCCGCCAGGTCTTCGTCGAGCGGCAGGAGGCCTTCGTCACGCCCGCGCTCGCCTGGCTCGCCCTCGCATGGGTGCCGATCGGCCTCATCGGGCTTCGGACGAAGGCGGATCGACTTCCGCTCTACGCGTTCGGGACCGCGGCGGTGTTCCTGGGCGGTCTCTACGAGGCGACGTACCACCACGTTTGGTTCAACTACTACTCCGCGCTCTGGAGTTGTCTCGCGGGCGCGACGGTGCTCGGCGTCCTGGTCCGTCCTGGAAGGGGGATCGGGGTGCGGCGGGCGCTCGCGGTCGCATGGGCTGCGGTCTTCGCGTGGCAGGCCGTCCAGGCGCGGGAACGGCTCGCGTCGCTGCAGTACGTCCCGTCGCATGCCGACGAGATCCGCTTCCTGCAGCAGGTCCCCGGTCGCTGCGGCCCGACCGAACGGGTCGCGACGAACGACGACTTCGGCGGTCCGCGGCGTGACGGGGACGTCATGCGCGCCTCGTCGACGCGGGAGTGCGCGATGCACCGCCTGTGCGAGTACGGCGTGGCGGACCTGCCGCGGTTCAGGGCGTTCCTGGCCTCGCCCGGAGCCGCCCTGTTCTACTTCCGCAAGGGGAAGGGCTCGAATCGCCCTGCGAGTCTCCTGCTCATGCGGCACCTGCGGGCGACCTACGCGCGCGTCGCCGTCGATGTCCACGGCGAGATGTTCGACCTGCGCCGCCGCTTCGAGGATGTGGGATACCGTGCACAGTCGGGACGCTAGCGCATGTTCCCGATCGCGGGGAACAGCTCGCCGTTCACGGCGTTGTAGGCGGGGTAGTCGTAGGTGACCCAGCCGATCCCCGCGCCGTTGGCGTCCCAGACGTACGCCTTGCCGCCCGTGCTCCACGACCCCTGGGCGCCGAGGAGCTCGTCCGCCGCGTCCGCGTCGAGGTTGCCGCACGCCGGGCGGACCTCGCCCTGCGCCGCGTTGTAGGCCGCCCACGGGAGCGTGAGCGTGCCGCTCGGGGCAAAGGCGCCCGCCGCGTCGCGGAAGATCCGCACGACGCCTTGTCCGCCTCGCCCCGGCCCGAGGAGGACCTCGGCGCGGCCGCTGGCAAGGCCAGCTTGCTGGTCTCCCGACAGGTCCCCCGCCGCCGGCCAGAGCTCTCCGCTCGCCTGCACGTAGGGGGCGTCCGGATGGAAGATCGTTGCGAGTCGCGCATACCCGCCCGCCGCGTCGTCGAACACCTGCGCGAATCCCGCCACGCCCGGGGCGCGGCCCGTGGCGAGGATCACCTCCGCACGGCCGTCCCCGTCCACGTCTCCGCACGCGACCCGCGCCTCGCCGCTCGCTGCGTTGTACGCCGCGCGTCCGAGCCTCACCCAGCGGAGCGTCGCGAACGAGGCGTCCATGTCGTCGAGGATCACCGCCCATCCGCCGCTCGTCGGATAGGCCCCCAGGCCGATCACCAGCTCGTCCCGCCCGTCGCCGTCGACGTCCCCGCACGCGGGCCACGTCACGCCGACCGCCGTGTTGTAGGCCTGCCAGGGGACGCGCACCCAGCGCAGGACCCTCGTCGTGTTTCCGACGCGGTGGAAGACCGCGACCCATCCCTGGCTGCTCGTGCCCATCACGACCTCGCACCCCGCCTGGCCGTCGAGGTTTCCCAGCGCCGTGTGGACGCTCCCGTCCGACAGGTTGTAGGCGTTCCACGGCATCCTCGTCCAGCCGATGCTGCGGAACGAGGCCGCGCGGTGCGAACGGATCTGCACGAACCCCGAGTTTCCGCGGCCGCCTCCGAGGGCAATCTCCTCGGTGAGGTCGTACCCCGAGACCGTCGTCGCCCACACCGTGTCGCCGAAGGCCCCCTGGTTCGCGCGCCCCCCGTTCGGGCCGGGCTCGTTCGCGAACGGCGCCGCCGGCCTCCCGCGGTCGATCGTCGGGCAGTCGTACCGCGAGCGGTAGTTCTCGTTCGCCTCGTCCAGGTACACCGGTGCGGCCTGGTGCCAGCCCAGGACGGTCGGCCCCCCCGCCACGGTTCCGCCTACGTTCAGCGCGAGGCACGCGTGGTCGAGCGTCATGCTCGCCGCCGACCCGCGGTTCCGTGCGCCCACCCCCGCGTTGCCCGAGAAGACGGAGTCGTTCACGAGGGCCGAGGCGAGCGACAGGTCGACGCCATCGCCCCCGTTGTTCGCGAGCGTCAGGAAGTCGCCCACGAGGTTCGCGAGGCTCGTCGAGTGCACCCCGTCGCCCCCGTTCCGGCTGATGATCAGGTGTGAGAGGGCGACGTTCGGGTCGTCCGCCGGGGCCCCGCCGATCTCGATCCCGACCACGCCGCCCGTGACGCGGAGGTTCGTGATCGTCGTGGTCGGCTGCGAGGCGTTCCCGTTGACCAGGATCGTCTGGATCGCCCCCTGGCCGTCGATGGTCGTCAGGTGCGGCCCCAGGCCCTGGATCGACACGCCCCCGGGCAGGACGACGGCGCCGTCGTATTGTCCGGCCACGAGCGTGATCGTCTGTCCTGGCAGCGCATTGTCCGCCGCCTGCTGGATCGTGGCGTAGTTCACCCCGCCCACCGTGGCAGGAAGCCCCGGCGTCTGCGTCACCTCGGCGAAGGCCCCCTCGTTCCCGTCGACGTCCAGCGGGGACACGCGGAAGTCGTACGACGTGCCGTTTGCGAGCGGCGCGACGCTGTACGCCGTCACGTTCCCCATGTCGACGACGGTCGGCGCTACCCAGCCCGAGCCCGTGACCTGGTAGCGCAGGCGATAGCCGGTGACGTCGCCGTCGGTGCTTGCTGTCCACGAGAGGTCGACGAGGTAGTTTCCCCACATCGCCGTCAGGCCGGTCACCGCCGGGGGAGGCCCGCTCCACTGGTCGAGCCAGAAGTCCTGCACGCCGCTCCAGGCGCTCTCCGCGCCGTTCGTATCGCGCGAGCGGACGCGGTAGTAGACGCGCGTGCGGAGCGGGACGCCGACCAGGTCGAGGAACGACTGCCCGACCGGAGTGGACGCCGTGAGGCTGCCCCCGTCGTCGAGGTTGGCGTCGTCGTAGCCGACCTCGACGCGATAGGAGAGCGTGGCCGAGGCCTCCTGCGCGTCCGTCGAGTCGGCCCAGTCGAGGCGCGGGTTCTGGTCGACCTGGTAGTTGGCTCCGCCCGACGTCGCCGCGGCGAAGGAGCCCGGCGTGGTTGGGGCGGTGTTCGGGGTCTGGAAGACGTACATGCGCCCTGCGTCGGTCCCGATGGCGACGAGGCCGTTGGCGCAGGCGGGCGACGAGAAGGCGTTTCCGACGAGGGCGACCGACCCGGTGCCTCCCGTGAGCGTCCCCGTGGCCGCATCCAGGCAGACCAGGCGATCCCCCAGGGCGGCGTACACGTACGCGGCGGCGCTCGGCCGCTGCGAGACGCTCGGGCAGCTCGCGAACGAGGACCCCACGCCGTTGACGTTCCAGCGGTTCCGCCAAAGCGTTCCGCCGGTCGTCAGATCGAGCGCGAAGAGGCGCATCTGGAGCATCGACGTCCCGCCGAACCCGGTCGCGCCCATCAGCTCCTGCGTGACGTACGCCGTGTTCCCGTTTACGGCCGCCCCGGACATGTAGAACCAGCTATCGGTGGCCCCCAGCGCGCCGGGGTCGGCCCAGGCCTGGCTCGTCCCGTTGTCGAGCGGCGCGATGGTGCGGATGAGCGCGCCAGTGCCGGCGTCCAGGACGAGGACGTTCGTGATGGTGCTCCCCGCCGGGAAGATCACCTGTCCTCCGGAGACCGCCGGAACGGCCCCCATGTGGCTCGCGGTCGTGTTGTACGTCCAGACCTGCGTGCCCGTCGCTGCGTCGATGCAATAGAGGATGCCGCCGTTCGAGCCGATGTAGACGAGCCCGCCCGAGACGGCGGGCGAGGACCAGCAGGGCTGCTCCGTGGTGAAGCCCCAGAGGAGCCCACCGTCGCTCGTGCGATAGGCGCGCACCTGGTTCTGGTCGATGCTCCCGCCCCCGACGTAGACCGTTCCTCCGGAGACTACCGGCGAGGAGACCGTGCCCGGCCCGTGTGCGACGCTCCACACCGTGGCGCCGTCCGACGCGCGCAGGGCATAGAGGAGGCCGTCCCCCGAGGCGACGTAGAGGACCCCGCCGTCGAGGCACGGCGAGCTGAGGATCGCCGCGCCCGTGGAGACCTGCCACGCCTGCGTGCCGCTCGCGAGGTCGTAGGCGTACACTTGCCCCGCGGCCGTGGCGAAGTAGCAGCGGCCCCCCGCCAGGATCGGGGAGGCGTTCACCGCGCCGCCCGGGAACCAGTCCCAGAGGAGCGTGAGCGTCGGGCCGGCCATCTCCTCGGCGGTCGAACCCGTCCGCGGGACGTCGCTGCGCAGGCGGACCTGGTCGTCGCCCGCCACGAGCCCGCAGGCGAGGGCGAGGATCGGGATCGACTTGAGGAGGCCGTACTTCATCGACGTCGTATTCTACTTCTCCAACCCGGCCGAGAGGACCGGGACGCCGACCGGCGGC
>Ga0209726_10002808_pt1 | contig 25044 bp, 31 predicted proteins | sample Subgrocontami54m_FD_187453 | JGI IMG/M metagenome (GOLD analysis project Ga0209726, IMG submission 187453) | Subsurface groundwater microbial communities from S. Glens Falls, New York, USA - GMW46 contaminated, 5.4 m (SPAdes) (version 3) | ecosystem: Environmental > Aquatic > Deep subsurface >... | reverse complement strand
TTTTTTGGATTTTACTGAAGTAGCCATTGAAGAAGCATACGTACCCCGAAGCCCGTCCCACCTTTAGGAGTAAGAGCTGTATCTTTTTCGGCGTATGCCGGGCCGGCAATGTCTAAATGTGCCCATGGGATACCTTTCGGGGCAAATTCCTGGAGGAAGAGTGCGCCGTTGATTGCCCCGCCGTATTTACTACCGGAGATGTTCTTTACATCGGCAACGTCGCTTTTGAGAAATTCTTTATATTCGCGTGCTAAGGGCATAGCCCAGATGTTTTCGCCGGACTGGGCAGCTGAACGTTTCAAGTCCTTCGCGAGCGTTTCGTCATCCGTAAACATTCCCGCTATCTCCTCGCCAAGAGCTACCATGCATGCTCCGGTGAGGGTCGCGAGATCAACGATCGCATTCGCTTTAACGTTTACCCCCGCGTAGGAGAGTGCGTCTGCTAAGACAACCCGGCCTTCTGCATCGGTATTGAGGATTTCAATCGTCTTGCCGTTCATCGCCCGCACCACATCCCCGGGTTTCACGGCTTTTGGCCCGGGCATATTTTCGGTGGCAGCGATAAGCCCGACCACGTTGATATTGGGCTTAAGGATAGGCAGGACAGAAAAAACACCCAGTATCGCCGCCGCGCCTGCCATATCAAGCTTCATGGTTTCCATATTTTTAGAATCTTTAAGTGATAACCCTCCGGTGTCAAAGGTAATGCCTTTGCCGACGAGGCACACAGTCTTACTGCTCCCCCCTTTGTAGGAAAGCTTGATAAACCGTGGCTCCTCCTCACTCCCCCGGGCAATACCGAGGATCGCTTCCATCCCAAGCTTCTTCATTTCCTGAGGACCAAACACTTCACAACTCATGGTGGCGTGGCCTTTCACGAGTTTTTTGGAAACGTCTGCAAGATGGGTAGGCGTCGTAAATGACGGCGGTTCATTGACCAGATCCCGGGCGAAATTGACGGCTTGACTGACCGTCTCCCCTCGACTGATGCCAGCTACGACCGCATTTAATCTCGGCGGTGTCGTAAGGAGGACAACTTCCTCAATATGTTTTTCTTGTCTTTGTGTCTCCTCGCTTTTATGCTTGAAAAATGTATACGTGCCAAGCATTAAACCTTCCACAACCGCTTGGGCTTGAAGCTCTTTTGGCAAAGAAACGGCAATCGTTTTCGCCGCTACCTCTTTGGCCTTCCTCCCGATTTTAGCCGCGATTGTCTGGAGATCGGTAGCAGTCAACTCCGGAATTTTTCCCAATCCCACAAGGAGCACCCGTTTCGCCGGAATTTTCCCATGGGTATGAATAAGAAGGAGGTTTCCTGGCTTTGCCTCAAAATCCTCTGCTCCCGCAACCTCACTCAACATCCCGCCCATCGCCGTATCCACCTTTTTAGCATCCTCACTTCCGGCAAACACCGCCAAAAGATCAGCTTCTATTTTAGTAACATCTGTAACTTTTGCCTGAAATTTCATTTCGGTATGCCTTTTGGTTTCGCTAATTTTTCTTTAACGACATATTTTATCCATTTCCTACTAGTGTCAACATCAAACGATATATCTAACGGATGCTCATCAGAAATTTTCCTCATGAGTGCATATAAGTCACTAACACTGTTCAAATTTCCAGCACTAACCAAAAATTGTGGAAATCCATCTTGTCGTTTATCGCTATTGAAACTCCCATCTGTTTTTATAAGGAGTCCTTCTGAGTACTCCCCCTTTCGTTGTATTCCATCTTTAAACCAAGCAGCAATCCATGAACGATGGTCTCTCTCAGTTTCCTCTGCCATTCTTGCTTCTTCTCTTGCCCGATCTTCGGGGTTCATCTGCGCTAAACGTTTGGCTTCCTCTAGAAATTGTTGTTTTTGTTCTGCTTCTTTCCTTTCAAGCTCAGCCAAACCTTCCTCAGTCGTTGCACCAGTACGAAATTCTACTCCAACCCGATTTGGTGGACTTGAACCAGAAGAATCAGTTACGGTAAAGCCCGGACCCTGAATTATTGGTTTATCTGCAGTATTTTCTTCTATCATAGTGGTGCCGAGGGACGGGGTCGAACCGTCACGGAGTGATTAACTCCACAGGTTTTTGAGACCTGCGCGTCTGCCAATTCCGCCACCCCGGCGCAAATTACATTACTTCTAAGCTATATTTTATCTGAATTTTCAAATCTTCTTTTGCACGATGATTCTTTTTGAGTTGAACTTCCCTTCTCGTTGCATCAAATTTTGTAACATATGCTTCATAATAAACAAGTTTCCAAGGTCTATACGCCTTTGTCGCCTTCACAAAGCCATTATTATGTTCACCAAACCTTTTTCTAAGATCTTCACTGTATCCAATGTAAACATCCTTATTCTTTCCACTTAATAAAGTGTATACGTAAAACATGATACCAATTCTCTGGCGGAGCCAGATCTCGCTCCGCGAGACACCACTCTGGCGTTCCCCATATTATACCAGTTTTTCTTCTTCACGCTTCTTCTCCATGCCGTAAAACCGGATACGGTTACCCACAAACATGAGGTCGATTTCGGCTAAGGGCCCATTTCTGTGCTTGGCAATACGGAGTTTTGTGGCAATCTGTTCACCCCAGTTGGCCTGATCCTGCTCCTCGCGGTAGAGAAACATAACCACGTCGGCATCTTGCTCGATACTGCCAGACTCGCGTAAATCAGACAGTTCCGGCACCCTAGTGCCGCGCGACTCGACGGCGCGGGAAAGCTGGGAGCAAGCCAAAACAGGCAGACGCAACTCGCGCGCGAGATTCTTAAGCGACTGGGAGATGACCGACACCTCCTGCACACGGTTATCAAATCTGCGGCCACTATCGGCAAGCTGGAGATAATCCACGACGATGAGCTTTACTCCATGCTCTATCTGAAGCCGGCGGGCTTTGGTACGCATCTCGAGGATGTTGAGGCCCGGCGTGTCATCGATGAATATCGGCGCCTCAGCAAGCTCCCCCATGGCTTCACTGAGTCTGGTAAAGTCGTCATCGGAAAGTTTGCCGGTCTTGAGTTTCCATGCATCAATATCCGCCTGAGCTACAAGCAAGCGGTCCACGAGCTCTTCTTTGCTCATTTCCAAAGAAAACATCCCCACCGGCAGCTTTTCCTTTACCGCGATGTGCTGCGCGATGTTTAATACCATCGCGGTCTTTCCGGTACCGGGCCGGGCGGCAAGAATGATGAGGTTAGAATCCTGCATACCGGCAAGCTTAAAATCCAACTCCGAAAATCCGGTCGGCACACCACGCAGTCCCCCGGCTCTTTTGTGAAGTTCATCCAAACGGTCAAATGATGCGGCGAGCGCGTCTTTGATGGGAATAAAATCCCGCCGCACCGTGCCCTGGGAAATGGCAAATATTTCCTGTTCGGCCTTATCCAAAATCTCCCGCGCGCTCCCTTCATCTTTAAATGCAAGCTCGGTAACGCGAGCTGCGGTTTCTATAAGACGGCGTTTGGTAAAATGCTCCACAATGATCCGGCCGTACTGCTGTGCGTGAGCGCTGGTTGGCACGGTGTTTAATAGTTCGCTGACATAGGAGGCTCCGCCGACCGTCTTGAGGTTTCCTGCTTTTTTCAGTTGCGAGGGTAAGGTAACCACGTCGATGGGCTCGTGCGCTTCAAAGAGCTCAATCATTGCGGAGAATATCATCCCGTGCGTTTCGTTATAAAAATGCGCCGGCCGCAAAAATTCCGCCACGTCGATCATGGCGTCTTTATCAATAAGGATAGCGCCTAACACCGACTGCTCGGCCGTCGTATCATGAGGAGGGACTTTGGGATCCTGCATACACCTTGTTATTGAAGTACAATGACTTGCATCGCTTCCGGCAACTTCTCCTTCGTGATGGAAAACTTGGGTTGGGCAGTAACATCCGTCTTGCCCATTTCTTTCAGAAACGCATCTACCCCTAAAAGTTGACCAAAAACTTTTTTATCCAATCCTGGTACCAGATAGTGCATGGGGATGACAATCATAGGTTCTATTTCCCCTACAACTTTAGCTGCTTGTGCTGCATCGATGGTATAGATACCGCCCACCGGAACAAGAAGGATGTCCACACCGTCCAAACAATCGACTTCTTCGGAAGACAGTCCGTGACCCAAATCTCCCAGATGGACAATAGACAATCCGTCATGCTCTATACGGTAGATCGTATTTTTCCCAACGCCCAGTCCCACGATTCCCACACCCTTAATCTCATACTCACCCGGGCCTTTCACAATATAGGGGTTGCCTTCGACAGCGGCTCGCGCATTATGGTCTTCATGATCATGAGATATTGTCACGATATCAGCAGCCGTATGCTTGGGAAACGGCAAGCCAACCGTGCTACCGTACGGATCCGTCACGACCGTAGCCTGCTTACCGCGGAGTTTAAAAGAAGAATGACCCAAATACGTAATATCCATAATGGCTTGCTTTTTATACCACTTTCCCCTATCCTATGACAACTGCCTATTTCCTTCCATGAATAAAGATGCTATTTTAGCTACCATCATCGGCCTTATCCTGGGGCTTAGCATTACCGCAGCTTTCATCTTCGGACCAAATCTTATCAAAGCACTCCCCAAGATACCATTCCCCACGATCTCTCTTCCCAAGAATACACCCAAACCGGTACCGCAACCCACAAGTACACCGAACGTATTTGTCGTCACCATTACCGCACCACTTGAGGGTGCTATTGAACCCAAAAAGGACGTTGTCGTTTCAGGTATGACAGAAACGGGAGCAACCGTCGTCATCGGCGGGCCCACTGATGATGATGTCGTTTCAGCAGGAGAGGGCGGCGCATACGCAGGCAAAGTGACGGCGAGCGAGGGTAAAAACGATATCACCGTAACGGCGTATGGGGCGGCAGGAAAACAAGCACAAAGCACGGTAACAATCTATTACACCGAGGAGAATTTTTAATATGAAACGACACCTACTGATAAGTCTTCTCACGCTATCTTTAACGATTACCCCGTCGGTTTTTGCCCAAACAGCAACCCAGTCTGCCACAAACAAAAAAATAGAAGATCTCAAAGACCGGCTTGCGACCAAGGTCGCCCAACTTCGTCAGACTTCCCGTCGGGCGATCTACGGCACCGTCAAATCCACATCCATCACGAGTTTCGTCGTGGAGACAAAAACCAAAGATGTGAAAATTGAACAAACTGATGAAATCAAAGTCATCCAATATTTGAAAGATGAACGCACCGCGCTTACGTCGGAGGATATCGCCAAAAATGACCTGGTTTCTGTATTTGGTGACTATGACACGACGCTGGATCTTCTCAAAGCTACTATTGTCGTAATCCAACGTCCCGGCCCTGAACGCATTTCAGGCACGGTTACTGCCCGCGATGATAAGGAATATACGGTAACTATCAAAAATCCTCAGGGAGTCACGTACATAGTCGATATTGAAAAATCCACCAAAACACTTCTGTGGGATCGGGAGAAAAAAGGGCTGGTCAAATCCGGATTTTCTAAAATCGTGGCAGGCAACGTGGTCCACATTGTGGGGTTTCCTGTACCAAAAAAAGAACTCCGGATGAGCGCCGACCGCATCCTTGATCTTGGCAATCTGAACGCCCCAGTAGGACAAACTACACAGGAAGCCTCTCCCGCCGCCTCGCCGACGAAGCAATCCACCCGTTGACAACAATAACGCGGCCGCGTTATTGTTGTCAATTGACGTCACCCCTGTTACCACGTTACCATGCGACTAAGTATGAAAAAGTTCACCTCCGATTACCCCACTCCCGCAATGAAAGAGCTTTTTAGTGCAGTCCTCAAGCTCAAAAATACTGACGAAGCCACACGGTTCTTCCGCGATCTTCTGACAATAGCCGAACTTAAAGAGTTTGCCAATCGCTGGCAGGCAGTAAAAATGCTCACACAGGGAACATCCTACGCCGTAATCGCCAAGAAACTTGGCATGTCCACCGCCACCGTCACCCGCGTCGCTCAATGGCTCCATCATGGCATGGGCGGGTACCAAATTCTCGCAAACCGCCTATTTCCCAAAAAACAATAAATTATGGTCTGGTTTTGGCTTATACTTTCCGCGACGCTGAACGCAATAGGGGAATATTTCTCAAAACTTTGGGCAGACTCGCCCGTCATGGTGACCGCTGTTTTAGCAATTGGGAGCTACACACTCGGAAGCATCGCGTGGCTTCCAGCACTCAAGGCAAAAAACATCCTCGGAGTCACCGGAGTCATGTGGCTTATCTTAGGTCTCATCGCGACGATTGCGCTTTCGGCAATCGTTTTTAAGGAACGGCTGACTATACAGCAGTGGCTCGGTATTGGTCTGGGATTTCTCTCTATTTTCCTCTTAAGCACTCGCTGACTGTCTAAATCAACAACGAGTTCCATCAACAACAAGGTGGACATTTTTCCGCCATGGCCGAAAAATGTCCACCTCACTTTACCCCTTGACACAAGTTATATTAACATGTTAATATGCTACTATTCAAGCAAATATATGAACTCTTTTAATCAATCATCTGTATTCCTTCTCAAACAAACCGCCTCTGGTGCGGCTTCTTCCTCACGCTCTCCCCGCCATCATACCCACGCCTAATTATCCCCCGCGCGTGGTTGAGACTAGTTTTTCACCAGCTTCTACCATTCGTAGGTAATGTTTCTACGAAGAAAAAGGAGATTTTATGAAAAAACAAATTACTCTCACCGGTGATACGCTTTGTATCGAAGACATCGTCGCAATCGCACGGGATGATGTCAATATCATCGTGTCGCCGTCCGTCATCAATCGAATTGCGGACAATTGGGAGGCTATTGCTTTCATGCTTAAACGTGGGGACGTCATGTACGGCCTCAATACCGGTATCGGAGGATTTGGCAACGTAAAGATTTCCCCGGACAAAGCCGGTGAACTTTCAACGCGCATGCTTCGCGCGCACGCTTCCGGTTACGGTGAACCGGTTGTCGAAGAGTTGGCCAAGGCATCACTGCTTCTCCGGCTTAACGTTTTTGCCAAGGGCTACTCCGGCATCCGACCAATCCTTTTTAAAACGTTTGTCGAAATGCTTAATAAAAATGTCATTCCCGTCTTTTATGAAAAGGGGTCGGTGGGGACCTCCGGTGATCTCGCACCGCTTTCACAAATGGGATTGGTCATCATCGGCGAGGGGAAAGCATATTGGAAAGGAAAAATAGTGACGGGAAAACTCGCCATGAAGAAGGAGGGTATTAATCCTGTTCCGCTTGCCTACCGGGAAGGTTTGGCCATCATGAACGGCAGCCAATTTATGACAGGGATTGCGGCCATCAATACTTTCGACGCCATCCGCCTCATCCGGCAGCTGGAAATAGTTTCTGCTATGACGATAGAAGTCCTCAACTGTGTAGAAAGCGCTTACAGTAAAGAATACAACGAAGTGCGGCCGTACAAAGGACAAAACGATACGGCAGAAAACCTGAGGCGGCTGTACGCCGGAAGCGCGCTCTTGAAGCAGCCCAAAAAAAACGTCCAGAATGCCTATTCGCTCCGGTCCGTACCGCAAGTTGCCGGTGCGGCCCGCGACGCGCTCGACTACATTAGGCGAATTACGGAAATAGAAATGAATGCAGTCGCGGATAACCCTATCTTTTTCACCAAGGAAAAAATTTGCCGGACCGGGGCTAATTTTCACGGCGCGCCCATTGGCTATACCCAGGATCTTTTGGGGATCGTCATCACGGACCTGGGCAACATCGCTGAGCGCCAGACGAATAATCTCATGGATCCGGCCTGTTCCAAAGACCTGCCGGCGTTTCTCGTGCGAAGCGCGGGGCTGGACTCCGGGCTCATGATCAGCCAGTACACGCAGGCGGCGCTTGTCTCGGAAAACAAAATTCTCGCAAGCCCGGCAAGTGTCGACTCGATCCCCGTCTCTGGCAATCAGGAAGATCACGTCTCCTTTGGCACGATTGCCGCGAGAAAAGCCCGCGAGATCATCAGAAATACCGAGGCAGTCCTGGCGATCCAACTGTTGGCCGTGTGCCAGGCGTATGAATTTCGCAGACCACTAAAGCCATCACCAGTCTTTCAGGCGGTCTATAAACTGGTGCGATCGGTGAGTCCGGCAATCACCCAGGATCGGGCGTTTTATGTAGATATCGAAAAAGTCGTGCCTCTCATTCGCACGTACAAAGTATTGACTGCCGCAGAACGCACGATCGGGAAACTCAAATAACTGTATGACAACATTTTTTACTATTATTTCGATAGCGATTCTCTACGGAACGTATGACCTATTCATCAAGCTGGCGGCGGGGCGCATAAACCCTGCTCTCGGTGCGATGATAACGCAGATAGCTTCCGCATTCGCTCTTATTCTATACACTGGACTAAACACGCTCCTGCGGAGCGACAATGCTCAAGTAAAAATAGCGCCGCTCGGTATCTTCTTCGTTATCCTTGCCGGCATCACAATCGCTGCGGCACTTATTCTCCTATTCACGCTTCTTCAAAATAAAGAGATCAAGGCAACCACGGCGTTCCCGACAATCCTCATCCTTCGCAATGTCACTCTTGTCACCCTCGGCATCCTGGTATTGGGAGAAAAATTATCTATTACTAAATCCTTCGGCATTGGACTAAGCCTTATTGGAATTTATTTGATTTCGTTATGAGAGAAGGTGAAACTGTATGGCCATAGGACGAGAAACTAATCGACAACCAATGGATGACGCATATGGGGAATTTGGGGACACATCAACAACCGTAATTTTCGTTAAAGAACCGCCTTTCTTCCGTAAGCGGCCTAGCGGAATAGAAGGTATTGTGTGTTCCGACCTCGAAGATAAACCTTGTGATGGTTGTGATGGAAGAAAATGTGTATTTGAATTTATCAACTCTTGTATGTAATAACGCACCCAGTACAATACAGTTATGAATCTATTGGCATCTCTTGACGGGCTTCTCATCACCAACCCGACGAATATCCGGTATTTGACCGGCTTCGTTGGCGCGGCACCCGATGAGAGAGAAGCATATATCGTGCTGACTCGATCACTTCTTTATCTTTTTATCAATGCACTGTATATCGAGGCAGCACGAAATGCTGAATGCCGAATGCCAAATGTCAAATTGGAAATTATTGAAATTTCCCGAGAAGAGCCGTTTGCGAAGAAGCTTGCTGAGATTCTGAAAAGGTGTCACCTTGCCAAACCGCAAGGTGACACCTTGCAAGGCTTTCGCCTGGGCTTTGAGGAAACTGATTTGACCGTTGCCGAGTATCACAAAATTATGCACGTGCATAAAAATGTGATACTTGTGCAGACTACTGGACGCGTCGAGGAGCTCCGGATGATTAAGCGGGAAGATGAAATTAAAAATATCCGGATGGCTGCAACGCTTACCGACCAATGTTTCGACTTTATTCTCGAAAAAATTAAACCTGGCGTTTCTGAAAATAAAATCGCCTGGGAGATTGAATCATTTATCAGGAGTCGCGGCGCCCAACTTGCCTTCTCCCCCATCGTGGCGTTTGGAACCCATACGTCGCAGCCTCATTATTTGACAGGGCCAGGCCTTGTCAAAACACCAGAACTGGTTCTTCTTGATTTTGGAGCCAAAGTAAATGGCTACTGCAGCGATATGACGCGGGTAGTGTTTGTGGGGAAGCCGAAAGATGAATGGAGGCGAGCATATAATACTGTTTTTGATGCACAACACGCCGCACTTGAATACCTTCACCTGAAAAGAGTCAAAGCCCACCTTCCAGGTGACGTGCGGCGCTCGGGTGCGAATGTAGACAGAATTGCGCGGAAGGTAATCGAGAAAGCCGGCTTCCCCACGTATCCCCACTCCCTCGGCCACGGCGTGGGCCTAGATATTCATGAAGCCCCACGACTCACTATCAATAAAGATGCCGAACTTAAACCCGGCATGGTCGTCACGGTCGAACCGGGAATCTATGTGGAAGGCAGCTATGGCATCCGTATCGAGGATTTGGTACTCTTAAAGAAAGACGGAATTGAAATACTATCAACGTCCAAAAAAGAAATGATTATACTATGATCACACCACAACCGCTCAAGGGTTTCCGGGATTTCTATCCGGAACAGATGGCGTTTCGCAACTGGCTCTATCTCCAGTTTCGGTCTGTGGCGCAGCGTTTCGGATTTCAGGAGTATGAGGGGCCGATCGTCGAACCATTAGACTTATATGCAGCCAAGTCCGGCGAAGAGCTGGTGAAAAAACAAGCATTCACATTCACGGACAAATCCGGAAAGACGGTAGCGCTGCGGCCGGAAATGACGCCCACGCTGGCGCGCATGGTCGCTCAAAAAACAGGCAGCTTAGTATTTCCAGTGAAATGGTTTTCGTTCGGCCCGCGATTTCGATATGAAACTCCGCAGAAAGGTCGTGGGCGGGAATTCTTTCAATGCGACGTAGATATTCTTGGTTTGGATAACCTTGAAGCAGACGCAGAAGTGATCGCGGTGGCGGCAACAATATACCAACGTCTGGGGTTATCCCCTGCCGAGGTGAGAATTAAAATAAACGACCGTCGGTATTTGCAACAAGAATTTCTCCACGTCGGGGTTGCCGAAGAAAACGTCACCGCTGTCTTTCGGGTGATTGACAAAAAATCAAAGATTGCTGACACTGTGTTTGACCAGCTGCTCACACGCGAGGGTTTGCGTCCGATTCAAATTCGACAGGTAAAAGATATCCTCGAGAATACCGATGGGTACAAAAAATCCGAGTGGCTCTCCGGCATTCTGTCTTTCGTCCAATCGATGGGCGTAGGAGCATTCGTCGAATTTGATCCGACAATCGTCCGGGGCCTGGACTATTACACACAAACGGTGTTTGAAGGGTGGGACGTGAAGGGAGAGTTCCGCGCCATCTGGGGCGGCGGAAGGTATGACAATCTGACCCAAGACGTCGGCGGGAAACAAAAAATCCCCGGTGTGGGCTTTGCCATGGGAGATATGGTTTTGGAAGAACTTCTACGAGCCAACGGAAAATATCCAAAGGTAACGGCGAATACGACTCGGGTCTTCGTCACGGTATTCTCCAGTGATCTGGAAGTTTCATCGATGAACCTCGCAGGTTTGCTGCGGGAGAATGGCATCAATACCGAGGTATGCCTGGAACCAAAGTTAAAACTTGATAAGCAACTCAAGTACGCCGACCGCAAAGGCATCCCCTACGCGATCATCCAGGGGCCGGAGGAGGTGGCAAAAAATGTGGTGAAACTCAAAAACATGGAAACTCAATCACAAGAGGATCTGACGGTGGATGCGGTCATACAAAAACTCTGCTCATGAATCATCGTTTCACTGCCTACGCACTCCTCCTTCTCGTCTCCATCATCTGGGGGGTGGCCGGACCGGTCATTAAATTTACCCTTGGCTCGTTCCCACCGATTATTTTCCTTACCTACCGTTTCGCATTAGCATCTGCTCTGGGTGCTACCCTTTGGGCTATCCGACCACCGAAGTTTCAGGCTAAAGCGAGCACCATCCCTTTCATCCTTCTCCACAGCATCCTTGCGGTCCCCTTGGGATTGGGACTCCTTTTCTTTGGGTTTGATAAAACATCTTCTTTAACCGGCACCGTAATCTCGGCAACCGGCCCCATTATGGTCGCCATTGCCGGCATGATTCTCCTCAAAGAACACATTACCAAACCGGAACGGACAGGAATACTCCTTGCGCTTCTTGGTACACTCATCGTCACCGTGGGCCCGATGCTGAGCGGCAACGGTAACGCAATCATATCGTTTGAAGGAAATCTCCTCATCATCGCCTCGCTTGCAGCTGACGCTATCGCCACCGTCATCGCCAAAGTCTCGCTTCGGGATCGCGTGCCGGCTCTCGCTCTCACCAACATTTCCTTTATGATCGGCTTTCTTTGCTTCCTCCCATTTCTCCTCTATACCTACTCAATACAAGAAATAGTGACGACCATCGCAAGCGCTCCACTTTCGGCACACCTTGGGGTCTTCTATATGGCATTTCTCTCCGGAACCCTCGCTTATACACTTCAGAAGCTTGCTATGAAATCCATAGAAGTAGGAGAAGTTGCTATGTTTAACTACCTCTTCCCCATCTGGGCGGCCCCTCTTGCGCTCTGGTGGCTCGGAGAAAAAATTACCCTTCCCTTTGTCATCGGTGCCTGTGTCATCGCAACCGGTGTGGTGATTGCGGAGCATAAACGCCGCATGCTATAATTCAACTCTTATGAAATCAGATATTCATCCCCAATGGTACCCACAAGCTAAGGTCAGCTGCGCATGCGGTAACGCGTTCACGGTCGGGGCAGCCAAGCCGGAGATCAAAACGGATATTTGTGCCAAATGCCACCCCTTCTTCACCGGAGAGATGAAGTACGTGGATACGTTAGGCCGTGTAGAACGCTTCCAAACGAAACAGAAGGTGGGCTCTCAAATGGCCCAAGTAATGGCGGATAAAAAAAAGAAAAAGAAAGATAAAGAAGAAGCCGCCAGAAATGCTCCGAAATCCCTCAAAGAAATGTTGATGAATTTGAGATAATGAATCCTGATGTAGCTATTCTCGAACTGCGACCCGGGCCGGGTGGTGATGAAGCCAAAATATGGGCCGGAGATCTCCTGCGCATGTACACGCGCTACGCTACTATTTCGGGTTGGAAGGTAGAGACGCTGGACGGGCTTGTCATCCGCCTACGGGGATCGGAAGTATTCACAAAACTTCAGTATGAAGCAGGTACCCACCGCGTGCAGAGGATCCCTACGACTGAACGCCATGGCCGAATCCACACCTCTACCGCAACCGTTGCGGTACTGCCGGAAATTCCTGAATCGGAAATAACGATAAGACCGGATGAATTAGTATGGGAATTTTATAGAAGCGGCGGAAAGGGAGGACAAAACGTCAATAAAGTGAGCTCAGCCGTACGTCTCAGCCACAAACCCACTGGCCTCGTGGTCACGTGCCAGAATGAGCGGGATCAATTTCAAAATAGGCAAGTAGCGCTGTCACTCCTTCGGGCAAAACTTTGGGAAAGAGAATTAGTAGCAAGGGAAGCTGCGGTGAGCGAGCAGCGAAGTGTGATCGGCCGCGGTATGAGGTCCGAAAAAATCCGGACGTATAATTATCCTCAAAACCGCGTGACTGATCACCGAATCAACAAATCCTGGCACAACTTGGAAGATATTATGGATGGAAAATTGAATAAAGTTACCGAGGCGTTATCTACTCTCCCTGATTCCCCAGCGTCACGTTGATTTCCTTTTCTTTCTCCTCCCGCCAGACGGTGAGGGTGAGGGTGTCGCCCACTTTCTTTTTGCTGATGGACTTGGCTAAATCATTCTCATCAGTCAGTTTGTTCCCGTCGATTTCTGTGATGATATCTTCGGCTTTAAGCCCTGCTTTCTCTGCCGGGCTGTCCTCTATCACATCCTGAAGGTAGGCGCCTTCCGGAATATCATTAAGAATAGCGGTTTGCCGGGGGATCATCTGATACCGGACTCCCATGTACGCCCGGTTAAACTGACCGGTTGCGTTAAAGTTTGCCAAGGCTTCCTTAACTACGTTGATAGGGAGAGCAAATCCGATGTTTTGACCCTCCGAGGAGACTGCAGTATTGACTCCCACCACCTGTCCGGAGGAATTAAGTAAGGGGCCACCGGAATTACCGGGGTTAATAGCCGCATCGGTTTGGATGACATTATCAAGCCGCTCAGCTGATGCTTCAAACGGACTCCCCGCCTCTATCCCACGACCCACGCCGGAGATGACCCCAGTGGTCACCGTATGGCGAAACTCTCCCAAAGCGGTCCCGATGGCTATCGCCATTTGACCGACTTTAATGTTATCGGAATCGCCCATCTCAACAGTAGGCAATCCGCTTGCTTCTATCTTAAGAATTGCTAAATCATTTGATGGATCGCGATAGATCTTTTTCACCTCATATGTTTTGTCATCTTTCGTAATCACGCGGTACGTTGCATCAGATACCTCAACCACATGTTTATTGGTCACGATGAGACCGTCACTACCGACGATAAATCCGCTGCCTATATCCTGCTCAAGCTTCTGGGATTTACCGGGTCTTCTCTGGAAGGGACTAAACGGATCAAAGGGGTTAAACTCAAGGATATCGCCAATCCGCCTGGTTTGTGTGATGCCAACCGTGACGACGGAAGACGAAACTTTGTCCACGACATCAATAACAACGGATTCCTCCGTCACCACCCGCACTTTTTCATCACCGGGGATGGTGATCGTTTGAGGAGTATTTCCTTGAGGAAGTTTAAAAGATAGATATTTTTCGAGGAATTTCCAGTTAAGTCCAAATTGACCGGAGCTGACTACCGCGCCAATCACAAGAAGTCCTGCAGCAATAAAGAGAAGAATTTTCTGAACCTTCATAAAAATTATTTTAATAAAAGTTCTATTGCTTTTGCAAGTTGCCCGTCCGTTGTTGCGGTCGTCGCATCGTCAAGCTTGACCTCCACATCCGGTTTGACGCCGACTTTGGCGATCGTTTCGCCTTTCGGCAGCAACCACTTTCCTGTCGTAATGTGAAGCCCCGCCCCCTGAGTAAGATCAAATGGTGTCTGCACTGAGCCCTTGCCGAATGTGGTCTCGCCCACGATCGTCGCGCGTTTATAATCGCGAAGCGCACCTGCCACGATTTCAGCGGCCGATGCACTCCCTTTATTGACTAAAACGACAAGCGGAATGTCCAGAAGTTTGCCTCTTTTATCCACACTATAGTCCTGCTTGGTGTTGTCGCTGTTTTTCTGAGAAACGATGATGCCGTTTTTGATAAATTCGCTTGCGATGAATACCGACCCTTCCAGATACCCTCCCGGATTATTACGAAGATCAAAAACTAAACCAGCCAGAGAGCCATTATTGCTTTGAATAGTCAGAATCTCACCAACCGCCTTATCCCAGTCCTGGTTGGTATGATCGCCGAAACGGGAAAGCCGGAGATACGCTACTTTTTTAGCCTGATCGAGTTTTTCGGTTTCTTCCAATCCTCCTATCTCTTCAATCTCCCCCACTTTTTTCACCCACATCTCAACAGACGGCACGAGGATTGTGTCGCGCATGATGGTAAGGTCCAGAGGTTTCTGGCTGTTTTCGTGAAGAATGTTGAGATTTACACTCGTCCCTCGGGGGCCGCGGATTTTGGTAACTGCCTGCGGCACGGTCCAACCGACGGTATCCTCATCATTAACTTTTAAAATATAGTCGCCGGGTTTGATCCCTGCTTTCTCGGCAGGCGTGCCCTTAAGTGGCGCAATTACGATGACACGGTTGTCCTTCATCCCCAACTGCGCGCCGATCCCTTCAAACTCACCTCCCAAATCTTCCTTAAATTCCTTATTTTCCTTCGGAGGCAAAAAAACCGTGTACGGATCCCCGGCAGAAGACACCATACCGGTGATCGCGCCCCAGACTAACTTCTGGGTATCCAAGGTCGCCGCATCGATATAGTAACGAAAGAGCCTGCTCCACACGTCCCAAAAGAGAGAAAAGTCAACGTTGGTATCTTTGGGAGATTCCTGATTGAGGATAATGCGCCTGTCCGGACCGATGCCAATGCTTGCTTTCTTCTCTCCTAGGTTGTAACCGATACCGCCCGCGAGGATAAAAAGGGCAATGAAGATAACGTATTTACGGATGGTAGAGAATGGCAGGCTCGTCATGTTATGCTCGTACGACAAATGGTAGTAGCGCTATAAAGCGCGCGCGCTTGACCTCACGAGTAACCCTTCGCTGATGCTTGCTGCAAATACCGGTCCTGGCACGGGCAAGAAGTTTTCCCCGCTCGGAGGTAAAACGCAGCAGGGATACAGCATCTTTGTAGTCCGGCTCAGTTTTATTATGGCAGAATCCGCAGTTTTTAGGTACCGGCCGTTCTTTACGCTGGAATCTGTTACTTCGTTTCATCATATATTAAAATGGTATGTCATCGGGACTCACGTCTTCTTTTCCCTCCGGCGGCGTTTCTTGTTTGACTGCCGGCTGGGCGACCGCCTGTTTCGTTTCAGCTCCGGATACTTCCACGGCACCCGCCTCTCCGGCGTGCAGGCTTGCCTGCGGTGGTATGCGGGAGTCCAATAAAATCATATCTTCAATCACGACTTCCGTCGTCGATTTTTGGGTGCCGTCTTGCGCTTGCCAACTGGCTGTTCTGAGTCTCCCTTCCACATATATTTTCCTACCTTTGGCGAGAAGCTGGCTACAAATCTCGGCAAGCTTATTCCAGGCGACCACACGGTGAAACTCAACTTCTTCTTTCTTCTCTCCGGCTTCCGTGGTCCAATAACGGTTCGTGGCAAGTCCTATGGTACAAACCGCCGCCCCGCTTGGGGTATAGCGAAGCTCCGGATCACGGGTTAAATTCCCGATGAGTTGTACCTTATTTAAACTCCTGGATGCCATAATTACTTTGCTATCAGCATAAATCTCAAAATCTCGCTTCCCATCCGAATCTCTTTTTCCAAATCCCCTGATTTGACAGAACCTACGGCTGTTGCCAAAACGTATGTACCTTCGGTGGCTTTTGAAATAGGATAAGCCAAAGCTTTCTTACCCCAAACGGTTAGGGAGGTCAATGTTCCTCCCACTTTCGCCAGAAGCTTTCCCGCCATATCCTCTGCTTTCTTCTGGGTGACTTCAATATCCGGCCGGACAATAAACATGAATTCGTAATCACGCATGAAAGCCATGATATCATGCTCCAACCTTAAATTCAACGACGTCACCATCCTGCATTACATACTCTCTTCCTTCGCTACGGACTTTCCCTTCCTCGCGCGCCTGCTTCCAACCCATAAATTCCGGAAACGAAACCACGTCTGCTTTAATAAACTTCTTTTCAAAGTCCGTATGGATGACGCCTGCGGCTTGGGAAGCTTTCATCCCGCGCGCAATTGTCCAGGCACGGACTTCTATAACGCCGCAGGTTAAAAATGAAATAAGTCCAAGCATTTCGTATGCCTTTTGGATAAGACGGTCCAAGCCGGACGCCTCAAGACCCAATTCTTTCAGGTATGCTTTCTGCTCTTCTTCGGAAAGACTGGCGAGCTCCGCTTCGATTTTTGCACTTATTGTAAACGATGCCGTTGATTTGGGTAATTCTTCCTCGGAAACATTGGCGACGTAAAGCACTGGTTTCATAGTGAGAAGATGCAGATCGGCAACCTCATGCCGCTGTTCTTCCGTTACCGCAATATCTCGTGCGGGCGTTTGGCGATTAAGAGCATCTATGAATTTTTGAACAATTTCACTTTTTACTTTTTGATTTTCCAGGGTTTGAAGATCAGCCAACATGAGTTCCGTCTCGATAATCCCGCGGTCGCGCTCGGGATCCACATCCCCTGCAACGTGAACCACGGATGCATCATCAAAATACCGAAGGACATTTACAATGAGATCTACTTCGCGGATGTGGGAGAGAAACTTATTTCCCAGTCCCTCCCCAACTGAGGCGCCCTTCACGAGTCCTGCGATATCGACAAACTCCACAACCGCGGGAACCAGCGGCGGAAGTTTTTCCATTTTTTCTTCCTCTTTGGTAATCTCAGCAAGCTTCATGAGCCGCGCGTCCGGCACCGGAACAACTCCCACGTTTGGTTCTATCGTGGTAAAGGGATAATTGGCCATCTCCGCCACTTGTTTCTTAAGCAGCGCATTAAACAGCGTGCTTTTGCCTGCATTCGGCAACCCGACAATCCCGACACTTAAGTTCATATTCAACATTATACAATATTAAGGTTAAATGATAAGTTACAGCACATTTCAATAGTTGCTTTTAAGAATAATTCTTGCTTACAATTAGTTCATGGCAAGAAGAAGGCGAAACAAATCGCAAACGAAATGGATCATTTTAGGGATAGCGTTAGTACTTCTTGTAGGATTTGGTTTGTTGAAAAATAATGGCCTTCAACCTCCCCCGCAAGAAGCTGGATATCAAGTTTATCAAAACCCCATGTTTGATTTTAGCATTGAATATCCAAAGGAGTGGGAAATCCGTAAAGAAACTCAGGTTTTTGAAAACGGTGACGCAATCGCTTTTAGATTATCGGGGCCTACCCAGAAGGAAAACACTGAACTCACGGATGGCGCGCAAGTTGTTGTTTCGAAACCTTTCATCATCAATACAGACCTTGCAGCATGGGTAAAAGAATATTTTAGCAATCAATCTGAATTCTCACAGAATACAATAAACGGCCGTTCATTTGAAAAAATCTATAATTGTTCAGGAGTTGGCTGTATGACGTATTATTATACTCTGAAAAACAGCCAGGTATTTGGAGTAGCCGTATTTGCGGAGGGCGAAGACAAAATGGTATATGAGAATGCTATCGTTTATATGCTTAAATCCCTTAAGTTTACTGACGCTGAAAACGGAAGCATTTCAAAAGATGAAGCAGTTACCAAAGTAAAAGCACAACCGGAAGTTGCGGATTATCTTAAAAGGGTTCCTAATGGTCTCGTACTGGTAAACGGCGAGGAAGATAATGCGTATATGATTCAGGTATATGAATTTAAGAATGACCACACCGCTACGTTTAACTGGTATAACGTAAACAAAACCACAGGAGCTGTAGAAAAAGAGTTTTAACTGCTCATTTTGCTCCAGCAGTGAATAATGCAACAATAACCGCTGTCGCAAATAAAGAAACTGCGATACTGAAACTATTTAAACCAATTGCGACAAAAGATAGATATCGGGTTGTCATAAACGGACGCGCAGATATTTTTTTCTTCCCAACCATACCCTGATACCCGATAGGAATTGTTACTCTCCTCTCACGATCCTTAAGCGACATAACTGCAAAAATAAGACCCGGTATCGAGAGAAATAAACTAAAAACACCGGTTATCGCCATTACAAAAGAAAGTATTCCAAGTATATATGCTGTTACTAATTTTTTCATCTTTTTCTTTTGCTTAATCCTTTTGGAGCAAGCTGTCTTTTTATAAATAAAGCTATACCTGTAATGATTGCAGTCAGAATCACACCAATTATAGCAAGTTGGGTTATTGAGGGTTTTGAAGTTACAAGTATGACTCCTGGTTTATCACCATTTGGAGACACCGTTTTTGTCTCTCCGCTTTTAGTTTTAACTTCAACTTTCCCTTCATAAACTGCCAGCAGTGTTTCTTGATTTCCTGGATCAAAGACAACGGTAAACTTTGTGCCAATTACAAAGATATCTGCGTTAGGAGTTTGGAGTTGAAACTGCGTACCATCATTTTGGGGTTCAAATATCACGTCCAGCGCACCGGACTTAAGCATTGGCCAATATTCGCCCTGCTCCAAAACACCCTCCTGACCATCCAGTGGTCCAAATTCAAGAATCATACCGGAAGATAGCCTAATTGTAGCTGGTCCGGTTTTCGCATTTACCTTAAGCGGTGCATCAAACAATTCTTTTTGTTCCAGCAGTCCGGTTTTACCTTCTAATTTTAAAATTCTTTCCCTTGACTGATTTAGAATTTTAAAATAACTATCCCAGCGTTCTTGTCCTTTTCTTTCCTTTTCCTGAAATGCTGCATAACCTGGTGAAAAAAGAGGTCCAATATCTTCAATTGCTGCATCAGAGTAAATGTAGTCTCCAAGCTGGGCAAATGCATTTAGACCAAGCCATGTATCGAAAGGGTTGGAGCCAAAAAATTTACCAATAAAGTTTTTATCATTATTTTGGTTGCTTTGTTGTGTTTGTTGCCCAGTTTGATCAGATTGAGAGGATTTAGATTCTTCTTCAGCCTGATCTCCTGATTCAACTGGACAGGTTCCGGGTGTAAAGGTATAGGTAGGGGGAGGACCATAGATCCAAGGCTGGAGGCTTTCTCGTGTATCAGGAAGATTACACCAAACGCCCCCCTCGCTATTGCTAACTACCCACCTCTTACAGTTATCGGTATCGACAATTTCCCAAATCTGCTCACAAGTGATCTTGTTTGAATCTTGATTTGTATCTTGAGCGTAAATATATCCCATGAAGGATTGGAAAAGAAAAATAAAGAGACCAATGGACAGGATTAATTTTTTCATTGTTACTGCGCCTTATTTTCAGGCGGTTTATAGTCCGGGTTGAAATACTGGTAGAATTCCTGAATCTCACTATAGATTTTCTGGGATTCTGCTGCTAAAGCGTTATACTGTCCCACGAGCCTGTTAAAATTAGCTACATCTCCGGCCTGCTCGTATGCGGTAATCTGCGGCGCCAGGGTTTTGGTTTGATACCTAATCTCGTCCATTCTTCTAACGCGGCTATTAAACCCTCCATTTTTGAAAAGCTCTACAACCTTGCTACGATCAGTAAAATATTGTTTGTAATAATCTTCTAATTCCAGGGATATATCTGTAAACTCGATACCAAATTTTGAATGCAATTCTTCTTGGATATCTTTTTCATCATTATTCTTATTTTTCTTCAGGGTATCAATTACAGTCATCAAGTGAGAGTCATTCTGACGTTTTGTAAGTTCCTGATCCAGAAGCGCATTGAGGCGTTTTTTCTCATCCGAACCCAGTCTGGAATACGCAATATGCAACATTTCGTGAACCGCAGCGGCAAATTTGTGGTCGGCAAACTTTTGATCATCAATTTTTAAGAGGAACATTTTACGGCCTCCAAAAGGTCCTCCTCCTGGCTTGGGCGCATTACACGCCAGCGACTCTACTCCTCTTGCAAATGTACGACAATATTTAATAAAAGATTCCGCTTCAACCAATTCTGGATCTGCTCTATAAAGGGTAGCTTTACCTTTGTCGGTCAAAATATTTTTTTTTGCTATTTCAGCTATTTCTGGTTTCGGTTGATAGGTTTTTAGAATATCTTCGTCAGACCGCCGAAGTTCCTTTGTGGCAAAGAGTATAGATCCGGAAATGAGAAGTATGGGGACAAATAATATAACGAGACATCCTTTAATACAACCGCTTCCTTTTTTAGTTGGCGGACTATTTTTACCACCGTCAGGCTTTTGTGCCATAGATAAATTCTATAACGAGCGTACCACGCTAGTTTTTTCCATGTCAATAGCAAAAAGAGTACGGTAAGAGGTCACGCTTCTTATCTACTATCAACTGCCTGAATTGGCATGCGCAAATTTTGAAAAGCTGCACCGGTTGGCGGCTGAACGTGCAACACTGACGCACCAGCTTTAAACATTTGGTTATATATAATCGTTGAACTCGGATATTGCTTTTGAAGATCTCCCAAAGCTTTGACTAAATGATCAGACTTTTGCAAAGAGTAATTTGTAGAAATCCCGTCATACATCACTGTTTGGCTTCCGCGATCCACAGTCACTTGACCGATACTATCTCGTAAAGATTCCGGTAAATTGTTTAAGCCCTTGCCTGTATAAATATCTACCTGCTGATAATCAATTTGTTTCTGGTAGTGTCCTGAATCCACCTCTCTCACCCAACCATCTTTGACCCATTGCTCAAGTGCATTCTGCCGATCGCGAGCCATCCGATCTACCCTCATCTGCTCTATCGGTTCATACGCCGCTCTTACTTCTCCGATGGCATGGGCATAATCAGTGTAAAGTGTTTCGACATATTCGATTTTGCCTTTAACGTTGCCAACGGTTTTATCAAGTCGTAATAACGGCTTAATAAGCTTATGGACAGTTGCCCGATAGCGAAGTCCCTGGATAAGTCGAACTGACCGAGGGAGATAGCGCATCGCCCGCAGTGCATTTCCCGCCAAAGGCACTGCACCTATTACCGCCCAAAATCTATCCCAACCTTTGACTTCCTTACCGATCAAATAATCATATCCGACGATCGCTTCAAATCCACTTTTGATATTACCGATAACAGGAATAAAGTTGATTGATGCTGAAAGCGTCCCTCCAAGCCACGATCGCAGATTATCCCGATAAAACGCAATGAAACTGAAAAATTGTGACCACAGAAATTTGTCCACCATGAGTGGATGTTTGCCAAAGAAAAAAGGCAGGCTCCACAAAATATTAAAGGCTGCAGTATGTGTCAGTATCGCGTCGGTAAACCCCGCTACCCGGTTATCATGATCCTGTTTTTGCCACTGTTTATTCCGATAGTAGGCGATAATTTGATAGATGACGACTGCAAAACCGATAAAACCAACCACATAAGTAAGTGGACTATTAGCTATTGCTCTCGCGAGCCCCCGTGGCAGATATACGGAAAACAGAAACAGCCACATATTATAGAACTGTGTCAGGAGTAATCCGAAGGCTACTATAGACAAAAGTTTCTGGGTGGAGTTGAGACGCGCAAAAGTCAGCGGTGGGCCTTGCCATACTTCGCGTAGCGCGGAAGGAATATGTACCCGTGTATCCGCAAACCGGACCGCAGCAATCGCATAGTCCCGGCGCGCCTGCAAGCGTTCTTTTAAATCCACTGTTTCCTGATTTTCTGCGACAGCAAACGCCAGTTGTCTGCGGACGCGTAAATAGTCAGTCATCGCAAACCAATGCTTCATCCCAAAGAGCAAATTAACGAGCGTCTGCTTGAACTCTCCAAATAAACTGCGCTTTTTTTCGCCGGGTAACAACAGTTTTTCATCTTTGGGTAAATGTCGGTTAATCAAGATCTCATCCAAGACAAAGGCAATGATTATTCCTAAAGTCAGGGCGTAGCGGATCCCCATACCTTTCCCATACCAGGGGTAAAAAAATGACAGCCAAGTATCCGAATTATTAGCCAAGCTATGGTCCACGATCACCCATAACAATAGTCCAATTGGAACAAAGTACGCCAATGCATTTTTCTTACCAAATTTGCGCGCTACTCCCACACCAAATCCCACCAATGCCGTCCACATCAGATGCCCCGGCACAAACTGGCCCACATAACTCGTTATCGTCCCCACGCTACGTTCACCTGGTAACCAAATAGTCAAAAGTTGTGGTAAATTGGTTAAATCATAGGCGGGAAAACCCACCAGCATATTTGATAATCCAATACCAACTGCACGCATCGCATCTTCTGTAAATCCATACCCCGCTCCGGCTGCAGCCGCGAGTAAAATACTATCTCCTACACCAGTCGTTTTTCCAAGTTTTGTGAAAAAGAGCAAAAAGATAACAAAGGCAATCTTCAGTACTTCCTCAACCACCGGCCCGACTGTATAATACACTAGGTCTGAACCCAAGAATCTGACCGCCAGTCCTTGAATCAGTAAATTCCCCAAGACGGCAGTGGTGGCACCAACTGCAAAGACATGGATAAGTTCCTTGAGGCTGACTGTTTTATTGCGTGATACCAGATTAAGTTGAAATAAAAGCCAGGCGTGATAAAGTAAAATACCAATCATTTTTTCCTCCGTTTTAAATCCAACTGTTGCCACAAAAGCATGACAACAACGTCCCCGACCAAAAGGATCATAAAAGCAATAATCGGTGCGATATCGTACAAAGTCAGGACAAAAGTGTCCGGACGAAGCTGATACATGAGAATAAAAAGAATAAATGTATTAGCAATCGTTGCGAGTGCTGCAAGTTTTAAAAATGTCGCTTCTTTTGTTAAAAACAACACTATCGATATTAATAGAAAAATAACAAACAGGATGGTGAGAATATTCCACTCTAGGACAAGATCTATGCCGGACTTACCGCCGAACGAAGGCGGCAACCAGGGAAGAAGCGCCAAGATAAAAACAGCAAGATTTATGCCAAATGCAGCTTTTCGGAGTTTCTCAAGCTTTTCCTTTGAAAAAGAAACGTAAAACGTCTTTAATGCCCAAAAAGATATAAGTCCCCAGGCTATCCAAAAAATTGCTGTTTCCATGGCAGTACCTTATTATGATCCTATCGAAAATAAAAAATCAAGTTGGGTTGTGCTCTGACTGTCCAAACTTTGAGATTCATGCCTGAATTTTAGCATAAACACAGAATATGATATAATCCTATAGTATATGACTAGAGAAATACGTACCGACTCACCGCTTGGAGAAAATCTTTCCTTTCATATCTTCGACGGTTTTCAAATTGTTCGGACTTAATCACTGCCATAATGAAGCCGTAAAGTTTATCACGTATTGACATATTTTTATATGTATGATAATATGATAAACATATGAATACTCTCCCTATCATTGCAACGGTTGCTGACCTCCAACGTCGATATCGCCCCCTCGTCGATAATTTGAAAGAAACTGGTGAACCCTTGGTCGTAGTAAACCACGGCGAACCGGATGTCGTCCTCTTGGACCCGAAAATATACAACACTCAGGTTAGCCGACTAAAGGAACTTGAGGAGGCATATCTCCTCACTACCCGCGATGAAGCGTTCAAAGAATATAAGAAAGGAAAAACGATCAAACTTAGAAAAAACCAAAAATTAATTGATATCCTCTGAATATATGGAGGTTGAACTCTCGTCTAACTTTCTTAAACATGCGCGCAGACTGTCCGCACAGGAAAAACATAAACTCTCCGAACGCACCGAATGGTTCCGGCGCGACCCTCATGATCCCCGACTCAAAACACACGCCCTCACCGGTAAACTCAAAGGCCTCTTCTCCTTCTCTGTCACCTACGGCAAACGGGTCACGTATCTTCTCGTGAATAAAACGACAGCCCTCTTTACCGACGTCGGATCCCACGACGAAGTGTATCGATGAACCTAAAAAACTCGCTTGACAGGCAGCAGTAAGCGTGGAACAATGAGGAGGATGAAAAAGAAAAAGACCAGCAATAGCTTCATCTACTTTTTTGGCAGTGTGTTACTCATCGTTTCGGCGATTGTAGCTACATCAATACTTAATACCACCAGTAATGCAGGCTCCCAGGACGTCCGTGCTCGGGCAAGCGTCACGTCACTCATGAGGATGACCGCGATTGTTGAAACTATTGATGAGACGAAAGGAGTGATCGTTGTTAATGGCTTACAGTTTAGCGGGAGTACTCCCGAGGGACTACAAAATATTGGCAGAAATACGGGAGGGACATGGAATGTGACCGTCTCAGGAAATGTAAACCTGGGCACAGTTGGCCCGGGATCGCGCATCGAGCTCCAGGTCAACCCATCAAGCTTCAACATCGCCGGGCGCACTCTCACTGCGGCATCCATTAC
>Ga0209726_10002795_pt1 | contig 25170 bp, 20 predicted proteins | sample Subgrocontami54m_FD_187453 | JGI IMG/M metagenome (GOLD analysis project Ga0209726, IMG submission 187453) | Subsurface groundwater microbial communities from S. Glens Falls, New York, USA - GMW46 contaminated, 5.4 m (SPAdes) (version 3) | ecosystem: Environmental > Aquatic > Deep subsurface >... | reverse complement strand
GCAAGAGGCACTGGCCATGGCGTCGCCCGGTGCCCGAAAAGGGCACGCCGGTAAATAGGGGGAAGCAACCCCCTGGCGACAACGGGGAGGGAGAGGAATGACTCCTCTCCCTTACCCACTTGGAGTGTCGGTGAATTGTGGCCTAGTCGCCCAATTTCTTCGTCGCAAAGGGTTATCAATCCAATGGTTGCGGAAAGGAACCACGACTGTACCGACTAGGCCAAGTGGCCCAGTCAGGTGCGTAGTCGCTTGGCACCCGCAACCGTTCGTTTTTGAACCACGCCCCGGAGCGTCGGCCCGAGTCGGCACGAAGACTCCGTCCAAACGCAAGCCCGCTTGTTTGATCTCTTCCGAGCAGAACGCATATCGTTCCGCCTCCTTGGCATCCGCGCCGATGGCCTCGAAGTAGCAGCCCGGCAATTCCTGAAACAGGCGATAGAAGAGGGAATCGGTTTTCACCATTCCTCCTCGACCCGGGCCTTCACCGCGAAACCGCAGGAACGGCCATCAGCAGCATGGGCACCGGCTTCAATCCCCGGCGCAGCGGAGCGCCACCGAATCTCAGGCATTATACCGCGATGCGGCATGGATCGCGCCGTTACTTCTCGGACCTCATCTCGTTGACCGCCAGCAATTCGACATCCTTGATCCAAACGATCCCGCGGCCGGAAATCTCCAGACTGAGGGCAACCACGTCGGGTTGGTATTCGGGCGTCAGGGCAAGGGAAACGTCGTAGGACGCCCAGTTCGTTGTTCCCTCGGCAGCGGTTGCCGAGGACTGAGAGTTTGTGAAAAAATCTCTCGCAAAGTCGCAAAGACGCCAAGCAACAAGAAAGATAGCCATGAATTCTTGGGTATTCTTGGCGCCTTTGCGACTTTGCGAGAGACGGTTTTGATTTTTTCACATGCTCTGATTCTTGTCGCCGTCTTTTTTCAAGACAGAACGCACGCTGATTCGCGGGCAAACATAGAGCACATGACCAGGCTCGGTCGATGCCTCCGTTTTCATCTTGAGACGAAAGATGAGATTCTTGGCCGGCAATTTCAGGCCGCGCTCCTCAAAGAGCCGCAGCGTTGTGCCCGTTCCGCCGATCTTGTTTTCGATCTTCCAGCCGTCAGCCGTTGCTGTGACGCCGTCGGCCATGATCGGCGTATCCTTGGGCGGGGCGAAGCGGCGCACGGTCCAGGGGTCTTGTGCCGATGCCTCCGGCTTGGCCGGCCCCTCCTTGCCAGATGGGGATGATGCGCGCTTGCACACCGTCAGTGCGTGCATTTGCGCAGGGCGACGCGCTGCAAGCCGCCGCACTGCTGACGCGCGGCTGGCGCGCGCAGTTCGTGTTGCCGCATCTGTTGGCGATCCTGGAGGGCCGGCGCGGCATGCGCATCACCGATCTGCGGAAGGAAGCCCCTCTGGAATATCGGGACGAGTGAAACTCCGTGCCCCACCAATGCTGTGCGGGACTAAGCAATCGGCAGCACCACAAACCCCTCTTGGCGAAAATCCTCGTCGAGCGAAAGTGCCTTTGTCAGGCCCAATCGTCGCATGATGACAAAAGACGTGCAATCGGTGAAACTGTATTCCTTGTCGGGTCGAGCTAGCAACAAAAGCCAGGCTTGTTCTTCATCCGCCACCGTGACGCGCACCAAATCGACGACGGCTGGGTCCCGAAGCAAGACACCGACCTTGGCTGCCGTGCCGTGGCCGAGCCGATTGAGGCAAAAGGTGACGGTCTCGTCAAAAATGTAGTTGGACGTGATCAATCGTCCGCGAAAGGACCGCAACACCTGCCGAACGGCCTTGTGATCGGGATCGCGGCGATTGACATACGCGAACCAGGCGCTCGTGTCCACGAATAAGCGATTCACGAGCGCCGCCCTTTGCCGTACAGGAAGCGATCGTGATCGCGCCCTGAAGCGCCGCGGTCGGCGCCGAGTCCCTCGATGGACGCGAGGCGGGCCTGGGCGCTTTTGCCGTTATTTCGCAGCTGTCGGGCAAGCAGGTTGCGCACCAAATCCCCCAAGCTGCGGCCTTCCTGCTCCGCCAAGGTCTTCAAGGTTTCGTACTGCCAGTTTTCTAATAGGATTTGCGTGCGGTGCATGCGTGCCATATTACATCATATGTAACTCGGCGTCAACGCCTATTCTCCTTCGCCGGCAGCGGCGTCTTGGTCCCCTCGACGGCCACGCCGGCAGCCGGCCCGGCGTAGTTGCTTGCCGGCAGCTCCTTGATCTCGATCTTGCGGACGTGCAGCACCGGTTTCTCGTCGGCGCCGTAAAACCGCAAGCCGAGGCGCCCCTGGCGCGGGGCGTCGACGCCGCGCTCACCGAGTTTCGATTCATCGATGTCGCTGACCACCTTGTCATTGACCTTGACGATGAGCCGCGTCCCGTCCGCGATCACCTCCTGTGTGAACCAGGTATCCGCGGGCACGAGCAGCTCCTTTTGCTCTCGGGCGAACACGGTGCCCCCGACGGCGTTGAACCGCTGCAACGCTCCCGTCTTCATCGATTTGCTGCCGGCGCTGATGCACGCCTCGTAATTCGGCGGCGCATAACCGCCGTTACCCAGCGGCGTATATCCCGAACGGAAGAGCTGCCCGGCCGTGCCGATGGCGTTGATCTTGGCCACGACGCGGTAGTGGAAGTTCTGGTAGTCGTCCCTGGTGCTGAAAAGGGAGCCCCTGTTGCCGTGGCCGACGAGCAGGCCGTCCTCCACTTTCCAGTCGCGCGACAATTGCAGGTTGGTGTTAAAGCCGGCCAGGTCCTTGCCGTTGAAGAGTGGCATCCAGCCGGGCGCCTGGGGCGGCAGCTCCTTGACCTCGGGCGCTATTGTTTCATCGGCGGAATCGAGTATCTCGAAAGGCGCAAACTGCGGCCAAGAGTAGAACGCAACGTAGACGACCGCAACTAGCCCGAAAGCTTCTGCCATCCGATAATTCAATGGCGTCCAGGGGTGGGTGACCCGGTTGCGGCGGTAGCGCCAGACGACGAACACGGCGAAGAGTGCGCATAAGCCAGCGCATACGAGCATTAGAATGCGACCGCGGATGTTGAACAGGACGGCCAAGAGCCTCATAACGCCGAAAATCAAGCCTGGGAACAACGTCCACGCGACGATGGTTAGGATTACCCGATGATTCACGTCCGGGGGTAGTTCCAGGCAGGCGCGGAGGAGGGCGGGGGCGGCTGGACATCTGTGGGCCGCGCCGTCACCGTCGGCTGCTGCAAATGCGCCAAATGCTGCCCTAGCAAATCCGCCGCTTCCTTTGCCGTTTGAAATCGCTCCTCCGGCTTCTTGGCGTGCAGTTTCGCGATAATGTCGCACAGCCACTCCGGAATCTCCGGATTGATCTCCCGAATCGGCGTCGGCGTCTCTTCGATCACGCGCTTCATCACCGCCATGGTTCCCGACGCCCTAAACGGCGGCCGGCCCGTGCACATCGTATAAAGCACGCTCCCGAGGCTAAACAAATCCGCGCGATGATCGACCGCTTCGCCCGCCGCCTGCTCCGGCGCCATGAACATCGGCGTGCCGGCGATGACGCCCGATTGCGTCAAGCTGGCGTCGTCGATGGCCCGCGCCAGGCCGAAGTCGGTGATCTTGACGCGCTCGACGCCGTTCTCCAGCAGGATGTTGCTCGGCTTGATGTCGCGATGGATCAGACCCTGGCCGTGGGCGGCGGCTAAGCCAAGGGCGATCTGCATGCCGATCCGCAGAATCTCTTTGGCTTCCAGCGAACCGGATTGGTCCAGACGCTCTTGCAGCGTCTTGCCGCTGATGAGCTGCATGACGATGTACGGTACGCCGCCGTCGGTTTCCTCGACCGCGTGAATGCCGACGACGTGATCGTGGACGACACCGGCAGCGGCTTTGGACTCACGGTGAAATCGCTTTCGTGCCGTGGCGTTGGTCGCAAGCTGCGGCGCCAACACTTTGATCGCCACGACGCGATCCAGCGTCTCATCGTGCGCCTTGAACACCGTGCCGAAGCCGCCTTTGCCGATGATGGCCAGAATTTCATAGTGCTTCAGGCGCCCGAGATGGCCGGGCTGCTTCGAAGGTTGCAGAAAGCTCAAGTCGTCGCCGGAACTCGCCGCGCCGTCGGCCTGGGTTTCGCCTTGAGAAGTGCGTGCTTTGAGTCGGGCCATCACTTGGCCGAGCTTACCGGTCGGATCGAGTGGCTTTTCATGCAGCTCTTTGGCCGCTCCGCTCCACGATTCCTGACTGGCGACGAGGCCTTCGAGAGTCTGTTGACAGGCGCGACAGGATTCCAAGTGTGAATTCAGCTCGGCCTGTTGCGCATCAGAGAGCGATCCTTGGAGCAGGTTCTGCCAGGATTCAACTGCGGGACAAGTGGATGTCATCTTGGTTGCCTCCCAGCCCCAACGGGGCGTAATGCAAAAGCCCAGGGCGCAGCCCTGGGGAACGCCGCCGAGATTATCCGAGCCCCAACGGGGCGAAATGGTCTTGGACTCGGTTTCACGCCATCTGTCATGCCGCCCCGTTGGGGCTTTTGCGTCACCCAGGACTGTTTCCCAGGGCTGCGCCCTGGGCTATCACATTGCGCCCCGTTGGGGCTTGCCGATGCAGCGAAATTTGCCGTTCAATCCTCTTGCAATTCCGCCTGCAACTGCCGAATCGCCAGCTTCAACCGCGCCATCACCCGGCTTTTGGCAAGGTAAACCGCCGCCACCGTCATGTCGAGCGCCTGGGCCACATCCTTACCGCTCTCGCCTTCCACGGTCGTCCGCCAAAACGCTTGCCAGGTCTTCTCTTCGAACTGGCCGCGAATGCGCTGCGCGGCGGTCAGCAGCAATTGCCGCTCGTATTCGCGGTCCCATTCCTTGGAAAGCTCTTCCTGACGATCCGGCTCTTGTTCCAACCGATCGAGCATCGCCGTGTCGCCGGTGCCTCGTTCCTGCCGCCCGCGTTTCTCCAGAAAGTCACGTAGCCGATTGCGAACAATCGTGAACAGCCAACCGCGAAACGAACCGTGTCGTGGATCATAATCGAATTTGCCGATCGCCCCCGCCACCGCCCGCAGGGTATCTTGGGCCAAGTCCGCGGCGTCCGCATCTTGCAGCCCCTGTTTGCAGCCAAAACGATAGACCAGCGGCGCGTACAGATCGACAAATTCGCCCCACGCCTGGCCATCACGCGGGTCGCGCAGCCGCACCAGCAAACTGGCCCGCGTCGCCGGCGAATCGCCCATGCCCGGTTCCTCATTCTTCAAGTACGGCGGTCACCGAAAAACCTATCAGGGATTTTCGCAGCACGCGGTCCGCGATTCAATCTTCCGGCGTAAAATATCGCCGCGCCGCGTGTGTGGGCATATGTAAGCGTGCGTGTGTATTGTGATGCAGCGCAATGCAATCAATTAAGGTGCGGTGTCGCAAGAGGTTGCGTAGATCATACCTTGCGCGACGCAGGCAGCGCAAGGCACTTGGCGGCTGCAACGGACTCGGCATCGGGAATTCATGAACATGGGCGCCTTGGAAACTCATGATCTCCGCAAAAACTACGGCCGCATCGAGGCGCTGCGCGGCGTGTCGCTGTCGGTCAACCAGGGCGAAATCTACGGCCTGCTCGGCCAGAACGGCGCCGGCAAGACCACGCTCATCAAGATTCTGCTCGGCATCACGCGCGGCTGGCACGGCGAAGCGAAGTTGCTCGGCGAACCAGCCGGCGCCGCCCACGTCCGCAAGCGCGTCGGCTACCTTCCCGAAGATCACCGCTTTCCCGATTACCACACCGGCTACAGCCTGCTCGACTTCTACGGTCAACTCCTCGGCGTTCCGCATGCCAAACGCCGCAGCCGGATTCCGGAGATGCTCCAGACCGTCGGCCTGCGCGAGCGCATGAACACCAAGATTCGCGGCTATTCCAAAGGGATGAAGCAGCGCCTCGGCATCGCCCAGGCGCTGCTGCACGAACCGGACGTGATCTTTCTCGACGAGCCGACCGACGGCGTCGATCCGCTCGGCCGGCGGCACATTCGTGAGATCCTCACGCATCTCAAGGCGAAGGGTTGCACGATTTTTCTGAACTCGCACCTGCTCGGCGAAGTCGAGCTGATCTGCGACCGCGTCGGCATCTTGCAAAGAGGCGAGATGGTCCGCGAAGGCAACATCGCCGAGCTGACGAAACAGCAGGGCGTGATCGTGCTCGGCCTGGCGCCGGGCCAGACGCTGCCGATCGCCGACTTGGCGAGCTTGGGCTATCATGCCATCGCGCAGGGCGAGCGCTGGGAAGTCTATTTGTCGGAAAGCCAAAGCATCGACCCGGTGATTGATCTGCTGCGTGCGCGTGGGTTGAGCATCCGCCACCTCATCGAAAAACGCCAGACCTTGGAAGAACTGTTCCTCGAAACCGTCGGCGACGACGACGCGGATAAGCGTCGACCCAGACGCGAGCCGGAAAAAGACGCGCGCCAGGCCGTTACCCGGAAGCGCGAAGACATCCGCCGCGGCCGGCGCGAAGATGAAATGCGTTGAACCCCCCGTAAGCCCACGGATGGCAATCCGTGGGTTGGTACATTCCATGAAATACTTCGCCATCCTCAAAGATTCGCTGCGCGAGGCGCTCGACAGTAAGGTGCTGTACGTGCTTTTGGGGCTGTCGCTGCTGATCGTGTCGTTCGTGGCGACGCTGGGTTTTCGACCAATGCCGGCTGAGAGGACATTCGAGAAGCTGTTGGACGGAACGATGGTGCACTACATGGAAGCCAACAAGCCGGACCGGAACGAAAAGAGAAAGGCCAGGAACGACCTGCCGCAGCTTCGAGGCGGCCTTTACCAGTTGAAGAAAGTGGAAACCGTCGATGGCAAGCCTGATTCGCCCGATGCGAATTATCGGCTTGTGCTCAACAAGATGTACATGAACGAGGACGCGGCCGCCAAGGTGCGCCGCAACCCGGACGCTGAGTTCCACGCGCTTCACCAGCACTTTGCCGATCTTGAACAGCTAGGTTTTTTCCGCATCGGCGCCATTCGCCTGGCGCCGGTCGCGGATCCAAAGCCTTTCGACGTCGAGTACCAATTGGACTTCTTGTCAACGTCCGGCACGCGCCGTATTTGGCTGCATGAACCGAGCTTGTTTTTCGGGCTGGTGCCGTTGTCCGAAATCGACGTGCCCCTCGGCTTCCAGTTGTCCCAGATCGCCGATCTGGTGCTGTCCATGGGATCCTGGGTAGCCGTGCTCTTGGGAGTCATCATTACGTCGTTCTTCATTCCGAACATGCTGCAAAAGGGCACGATCGACTTGCTGCTCGTCAAGCCGATTCGCCGAAGCTTGTTGCTCTTCTTCAAGTACATCGGTGGTCTCACCTTCATCTTCCTGAACAATGCGTTTGCCATCCTCGGTATCTGGCTGGTGCTCGGCCTGCGCTCGGGCATCTGGGCGAATTGGGTGCTGCTGTTGATTCCCATTATGACGTTCTTTTTCGCCATCTTGTACGCCGTTTCCACTTTGACCGCAGTCCTAACACGCAGCACAGTGACGGCGATCTTGGTCACGATCGGCGCTTGGTTCATGTTCTTCTTGGTCGGCTTGGGCGTGCGCATTTTCGAGACCGGCGCTCTGATCGAGGAAGCGCTGCAAAAGCCCGAAGCGGAACGGCGCTTCACCAACAACGCCTTTCGTACGAGTCTTGAAGCCGTGCATCGATGTTTGCCGCGCACTTCGGATCTGAACGATTTGACCCATTTGCTTGTGTTCAGCGACTTCATGACCGGCGGCTATTTGGCGCCGGAAAGGGTTCTTACGGGCGAGCGAAACTGGTGGGAGAGCTTCGGCGTCTCGATGGCGTTTATCGCCATCATGCTCGGGCTGGCGTGCTGGCGCTTCGCGCGGAAAGATTACTAACGCGCCCCGTTTACGTTTAGCGCGACCATCATCACACGCGGGATCAATGTCCCGAAACCGCGATGGATGCGCTAAACGGCAAGCAGGCAGCGCTGACATTCCGCGCCCGCGCCCCTACATTTCCCTTGTGAATGACGCCGTCTTTCAGCGTTGCATCCATCCCGCCTGCGCCGCCACCGTCGCGGCCGATGACACGTCTTTTGTCTGTCCGAAATGCGGCAGTTTGCTCGATGTCGTTTACGACTGGAACCGCCTGTCGCCGCCGAAGTCGCTCAAAGAGTTCGAAGCCAAATGGGCCCAGCGCTCCGACCCGCTCTGCTTCAGCGGCGTCTGGCGATTCCGTGAACTGTTGCCGTTTGCACCGCCCGACAAGATCATGACCATTGGCGAGGGACAGACGATCCTGCAGAAGGCAGATGCCGTCGCGAAACACGTCGGCATGAACCCCGGCTGCTTGTTCCTGCAATACGAGGGCATGAATCCCTCGGGCAGCTTCAAAGACAACGGCATGACGGCGGCCTTCACGCACGCGCGCATGGTCGGCGCTCGCCGCGCCGCCTGTGCCTCGACCGGCAACACCAGCGCCTCGCTCGCTGTCTTTTGCTCCGCGACGGGCCTGATGCGGGCGATCATCTTCATCGGCTCCGGCAAGATTTCCTACGGCAAGCTCGCCCAGGCCCTCGACCATGGCGCGCTCACGGTGCAAATCGCCGGCGACTTCGACGACGCCATGCAGCGCGTCCAACAGGTCGCGCGCAAGCTCGGCATCTATCTCGTCAACAGCATCAACCCCTTCCGCCTCGAAGGCCAGAAGACGATTATGTTCCGCATCCTGGAGGCGCTGCGCTGGGAAGTGCCGGATTGGATCGTCGTCCCCGGCGGCAACCTCGGCAACGTTAGCGCTTTCGGCAAAGCATTCACTGAGCTGCTGGAACTGGGCCTGATCCAACGGCCGCCGCGTCTGGCCGTCATCAACGCCGCCGGCGCCAACACATTCCAACAGCTTTACGAACGCTTTGGCCTGCGCTGGAACAATGGCCAGCCGGACAAGAAACTGATCGACGGCTATTACGCCGGCCTTGACGCCGAGAAGATTCGCGCTGCCACGATCGCCAGCGCCATCGAGATCAATCATCCCGTGAATCTGCCGAAAGCGCTGCGGGCCTTAGACAAGTGCGGCGGCGTGGTCCGCGAGGCGACCGATCAGGAGATTTTGGACGCCAAGGCGAAAGTCGGCGCCGGCGGCCTGGGTTGCGAACCCGCGTCGGCAGCTTCCGTGGCCGGCGCACGCAAACTGCGCAAAGAAGGCGTCATCGCCCCCAGTGACCGCGTCGTCTGCGTCCTCACCGGCCACCAGCTCAAGGACCCGACCGCCACGGTCGCCTACCACAGCACGGATCAGAAGACATTCGACGACGTCCTCGGCCACCGCGGCGTGCGGCGGGCTACGTTTGCGAATCGAGCGGTGCAGGTACCCAATGATTTGGACGAGATCATCAAGGCGATTGAGTTGTATTCCTGACCCTGGTTTACGTTTAGTGCGACCATTTTCCATTGGAAAAGCACGATCGCGAATCGATCAACGATGAAGGGCAGCCAACCATGAAAACCATCATCGCCGTCAACGGCGCCTGCGGCCGGATGGGCCAGCGGATCGTGCAACTGGCGCACGAAGACAAGGAATTGCACCTCGGCGCCGCGCTCGATGCGCCGGGCCATCCGCAACAGGGCAAGGACATCGGCGAAGTCGCCGGGCTTGGTCCGCTCGGGGTCAAAGTCGCCGCGCAGATTGCGGTTGGACATCGTATCGATGTCGCTATCGATTTCTCGGTTCCCGAAGCTACCAAGAACGTCTTGCAAATCTGCATCGATCGCAAGATTCCGATCGTCATCGGCACCACCGGTTTCAGCGCCGCTCAAAAGGCCGAGATCGATGCCGCCGCCCACCACACCGCTGTGCTGCTTGCGCCGAATCTAAGCCTCGTCGTCAACGTGCTGTACCGACTCGTCCGACAAGCGGCAGAAGCTCTGAAGGACAAAGGCTTCGACGCCGAAATCATCGAACGCCATCACCGTTACAAGAAGGATTCGCCTTCGGGCACGGCATTGCAGTTTGCGAAAGTCATTCAAGATGTGTGGGGCGACTTGCCGCTCCGGCACGGGCGCGAAGGACTCGTCGGCGAGCGGCCTGCACAGGAAATCGGCATGCACGCCGTCCGGGCCGGCGACAACGTCGGCGAACATACGATTCTGTTCAGCACGCTCGGCGAGACGATGGAGCTGGTGCACAAAGGCCACACGCGCGACGCCTATGTGCGCGGCGCCCTGCAAGCTGCGAAATTTCTGGCGACCCGGCCGCCGGGGCGGTATACGATGGACGATGTTCTGGGGTTGTGATGGATACGGTTCAATCCGTTCAAACCGAGCGCAGGCGGTGGAACAATAGTTGCATCGTGGCTTGCCGTTGAGCACGCCCGGAAAAACATCGGCGTCATTAACCCTACGCAAACTCGATCTTGGCAAAAACGCTCGAAACGTTCATCCTTTTTTCGTGAGGGAACCATGCACGCACTCATGCTCGCAGCCAGCCTCATGGTCGGCGATGTCACGTCCGGTCCGCAAGTCGGCGACAAGATCGGCGACTTCAAGGCGCTCGGATTCTCCGGTCCGCAGGCCGACAAGGAGTTTCAATTCCTGACGCAGACCAAGGGCAAAGCCACACTCGTGGTCTTCGTCCAGAAAATCACGCGGCCGGCGCTGCAGTTCTTGCGGCCCGTGGATGACTACGCCGCCAAGGAAGACAAATTGAGCACGCACATCGTGTGGCTGACGGGCGATAAGGGCGACAAGGATGAAACGAAGGCGTTTTTGGAGCGGGCCAAGGGTTCGCTCAATTTGCAATCACCGGTCAGCATTTGCTTGGAAGGCAAAGATGGCCCGCCGGCGTACGGCCTCAACGACATGGCAGCGATCACGGCGCTTGTGGTGAAGGAAGGCAAAGTCGTGGCGAATTTCGCTTACGCCGATCCGAATGGGACGGTGGCGAAGGACGTGATCGCGGCCGCCGCCAAGGCGTTGGGCAAGGAGCCGCCGAAAACGGCAGAAAACACCAAGAGCGAATTGCAACCGTTGTTGCGCCGCCTCCTCGCGAAGGACATCGACGAGGCCGGCGTCAATCGCGCCGTGGCAGCGATGAAGAAGTGGGCCGGGGACGATGCCGACAAGCGCAAGCAACTGCAAGAGGCATGTCGGCGCATTCTGCGCGGAAATATGGCAAACGAAACCGCCCAGGCGGCGCTGAAGAAGCTTGCCGAGGAATAGAGAAACTGACGAGCGACCCGTTTAGCGTACGCAGCGCAGCGCCATTGGATTAAGGCACACTCGCTGGCGCTGCGTTGCGTGCGCTAAACGGGGCAGTTGACGATCACTTCTGTTGCGCGGTGGTGTTGGCCGTCCCGGGCACCAGCGGCTCGATGCGCACGTCGTCGAAATACACGGTGCCGATGCCGGTTAGCGCCAGCGTCACTTGGACCGTGCCCGAGGCGGGTACGCGGCGATAGACTGTGAATTTCTTCCACGGCGTCGGCTCCGTCAGGCGGACGGCATACGGTTCGCCGCAGACGCTGTCGTAGAACAAGGCTCCGTCGGCAGACGCCGTGATCTGCGACGGAATACACACCCAGCCGCTGATCTGGACGAGCGAGCCGGGTTGAAGCTGGACCGGCGGACTCGTGATCGCCAGCAAGGTTCGCTCCAGCGCTTGCGGCGCCGCTTTCGGGTTCTTCGCTTTGATCTCCAACTTGGCGCATTGCTTGCCTTCGTGCGGAACATCGGCCCGCGTCTCCGGGCCCGTCTTGAGCTTGGCTTTTTTTTGGGCTGCCGTGTCCGGCGGCACTTCGCCGTCCTTCTTGGTTTCGCCCTTTTTCTTGGAGTCGGCGACGCCCGCCTCGACCGGCGACTGAATCTCGCTGACGCGCGTGGCCAACTGTTCCACTTCATCAAGCGTCTGCTCGTCCAGCTTCCAGGCCTCTTGTTTGCGCTCCGGCACGACTTCGAAATCGCCGCCGGGCAACACATTCGGCGCCGTCACACATTTGCTGACCTGATCCATAAACTCCCAGTGGCGCGGCAGGGTGAAGAAAGTCACGGCATACGGACTGGCGACGGGTGTATCCAGATTCTTCAGCGCCGCCTCCCACTGAGCCCGCATGAGGATGCGGACCGGTCGGAGTGCCCGCTGCGCTTCACGGTAAGCTTCCGAGAAGAGTCGGCTGTCCCAAAGCTTCTTCGCGGATTGCAGCCGGTTTTGGGCATCGTTGATCAACGCAGCGGCGTCCGGCAACGTGTGTTTCTGCTGTTCGAGTTGCCGTTCGATCGCGACCACTTTTTCCAGCTCATACAGCGCCATGTCATAGGTCCACTGGGCGGCCTGTTGGCGACGAGTGCGCGACATTTCCTGGAAACGCACAATCTGCTGTGTGTCGCCGGTGAACACCAATGCCGTCGATAAGCCGAACTCGGGAATGGTCACTTTGGTGCCGCCTGGCACGCGTTCCGACTTGAGGCCGCGCACTTCGCCGGGCGTCACTTCCCAGCACTGCATGCTTTGCGGCACCTGGGGAACCGTGAGCGACAGCTTGCTTACCGAAGCCTGCCCCGGCACGAATTGGGCGCCTTTGCCTTGCCACAACGGCAAGACAAGAATGCCCTTTGACGTTTGCATCACCGCGGCACGCACGTCCGGCGACGACGTGACGATCCACTGCGGATCGCCTGCCGTCACCAGCAGCGGCTCGATCATTTCCAATTCTTGGTTGAGCAGCGCGCACATGAGCAGCCGGTCGCGTCCTTGATGGCTGTCGGCCAGCCAACGATCCGACCAGACGCCGAGGCCGCGCACTCCCGCCGAAAGGGCGGTATACGTCAGCAATTGAATATGTTCCGCCTGCGGGCCGACGGGTTCCTGGAAATCGCCGTCGCCGGCCCGGTCGTACAAAATCCGCGCATACCAATCGGGCAGATGGTTTTGAATCCACGTCCACATATAGGTGTCAGGATTGGCGAGGTTGCGGCGCAGCTCCAGCCATTCGCGGTATTTGGGCAATTCGAGCGTGGACATCAGCGGCCAACGATGGACGCCCATCATGTTGAGGCTGCGCGAGAAGGGAAGCATGCCGTCCCAAACCTCCGCGGCGATCGGCCGCCCGGGGTCCGCTGCCCGCACCACTTGGGCGGCGCGCGCCATCGGCACCGATTGCTCGAACGTGAACATGCCGCCGAGATCATAGAGCAGCACCGCGTCGAGATCGGCATAGTGGCTGATTTCACGGGCGATGCCTTCGTTCGATGTCAGCTTGGCATCGTCCGACATGACGCGCAGTTTCGGGGCCAGCCACAGACCCAAATCCACAGCTTGTTTGAGCAGCGCCGGATCGGTTTTATAATCGACGAAGACGGTGTTGAACCCGGCCTGGCGCAGCGTGCGGATCGGCGTGTTCGTGTGATTGATGCCGAGCATCAGGAAGCGCCTTCCGCCCACCAGCAGTTGGTTGGCGTTGAACTCCACCACCTGGCCGCGGCCGGTGATCTGCGGAATGTTCGTGGTCTTGGCCGGGATGCCGCCTGGTTCTACGGAGCGAAGCGCCGGCTGAAATTTGGGATCGGCCGACACCGGACCAATTTCCAAGTCATCGATCCAAATCTCCGTGAGCCCCGGACCGGCGTAGACGTTCAACAGCAACGCATCCACGTAGGCGTCGGCGCTATTGATGGGCCGTTTCAGTTGCGCTTGCAACAGTTGTTGCTGCTGTTTCACCAAAGACACGGTCCGGCCGATGTCGATGCTTTGCCAGCGGCCGGCGTTGCGGTAGGGTTCGCCGCGAATCATCGTGCTCATGCGGTACTCAAGATTGTTGGGGTCGCGCTCGTTGGGAAACACGATGCGCGCCAAGAGCTGAATGCCGGGGCGGTTGGCTTTCACCCAAATCTTGCCGGCAAGCTCGTCGCCGATCGGCGCTTTGCCCACCGGGTAGAGATAGTGAATGTGGCTGCCTTCCTTGGCGTTGACTTGCAGGTATTCGGAGCGCTGGCCGTCGTGCGCGCCTTGATCGCTGCTGGCGTGCGCGATTTCGTCATAAGGCGCGTCGGCGCCGGCCTTGGTCCACTGGATTTTCGGCGACTCGAAACCGTTGCGATGCACTTGCTGGCCCAGCGCGGTTCCGGCGAAACTCACGAGCGCCAGGGCGCCCATCCATGTTCTGCACGCGCGCATCATGGCACGACCTCTCGGTAACATCCCAAACGTCAGGACGAACGAAGTCAGCCCTGGGGGGTTTGGGGATTCTCCATCGCGCGGCTTGTACCACAACGATGCTTAACAAAAAAGGGGATTCCTGTTGCCGAAAGTTAACACCGGGCAAGCGGGTCAAGCGGCAGGATACGCGCAAACGTCGCAAATCGGGGTGATTTGTGAAAAAACCACGTCAAGCGAAAACCGGCATGGTGGTTGCAATGGCAGATGTTGGTTTTCTGGACGCCGCTCCGGAGTTTTCACGCCGTGACGCGAGTCTGGCGGCGACTTCCTGAAGCCTTATCCCCTGATCGCCTCGGACGGCACGGAGACAATCCATGGCCAAGCCTCTCTCTCTGGACTGGCGAAAGGACCCTCAATTGCCCCACGATTTGGTTGACCTGCGCAATCACCTGGACCAGTTGCCGTTGCCGCTGCGCGACCAACTGATCCCGCTGTGCGACCGCGCCGGCCATTTTGCTCGTTTGCAAAATCGGCTGGTGCGCATTGCTCAGGATGCCGTGGATCAATTGCAGCTCGATGTGAAATACTTGCTATTCGACCTGGAAGCGACGCGTCGCGAGCGCGATGAATTGCGCGGCCATCTGGAATCGATGGATTTCGAAGTGGACGAAGAAGAGTGACCTCCCGAGAGTTGAGGCAACCCGAGCCCGAGCCCCCCTTTTGGCGCGGGCTTCTTGCTTTTGGTCATCGCGCAATTGCTTGCCGTTTAGCGCGCCTAGAATCCCACGAATCGATGCACGGCACAACGGGAGCGCTAAACGGCAAGCCATGCGCTCCTCATTCATCACTCACCTTTGTTTCGCGCCAGCGCTGCCGTACTTGCTCGGGCGTGGCGGTTCCGGTCGTGCCGATCTGTTGGATTGTGATGGAAGCGACAATGTTGGCAAGCGCCGCCGCCTCTGCGAGCGTCGCGCCGCTTGCCAAGGCGCATGCCAGGCCGGCGCTGGTGCTGTCGCCGGCGCCGACCGTGTCGAGCGGCCCGGTGACGCGCGGCGCAGCCACCAGGGTTGGCGGTTGCTCCGGCTGCGCCACCCAAATGCCGTCAGCTCCGCACGTGCAAAACACCGGTCGGCCGCAACGTTGCACCAATTTTGCTGCCAATTGGCTAGGCGGCAATTCCTTGCCGAGCGCCTTGCAGCTTTCGGTCACATTGGGCTTGAGGCAAACGTTCCGGAAAAGTCCGATGCGCTCACGACTATCGGCGAGAATCCACTTATGCGGCTGAGCGGCGCCGAGTTCCGCCAACCGTTGCCGGACGCGCTCCGTGATGACGCCGCAATCCGCTTCACTGACCTGGTCGAGCACAAGCAAAGCATCGATGGACGGCCAGACTTGAGCCAGCGCCGTCAGAATGCCGGCTTCGGCGTCGCTGGGCAAGGTCAGGCGATTCTTGATGTCCAGCCGATGCAATTCGCGCGGCGCCGCGCCGGGTTCGCACAACATCGGCTTGGTGTAGGTCGGAGTGCGGCGGTCGGCGCGGGCGAGCAGCTGGTTCGGCCGAACTGCTGGCATGGCCGCGAGCGCTTTTTTCAGCTCGTAACCTTCGCCGTCGTCACCGATCACGGCCAAGGGCACGATGGTGCCGACTCCGAGAGCGGCAAGGTTGTTGATGACAGTTCCCGCGGCGCCTGGGTAGGAGCGCACGCGGGTCACCTGATAAGCATCGAGCCCGGTTTCGATCGACGGTTCGGTCAACGTAGCGTCGAGATCGAGATAGCGGTCCAGAAATAGGTCGCCGACCACGGCGATTCGCAACCGCGGCAGCGCGCCCAGGATTTGTTCGAGTCTGGATTCGGTCATGTTCGTGCGTCGATGTCGATTCCCAAGTCCGTCCATGCCGCCGGCAGCGGCGCCGTCAACGTAATCGGCTCATAGCGAATCGGATGCAGAAACGTCATGCTGCGCGCGTGCAGGGCGATGATTCGATCGCGCAGCTCCGTGGCCGGCGGACCAAAAGACGTTTGCGCACCATAGAGGGCGTCACCGCGGATCGGCCAGCCGCGCAGTGCCGTCTGAATGCGGATCTGGTGCATGCGGCCGGTCTCCGGAATGAACTCGACGAGCAAACCGCCCTGGCATAGTTGCAAACCGCGATATTGCAAACGCGCCAGCCGGGCGCCGGCGGCGCCGGGATCGACCTTTTCCACCCGTGCCTCGTTGTCGACTTTTCGCAACCAATCTTCGCAAACGCCCGTTTCGGGAGCAATGCTTCCTTCGATGATTCCCCAATAAACCTTCGTGACTTGGCGCATTTCGAATTGTTCCGTCAGCCGCTGCGCTGCCTTGGTGGTGCGCGTCATCAGCAGCACGCCCGAGACAGGCCGATCGAGTCGATGCGGCACACCGAGATAAATTCTGCTCTGCTTGCGATAGCGTTCCTTGAGATATTCCTTCACCATGATTTCCAGCGATGGAATGCCTGGAGGCGCTTGCGTGAGCAGCGGCGCCGGCTTGTTGACGGCGATGCAGTGATTGTCCTCGAACAGGATTTGCAGTTGGTCCGTCATGAAAACCAAATCACGCAGACGATTCACATGCAGCGCACTTCGACTCTGGTGTCACCGTGGACAATGTTTATTGATAAGGATCGTAGCACAAGAGGGAATGCTGTAAGCGCGAAACGATCCATCCAAACAAAAATCCCCGCGGCGACATCTGAAGTCGGCCACGGGGGAGCACGGATGTTTGCTTGCCGTTTAGCGCAACCATCGAAGCGCCTTGTGGTGTGGCGCTTCGACGGTCGCGCTAAGCCGCAAGCGGCGTACGCGGTTACTTCTTCTTCGCCACGAACAACTTATCGATGTCCGCCTCGCTCATGGCTTCCTGGCCCGCAGTGGTGTCGAGCACTAGCGCTGTGCCGCTCGGCGTCACCCAGACCATGTGGTTGCTGATGCGGAAGACGTTCAGCATGGTTGGATGCCGTTCGACGATGCGGAAGTATGCCTCGCTCATCGCCTTGACGGTGACGGTCGGCATGCTCGATTGATACGATTCGTCGATCCAGACGCCGCCGACTTCGAGGCAATTGCGATCGCCGGCGCGGCGCTGGGCGTTCTGCGTCAGGCACGACTGATTGCGCAGGTTTGCGGAGTTCTGCGACCATTCGACGCCGTAGCGCCCGGCTTGCAAGTTGCCGAGGTTGCCGTTGCGCAGCTCGAGTTGGAACTGCTTGATGTTGTCCAGGGTTTCCTTGGTCCGCTGGAGCGAAAGGACAACTCCGTCGCCCTTGGCATCCTTGTCGATCGGCAATTTGGCCAATTCCCTTTCGTTCATATCCGAGCGCAGCTTGGCGCCCGCGCCGCTGCCGCCGAAACCGCCGGCGCCGCCGCCCTTCTTGAGGAACTCGGACACCGGAATCTGTCCGCCACCGGGGCCCGCGAGGCCAGGAGGCGGCCCGCCCGGAGCATTAAGATGAAAGCGAACGTCGGGCATGGCGCCGCCCGCCGGCAGCGCGCCGCGCGCCACGGGGATTGGTCCGTCGGGAACAAGCAAGTAGCTTGTGTACGGCGTCGTGATGCCGTAGCGCTTCGCCAAGGTGACGACTTCCTCCACCAATTCCTTCTTCTCGCCGTTGACGCGGATTTGGTCGAGCAGGTAACCCACCTTGCGCCGCGCCCAAAGATCTTCGACAAAAGCCTTGTCGTCATTCGTCTTGTCGGCGAATTTCAGCTCATAAACGAACTCCTGCGAATCCATGCCGACCGAGCCGGTGATTCTTATCGCCGCGTGTCCCTTGCCGGAGTAGCGGCCGAAAACGACGAGCTGGCTGCCGTGGAACAAATCGGGCAGTTGCGGCGGATAGACGTCGCTGAGCGCGATGCCTTCGCCGACGTTCAGCTTTAGATTGGCGAGCACGGGGTTGCTGATCTTGCCATATAGGCTCGACACCTTCGCCTCGATGTCTTCCGATTCGCGAACGTAGGTGGCAATCGCCCGGCTCTGGTCGGAAAGCTGATCGAGCAGGTTGGCGTTGACGTCGTCGCCGACGCCAAAGGTGAAGATGCGCGTGCTGGCGCTGTTCTTTTTGGTGGCGTTCTTCAAGATCGTGTCCGGATTGGTTTCGCCGATCGTTGGCTGGCCGTCGGTAAAGAAGACGATCGTGAAGGTACGGGCCGGATCGGTGGTGCGCATGTCGAGCGCAGTTGCCAGGGCGTCGTTGATCGCGGTGCCGCCGGTCGCTTCCAGGGCGTCCGCCCATTTGACGGCGGCGGCGACGTTGTCGCTGTTCGCCGCTTGCAGATTGTCGGCGTATTTGTTGACGGTCGTCGCAAAATTCATCATGCCGAAGCGATCGGTCGGCGTCAGGTTCTTCAGGCAGTACTTCAACGCGGCCCGCGCCTGGGTCATGCGCTTACCACGCATGCTGCCAGAGGTGTCCAGCACAAAGACCATGTCGCGCGGCACCTGCTGCACCTTGGATAGTTCGGCGCGCGGCGACACCAGCAGCATGAAGTAGCCGTTCTGGCTCGGGTTGGGCCGATGGGCAACCGCGGTCAAGCCGACATCCTTGGCGCTGGTGGCGTAGAAGAGCTGAAAATCGGTATCGAGCAGCGTTTGATCTTTCTCAAAGCCGACGACGGCCTCGCGATCGTTCGGCCGAGTCATCGTGATGGCGTGCGTCGGCGAGTAGATGTTCTGGATGGCATGCTGCGACTTGAGATTGAGGCTGAGCGAAAACTTCTCCAGCGTCTGGGCCGCCTTGCCGTTCGACTTCATCGGATAGATGTATTCGACGAGGCCGTTTTCACTGTTGGCGACGCTGGTATAGCTGATGGAGATTTTTTGATCGCCATGGCTCTTGGGATCGCTCTTGGGCGGCACCGGGAAGACGCGCAACCGGATCAGGTTGTTGCCTATGTATTCGAGCAGGCCGGGATCAAGCGTGCGTTGCACAATCTCGGTGTAGATCTTGCGTGCCTTGTCGGCTTCGACCAGCTCGCCGAACACTTCCTTGCCGTCCACCCACATCGAGAACTTGCGAACCGACGCCCCCTTGGGAATCGGAAAGACGTAGGTCGCCTCGAGCGGGCGGTCAGTGTGGTTGCGGAACGTCTGTTCAATGCGCGTGACGGCCACCTGGTCGTCAATGTCCACTTTGATTTGATGATTGAGCATGGCCAAAGGCGGCAGCTTCTTCTCGACGGGGATCAGCAGCCCCGTGGCCCCAGCCGTGTTCACGATTGCCAAAATCACCGCAAATACCGCGAGCATGCGCCGCATGGACAACCCCTTTCGGGCATCGAGAATTCGAACGGTTCTGTTCACCAGGAAAAGACGAGAAGGGTGGTTCTTTGGATTGGTTGCATCAACGCCCATGCCGGCTTACGCCGCCGTCCTGCAGTTGCTGCCAAAGCTGATGAACGCGTTGTCGCGTGATACCGAGCCGATCCGCAATGATCTGGAAGGTCGCGCTGCGGCGGCGCATGCTGGTGATGATGCGGAGAGCGCGGCGGTTCTTGGCCAACCAGGTTTCCGGGGGTTGGTTTCCGTGAGGGCCTGAGCGAGGCCAAGGTCCCTTGCGGTTTGCCCTCAGGAAGCGCGCCAAGCTGGAACCGCCGGGCAGTCCTCGTCTGCCACTGTGGAGGGCGTTATCGATCGCAGACCAGGTAACGCCGCCCGAATTCGGAATCGTGCCCGACCGATAGGAACTTGGATATTCGCCAGTGCGCCGGCAATACTCATCAGCCCAACGGAGAATCTGGGCTTCGGTCAGGAAGGGTTTCATTGTCGCCGACACTCGGAAGGCCTCTGTGCGGAATTGTAAGCGCGTAAGGGTGCAAGGCAAGATCCCGGCCGCCTGGTGCGTTGTCGGTTCTTGTACTTTTCCCCGGAAAAGAATATCTTGGTTCTATTGGCCGCCGGCCGGCCCGAAAAGGGGACAGGACCTTTTGAATTCAGAGGTCCTGTCCCCTTTTCGGGCCAGCGCCGCTCCAATTGGGAGACGCCCTGATGCAGATATGCCTGTTGGCCTGGATTGCGCTCGTTGCGGCCCCCGAAAAGGGGACAGGACCTTTTGCATTCAGAGGTCCTGTCCCCTTTTCGGGGGCCGGGGACGCGGCGAAAACCGCCTTCAAACGCGATCATCCGATCGTTCCGCCGTTCGAACGTTTCTACACCGTACCCAATGCCGACCGCGTCAAAGGCGGCCAATTGCTGCTCGGCGAACTCAATTGCACCAGTTGCCACAAGACCGACGATGCCGAACTCGCCAAGAAGTCGGCCCCGATTCTCGACAATGTCGGCAGCCGCGTCAAGCGCGGCTATCTGCGCAAGTTCATCGCCGATCCGCACACGACCAAGCCCGGCACGACGATGCCCAATGTGCTCGCCGGTTTACCGCAAGCGGAGCGTGCCGAAAAGGTCGAGGCTTTGGTCCATTTCCTGGCATCGACCGGCACGCCGAAAATGGAACGGCCGGAACGAAAAATGGTGGCGACCGGCCGCGACCTGTATCACAAGGTCGGCTGCACGGCCTGTCATGAAACGCGCGACGCCGTCGGCAACATCGAGAAGGTTCTGCCGACGTCGGTGCCGATGGCAAAGACGAAGTACACGCTGAGCAGCTTGCGTGCATTTTTGGCGGATCCGTTGGCCGCGCGCCCATCGGGGCGCATGCCTGGCATTCTCAACTCCAAGGAAGCTCAGGAAGTCGCCAACTATTTGCTGCAAGGGGATACGCCAGGTGCCGCGGCGTACAACATGAACTTCGCCTACTACGAAGGCGCCTGGGAAAAGCTGCCCGATTTCAGTCAACTCCAGCCCAAGATCAACGGCCAGGCCGGTGATTTCGACCTCAGCGTCGCGCGGCGCACCAATAACATGGCGGTCAAATTTGACGGCTTTTTGAAGATCGCCAAGGAAGGTCAATACAAATTCTGGCTCACCAGCGACGACGGCAGCAAATTGTGGATCGACGATAAATTGGCGGTCAGCAACGATGGCATCCACGCCCCAAGCACCGTCACCGGCGCCGTCTTTCTCAGCCAGGGCATGCACCAATTGACGGCCGCCGTCTTCAATGCTGGCGGCGGCGTTGAGCTGCACATTGAGTTTTCGGGACAGGGTTTGAAGCGGCAAGACGTGGCGCCGTTCGTCTATCTCACCGACAAGGGCGACTCGCTGAAGGCGACGCCGGCGAAAAAGGCCGACGATTTCCTCGAAATTCAGCCGCAACTCGTCAAGCAAGGCCGCGAGCTGTTTGGCACGCTTGGATGCGCGAATTGCCATCCGATGAAAGACGGCGGCAAGAATATCGATGCCAGATTCACTGCGCCGGCTTTGGCCAAGCTGCCGCGCGACAGCGGCTGCCTCGATTCGGTGCCGAAAAAGAGTGTGCCGTGGTTCTCGCTGACAACCACGCAGCGTACCGCGCTCGCGGCCGCGTTACAATCACATACGCCGCGATCCAACGATCCCAAAGAACTCATCGCTCGCACCCTCACCACCTTGAATTGTTACGCATGCCACGAGCGCGCTAATATCGGCGGCCATGAAGAAGAACGCAATAAATCATTCACCACAGCACAGCCGGAAATGGGCGACGAGGCCCGCGTGCCGCCCTCGCTCACCGGCGTCGGCGCCAAGCTGCGGCCCGAATACCTGCGCAAGGTCCTCGATCAAGGCGCCCACGATCGGCCGTATATGCACACGCGCATGCCGCGCTTCGGCGACGCCAACGTCGGCCAACTCATCAAAATGTTCGCGGACCAGGACAAGCTCGAACCGGCGCCGAAGGTCGTTTTCAACGAGCCGCTCGGCAAGGTCAAGGCCGCGGGCCGGCATCTCATTGGCGGCCAAGCGTTCGCCTGTTACAAGTGCCACACGTTCAACGGCCAAAAGGCGGAGGGCGTGCAGGGGATCGACATGACGCTCTTGCCCGTTCGCTTACGGCGCGATTGGTTTGTGCAATACGTGCTCGACCCGAACAAATTCCGCCCCGGCACCCGCATGCCCACCGCCTGGCCCAAGGGCGAGGTTGTTCTGAAGAATATCCTGGGCGGCCAAGCGCTCAATCAAATCGAAGGCATTTGGGTTTACCTCAGCGACGGTCCGAAGGCTCAGCTTCCGGTCGGCATGAAGAGCCAGTCGATCCCGCTGCTGCCGGTCGGCGAGGCTATCATCTATCGCAATTTCATCCAAGGCGCCGGCACACGCGCCATTGGTGTCGGCTTTCCCGAGAAGGTGAACCTCGCCTTCGATGCCAATGATGTGCGCTTGGCCATGATCTGGCACGGCGCCTTCATCGATGCGTCGCGCCACTGGAACGGCCGCGGCGAGGGCTTCGAACCGCCGCTGGGCGACGACATTCTGTCCATGCCACCGGGGCCGAGCTTTGCCGTTCTCGCCAGCGAAACCGACGCCTGGCCGGCCAAGAGCGCCAAGGAACTCGGGCAGCAATTCAAAGGCTACAAGCTGACGCCGGACAATCGCCCGACCTTTTTGTACACGGTTAGCGGCGTCGGCGTGGAAGATACCCTCGACGGCGTGACGGGCAAGGATGCGTCGTCGCTGCGGCGTACGATTTCGCTGCACGGTTCGGCCGACCATCTGTACTATCGCGCCGCTGTAGCCGACAAGATTGAATCGCTTGGCGAGGGTTGGTATCGCCTCAACAACGAATGGAAGATGCACATCGAAGCGACCGCGTCGCCACGCGTGCGACCCGTCGGCGGAAAGATGGAATTGTTGATGCCCGTACGTTTCGAAAACGGTAAGGCGAAGATCGTTCAGGAGTATGTGTGGTGAAACGACGGCAGTTGCTTATTTTGGCCGACGACCCTTGGACGTTGACCAAAGGTTGGATCATGAGAATTTTCTCTCTTTGCATCGTTCTCTACTGCGCCGTTCCGGCTGTCGCGCAGGACAAGAAGGGACCGGTCGAAGACGACTACTACAAAATGCTGCGCTTTGAACTGCCGCCCGGCGAGGTCATCGAGTGCGGCGCCCTGGAGTTCATGCCCAATGGCAAGCTCGCCGTCGGCACGCGCCGCGGCGAAATCTGGCTCGTCGAGAACGCGCTGGCGGCCGATCCCAAGCAGGCGAAATTCACTCGTTTCGCGCACGGTTTGCATGAAATCCTTGGCCTGGCGGCACCCCCCCTGTCCCCCCCTTCCAAAGGGGGGGCAAAGGGGGGTGGTTGGCTCTACGTCACCCAGCGCTGCGATCTGTCGCGCATCAAAGACACCGACGGCGATGGCAAGGCGGACCTGTTCGAAGTCGTCTCCGACGGCTGGGAAATCAACGGCGATTACCATGAATACGCCTTCGGCTCGCGCTTCGACAAGAACGGCGACATCTGGTTCGCCCTGTGCCTGACCGGCTCGTTCAACAGCAACAGCAAGTTCCGCGGCTGGGCCGGCAAGGTCGGCGCGGAGGGCAAGTTCATTCCGACCACCAGCGGTGTGCGCTCGCCCGGCGGCGTCGGCTTCAACGCGGCCGGCGATGTCTTCTACACCGACAACCAAGGGCCTTGGAACGGCGCGTGCGGCCTGAAACACATCGCGCCCGGCGGCTTCGTCGGCCACCCCGACAGCTTTCGTTGGTATGCGGAAGCGAACAAGCTCAACCCCACCCTCGGGCCGGCGCCGCAAGTGCCCAAAAGCAACAGCCGCATGATGGTCGAAGCGAAGAAGATCCCGCAACTAATCCCGACGGCAATCATCTTCCCTTACAACAAGATGGGCCAATCGGCGGCCGGCATCGATTGCGACTTATCTGTCGGTAAATTCGGGCCATTCCATGAACAACTCTTCGTCGGCGATCAGACGCACAGCACGGTCATGCGCGTCTTCCTCGAAAAAGTGAACGGCCGCTACCAGGGCGCGTGCTTCCCGTTCCGTCAGGGCTTCAGTTGCGGATTGGTCCCTGTGCGCTTTGGGCCGGACGGGTCGCTGATTTGCGGTGGCACGAATCGCGGTTGGGGCTCGCGCGGCACCAAGCCGTATTCGCTCGAACGGCTCGTGTGGACCGGCCAGGTCCCCTTCGAGATTCACGAAATGCGCGCCAAGCACGACGGCTTCGAGCTGACCTTCACGAAGGAAGTTGATTTGCAAAGCGCCGGTGATCCGAAATCCTACAAGTTGCAAACCTACACGTACATTTACCGCGCCGATTACGGCAGCCCCGAAGTGGATCCGACGAACCCAACGATCGACGCGATTGCCGTCGCCGCCGACCGCAAGAGCGTTCGTCTGCGCGTAAGTCAGATGCAAGAAGGCCATATCCACGAGTTGCACGCGCCGGGCTTGCGCAGCGCCGACGGCTTGCCACTGTTGCACAAGGAGGCGTATTACACGCTGAATTACATCCCATCCAAGTGACGCCGAACCACGCAAAGCGCTCGCCCAGACTTTTTCCGCGACGTTCGGCACAGTCGGCAAGCAGACGCTGACGGCAACGGACGCAACGGCCGCGGCGGACGGCGCCATCCTCCCTGGCCTACGGAGAGGTGAGAACAGCGAAATAGGTAGATTGACCTTATCATATAGGGAAATATGATGGTCAGTTTGCCAGTTCGCCAACTCGCCACGGGATGTGGCTCGATTTGCGCGATATTTTCGGACCCAAAGTCAATCCAAGCAGCGACTTGCGATTGAATTCATGCCATCCAAAACCTCGGAAAAACCGGCGCGATTTCGACGGGGCGCAGCTACCCGGCAGGACATGGTTCAATTCTTGTCATTTCTGGGTGACAGAGTGAACGCTGTAGGGACTACACTTGCCTGTCATGTGATGCCGACATTTTTTTCGATGTAACATTGGATGGATCAAGGGGATAGGAAGTTGAGTGCGTGCCAACTGTGTCGAAATCCTGTCGTCTCGAAAAGCACCTATGCCTGTGCGCATTTGTGAACCATGCCCCCGGCAGGGCATGGTTCAAAACCGGGTAACAATCATGTGTGTGTGTGGAGTGTCGGTGCATTGTGGCCTAGTCGCCCAATTTCTTCGTCGCAAAGGGTTATCAATCCAATGGTTGCGGAAAGGAACCACGACT
>Ga0209726_10002787_pt1 | contig 25223 bp, 14 predicted proteins | sample Subgrocontami54m_FD_187453 | JGI IMG/M metagenome (GOLD analysis project Ga0209726, IMG submission 187453) | Subsurface groundwater microbial communities from S. Glens Falls, New York, USA - GMW46 contaminated, 5.4 m (SPAdes) (version 3) | ecosystem: Environmental > Aquatic > Deep subsurface >... | reverse complement strand
CAAGCCACGCGCACGGATCCGGGCGCGGCGATGAAGGCCGCGGGCCGCGGACTGACGGCCAGCCGCTATCGCTTCGGCCTGCGGCGCGCGCTGATGGTTTCGCAAGTGGCGTTTTCACTGGTGCTACTGGTGACGGCGCTGCTCTTCACGCGCAGCTTGAGCAATTTGCTCACACAGGATGCGGGCTTCCGGCAGGATGGGATTCTCGTGGTGAACCTGGACCTGACGCGGCTGAATCTTCCTCTCTCACAACGACAGCCTTACAAAGAGGAATTGGCCAGCAAGATTCGCGCGTTGCCGCGTGTGGAGTCCGCGGCAGATGCCCTGATGAAGCCGTGGGGAGACTTTTACAACAACTATGTCTTCGCGGAAGGTACGGATCCAGAAAAGGGATGCATGAGCAACCTGAACTGGGTCGGGCCCGGCTATCTTCGAACGCTGGAAATGCCGTTGCTCGCAGGACGTGACTTCAACGCACGCGACACATCCACTGCACCGCGCGTCGTTATCGTGAATGAAGTTCTCGCCAGGAAATTGTTCGGCGGCTCGTATCCGGTTGGGAAACGATTCGTCATGAAGTCATTCGGGGATGTAACAGCCCCGGCATTTGAGGTGATCGGGCTGGTAAAGAACTCAAAATACATGGATCTGCGCGAAGACTTTCCGCCGATTGCGTTTTTCCCGAGAACGCAGGAACGCAAACCGGATGTGCTGGCGCAGGTGTTCGTCAAGTCCAACGCGCCGCTGGGAGGCCTGGTGGCCGTCATCAAGCGCACCCTGTCCGATGCCAGCCCAGAAATCAGCGTTCAGTTCCAGTTGTTCGAGGTGCAGATTCATGACTCGTTGCTGCGGGAGCGTTTGATGGCCACTCTTTCCGGTTTCTTTGGTTTTCTTGCGGCGCTGCTGGCCACGATCGGCTTGTACGGAGTGATGGCGTACCTGGTGGTGCGGCGGACGAATGAAATCGGAATCCGCATGGCGCTAGGCGCGAACCCCGGCAACATTGCAAGAATGATTCTGGGCGAGGCAACCACGCTGCTGGCCATCGGCCTTGCTGCGGGGTTGGCACTCTCACTGCTCGCTGCCCGCGCGGCGGGTGCGATGCTCTACGGGCTGAAGCCGAATGATCCCGTGACCATTGCGCTCGCTGTTGCTTTGCTGGCGGTGGCGGCTCTTGCGGCCAGCTATTTTCCCGCGCGCCGCGCCGCAAATGTCGATCCCATGGTGGCCTTGCGCTACGAATAGGAGACGCGATGGACACTTTCTGGCAGGACTTGAAATTCGGCGCGCGCATGCTGCTGAAGCACCGCGGCATCACAGCCGTGGCCGTACTCGCGCTGGCGCTGGGCATTGGCGCCAATACCGCCATCTTCAGCGTCATCGAAGCCGTCCTGCTGCGCCGCCTTCCTTACTCGGAATCGGATCGCCTCGCCGTGGTCTGGGAAAACAACTTCAAGCGCGATCGCAAGACCAACGTAGTTGGCTCGGCGAATTTCATGCGCTGGAAGGATTGGAACCATTCCTTCGAAAGCATGGCGGCATTTGCAGAATGGGCCGCCAACGTAACCGATGTGGGAGAGCCCGAGCGCGTGCCCATCGGCGCGGTCACCGCGGAATTCTTCACCACGCTCCGTGCCAGCGCGGCGCGCGGCCGCACCATCCTTCCCGAGCACGGCAAGCCGGGCGCGGGCGACGTCGTCGTGCTGAGCGACGGCTACTGGAAGCGCCGCTTCGGTGCGGACCCTGACATCGTGGGCAAGACGCTCACGCTGGACGGCCGGAAACAGAGCATCATTGGGGTAATGCCCGCCGCATTTCACGGCCTGATGGTTGTGGACTTGTGGTCGCCCATCGTCCTGACCGAACAGCATCGCAATGCCCGCGGGCGCTGGATGGTCGTCATCGCCAGGCTGAAGCCCGGTGTTTCGTTCCAAACAGCCCAGGCGGAAATGAATACAATTGCGACGCGGACGCGCGCGGAACTCCCCGATTTTGACGCCGGCTGGGGCGTCAACATCGTTTCCTTGCGCGAGCAACTCGTCGGCGACGTGCGCCTGGCGCTCGTGGTGCTTCTCGGCGCAGTTGGATTCGTGCTTCTCATTGCCTGTGCAAACGTCGCCAATGTGCTTCTCGCGCGCGCCGCCACGCGAGAGAAAGAGTTGGCCATTCGCGCTGCGCTGGGTGCGGGCAGTTGGCGGCTGGCGCGGCAACTCCTCACCGAGAGTATGCTGCTGAGCTTGCTGGGTGGTGCCGCAGGGCTTTTGCTGGCCGCCTGGAGCATCGACGGCCTGCAGACCATACTCCCCGCGGACTTGAATCGTTTCACGGCCATCGCATTGAATCGCGCCGTCCTCGGGTACACGGTATTGCTCTCGATGCTGACCGGCTTGCTCTTTGGCGCGGCGCCGGCCATCGCCATCGCGCGACCCGCGCTGCAAGAATCGTTGAAAGAAGGCGGACGAAGCTCCACGCAAGCGGCCGCTCGACCCTGGGTGCGCAATGCGCTGGTCGTCTCGGAGGTGGCGCTTTCACTCGTGCTGCTCACCTGCGCGGGACTCCTGCTTAAGAGTTTTGCCCGGCTCCAAAGCGTTCGCGCCGGATTCGATCCGAAGGGCGTGCTCTCCATGCAGGTTTCCTTGGCTTCTGCAAAGTACGCAGAGAGCCACCAGCAAATCCAGTTCTACAATCAGGCGGTGGAGCGCTTGGAGCAATTGCCGGGCGTGACTTCGGTCGGCGCCATCAGCTGGCAATTGATGGGACTCGGCTCCGCAACGTCCTTTCGGTTTAGCGACCGGCCCACCCCCGCCGCGGGTGAGGAACCTGTAGGCGAAGTGCGCATGGTCACCCCCGGCTGGTTCCGCACGATGGGCGTTCCGCTGCTTCGCGGGCGTACCTTTACGCCGCGGGATTCGGCTAAAGCGCCGCCAGTTGTCGTCATCAACGAAGCGGCAGCGCGCGAGTTCTGGCCTGGCGGCGATCCTCTCGGCAGGCACGTGCTCATGGATTGGTTCCGGGACCTCGACGCGGAAATCATCGGCGTGGTGGGTGACGTCCGGCTGACGGCTCTGAAGCAGCCGCCGCGTCCGACGCTCTATTGGGCCGTGGACCAGCTCCCCAACTCTTTCATGACTTTCATGATTCGCTCCAGCGGCGATCCCATGCAGTTGGCCGGGGCGGTAAGAACGGCCATCGCTTCCATTGATCCGGATCAGCCCGTGGCCAAGATGCAAACGATGGAGGAGGTTGTTGCCAATTCACTCAATCAGCCGCGCTTCACCGCGCTGTTGCTCGCCATTTTTTCCGGCGTGGCCGTTACCCTGGCCGTCGTCGGCATTTACGGCGTGCTGTTCTATACCGTCAGCCAGCGAACGCACGAGATCGGTATCCGTATGGCGCTGGGCGCGCAAAGGTCCGACGTGCTGCGAATGGTTCTCAGCCACGGCATGGCGCTGACGCTGCTCGGCGTGGGTATCGGCCTGGCCTTGGCGCTGGCCGCTTCACGCTTTCTCCAGAAATTGCTCTTTGAAGTTCAGCCGACGGACCCGCTCACCTATGCGGGTGTGGCGGTGCTGCTCGCCACGGTGGCGCTGGTGGCGTGCTACATCCCCGCGCGGCGCGCCACCAAGGTCGATCCGATGATTGCACTGCACTACGAGTAGGAGGGAACCGTGGATACGCTCTGGACGGACATTCGCTACGCCATCCGCATGCAGCTGAAGCAGCCGGGCTTCACGGCGGTGGCCGTGATCACGCTGGCCCTGGGCATCGGCGCTAATACCGCCATCTTCAGCGTGGTCAATGCCGTGCTGCTTCGCCCGTTGCCATTTCCGGACTCTGGCCGCCTGGTCCTGGTTTGGGCCACGCAGGAAGCGGACGGAAATAAGCAAGACGTCGCCTCCTATCCCGATTTCGAAGAATGGAAGGCCCAAAGCAAGAGCTTCGACAGCCTGGCGGCCTTCACCACGCGGAGCGTGACGCTCGCCGGCGGGGAATTCGCCGAACTGGTGCCCGGCCTCCAGACCACTCCAGGATTTTTCGAGATGCTCGGCGTCGCGCCGGCCAAGGGCCGCACGTTTCGCCCCGACGAAGGAGAAACAGGCGCAGCCCACGTCGCGCTGTTGAGTGACGCCTTGTGGAAAGGCCGCTTCGCGAGCCGCCCGGACATTCTGGGCCAGACGGTGCGCGTGAATGAAGAGACATACACCATCATCGGTGTGATGTTGCCGGGCTTTAAGTTTTCTCCCGGCACACCCGAGCAGATTTACACCCCGCTCGTGCGCGACCCGGATCGCAATCATGGGTTCTTGCGCGTCGTGGGCCGCCTCCGGCCGCAGATTGCGATGGCAATGGCGCAGGCAGAAATGGACACCATCGCGCGTCGTTTGACCGAACAATTTCCCAAATCGAATAAGGGCGTCGGCGTCAATCTGGTGTCCCTCGCGGACGCTTTGGTGGGACAAGTCCGCACCGGGCTGCTGATTTTTCTCGGCGTCGTGGGGCTGGTGCTGTTGATTGCGTGCACCAACGTCGCCAATCTGATGCTGGCGCGCAGTGCCTCGCGGCAGAAGGAGTTGGCGGTGCGCGCGGCATTGGGCGCCGGCCGCGCGCGGCTGATTCAGCAATTGCTCACCGAAAGCACCGTGCTGGCGCTGGCGGGCGGCGCGCTCGGGCTGCTGCTCTCAAGTTGGACGGCCCAGCTGTTGGTTGCCCTTTTGACGAAAAATTTCCAGGTTCCCCGGCTCGAAAGCACATCCACGGACGGCTGGGTGCTTGGATTCACGCTCCTCGTTTCGCTGGCCACGGGCATCCTCTTTGGAGTTGTGCCCGCCTTCGCGGCCGCTTCGCCGGATATGCATGAGGGCTTGCGCGAGTCGGGCCGCTCCGCCACGAGCGGCATGCGCGGGCGTCGCATCCGCGGCGCGCTGGTCATCACGGAAACAGCGCTGGCGCTGGTGTTGCTGGCCGGCGCGGGTCTGCTCCTGAAAAGTCTGTTGGTCATGCGAAGCACGGCTCCGGGGTTCCAAACCAAGAATCTGCTGGCAGTGGAGTTCTGGCTGCCGCGCGTTAAGTTCGCTAGCCCCGCCGAACGCGCGCAGTTTTTCGAGAACGCCCTGGCGCGCACCGAAGCAGTCCCCGGCGTACGCTCGGCGGCGCTGGTGGCCAACCTACCGCTGGGCGGCGGTTCCGACTCGCTCGGATTTCACATCGTCGGAAGGCCGGACCCCGCGCCGGGCAAATATTTCAGCGCCAGATTCAACATCGTGAGCCGCGGTTATTTTCGCACCATGGCCATACCGGTTCGCGCGGGGCGCGAGTTCAACGAGCAGGACGTGGCCAATTCGCCGGGCGTGATCGTCATCAACGAAACGGCCGCGCGACAGTTCTGGCCGGCAGAAGACGCTACCGGAAAGCAGATCGTGCTCCCCGTGACCAAGGACACCAGCGTCACACTCAGCGTGGTGGGAGTCACAGGGGATGTGCGCCAGTCGGAACTCGGCAGCTCCCCGCGGCCCGAGATCTTCCTCAACTATGGGCAGCCTGGACCGCCGTGGCCCTGGCTGGTCATGGTGGTGCGCACCGTCGCGGAACCTTCCGCGCTGGCCGGCACCATCAAGAGCGTCGCGCAATCGGTGGATCGCGACGTGCCCGTCTCGCAGATGAGCACGATGGACGAGGTACTCTCCATTTCTCTTGCCCAGCCGCGCGTGTACACCTTGCTGCTCGGCGTTTTTGCTTCGCTGGCCCTGGCTCTCGCCGCGGTGGGGCTCTACGGCGTTGTGTCCTATACGGTGACGCAGCGCACGCACGAGTTGGGAATTCGCATGGCGCTCGGCGCGCGGCACGTAGACATCCTGCGACTGGTGCTTCAGCAGGGCTTGCGCTTGTCCATCGCCGGTATCGCCGTGGGAATGCTGTGCGCACTCGCCGTCACACGCCTGCTGACCAACCTTGTTCCCAGCGTACAACCGGGCGACCCGCTGACCTTCGCGGGCGTTGGAGTTCTGCTGGCGGGGGTTTCGCTCGCCGCGTGCTACATCCCTGCGCGGCGCGCCACCAAGGTCGATCCCATGGTCGCGCTGCGTTACGAATAGGAGAAAACCGTGGAGACGTTCTGGCAAGACCTGAAATTTAGCGCGCGCATGCTGGCGAAGAATCGCGGCGTGACTTTCGTCGCCGTTCTCACGTTGGCGCTGGGCATCGGCGCCAATACGGCCATCTTCAGCTTTGTCAACGGCATCCTCTTTCGTCCCCTTCCGTTCCCCGAGCCGGATCGGCTGGTGGCCTTGTGGGAGACGCATCCTGAAAAAGGCGGCAGTACCGCTTCGACCCACAACGTCGAGGATTGGGCCCGGTCCAGCCGCACGATCGAGCAGTTCGGCGTGTGGCGCGATTGGGGCTTTACGCTGAAAGGGCCGGAGGGTCCGGAGCCGCTCAGCGCAGCCATTGCCTCGCCGGCGTTTTTCCAGGTGCTGCGCGTACAGCCTCAGTGGGGCCGCCTATTTTCAGCCGAAGAAAATCAGCCGGGAAAGGACCACGTCGTCTTACTGAGCGACACGCTCTGGCGCACCCGGTTCGGAGCTGACCGGGAGATTCTTGGCCGGCCGCTGAATTTGAGCGGCGAGCTGTTCACCGTGGTGGGCATTCTGCCCGCGGAGTTTGACGCGCCATCCTTCAGCGGCACGGACGTTTGGGCGCCGCACTCGATTGATCCGGACCTGGAAGTAGGCCGCTGGCTGCGCAACCGCAGGGTGATCGCGCGCCTCAAGCCCGGCGCGACGCTCGAGCAAGCCCGCGCGGAATTGGCCACCGTCGCTCAGCAACTCGCCCGCGCGTACCCCGATTCCCAGGGCGGCTGGAGCATCGCCCTCACCTCCCTCCAGGAACGTGAAGTAGGTTCCTTCCGTTCGGCGTTTCTCGTCTTCATGGGCGCCGTCGGCTTCGTGCTCCTGATCGCCTGCGCCAACGTGGCCAACCTGTTGCTGGCGCGGGCCGCGGCGCGCAAGAAGGAGTTTGCGATCCGCGCGGCGCTAGGCGCGAGCCGCCTACGCGTGGTGCGGCAAATGTTGACGGAAAGCGCGCTGCTGGCAATTCTGGGCGGAGCGCTGGGCTGCCTGCTGGCCTACTGGGCCGTGGACTTATTCGTCGCGCTCAGCCCAAACAACATTCCGCGACTGGAACAAGTGCGCGTCGATCGCACGGCGCTGGGATTTACCCTGCTACTTTCGGCGCTGGCTGGCGTGCTCTTCGGACTTGCGCCGGCCTTGCACGCCGCAAAAAAGGACCTGGTGGAGTCGCTCAAGGAGGGCACCCGCGCCGCGGGCACCGCACCGGGGATGTCGCTGAGAAATGTCCTGGTGAGCGCTGAAACGGCGCTGGCTCTGGTGCTGTTGATCGGTGCGGGGCTGTTGCTCCAGAGTTTTGTCCGCTTGGTCACGTTCCGGCCCGGCTACAATCCGGAAAAACTTCTGACCTTTCAAGTTTTTCCCGGAACAAAAAGATATCCCCAGGCAAAACAAGTTACCGCGCTGTACGAGCAAATCGCCGAAAACCTGCAAGCGATCCCCGGAGTGCTTTCCGTAGCCAATGTCTCTTCCGGACCGCTGTTTGGCGGGGAAGAGTCGATGGAGTTCCAGGTCGAAGGACACGCGCCGTCGGATACGGGCAAGAACCCAGTTGCGAACTACCACAACGCGAGTCCCGGATACTTTCGCGCGATGGAAATCCCCTTCCTGAAGGGCCGTGATTTCGATGCGCACGATGATGCCAGCGCGCCCCCGGTGGCCATCATCAACGACGCGATGGCGCGGCGCTGGTGGCCGGGAGAAAACCCCATTGGCCGCACAATCACTCTTGTCCGCGAAAAGGGATCGGTGGAAATCATCGGCGTGGTGGGTGACGTCCGCCGGCCGGCGCTGAATTCGCCTGTCGAGCCGGAGATCTACTGGCCCTACCGGCAGCAAACGCGCTGGGCGAGTTTTTTCGTGGTGCGTTCGAGCGTGCCCCCGGCAAGCCTTGTGACGGCGGTGCGCAGCCGCATCGCGCAGCTCGATCGCGAAGTGCTCGTAAGCAGCATGCGGACAATGGATCAGCGCCTCGCTCGATCCGTGCAGTGGCCTCGCTTCCTTGCCTCGCTGCTGGGGATTTTCGCGGGCGTCGCCTTGCTGCTGGCTGTGGTGGGAGTGTACGGCGTGATTTCATACGCCGTCTCGCAGCGCACTCATGAGATTGGCATTCGCATGGCGCTCGGGGCACAACAGCGCGACGTGCTGCAACTCGTCCTCAGCCGCGGTCTGATGCTCTCACTCATCGGCGTCGCCATCGGGCTGGCCGCGGCCCTGGCGCTCTCGCGCTTTTTGGATGGCCTGCTCTTCGAAGGGCACGCACGCGATCCGTATGTGTTTGGCGGCGTGGCGGCGCTGCTCGCAGCGGTAGCCCTGGTGGCGTGTTACATCCCCGCGCAGCGCGCCACGAAAGTCGATCCCATGGTCGCGCTGCGCTACGAATAGCGCCGCCGCGCACGGTGCAAGAAGAAAGGTGAGCATGATCCAACTACGAAATGTCGAAAAGTTCTTTGAAGTGGGCGGTGGAAAAACTTACTCGCTGCGCCGCATCAATCTGGACGTGCGCGAAGGCGAGTTCATCACCATCATGGGCCCTTCCGGGGCGGGAAAGTCCACGCTGCTGAGCATCCTCGGGATGCTGGACGGCGCGTGGGCTGGCGAGTTCGACTTTTTCGACCAGTCGGTCCACAAGCTGAACGTCAAGCAGCGCAACGAGCTGCACAAAAAATACATCGGTTTTGTTTTTCAGAGCTATCACCTGATCGACAGCCTCACCGTCTACGAAAACCTCGACATCCCGCTCTCCTACCGCAACATCAACCGCAAGGAACGCGAGAGCATGGTGGCCGACTCGCTCGACCGCTTCCAGATTGTGGGTAAGAAGGATCTTTATCCCACGCAGCTTTCCGGTGGCCAACAGCAGCTTGTGGCTGTGGCTCGCGCCGTGATCGCCAAACCGCGCCTCATCCTGGCCGACGAGCCCACCGGCAACCTGCATTCCGGGCAGGGCAAAGAAATCATGGAGCTGTTCAAAAAACTGAATAGCGAAGGCACCACGATCATTCAGGTGACCCACAACGAAAACTGGGCCGCCTACGGCAACCGCATCATCCAGGTGAAAGACGGCTGGATGGTGCAGAGCTGATCGCGAGGAGGCTGCGCATGGAGACGCTCTGGCAGGACGTGAAATTCGGCGCGCGCATGCTGGCCAAGAATCCCGGCTTCACCATCGTCGCGGTGCTGACTCTGGCGCTGGGCATCGGCGCCAACACAACTATTTTCAGCGTGGTGAACGCGCTTCTGCTCCGCCCATTGCCTCTGGTTCACGAGCCCGGCGAGCTGGCCTATCTTTCCCGCTCGTATTCCTATCCATCGTACGAATTTCTCCGCGACCACAACGCTGTGTTCTCCGGGATGTTCGCGCAAGGTGGCACGATGTCGCTGAACCTGAACGTGGGCGGCGAGCCGGAACTGGTGACCGGTGAGCTGGTGACCGCGAATTTCTTTTCCGTGCTGGGTACCCCAGCGGCAAAAGGCCGCACATTTCTCCCCGAAGAAGATCACAATCCGGGCGCGCACCCCGTGGCGGTGCTCAGCCAAGGCCTTTGGCAGCGGCGCTTTGGCGCAGACCCGGAAATTTTGCAGAAGACAATTCTGCTGAACGGAATGCGCTTCACCATTGTGGGCGTCATGCCCGCAGGCTTCATTGGCGACGAGATCGGCAAGGAACGCGACCTCTGGGTTCCCATGATGATGCAGCCGATTTTGTTTCCCCGCGCGAATGCGCGTGCAGCCAGCGCGATCGTGGACCGCGACTTTATCTGGATGAATGTGGTCGGTCGCCTGAAGCCGGGCGTAAACATCCAGCAGGCGGAAGCTGCGCTGACCGCTCTGCTCGAGCAGGACGAACCGCGTCAGCCGGCCGATGGGCGGCCGACCCCCGTCGAGTTGTACACGGTCGCCGGCGGCGTGGATCCGCGCGAACGTGGCGAACTCTTCCTGCCGCTTGCCGCGCTGCTCTTCGCCATTGTTGGATTGCTGCTTCTGACGGCATGCTCCAACTTGGCGAATTTGATGCTGGCCCGCGCCGCATCGCGAAAAAAAGAGATTGGAGTGCGGCTGGCGCTTGGCGCAACCCGCGGCCAATTGGTGCGCCAGTTGGTGCTGGAGGCGGTGCCGCTGGCGCTGCTGGCCGGTGCTGCGGCGATGCTGCTGGTCACGTGGACGTCCGGTTTGCTGTCGAGCATGGAGTTGCCCGGCGGGACGCGAATCACGCTGGATGTGAGTCCGGACCGCAGCGTACTCGCGTTCACACTCGCCGTTTCCTTGCTGACGCTGCTGCTGTTCAGCTTGGTGCCTGCTCTTGCGGTCTCGCGCGTGGACCTGGTTTCCGTGCTGAAAAATGACTTGGGTGCGGGCAAAGTTTGGAAGTCGCGCTTGCGCAACCTGTTCGTCGTAATGCAAGTGGGACTCGCATCGCTCCTGCTGATCGGCGCCGGACTGTTCCTGCGCAGCTTGCAAACGGCGCAGAAGACAGATGCGGGGTTTGTGGCGGCGCGCGTGGCGGCGGTCCCGTTGGACCTCCGGCTGGCCGGTTACTCGGATGCTGCCGGCGTCGATGCATTCCGCCAAATCGTCGAACGCGCAGAATCTTTGCCCGGCGTGCTTTCCGCGAGCCTTGTGGAACGGCTGCCGCTGGGGCTGGACCGCGGCGTGGCCTTTGTTAGCCGAGAAGGCGCGGACCCCAACACAGCAGAGTCCGAAGTGCGCGCAGGCGTGAATACGGTCGCGCCGCGCTACTGCGAGACAATGGGGATCACTGTCCTGCAGGGCAGGGAATTCACCACGCAGGACCGCGCGGATTCTCCGGGCGTCGCCCTGATCAACCAACAACTCGCTGCGCGCATGTGGCCGAATGAGGATCCTATCGGCAAACGGTTGCTGTTGGGCGGACGCAGCGGCACGCCGCTGCAAGTGATTGGTGTGATGCGTGACGCCAAGTACGACAGCATTGGCGAGCGGAGCCAGCCGTACTTGTTTTTGCCACTCGCGCAGCAGTACCAATCGCACATGGCGCTTGTGGTGCGCAGCGGCGGAGAACCCCGCGCGCTGCTGCAAGCCATGGAGAGCCTGATCCGTACGTTTGACCGCAACCTGGCGGTATTTCCGGCGAGAACGATGAGCGCGCATGTAAGCTCGTCGCTTGCACCGGCGCGCCTGGGCGCAACGCTGCTGGGGCTTTTCGGCGCAGTGGGCCTGAGTCTGGCGGCGCTCGGAGTTTTCGGCGTGATGGCGTTTTCGGTGAGCCAGCGCACGCGCGAGATTGGAATCCGCATGGCGCTGGGGGCGGGCGCCGCGAAAGTGCTGCGCATGGTTTTGCGAGAGGGAGTGCGGCTGGTGGGAGTAGGCCTGGGCGCGGGCTTGTGCATCGGCCTTGCGCTGGCGCAACTGGTTTCGCGATTTCTCTACGGCGTGAGCGCAGCCGATCCACTGACGTTTGCAAGCGTCGCTGCGGTGCTGCTGGGCGTGGCCATGCTGGCGTGCTACATCCCGGCGCGGCGCGCCACAAAGGTCGATCCCATGGTCGCCCTGCGCTACGAATAAACCGCGGCCCGCCCCCGGGCGAATCACCCGGGAGAAGTGTCTGCTCCAGCCAAATCGATTATGACTGCAAACGGCGTTACAATTCCCTCCGGCTGGCGTGCCGCAATGAAACTCACGGATGCCAAAACGGCGTGTGTGTTGATCGCAGACGATCAGCCGGAAGTGGTTGACTCACTCCGTCTGCTGCTGAAGGACGAGGGCTTTCAGATCGATGCGGTCAACTCGCCGGCCGGCGTGCTGACCAGCATTGAAGCTCGCGAGTTCGATGTGGTGCTCATCGACTTGAACTACGCCCGCGATACCACTTCAGGGCAGGAAGGCCTTGACCTGCTCTACCGCATCCGCACCATCGACAGCTCGCTGCCCGTGGTGGTCATGACCGCGTGGGGCAGCGTCGAAGTCGCGGTCGAGGCCATGCGCCGCGGCGCACGCGATTTCATTCAGAAGCCCTGGGAAAACGCTCGCCTGCTCAGCGTGCTGCGCACGCAGGTGGAGTTGAGCCGCGCATTGCGCCGCGGGCAGCGCCTGGAGGCGGAAAACCGCCTGCTGCGCGCGGAAGGCTTGCCCACCTTCATCGCGGAGTCGGCGGCGATGCAGCCATTGAAAGAACTGATTGCGCGGGTGGGCCCCTCCAACGCCAACGTGCTCATTACCGGCGAGCACGGCACCGGCAAAGAAGTGGTGGCGCGCACGCTGCACGCGCTATCCGAGCGCGCCGCCAAGCCTTTGGTCACGGTGAATGCCGGCGGGCTGGCCGAAGGCGTTTTCGAAAGCGAGCTCTTCGGTCACGTGAAGGGCGCATTCACCGACGCGCGCGCTGACCGCGTCGGCCGCTTTGAAATGGCGGACGGCGGCACGTTGTTTCTGGATGAAATCGCCAACGTGCCATTAAATCTCCAGGCGCGTTTTCTCCGCGTGCTCGAAATCGGAGAAATGGAGCGCGTCGGCTCGTCCAAAACGCGCCGCGTCGACGTGCGCGTGGTCTCTGCCACCAATGCGGATTTGCAGGCGGAAGTCGCCTCCGGACGCTTTCGTGAGGACCTCTTCTTCCGCCTGAACACCATCGAGATTCATCTGCCGCTGCTTCGCGATCGGCGCGACGACGTGCCCCGGCTGGCCACGCACTTTCTCGGCGTGCACGCGCGCCGTTACAACAAGCCGCTGGCGGCGTTCGAGCCCGCAGCTCTGCAGGCCCTGCAGGAGTATTCCTGGCCCGGCAATGTCCGCGAGCTCGACCATACCGTCGAGCGCGCGGTGCTGCTGGCTCTCGGAAACCACATTCGCGCCAGCGATCTGGGGTTGCGCGCCGCCCGCGAAAGCGCCTCGCGGGTCGAGGACATGAGCCTGGAAGACGTGGAGCGCTTTCTCATCCAGAAAGCCATGGCTCGTCACTCCGGCAACGTGAGCCACGCGGCTCGCGCGTTGGGCCTGAGCCGCAGCGGGCTGTACCGCCGCATCCAGAAGTACGGCCTATGAAGCTTTCCTTCGACAGGCGCATCTTCTACACGGTTCTGCTGGCCGGGCTTCCCGCCGTCCTGGCCGCGATGATCCTGCTGTGGATTGGCGACTACGCGCCAAAAACGCAATGGACGCTGTTGCTGGTCATCCTCAGCTTCTGGCTGGGCGTTGCGCTTTCGGTGCGCGAGCGGATCGTGCGGTTGCTGCAAACCTTTGCCAACCTGGTGAGCGCTTTGCGCGAAGGCGACTACTCCATCCGCGCGCGCGGCGCCCGCAACCAGGATTCCATCGGCGAGCTGGCCCGCGAGGTGAACGCGCTCAGCCAGACGATGCACGATCAGCGCCTCGGCGAATTGGAGGCCACTGCGCTGCTGCGCACCGTGATGGCGGAAATCGACGTGGCCATTTTCACCTTCGATGGCCAGCACCGCCTGCGCCTGGTGAACCGCGCGGGCGCGCGACTCCTGGGCCGGCCCCAGGAACGCCTGATCGGCTCCAGCGCAAGCGAGTTGGGGCTAGCGGAGTTCCTGGAGGGTGAGCCCACGCGCACTGTGCAGAGGTCGTTCGCGGGCGGCAGCGGCCGCTGGGGCTTGCGCCGCGGCGCTTTCCGCGAAGGCGGGCTGCCGCACCAGTTGCTGGTGGTCTCCGACTTAAGCCGCGCGCTGCGGGAAGAAGAGCGCGAGGCCTGGCAGCGGCTGATCCGCGTGCTCGGCCACGAATTGAATAATTCGCTGGCGCCCATCAAGTCGGTCGCGGAAAGCTTGGGCAGCGTCCTGCGGCGCGGCGAACGGCCGCCCGACTGGGAAGCGGATTTGCAGCACGGCCTGAACATCATCGGCGCGCGCGCCGAGTCGCTGAACCGTTTCATGAACGCCTACGCCCGCCTGGCGCGACTCCCACCTCCGCGATTGCAGCCGGTGGATCTGGCGGACTGGGTGCGCCGCGCAGCGGGCTTGGAGACACGCGTCGCCGTAAATGTCCTGGCCGGACCAGCCCTCACGGTTCGCGCGGACGGCGACCAGCTTGAGCAGGTGCTCATCAACCTGCTACGCAATGCCGCCGATGCCGCGCTCGAAACCAGCGGCGCCGTCAGCGTCAGCTGGCGCAAGAACGGCAACTACTTGGAAGTGCTGGTGGAGGATGAGGGTCCCGGGCTGCCGAATACCGCCAATTTGTTCGTGCCGTTTTTCACCACCAAGCCTGGCGGCTCGGGCATTGGCTTGGTGATTTCCCGCCAGATTGCCGAAGCCCACGGCGGCAGTCTCTCCGTCGAGAACCGCGCTCCACGCCCGGGCTGCCAGGCCCGCCTCCGATTGCCTCTTTAGAAAGCGCGCATCGTTGTTCGAACTAGACTTCACCGTGCAGGGACAGGCGGCACGAATGAGCGGGGATTTCTTCGTGGACTCCCGAGGCAGCGAGCATTCAATTGGTTTTCCCGCCGCTGTGCCCCGTGACTTGGCGGAGTTGTTCCAGCAGCACCTGCTTCCACTGCTGCTGCTTACGGAAGAGCGATTTCGCGTTGGCTTGGAGGTATTGCAATTCTTCGGCACTCAGGTCTTTGTTGGTCAGGACGAAAATGGGAAGCTCCGCGGTGCGCCGGTCGGCCCGCCATTCCGAAAGCAATTCGAAGCCGCTCACTTTTGGTAGCAGCAGGTCGAGGATCACAAGGCGCGGCAGGGCCGCGGCTACGGCGGCGCGGGCCTCCGCTCCGTCGGCAGCCGTCGCCACGGAAAACTGTTCTGCGCGGAGCAGTTCGGCGATCATTTCGCGGGTCGGCGTATCGTCTTCCACCACGAGGATGTTTCCCGCTCCGTCCGCGGCCGGATGCTTGCGCAGGCACCGCCGCACCGCCGAGAGCAACGCCTCTTTTTGCACCGGTTTGACCAGATATTCCTCCGCGCCCAGCGTGGCTCCCACCGCCGGCTGGTCCACCACCGTGACGATGATGACGGGGATCGCGCTGGTGCGCGTATCGTTTTTCAATTGCGCCAGCACTTCCCAGCCCATGGTCGGGTTCATCAGCACGTCCAGCGTGATCGCGCGAGGCTGCAGCTCGGCCGCCAGTTCCAGCGCGCGGTTCGGCCGATCGCATACGGACACCTCGAAGCCCTCCGATTGCAGCTGGACCTCGATCAGACGGGCCGCCACCGGGTCGTCTTCGACAACCAGCACGCGCCCACCCAGCCGAAGTTCCTCGTCGGGTTTCTTTGCGTCCGGCTCAATGCGGCTGGTGGCGCAGGGCAGCTGGAAGTAAAAGCAGCTCCCTTCGCCCGGTTCGCTCTCCAAGCCCAGGTGTCCTCCGTGCAGCTCCACCAGCCGCTGCGTGATGGCCAGGCCCAGCCCGGTGCCTTCCGAGGATTTGCCCGGTTTTTGTAGGCGGACAAACGCTTCAAAAATTCGCTTTTGCTCCTCCGGCAGAATACCGGGGCCGCTGTCGCGCACTTCGATACGCACCGCGCCGTTTTCCGGCCGCGCCTGCAGCGATATGCGCCCGCCTTCCGGTGTGAATTTGATGGCGTTACCCACCAGGTTCATGAGCACCTGCTTCAAGCGCATAGCGTCGGCACGAACGGTCAGGGCCGGCGCGCAATGCACGGAAAAGATCTGTGACTTCTTGTCGGCCAATGGCCGCAGGTCGGTGAGCACGTCCTCAAACGTGGATTCCATCGGTACGCTTTCGATGGCCAGTTCCATCCGTCCGGCTTCGATCTTGGAAAGGTCCAGCACGTCGTTGATGAGCCGCAGGAGATGCTTTCCGCCGCTGTGAATGTGGCTGACGTAACGCTGTTGGCGCTCGTTCAGCGGGCCGTAGTTCCCATCCGCCAGCAGCTCGGAAAAGCCCAGCACCGCGTTCAGCGGCGTGCGCAACTCGTGGCTCATGGTGGAGAGGAATTGGTCTTTGAACCCGCTCGCGCGCTCGGCTTCCCGCCGGCGCGCATCGAGTTCTTGGTTGGCGCGTTCGAGTGCGCCAGTGCGTTCCTGTACGCGCTGCTCCAGCTCTTCATTCAGCTTGCGGATTTCGCCCTCGGCACGCCTGCGTTCGGTAATGTCGTGCATCACATGGGTACACCCCCGAATCCCGCCACTCGAGTCGCGGAGGGGAGTGGTGGTCGTCTGAAAGATCTTGTTCAGTCGGGGCTCCGCAACATCCCGCCGGGTTTCTAGCCCGGTTTGCCGCATGAGGACGTGCGGGCAATCCGGATGCTCTCTATCTAGGCCATGAACCACTTCGTAACAATGCTTGCCGATCATCTGGGAAAATTGCAGACCGAAAGTTTCGGCCGCAGCGCGGTTGGCACGCTGGATACGGCACTCCTCGTCCAGCACAAGCACTGGGTCTGCAACCGTGTCAAAAGTAAGCTCCCACTCGCGCTTGCCCGCAAGAATCTGCTCCTGCAGGCGGCACGCCCCCTCGCGATGCGCCTTCTCCTGCAAGGCTCGGCCCACCGCGACGGGAAGCCGGTCCAGACGGTGCTTGAGGATGTAGTCCGCGGCGCCACGCTTTACGTAGTCCACGGCGGCTTCGTCACCCAGCGTGGCGGTCAGCACCACCAGGGGAATATCCTTACCCGACTTCTGAAGCAGCTCGAGGGCGTCGATGCCCGTCCAGGTGATCAGATTGTGGTCGGAAAGGATGATGTCGTAATCGGTCTGCGTGAGCCGTGCCTGGAAGGCCTGTGGCGTATCTACGACATCGAACGACAGGGAATAGCCCGCTCGCTTGAGCGTGGCCACAGTCAATTCCGCATCGGCCGCCGAGTCCTCCGCGATGAGCAACCGCAGGGGTCGCGAAGATGTACTTGGTTTGCTGACTGGCGATTTGGTTGTTAATGCCATGGCCCGTGTCTCCTTCGCGAAACTTGCTCGCACCTTCGCTGGCGGCCGCCCTCAAAAGAGGGACAGGCCGCAGAAGTGTCCAGCCGGCCCGCGTCATGCCCGTTCTTTGGCTTTGAATGCGGACGGCGGCGGTGGCTGGTTGACCACCAGCCAGAAAAGGCCCAGTTGCTTCACAACGTCGCGGAACTTCTCAAAGTCAACGGGTTTCTGGATGTAAGCGTTTACGCCGAGATGGTAACTATTGACCATGTCTTTTTCTTCCCGCGAAGCGGTCACGACGACCACGGGAATCGCTTTGGTTCGCGGGTCATTCTTGACCTGGCGCAACACCTCGATCCCGTCCACCTTGGGCAGCTTGAGGTCCAGCAGCACGACCTTGGGGCCGTTTGCAAACGTGCGCCCGCTATGAGGGCCTCGGCAAAAAAGAAAGTCCAGGGCTTCCTCGCCGTCACGGGCGATGGCCACCTGGTTGGCCAGCTTTTCCTGGCGCAGCGCGTGAAGCGTCAGTTCCACGTCGTCTGGGTTGTCTTCCACGAGAAGAATTTCCACTTCCTTGTTCGACATACTTCACCTCCCACTTGCCGCGGTTGCTTTGGAAGGGATGCTTCCCTGGTTTCCCAACGAGAAATAAAATGTGGCGCCCTTGTCCAGTTCCGCTTCGGCCCAGACGTGGCCGCTATGCTTGTGGATGATCCGCTGCACGGTGGCCAGTCCGACTCCGGTGCCCTCGAAATCCTCCGCGCGATGCAGGCGCTGGAATACGCCGAATAGTTTGTCGGCGTATTTCATGTTGAAGCCGACGCCGTTATCGCGTACGAAAACCGCCGGCCCGCCGTCTTGCTTCACATCGCCGACTTCAATGAGCGCGCGGTCTCGCGTCCGTGTGAACTTGATGGCATTGGAGAGCAAATTTATGAACACCTGCTTGATTAACGCCGGGTCGCACTCCACAAACGGCAATTTGCCGACCTTCCATTCAATTTGACGTTCCGCCGTTTCCGGCTTCAGGTCCGACAGCACTTCTTCCACGATGGAATTCAATCCCGACACCTGCAACGTCAGCTCCCGGCGGCCCACCCGCGCCAGGTTCAGCAAGTCGTCCACCAGATGGCCCATCTGCTGCGTGCCGTTGCGAATCCGCTCCAAGTACCGCTGGGCTTCCGGTGCGAGTTGTGCCTGAAACTCTTCCAGAAGAATTTTGGAGAAGCCATCCACATGCCGCAAGGGGGCTCGCAAGTCATGCGAAACCGAGTAGGTAAAGGCCTCCAGATCCTTGTTGGCCGCCTCCAGTTGTGCAGTGCGCTGCTCCAACAAGTCGCGGGAATTCAGAACAGCCTCTTCTTCCTGCTTGCGCGCGGTAATGTCTGTGATCACGCCCATCATCCGGATGGGCTGGCCCTGCGCGTTGCGGCAGGCCTCTCCTTTGGCGGAAATCCAGCGCACAACCTGGTCCGCTCGAATGATTCGGCATTCCAACGTGAGGTGGCCGGTCTGAAATGCCGCCTCAAATCGTTGTTTCACAAGCTCACGGTCCTCGGGAACCACGTGGCCAGAGAAGACCTCGTAGCTCCAACGCGGAAGAAGGGATTCATAGCCAAAAATCCGGTCGTGCTGAAGTGAGCGCCATGCCTGGTCGGTAGTCAAGTCCAGATCCCACACGCCCACTTCGCCGGACGTCGAGGCGAGAGTAAGTCTTTGTTCGCTATCCCGCAGCGCTTCTTCCGCTCGCTTGCGTTCCATGATTTCTGCGGTGAGGTGGCGATAGGCGACATCCAGTTTGGATTTCTCGGTCTCCAAGTCCTCCAAGATATTCTGTAAGGCCCGGGGCATGTCCCGAAGCTCGGTTTTCTCTTCCTCAAAATCGGAAAGGAGATTTAGAAGAGCCCGCTGTGTTTCTTCGAGCCGCGCTCTTTCGGAATTAAAATCCTCCGGGATATTCAGGGTCGCCTTGTGCACATTCTCCAGCGCCCGGATCTTTTCTTCCTGTCCCTGATCCCTGGTTGTGAAAGCGGCCGTCATCTCGGGCTCGCCTCAACAACGCCAATTCTCTTTTTCAGTTCCTCGGCTTCCTTTTTCAGTTCAATCATCTTGAGTTCGCGGCCGACCGTGAGCTTCTGGAATCGTTCCAGTTCAGCGAGTCGTTCGAGCTCTCGAGCGCGTTGTGCGGCTACTTCCTCCTCGGCTTTCTTTTGGGCGGTGACGTCACGGGCGGCGGCAAACACGCCCAGCACGTTGTCGCGGGCGTCGCGATACAACGACGCGTTGTACAGCACGTCGGTCTTGCGGCCCTCCACGTGGCGAATCGTAAGGGGGTAGTCGGTCACCGAGCCTCTGGCGAAGACCTGCTGATAGCCTTCGCGGGCCTTTTCCGGCTCGGTGAAATAGTTGGAGAAGTCCGTGCCGATGAGTTTTTCGCGGGGCACCCCGGTGACCTTTGCAGTGGCCTCGTTGACGTCAGTAATCTTGCCGTCGGAGCTGATGGTGACCAGCGGGTCGAGGCTGGCCTCGATCAGGCTGCGGGCGTATTGGGAGGCCTGCTTCTGGGTGGTGATATCGCGAGCGGCGGCGAAGACGCCGAGCACGTTGCCGCGGACATCTTTGTACACGGAGGCGTTGTAGAGGACATCGGTCAACCGCCCGTCCCTGCTGCGAATGGTCAGCGGGTAGTCGGTCACCGAGCCTTTGGCGAAGACTTGCTGATAGCCCTCGCGGGCTTTTTCCGGTTCGGTGAAGTAGTTGGAGAAATCGGTGCCGATGAGCTCCTCGCGGGAGACGCCAGTAACTTTGATGGTGGCCTCATTGACGTCGGTGATCTTGCCGTCGGCGCTGATGGTGACCAGAGGGTCGAGGCTGGCCTCGATCAGGCTGCGGGCGTACTGTGTAAGACGGATTTCATCGGAGATGTCTTTGGAGATCAGCAGAAAGCCGATGGGCCTACCGGAGGCGTCGTGGCGCGGGGTGATCACCAGCCGCGCAGTGAATAGGTCGCCGCTCTTGCGCCTCCGGTTTATTGTTCCCTCCCACTTGCCCTGCGCCAGAGCCGCAGCCATGATTTGCTGTGGTTTGCCAGCCGCGACATCCTCTTCGGTGTGGAGCATGGCGGAGTTGGCCTTGCCGATAACTTCATCCGGCTCGTAGCCGTACAACCGGCGCGCACCCTCATTCCACAGAAGGATTTTGCCCTCGAGGTCTTTGGCGATGACGGAATATTCCGTCGAGGACTCCAGAATGTTGGTGATGAAATCCATTGCTTTCTGGGGGTCCCCCACGATGGAACTGTCGAATAGTCTGGGCTTCATGCTTACCTCCAGAATTCTTTCGGCCTTTGAAGTTTGAGTTAAGATCCTGTTTCCTCAATTCTGCGAGATCGTTTCATGGTTGGCTACCTTCTGCTGCGAGCGAGCATTGTGATCCGCTTTTCCTTAGGCCGGCTGCAGGGAAACTGGCCGGGCGTTTCCGAGGGTGATTCAGCGCTTCCAAGTCCATCGCCAGACGTGCATTCCGCCAACGCAACTCGACACTCCCCCATGAAATTCAACGCAATAGCAGTACCAATCCGAACCACGAAACTTCTCCTCGGCTACTGCTTTGTTTTCATTGGAATGGTGCAATTCGGATTGTCGCCAATAAGCTATTCGCCCGGCGCTCAGTGTCCTTTTGAGATGCTTATTCCCGCATTGGTCTGGGCGGCGAAAACATTCCGGGGATCGAACGCGTGTATTCCTTCAAATGGAGTGCAACTCATGCGGCCAGCCACTGCGCTGCCCTCCCGGATGTGATAGCTTCTCCCCTCCAAGTTTTCGAATGGACACGATGAACCGCTCACTGCCAACTGCATCACGCCAATCTGCCAGCACTCGGGCCAGCGTGGTCATCTACTCCGGCGTATTTCTGACCGGCATGCTGACCACGTTGCTCGGCCCGCTGCTGCCGGTGCTTTCGGCGCGCTGGTCGCTGGCCGACGCACAGGCCGGCTATCTCTTCACTGCACAGTTCGCCGGATCGATGGCCGGAGCGGTGCTCTCCGGACTGCTGCTGCCGCGCCGCGGCTTTCGCTTCTCGCTGGTACTGGGATTTGCGCTCACCGCTGCGGGCGCTTTGCCGTTGGGAATGGGCAGTTGGGCTGTTGGGCTGCTCACTGTCTTCGGCTACGGCATCGGACTGGGGTTCACCATCGCCTGCACCAACATGTGGGTGTCGGACAGCAATCCCGAAAGGCGATCCTCGGCGCTGAGCTTGCTGAACTTTACGTGGGGCGCGGGCGCGGTGGTATGTCCATTCCTCTTTGCCGTACTGCACCGCGAGGGGCTCGGCGGCACAATGGCTCCGGCGCTCGCAGCGGCGTTCGTCCTTGTCGCGCTGCTGCTGACCGTCCTTCCGTTCGAGGAGCCGAAGAAAGCACTGGAAGCAGCAGATTCATCGGCGGTGCAAGCCAGCGTATGGAGCGTGCGCTTTGGTCCCGTGCTGGGCGCGCTGTTCTTCCTCTACGTGGGGACGGAAAACGCGCTGGGCGGTTGGGTGGCATCGCTGGCCAAACGCAACAGCGCAGGCGAGGGAACGCTGTGGATGATGGCGCCATCTTTTTTTTGGGGTGCGCTGCTCGTGGGTCGCGGGCTGGCTCCGGCGGTGCTGCGGTATGTAACGGAAGCGCGCATCGTAATCGGCGGGCTGGCGCTGGCATCGCTAGGCGGCGTTGGGTTGCTCGCCGCAAGTTCTCTCGGCGCTGTGCTCGCGTGGGCCGCGCTCGCCGGATTCGGACTCTCCGCGGTCTATCCGATCCAAGTGGCGTGGATTGCGCCTACGTTCGGCGCGGCGACCGCGCGCTTGGCGGGAAGAATTTTTGCGATGGGCGCGCTGGGTGGCGCCACGCTGCCGTGGGCGGTGGGCTATCTTTCCACATCGTTCGGCGGGCTGAAGGCCGGACTCGTCGCGCCGCTCGCGGGCAGCGTGATCATGATCGCGCTGCTGTTTTTTTCTCCGCCGCCATCGGCAAAGCGCTAATCGTCCGCGGAGACCGGCGCAGATTTTTCCTGCGCGATGGCCGCGAGCATTCTTTCATCGTCAGCAAATTTGAATGAAGGCAGCCCGAGCTTTTGTGCTTGCGCGGCTTCCACGCGGCCCAGCAAATCGATGCCGGCCTTGTCCACCAGTTGGCGCCCGCCGCGCTCGATGTGCCGGGAAATTTCTTCGGGACTGGCGGTCATCGTTTCGGGGGCGCGTTCTAGATATTGCAGCACGTGGGTGGCGCCTTTTTCCGCGTCGAAGCGAGCCACGCCCACCAGCCCATCGCTGGCCTTGCGCGACCAGCCCACCACAAAGGTTCCCGGCACCACTTTGCCGGCGGACGGGTCGAACACTTCGTAGGCGGCGTGTTCGCCGGAAGCGAGATCGGGATTGGTGACGTAACTGTCCTTGTTAAAAGGCAGGCCGACTTTGGGATCGGCGGTATCGCCGATAGCGAAAATCATCGTGTCGAAATCGAGCGTGGCGGTTTGATCGGTAGCCTTGGCGGCGGTGCCTTCGCCCTTGGGCACCAACAAGTTTTCCGTCACCACCAGTTTTTCGATGCGACCGTTCGGTCCGGGTATGATTTCTTTCGCCGAGCACAGGAAGCGGAATTTGAGCAGAGGTTTCACCGCGTCCTGCGCGGGCGTGGCAAGAATGGGGAAGGTTGTCTCGGATAGTTTCGTGATGTCCTGGCCCACCGCGGCCACTTTTTCCTTGACGCGCTGGAGCTCTTGCTCGAAGGCGCGCCGGTCGAAATGCTCGGCAACGTAGTCAAACTCTTTCTCGTCAAACTTGGCTTCGAAGGGCCCGCGCCGCGCGACGATGGTGACTTCCTCGGCGGAATGATGGGGGTCGTCCACGAGCAGCCAGTGGGCGATGTCGATGGCGACGTTGCCCATGCCGACGATGGCCACGCGCTTGCCCGACGAAAAATCCTGCGAAGAGAACGGCGGCAACTGGTTGTAGTAAAACACATAGTCTTTTGCTGAATAGACGCCCTTGGCGTGCTCTCCGGGCAAGCCCAATTCCTTGGTGCCTTGCGCGCCGACGCTAAACACCAGCGCGGCAGGATTGAATTCGCGCAGCGCGTCGAGATGCAGCGCGTAGCCTTCGCCCACGGAAAGATGTCCGAAATAATTGACCTGGGGAAGCGCCATGATCTTGGCGAACTGCTTGCGCAGACCGCCCTTCATTTTTTCTTTGGTGGGATAAATTCCGTACTCGGCGAGGCCGCCGGGCTTGATGTCGCGGTTGAAAATGACGACCTCATATCCGGCGCGCGCAATTTTTTGCGCGGCGTACAGGCCGGCGGGGCCGGCACCAACAACGAAGACAACCTTCATGAGTCCTCCGTCAACGACGGGGGCGGCCCAACAATTCTAGCAAAGGACGCGACGAAAATGCTCATCAGAGTTTCCAAAGAGTTGCGACGCCGAAAATAGAAAATAGAAAAGAGAAAATAGGTTGGAACCGCAGATGAACACAGATGAACGCGGATGATGAAGAAGTGGCCAGTGGCGGACAAGAACGAATGCGCCGCCCCGACTTTGTCGGGGCAGGCGCCGGCACAGGAGGAGTTAAAGGGCTACCCGTATTGCACCCCACCCATAGTTTTGCGAGATGATGTCCAAACGCATGAAAGAAAAAGAGTTGCGAGTTTGATGTAATTTGCAACACAGGGAAGTGGTTTGTATTCAAGCGGTTGTGCGGGAGATGATGTCCGTTCATCCCCGGGCAAACGGTCTTGCGGGCTCGCGGCTGGGTACAAAGCAAAGGCGATTCGCGAATGGCTACGGGCGGCATTGGCGTATAGCTACTAGATAATGTGGAGAGTCTAGCGCGAGGGTGGCTGGAAGTCAACAAAAAGTTATTTAATTAACTCTGGGATATTGCTGGGGATTGTTGGATTATTTGATAGGCACCATTAAAGAGCTCAATGACCGGGCTCGTTACATAATTAGTGAGAGACCATCGTACACGAACATGTCCAGGGTTGCCCTCTATGACTCGCCGATCAATCACTTGCCTCCGCATGGTTTTTTCAACCAGTGCCTCGCGTGACGGCACCTTACCAGCACTCGGCGCAGTGCAGTACAAACTAGTGGTACGTTTGGCGAGCCGAAAAAGATCAGATTGCCGCGGCAGAGATTTGCCTCCAGTAAACGGTGTCACTACCGCGATGGGATTTTCGACCAGCATTTGTGTCCATACTTGTGGATAATCGGCGTTTGTGGATCCGTGATGCGGCACCTTGAAAAGAGCAGCAGACTGCGGATCATGGTGACACTTAACTACAGCCATCCAACCTTCATCTGATTGGCTGGTATGCTCCAGATCGGCTCCTAGTAATGCTCTCATTGAACCAGCTTCAATCCATAGTACGACTGACGTATGATTGGGAGAACGGTTCGTAACGCGGCGCTGCTTATCGCCAGTCTGCGGCAGGAGTCGAGCTAAGTCGGCGAACGCGAGCTTGATAGTACTGTCGGATGGACTCAATGCCGTAACGGTGGCAGGAAAACAACCGTCCCTTTGATTTAATTGCAGCAAACTTCGATGTTCCGTGGCCCACATTGGTGTGGCACGCCTCTTTGCTTGTGGCGTTGTAGTCTTCTCGGCCATGGTCTCCAGAATGGAAACGAATTCGTCAACACCGGAGTTCCTCTGGCCCCCGGTTTCAGCTATGCCGACGAGCGCGAAAAAATTTTCTGTGTTCAATGCTGCAGAACAGCAGAATGAAGCAGTGGGAACTTGTCTTAGTATGGAGGCAAGACCATGAATATGGTCATCGTGCCAGTGCGTGGCGACTATTAGCCTGACTCTGTCTAAGGCGCCATTCTTAAAACTGCTCAGATACTCAATCGCTACCGATTTGGAGCTCCCACGCGGAACGCACGAGTCGACGACGCACCATTCATTGTTCCCAAGATGGACGATCACACACTCGCCGCGACCAGGACCAATAATAGAAATCTCAAATTCGTCCTTATTGGGAGGTGTCGATCGGCTCACAACTCTTCCTGAAATAGGTCTCGAAGGCGGCGGGCACGATCAGCCACCCGTTTGAGCTTACGTTGAGTCCACGCAGGCACTCGCCGAAACTGCACCATGGATACATTCTTCACTTGGCCGCCGACTGTGCACTCATTTCCAATTATCCAGTAAAAAGATGAACCGGGACTAATTAGCTTTTGATCCTCGGGAGAAATTTCAATGTTGTCGAACTCGAAGGTTGCCTGCTCGGCTGGGTTGCGT
>Ga0209726_10002786_pt1 | contig 25228 bp, 21 predicted proteins | sample Subgrocontami54m_FD_187453 | JGI IMG/M metagenome (GOLD analysis project Ga0209726, IMG submission 187453) | Subsurface groundwater microbial communities from S. Glens Falls, New York, USA - GMW46 contaminated, 5.4 m (SPAdes) (version 3) | ecosystem: Environmental > Aquatic > Deep subsurface >... | reverse complement strand
TCGCCGCGTAACCGGCTGACGCCCGCGTCGACACACATCGAATGCCTTGGGCGCGCCTCGCCATCGCAAACACGTCGACCTCCGCTCACGCAAAAATAAGTCGCGTCGAGCGCGATCGTTTCGCCGCGCTTTTCGATGTTCGTCTACACCAATGCGGTAGCCAGCGGTCACGAAACGCGCCGAACCGTCCACCGCGTTCCGCGAAACCACGACGTTTCGTGCCACTTCGCGACCCCTCGCGACCCGGAGGCGCAGCTTCAAATCCTCTCGCCCCGACAAATCGTCAATGATTTCAACGGATTTTCGTCCAAAAGTCCGGAGGCTACGCACCTCCCGCCCCACGTCGGCAGGTCGTGATCGACGAATCGCCGGAGTTTTTCGCTGACGCCACGCAGATCACCGGCGAACGATGCCGCCGGTCGAGTCTCCGAACCCGGCGCAAACTCTAATGGTTGCGACTTTTGCTCCGGCGCGGAGCAAAACGCGGAGCAAAAGGCGGAGCAAAAGTCCCGTGCGTGGCGCCGCTCGGTGCGGCATGCGGAAACGCGCATGACGAACGCCGGATCGAGGACGCGCTCACACCTCGCCAACGTCAACGCGCCTCGATGAGATGGTCACGTCGCCGCGCGTCGTGTGCGGACCGCGCACACAATCACGCCGCGGTGTCTGCCGTTCGCGCGACGCTTGACCCGATGGAATGCGCGTGTTCGCATCGGTTGCAATGGTCGCGGGAGGGTCGACGGAACGGGACGACGAATGCACTCCGCGCGGAAACGGGGCTGCGTGGCGGTCGCCCGCGCGCGTCTGGCTCGTCTTCGCGCTGACACAAGGATGCGCTTGCCCGCGTGCGCAGGACAATCGGCCCGCGAGCGCACCGCCAGATGCTTCGTCCATCGTCCGCGGGACCATCCAGAGCGAGACTCAGCTCGTCCGAGTGCCGTGCGGCGCCGACGAGTGCCTCGTGCTGGCGTACAATGACAGCGCCGGTGTGCATGTACCGACGGGCGACGGCTGGACAGCTGGCGCTGGACGATCGCGTGCGGGTTACGCCATCTCACGCGACCTCGGACTGACGTGGGAGCGCCGTGATCAGCTCGCGGTACCGCCGACGCTCGACTCACTCCAGGGCGATCCGTCGCTCGCCGCCGCGCGAGGCAGTGTGCACTACGTGTCCATGGCGGACGGCGTGCCCACCGGTACATGCGAGTTGTCCGACATCGTCGTCGCGCGGCTCGCGCCGGGCGCGGTTTCTTTCGGACCCGTGCGATCCTTGGTCCACGAGTGTGGCCCCACGCCCGTCTTCCACGATGGGCCAAAACTGGTCGTCGATCGCGCGGGCCAGAACGCGCTGCTCACCTGGTGGCACCAGGAAAACCCGACGTTGCTGGCGGACGGCGGCGTTCCGCCGGACGGAACCGTCCCGCCCGACATCCGTCAGGCCGGCTACCTGCTGCTCGACTTTGACGTCGCTGGCGATCTCGTCCCGGTCGGCGCACCCGCCGACATTCCGCTGACGCCGTTTCCGCTGCTCCCGTCCGGATGTGTCCCGCCAAGCGCCGAAACGTCCTACACACGCTCCCGTGTCGACTTTCATCCCGTTCCTGCGGCCGGCGTGCAGGGCGTCTTCTATGTCGCGCTAACCGTCGAGTACTCACTGCCAGGTGGCACGGGATGCCCGGTGATCAGACGGCGGCAGGTCATTCGGCTCGCGCGAACCGGACCGAGCAGCATTTCGACCCAGCGCATTGTTGACGTTGAGGCGCCTGACGCAGAGCGGCGAATGCTCGCGTTCAACCCGGCGGGCGAGACGGCGACGAATTTTGCGAGGAGCGGAGAACGGCAAGCGATCGTCGTCGCTCGGAGTTCCGGTCGCGACGTCGTACTCGTCTTCACGGAGTACGGACAGAACCGCGACGGAATTGCCGAGCAGCGCATCGCGCAGTATCGCGTTTCAAGCGCCGATTCATGTGACCTGCCGATTCCTGGTGTTCCGCTGTGTTCGGTCTCCGGACCGCGGTTCATCGACGCCGACTTTCGCGTCCGCGAACGGATCTTCAGTGCACCGCCGGATGCACAGTTTGTCCAGTGGCGCGACGCCGGGCTCGGCGACCTGCGCCACGGCGCGTTCGCGTTCCAGCCGTCCGCGTTCGTTGGCGGAGCGCTCGACGACGGCCGCGTTGGCGTCTTCTGGTACAGCCAGCCTTTCCACAGCGCTGCGGTGTCTGATGACACAAGTCGTCTGACAACTATCGAGGGACTGCTGAGTGGCGACGCCGGCAGCAACTACGCGCCGATCCTCAGTGTCGCGATTCCGCCGGAAGACGGCGGAGTCGCCTCGGTGTTTCCTTCGGACGGGGGGTGCACTCTATTTCCAGCCGTGCGCCACCGTCGCGGATCCGCCAACTCGCGGCGGATACTTTGGCGACTACAACGGCGGTGCGTTTCTCTCGGACTCGACTACGGACCTGCGATTCGTCGCGGCGTGGGGCGACTCGCGCGAGGGGTGCCTCCTCCGGGATACCCTTGAAGCCACGAATCAGCACGTATTCACCGGCGGGCGCAACCGATGAACGCTGATCTCGTACGGACGTGCGGCTCGTCACTCTTCGCGTGTTTCGCGATCGCTCTGTGCGGATGCCCGCGCGCAACGACGCCGCCACCGATGGACGCGCTCGACAACGGCAATGACGCCGCGGGAACTGATGACACGGTTTCCACCGCAGATAGCCTCGTCGACGACGCTTCGGACGTGACGACCTCGGCCGACGCGCTCGAACGCGACGGACCGCCGAACTGTCTCGAGCGGTGGCAGCAGCGCAATCCCGACGTAGTCGCGGTCTTGGGAGTTCAGCGCTGTTTCCCCGATGGACGATGTCAGCGAGGGTGGGCGCCTACGTGCCAGTTCCAGCTCTGTTGCGACGGCGTAGTCGACCCCGTGACCTGCGAGTGTCAGTGCAATTCCGGACCACAGTGCAGCGGCGCCGAGAGCTGGTGTTGCGAGGCCGGACCGGGCGAAGAGCGTCAGCCTTTTCCCGACGTCAGGATATGTCGGACCGAAGGGATTTGTACTGGGTCTCGACGCCGCCCCGTGAGGGACCCATGACGATTGCAGCAGTCACGACTGCGCGGTGTATGCGTGAGCGCGCGCGGTTCGTAGCGCTCGCGGCCGCGGGGCTGGCTACATCGTGCCACCCTGCTGGTGACGTCTCGGCGCCGACTCACGGCCGGACCCTCGAGTTCGTTGTTCGCGATCTCGCCGTCGATGACGCTGCGAAGCCCACCGGGTCGGGCTTCGATCTCGACGGTCGGGTCTCACGAGAGGCGGATCCCGACGGGTGCGGATTCACCGATCGAATTTCGGAAACCGACCCCGACCAGAACGTCGGCAATTGTGCGAGCGGCACTCCCGGTTGTCGCGGCGGAGTCGACAACCAACTTCCGGCGTTGCTCGATGCGGTCGACCGTTCTGAGAACGTGCTGTCGCGAGTGCTACTCGGCGAGGCGCAACTCCGCGGCGATCTGATCCTGATCGTGCGTGTTCTCGGCGTGGATCGAACCGACAATGATCCGAGCGTCCGTGTGATGGTCTACCGCGGTTTCTCCCTCGATCGTGATTGCTCCAACCTCTTTTCGGGCCGCGGTCGATTTGCAGTGAGTGCAGATTCGCTCGCGGACCCGAGCGACATCGACACGTCGCGATTCGTCGCCGACGGCGAGATCGTCGATTCGCGGCTGCGCGTTCGATTCGGAACGAACAGCGGCGTGGCTCCAGAGGATCCAGTGACGCTCGGCGGTGGCTCGAGCGCGGTGCCGGAGTTGCAACTGTTCCAGATGCGGTTGCGCGTGACTCTCGATCGCGCCGGACACAATGGCACGTTCGGCAACATGGGCGCGTGGGCGCCGGAGTCTTCAATGTCCGCCGCGCTCGCGCGAGCGGCACCGACGTCCCGCACCGCGTTGCAACTGCAACTCGGTCAGCTGACGGATCTGCGGTGCATCCCATCCGAGCCTGACGGTGCAATCGCCGTGGGCGCACGGTTCGCGCTCGCACGCGCGAAGATCGAGCGGGCCGCGCTTGGCGCAGCGCCCGTCGGGACGTGCGGAAGCCCCCAATAGGTCCAAACGCTCCGGAGCAAGACCCGGCGCGAAACGTCGCGCAGTGTCGCGAGATGTCTCGCGCACCTCCCGCACTCCCGCGCTTTCGCGACACTTCGCGACACTGCGCGACACGGGGCGCGAGCTTCAAATCCTCTCGCCCCGACCAAAATTCCGGAACGACCTCTTCGCGCTGGCGATGACCCGAACGACGAGCAAGCGACTGTCCACGGCAATCGCTTTCATCTGCGTCGGACCGCGATCCACTTGGCGAACCAAGCTCGCACCTCCGCGTAGCCCGCGCGCCGGAACAACACGTCGTTGCACAGCCCGTCGAGATCCTCGTCGCGCGCGCCCAGCACGAGCCCCGCGTTCGTCGCGTGGGTGCGCGCCGTCACGCGCGCCATGAGCCGCCACGCGAACGGAAACGCTCGGCGGACTGACGCGAGCGCGAAGAACAGCGCGGCCGGTTCATCGGCCTCGCGGTCCGAAGCGAGCCGCGACGCGAGTTCGACGACGGATTGGACCGCGGCCCGATCGAAGTGCGCGACGCGACGATGACGCCGGGCGACGAACGGATAGCCCGCGATCAGTTCATCCGCGGTTGGAATCACGGACGAGAGCGCCGCCGCTCCGCCGCGAGCGCCAGGGCGCGATCGACGCCGGCCAGCCCACGAATGTTGGTCAGGAGCGTTTCGAGGTTGTCCACTTCTCCGAGCGCGACGAACTCGGCGACGAGCAAGCGAAGGTCCTCGGCCATCTCCGTTGCGACGGCCATCGCATCGACGTCGGCCGCCGCTCGCGCTGCGTCATCGAACCCCGCCTCGACCGCGCGCCGTTCCGCATCGGGCAGCGCCTTCACGTAGTCCGCGATGGGAGCATTGGACTTGCCTCGGGTGACACTCGCGCGACGAGCAGCCGTTCGTGCCGTGATTGCCATGCCGAAACGATGCCTCTTGTTGAGCAAGCGCACAAGACGACTCGTCCGACGTGTGCTCCGGCGACGCCTATGCCGCGCCGTTTATCGCGGAGCGAAACCCGTGACCAAATGTCGCGTGCTGTCGGTCAGCGTGCCACACTCTCGCCGAATCGCCGGGGCTTGACGGTATTCGAAGAACGGGGGCAGCCTGTCGAAGAGGGTGCGCGATGGGTACGAACACGGCGGTGAACGGAGCGGGGCCAGGCGCCCCACGCCCGCGACCACGACCAGCAGGAACAGCGCGTACACGAGCCGCCGCGAGAGCGCCGCACGCGCAATGTGCAGGAGGTGCAAGAGCACCGCGACCGGCGCGGCCGCCGCCGCGACCATGCCAACGCGCTGGAGTGTTCGCCAAGTGCCGTCGCCGAACACCGTCGCCAGAAACCAGGCGAACGATCCGACTGCGGCAAAGCTCGCGACGACGTGCACCACCGGATTTGCGTCGAGCCGAACGCCCAGGAGTGGAGCGAGCGCGTTGCACTCGAGCGTCACCACCGCGCCGATCGCAACCGCGAACAGGCCGAGCGCGACGGAGGAGCGCCGCGCCACGCGGTCGAACGATGCGAGCAACGCCAACAGGCCGATCAACATCAGCGCCGTGCCGGCTGCGAACGACGGCAACTCGAAGTGGAGAAGCGCCCGCGTGAGAAGGTGGCCCGAGCCGACCGCGACGAAATTCGGACGAACATCGTACCAGTTGTCGTAGAGAAGATCCGCATACGGGGCAGGACCCGTGGGCGTGTCCAGGCTGTAGACGGGCCACCGTCCGTCCACGGCATGCACGGCGCCCGCAATGCGCACCTGGCGCAGTCCGACCAGCGGCACTGCGAGTATCGAAAGCCCCGGGGTCGCGGCAACGGGATGCACCCGCAGTTCGAAGTGCCTGCCGCGCTGGGCGCGCAACTGGCTCGTTGCGATCCGCCGCCAGGGACCGGCGTGACCGGAGCGGAACTCGAGTTCGAGGGGCGCCCGCGCGGCCGCGTCGACGCAGCCCAGGCCCGCGCCGAGCACTCCGAACACGAACAGCCGGGCAAGTGCGCGCGTCACCGCCCCGATGATAGCCGAGCGCCGACGCAGCGGCGTTGCCGCGCAGCGCGGTGATCCACGCGGTGAATCACGCGTGTCTCTCGCCCCGTGGTACCCTCGCGCGGTCATGGAACCCACGAACCCATACGCGCCCCCGTTCACGCAGGCGTCGCCATCGTCGACAGCCACAGCCAAGGAACTGTACGCGAAGGTTCCTGCGATTCGCCGGAGCGGCACGTGTTCGGCGCTGCTCGTTCTGGGCCTGCTTGTTGCGTTCGCCGGTCCGATCGCCCTCGCGAGCACGTTGGCGTCGATGGGTCGTGTAGTGCTCACGCTCGTCGGCGTCGTGCTCGGCGCTCCCCTTCTGGCCGTGTGCATCGTCGTGCTGACCGGCGACGTGTACTACGACCAGCTTCAAGCGGATGGGACGTTGAAGAAGTGGAGCGTGGGCAACAAGGTCGTTGCCGCGCTCATGCTCGGGGGCTGGGTGTATTCGATCGTGCGTTCGTTCCTGTGACGATCGGCGAGGCTGACGCCAACTACCACCGTCGCGACGGCGAAACGCCAGTCCCCGCGCGCACCGACGACGCGCGCAACTCTGCTCGCGCGTCGAGAAGCGTTGTTCCGACGACGGCGCCGCTCGCGACGTAGGCGCCCGACTCGGAGTCCGGCAGCACGTCGTACGTCCGCGCGTACGCGTACGGCACCGTCTCGACGCGCGAGATCGCGGCGCCTCCGAGTACGTCGCCCTCGCGCAGATCAGCGAACACGCGCCCGTCGGCGGTCGGGTGGCCCGGGCTCATTTCGACGACGCGGCCCGACTCGAGGGTCACGCGCACGACGTGGTGGCCGACGCCCGCGTCGACACTGTGCACCGCGAGCAACGGCACGGCGACGAACGCCTCGCGCACAACACTGTAGACGACGTCGCCCGCCCGCAGATCCTCGATGCGACGGTCGCCCGACGGCGTCGCGACCAACGTGTTCGGCGAAGCGCATCGCGCGCCCCATGAGCACACGTACGTCGCAGTCGTGCAGATTCCGGCGGCCCCGCCCATCGTTTCGCGATTGCAATGCGGACGGCTCGCGTCGGTGCACTGGGCGTCACTCGTGCACGGCGTCGTGCAGAGGTAATGCACCATGATCGGACCGAGCGGGCACTCCAGGCACATGAGCCCGCCGGCGCACGTGCCACGCATCGTCTCGCCGCACGCGGGGCCCGCGTCGGTGCCCGCGGTGTCCGTAGCGACGACATCGGTGCCAGTCGCGTCGGTGCTCACCGTGTCGTTCGTGGCGGAGTCGACCGCCGGCGTGTCGGTCGAGCCAGACTCCCCGACGATCGTGTCGCCCGTGGGCACGTCCGAACCGCCGTCGGTGGTCGCATTGGATGCGCACGCGCAGAGTGCGGCGGCGAGCGTGAGCGTGACAGAGTATTTCAAGTTCAACATGCGTCGAGGCTGCGCGACGCGTACGGTGCGGTCAAGCCGCTACCAGCCCTCGTCGGGATCCGACACGTCGCCGAGGAGCAACTCGATGTCGGCCTGGTCGCGAAACGACTTGGATCGAGGTCGAGCCGGGTCGGCGGCCGCGCGGCGCTTCATCGTGACGAGATCGGCGCGTTGGACCACACGAATCGTTCGGGCGCCAACTGTGACACTGCCGGCTCGCGCGATCATCGGATCGAACTCCGGATCGATCGCGAATTGCACCGGCTCACCGGAGCCATGCCGAAAGTTCAGACTGTGGGGGAAGCTGCCGGTCGCGACGAATCCGGCACTCCGCATCGCAGCGACGAGATCGGCGCGAGGGGCGACGCTCGGAACTGCCAAGTCAACGTCCATCGTCGCGCGCGGAACCCCCGTGAGGACGCCCACGGCGAGTCCCCCGATCAGCGCGTACGGAATCGCCGCGAGATCCAGCGCATCGGCCGCGTGTTCGAGCGCGACGAGCTGCGCGGGTTCGGCGGTCATCTCCGTGGATCCGAGCAGTCGGCGTTCCCTCGACGTGGCGAGGGCGGCGGAGCGAAGAGCAGTGGCATCCATGGGCCTCTCGCAGCAGAGCGTACCACGCCGGTGACGCCACCACGACGCTGTCTGCCTGGTCCGACGTCCATCGGCATCACCGGGTTGTACGAGCTGGCGCGCTGCGCGTAATCTGCACGACTGTTTCGGACGACGGGTGACGAATGACTCGATGGGCGGCAATCATTCAATACGCCGACTTCTGGGACGTACCGCGCACCGCCGTGTTCGAAGTTGATGGGAAGCTCTGGCTGATCGTCTGTGATTTTATCGTCGCCGACGACGAATTCGACGACTGCTTCAACCTCTACGAAGTCCCGACGGAATCGAGCCTCAGGGGCTCGTGGTCGTGGTTGAAGTCGCTCCCTGCCACGCCGCTGAAGCGCATCCCGGTTCGACTCGTGCGCTTCGATGAAACACGCCGGCGGGCCGTCGATCTGGACTCCATCGGTCTGTGACCCACTCGACAGATGCCAACCGCCGTTCGCGCGCGTTCGATCATCAGAACGGAATCTCATCGTCGTCGAACTCGCCGTCCGGCGCGCCGTAGGACGCGCGGTCGAATTCGGCGTGCAACGGGACGCTTTCGTGTGCGTGCGTGCCGCTCGGTTGCGCGCGGACGTGTTCGCAGCGCGAGCCCGGAACGATTCGGTTGCAGTGTCTGGGCGGGTGAGCGCGCGCGGTGCGATTCGAGCGTTGGCCGCAACGAGCGCGGTTTCGTCAGCTCGCCATCGATCGTCAGGACGACGAGGCCTCGCGCTTCGTCGACACACACTGACGTTGACCCTGACCCTGACCTTGACGTTGACACTCACACTGACGCTCACGTCGACGTTGACCTCAACCTCAACCTCAACGCCACCATGGACTTCGACTTCTCCCCCGACTTCTCCCCCGACGACGCGCGAGTCCCAGAACCACGGCGCTCAGGTCCGTCGCTCGCTTTTCGCTCGCCCCCCCCCCGCTCGGCGGCGCGCTTCCGTCCGCTACCGACACCCTTGCACGGGACACACAGGCGTGGGCGCCGGCAGCGACGTTCCCTCGGGCAAATCGACATTCCGCAAGATGTCGTCGACTGCGTTCTCGCGCGCGACGATGCCTTCCAGCCGCACGCTCACGCCGCTCGCTCCCTCGCCGTTCGACACGCCCGCGGCGTCGAGCTGCCGAGTGATCGACGCGTCGCGCAGGACGAACGTCGTGCCATTGGCATAGAAACCGTACCCACCCTCGTCGATCGCGACGCGCGCCAGATCCATCGAGCACGTCGAGGCCGAGTGAACACCGTAGGCCACGGACCGTCCGATTGGCACGGCCGTATTCCCGTCCATGCGCCAGCGAATGGTGCTCGTTCGCACGCGATGCACGAACACGTCGGCGCCACGGAGCTGAGCGTTTCCAACGGTCGCGGGACTCCCTTCGTACGGGACGGACGCGATTGCCGCGCCGACCGAATCGATGACCGCGAGTCGCGAGACGTCCACACGCGAGCCCGCCGACGCCATGACGCCGACGCCGAGTCCGCGCTCGGTCGGAATCACCGTGTCGATGATCACGTCCCGCAACGAGAGCGTCGAGCCGGCGTCGAACGTGAGCGCGCCACACTCGATGTTGGAATCGATCAGCAAACGCGTCGCGTCGAGTTGGCCGTGGTCCGTGACGATCAGCGCGTTCGCCGAGCCGCCGTTGCCCCCGCGCAACGTGCCGCGCGCGCGACAGTCGGCGAGCGTGACGACGCCCCGCGTCGCCGCCCACGCAGTTGCGAAATCATTCGCGTCGAACCAGCACCGCGATGCGTGAACTGCGGCGCCTTCGAACGCGATCACCGCCGACGCGGCCGCGGCGAGTGTACTGCCGCGCGCGACACGCGTCGTGATCACCGCAGAGTCGAGCAGATTCACCGCGCTGCCGGGATCCTGGGCGACCACGCCGAAGACCCTGTTCGACGCCAGTGTGACGCGCGTCGCATCGAGTCGCCCCCGGAGGCTCGCGAGAAGTCCCACGGCGAGCGAGTTGCCCGCCGGATCCGTGACCGTCTCGGTTTCCGTCACGACGCTGTCGGTCACGCGGATGAGCGAGCCCGCGGTTGTCGACCACATCGCGATGCCGCTCGAACGCGCGACGACGCTGCGATCCATCGAGATGCGCCCGCCTTCCGACGCCGAGACACCGAACGCGAGAATGCCCGTGTTGGCGGCGTGCGTGTTGCGAATCACCGAGTCCGCAATGGTGAGCGAAGACTGCGTTTGCACGAACAGTCCGATGTTCGTGTTGTTCGCAAAGAGCGATTGCTGGATGTCGACGACGGAGTCATCCGACGCAGAAAGTGCCCAGCCGAATTGCGGGTCGCGTCCGGCCGTCGTGTCGCGCACGATGCTCTCGGCGATGACCACGCGGGTGCCGATGTCCACGATTCGGAACGCAAGGTCGGAGCAGCGCTCGACGATGGTTCTTCGCATCGTGAGCAACGCGCCGCCGCTCACGTCCAACCCGTGCCCGCCTTCGCCCGTGCGCGATGCCTGCGGCGCGCGGATCACCGATTCGGTCATCACGAGCGTCGTATCGAGTCCGCCCGCGTTGATCCCGGTCAGATTGTTGCTGTCGAACAAGACGCGCGTCGCCGTCACCCGCGCTCGAAAGCGGGCGACCGCGCCCTCGCCGGTACTCGCACCGGCGCTTCGACCGCCTCGGACGACGCCATCGACGACCTCCGCCGATGCATCGCCGGTGGAAGCGAGAATCCCCGTTCCGAAGTTGCCGCTGACGAACACCTGCTCGACTCGGACGCTCGCTCCCAGCGTCGACCGCACCGCCGCTTCGCCGAGACCTGTCGTCGGTGAGGCGTTCTGCGTGTCTTGCACCGCGATCGCCGTGAACGACACCGTCGTCCCCGGTCCACTCGCTGACACTCCGGACCACCGATTGCCCGTGATCGCGACGCGCGTCCCACGGACGTTCGCGCCCGCTTCCGCGACGACGCCGACGCCGTACGCCGATCGATCGATCGGGTCCTGGAGCGAGTCGGTGATCCACACGTCCGCGCACTCGATCGAGCTTCCCATCCCGCTCGCGCGGATGCCGCGTCCGGTCGCGCGCGAGACACGCACGGATCGCAACTGCACGCGTGCTGCGTTTTCCGCGACCACTCCATTGCCTGCGCCAGTCACCATGACTGCGCGCAGATCCAGCGTGCTCGACGCGCCAGTTGCACGGACAATGGGCGTAGTTCCGAGGCCATGGATCGTGACGTGCGCCGCGCACTGTCCGACGATGTGCAGATTCGAACGAACGTCGACGGATTCGTCGTAGGTGCCTGCCGCAACCAGAATCCAGCTGCCATCCATCGCGCGCGCGGCGGCTGCCGCGATGGTCGCGAACGGTCGCGCAACGGATCCGTCCGCAACGCTCGGGTCAGCGCCCGCTCTCGCGTGCAGGACCATCGCACCGACGGTCTCCGCGCCGACGTCCGCGTATTCCGTCGCCGGGCAATCCGACTCACGGGTCGTGACGCACAGACCTCCAGGCACCGCAGCACTCTCGCGGCCGCAGTCGGTTCGCATCACGGCGTCGCAGGTACCGTCTGCGTTGCGCCGCCATCCAGCAGGACACGTCGGAATCCCGGCGGTCGGCGCCCACGTGTCGAGTGTGCTGCCCGCTCCCCCGCCGTCGGGGAGCCACGACGGCAACGGCGGTCCGCCCGGCGATCCAGGCGGCGTCCATCCGCCCGCGATCTCGCCGCCCGCGCCGCGATAGAAGTGGGTACCCATGCCGCCGTCGGGATCGCGCACGGACTGCGGTGTCGTAATGTCGACGCCGTCGCACGCGCCCGGTTGAGCGCCGCCGCCGGGCACACACAGCAGGACGGCCGGTCCGCAGCCCCCTCGCGCGTAGGGAACCCATCGATCCGGGCACATCCAGCGCGGTGGCAGAGCGATCTCGCTGCGCGCATCCGCGCTGGCGTCCGCGTCGATGACGTCGGCCGACGTGTTCGGTGGGCTGCACGCGGCACCGACTACGGCAATCGCCAGCGCCAGCGTGAGCCGGCGCCAGGGATTCATGACGACTCGCACATCGATCAACGTCGAGAGTCTACAGGCCTTCCGCATCGCGAGATAGCGTCCTGAGTTCCGCCGTGCCTACGAGGGTCTCAGGGAATCTCCACCGCGCCCGCCGTGCACGGCTCACTTCGCGGATTGCCGCGCTGATCGGTTGGCGGGCACCCCATGCCGATGCGCCGCGCCGGGCTCGTCGCGGAGGGCACCAGCGTCTGCGTCGGGCCACCGTGATCGCCGAGCATTCCCAACATCGGAGCTGCGATCGTTGGGTTCGTCGTGCACAGCGACCCGGCCGGCCACTGCAGGTTGCCAGTGCCGTCGGTGCGCGTGATGTCGCACGTCGGGCGATACATCGATGTGTTGCCCGACACGATCGTGTTCACGAGCGTCAGCCCCATGCCGAAGATGGCGCCGTGTGTCACCGCACCCGCGACTTCTTCTTTCGCAGTCCCGACAACAGCCGGTCGATCGTCGCACCGACTTGCGCGCGCGACTCGCTTCCGTTCTTCGCCTCCGCGATGACCCGCCCCGCGACGTTCAACGCACCGAGCACGAGCTGGGCCGCGGGCTCGAGCGGCTGCGGCTCGATGAGTCCCGCGGCGAGCGTGGCCTCGAGCCGTTCTCGGAGCACGCCGAGCCCGAAGGTCTTGTCGATCTCACACCAGGCCTTCCACCCGAGCACGGACGCGGCGTCCAACACGACAATGCGCTGAACGTCGACCTCGAGGCACGCGTCCAGATACTCGTGGCATGCGGCGACGAGCTGCTCCCACGGCTTGCTCTCTCGCACAGCCGCCACGGCGACTCTCGCTGCGATCTCGCTCTCGATCGTCTCGACGACTGCGCGGAACAGCGCCTGCTTGTCGTCGAAGTGGTGGTACAGGGCCCCTTTGGTCACACGCGCGCCGTGCACGATTTCGTCGATCGACACGTCCGCAAATCCACGCGCAGCGAACAGTCGACGAGCCACGGCGACCAATGCCGCGCGCGTCGCGGCGGCGTACTGCTCTTTTCTTGTCACCGCCGGCATCCTCGACGCAATCCTCCGTGTTACCGTCGACCCCGATGGCCACCTACTTGATCGAACGACACATCCCCGGCGCCGGGAAGCTCTCGCCGGCGGAACTGCGCGCGATCTCGCAGCAGTCGGTCGGCGTGCTGAATGACCTCGGTCCGAACATCCGGTGGCTGCACAGCTATGTCGTCGACGATCGGATCTACTGTGTGTACGAGTCGACGAGCGTCGCGCTCCTCGAGGAGCACGCGCGGTGCATGGGAATTCCGGCGAACGCGATCTCGGAAGTCCACACGATCATCTCGCCGGCGACCGCCAACGCCTAGCAGCGTCCGCCCACCGGCAACCGCCGCGCGAACCCGCGCGCACGTGCGAAAGCGGTCGGGACGTGCTTGACGCCGAAACATACCGTTGGTATGTAGCATACTCAACGAACGTTCGATAGGGGTGCACATGACGACGGACGCTGGGCTCGAGTTGAAGACGCTGAGTGGCGGCACGATGACCTTGGGCGCGGACGCGCTGCACGCGTTCCGCGCTGGATTCCGCGGTACGGTTCTCACCGCACAGGATTCTGCGTACGACGAGCACCGCAAGATCTGGAACGCGATGATCGATCGCCGCCCAGGCTTGATCGCGCGATGCACGGGCACCGCGGACGTCGTGGCGGCGGTGAAGCTTGCGCGCGCGAACCAACTGCTCTTGTCCGTGCGTGGCGGCGGCCACAACATCGCCGGGCTCGCCGTGTGCGAGGGCGGGTTGATGATCGACTTGTCGCTGATGCGCGGCGTCTGGGTGGATCCGGCCGGGTGCACGGCGCGAGCCCAAGGCGGCTGCACACTCGGCGACGTCGATCGCGAGACGCAGCTCCACGGTCAGGCCGCCGTGCTCGGATTCGTGTCCTTGACCGGGATCGCGGGACTCACGACCGGTGGCGGCTTCGGCTACATGACCCGCAAGCGCGGTTGGACTTGCGACAATCTCGTCTCGATGGAAGTCGTCACGGCGGAGGGGACGGTCGTGCGCGCGAGCGACACCGAGAACGCTGAACTGTTCTGGTGCCTCCGCGGCGGGAGCGGCAACTTCGGGATCGTCACGTCGTTCGAGTACAAGACCTACCCGATCGGTCCGACGATCCTCGGCGGGATGGTGGCGTGGCCCGCAGCCGAAGCACCGGAAGTCTTGCGCATGTACGCCGAACTCTCGTCGCGTGCGCCTCGCGAGCTGACCCTGGTCACGCTCATGCGGATCGCGCCCCCGGCGCCGTGGCTGCCCAAGGAGATCCACGGCAAGCCAATGATCGGAGTCGTCGCGGTTTACACGGGGCCCGTCGAGGACGGTGAGAAACTGATCGCGCCGCTGCGAGCGCTCGGCAAGCCCGTCGCCGACATCGTGATGCCGCGACCGTACTCGCAGATGCAGAGTCTGCTCGACGCGACGCAGCCGAAGGGCCGGCGGTACTACTGGAAGTCGGAATACCTTGCCGCGCTCGATCCGGCGATGTTCGACGTGTTCCGCGCGCGCGCGGCGGCGATCAGCTCTCCGCACTCGGCGGTGATTCTGTTCCAGATCGGCGGCGCAATCGGTGAACTGCCGGCGGACCACTCGCCGGTGGGCAATCGCGACGCTTCGTTCGTTCTGAACATTGCCGGTTCGTGGGACGCGGCGGCTGACGACGCGGCCAACGTCGCGTGGGCGCGGGAGAGTTGGCAAGCGCTCAAGAAGTTCTCGACGGGCGGCGTGTACGTGAACTTCCTCACCGAGGAGGAGGGCGCGGAACGCATCGCGGCGGCGTACGGAAAAGCGACATTCGACAGGCTTGCTGCGCTCAAGGCCAAGCATGACCCGACGGGCCTGTTCCGGCACACCAAGAGCTTCGGGTAGTCGGAGAACGATCGCGTGCCGATGTTCATCGACATCCACGAGATGGCCGGCGCGACGCCGGAGGGCGTGGCCCAAGCGCACGCCGCGGACATGGCGTGTCAGGAGAAGTACGGCGTCAACTACGTCAAGTATTGGCTCAACGAGAGCCGCGGCAAGATCTTCTGTTTGTGCACCGCGCCGGACGCCGAAACCGCGAACCGTGTGCATCTCGAAGCGCACGGAATGGTCGCCGAGCGGATCATCGAAGTGGACCCCGACCTTGCGGATAGCTTCCTGGGTCGGGGCACCGTGACGTCCGTGGGTTCTGTGCTGTTGCCGCGCAGCGATCAACGCGATCCCGGAATCCGCACGATCGTGTTCACGGACATCGTCGGTTCGACCGCGCTCACGCAGCGCCTCGGCGATCACGCCGCAATGCGCATGCTGGACGTGCACGACGAGATCGTGCGAACGGCGCTCGCTGCGCATTCCGGCCGCGAGGTGAAGCACTTGGGCGACGGGATCATGGCGGCGTTCTCGTCGGCGATCGACGCGGTGCGATGCGCGACGTTGATTCAACGTGCGCTTGGCGAAGCGGCGCGCGGCGCGGCCGAGCCCGTGCAAGTACGCATCGGCGTGGCATCGGGCGAGCCGGTCGAACGAGACGGAGACTTCTTCGGCTCGACCGTTCAACTCGCCGCGCGGCTGTGCGCGCACGCGAAACCCGGGCAGACGCTCGTCTCGACCGTCGTGACTTCCCTGTGCACGGACATTCGATTCGACGACGTCGGCGACGTTCTGCTCAAGGGGTTCGAGAAGCCGACGCCCGCTCACGCCGTCGCGGAGTGAGTGCTTCATTCGACCGCGGCGGTCCCGTTCCCGGGGCATGAATGCCCCGGCAACATCGGGGAAGTGCTTCGCACTTGCGGTGCGCGCGTCTTCAGAGGCGAAAGGATTTTGGTCTGCGGTACTACCGTAGGACGTAGGTTCACCACACGCGTCCGACGGTGCACACTCGCGCACACTCGGAAGGCCGGGCGGAACGCCCGCGCGCACTCGATGGGCAGGCCGCGCGCTCGGTCGCGGCCAATCGGACGCCGACCCGCCCCGACCAATCCCCCCCTTGTGCCCGCGGTCATTTCCCTGCACAACTCCGCCACCTCGATGCCATCCCCCCGATCGCTTGCTCTTCTTTTGTGCGCTGTCTCCCTCGCCGCATGCGGCGGCGGCAGCGCGACCGACGTCGTCAACGCCGATGGTGCGACCGACGTTCCCGTCGGCACGGACTCCGCCGGGGACGTACCGATGGACACGCCCGCCCCGCGCTGTGGCGCGATGCGCCCGGACATCATGAGCATCTCGGGCACGGAGGGCCTGGTCATTGGTCCCGACGGGACGATCTATTACTCGCAGGCGAACGCTGTCGGACGCATGCGGCCCGGCGAAGCGCAAGACGACGCGTGGGCACCGCTCGGTGCGCGCGCGGGCACCGTCTGGGGACTCGCACTCGACGTCGCGAATCACATGATCTACGCCGGCTCGCCGAGCGCGGGAACGATCTTCTCCGTCGACTACATGGCCACGCCGCCCACGGTCGCCAACTACGTGCCGAGTGCGGGCCAACCCAACGGTCTGACGATGGGACCCGACGGCGCGCTGTACTACTCGGACTTCGGCGCGGGCGCGGTGTTCCGTGTTGCGCCGGGCGGCACGCGCACGCGCGCGTCGTCCACGACGGCAATCGGTCAGGCGAATGGTCTCGCGTTTGGAACCGACGGATCGCTGTACGTGCTCAGTTACGCCGCGGGCACGCTCAACCAACTGACGATGGCGGGTGGTATGGAAACCGGACGCACGGTCATCGCGCGGATGCTCGGCAACCCCGACGGGCTCGCGCTCGACGCGACGGGCAGGTTCTACGTCACCAACAACAGCGGCGGCACGCTGACTCGGCTCGATGCCGACGGAACCAACCCCATGCGATTGCTCTCGGGCGTTTCCGCGGCGGCCAGCGTCGAGTTCGGCGCGGGCGCCCTGAACTGCAACGACATCTACGTTGCCTCGGGCGGCGCGCTTCGCCGATACGAAATGGGCGACACCGCAGGGGCGATGGTACCCTGGCACCCGTAGAAAGTTCCTCCCGCGAGCCCGAGGCACGGGCGATTCGCGGGTTCTGTGACCGTACGCTATACCTCGCGACCTGATCGCGAACTGAGCCAACCGGAGACCGCATGACACAGCCCAAGGATCCCAACGCCCCCCCCCAACCGGGAGCGTGGACCCCCCCGGCGGGGCCGCCTCGACCGGGCCTCGCCAACGCGAAACGAACGATGATCGGCTGGGCGCCGAACGTGCCCGACCCCAACGCACCGCCGCCCGCCGCCGCGCCCCCGCCAGCGGCCCCGGTCGCGGCACCCGTCGCAGCCCCGGTCGCGGCACCCGTCGTAGCCTCGCCAGTGCCAGCGTCTGCACCCACGCTCGGAGCTCAGTGGTCCGTGGCGGCCGCGGCGCTCGACGCCCAACCCGTGTGGGCCCAGGCGACCGTGGCGGCCGGTCCGCAGCAATTCGCGCCGGCCGGCGCATCCCCCGCGGGTCCTGCCGCGCAGTTTTCGCCCGTCGCCGCCGCGCCCGCAGGTTCCGCACCGCAGTTCGCTCCGGCCGCGATGCCCCAAGCCTCGTCGAACGCTTTCCAGGCCACGATCGGCGCCATGCCCGGTTCGCCCATGCCCGGGATGCCGCCCGGTCACGCGGCGGCCCAGGACATTTCGGCGACCGTCGGTGCGCCGGGTGGCGTGATGCCGGGGTTCGCGCCCGTCGGTTCCCCCGCGGGTGTTCCCGGTGCGCCGGCGTTCGGTGCGCCGAGTCCGCAGCAAGCGTTCGGTGCGCCGAGTCCGCAGCAGGCTGCGTTCGCAGCGCCTGCGGGTGCGGCGATGGACGATCTGGACAAACCGAAGAAGAAGTCCCGGATCGGCATCGTCCTGTTGTTCGTCGTTCTCCTCGGCGGTGGCGGTGCGGCCGCGTTCGTGTTCCGCGAGAAGATCTTCGGCGGTGGCGGTGACACCGGCGCCGCGAACCCCGCGGCCACCGCGACGCCCGGCGTCCCGACATCGACCGCCGTACCGGGCACTCCCGGCGGAGCGGCGATCCCGACCGACCCCGCCGCCGCCGCCAACCTTGCGGCTGCAAACGCTGCGGCTCTGCAAGCCGCGGCCGGAAATCCCGCGGCGCAGGCTGCGCTGGCCAACGCCGCTGCGCTTCAAGCGGCCGGCGGGAATCCTGCGGCGCTTCAAGCCGCCGCGCAGAACGCCGCCGCGCTGCAAGCGGCCGGAGCGAACGCTGCCGCACTGCAGGCCGCGGGTGCGAACGCTGCGGCAATGCAGGCCGCGGCACAGAACGCCGCCGCACTTCAAGCCGCCGGCGGGAATGCCGCGGCGCTGCAAGCGGCCGCGATTCAGGCCGCCGCGATGCACGCGGCCACGCAGAACGCCGCCGCGATGAACGCGGCCGTTGCGCCGACACCAGCCCCCGTCGCAGCTGCTCCGACACCGACACCGGCCGCGGCGACTCCGACGCCCGCGCCCGCGCAGGCGGCTCCAACACCGACGCCCGCTCCCGTCGCGGCAGCACCGACCCCCGCACCGACGCCGGCCGCGCACGTCGCGCCCGCACCGACCCCCGCGCCCGCTCCCGTCGCGGCCACGCCGGCTCCCGCGCCGCGCGTTGCGACGCGCGCGACCGCGACACGCCGCACGCCCGCGGCGCCCACGGTCGCGCCGACGCCAGCGCGCACGACGACGCCACGCACGACGACCACGGCCGCCCGCCCGCCCGCGGCGAGCGGTGGAATGTTCGACGCGGTGTTCCAGGGTGCGGGATCGCGCCCGCGTCCTCGCCGCTAGCGCGTCGCTTCCGAAGTCCTCCCGCCACTGCGTCACGCGACGACCGATGCGGCCGGGCGACTTGCCGCACATCGTTCGCGCGCGCATCCTACCGGCGATGTCCGCCGATCCCGCCCTGCGCATCGAGCGCAACTCGCCCGAGATCGAAGCGGCGTTCGACGCGGCCCCGTCGATCTGCGTTGCGGAGATCATCCACGGCGCGCTGCACGTGATGCCCCGACCCGCGCGTCCGCACACCAACGCGGCATCGAATCTCGGCGCGCTGCTCGTTCCGCCGCTCCGGTTCGGAACCGGCGGACCCGGCGGCTCGGTGATACTAAACGAACCTGAATTGCACCTCGGCCCGCGTCCCGACAAGCTCGTCCCGGATCTCGCGGGATGGCGTCGCGCGCGCATGCCCGACGCGGTGGGCGTCGAGAGCACGCCGGCGCACTACGACACCGTGCCCGACTGGATCTGCGAGATTCTGTCGGCGCGCACCGAGGTCGTCGACCGCGGTGACAAAATGCCGATCTACGCGCGCGAGGGAGTTTCCCACGCCTGGCTCGTCGACCCCGTGTCGAAGACGCTCGAGATGTTCCGGCTCGAGGGCAACCGCTGGCGTCCGCCCGTCGCGCACCGTGGCGACGGCCGCGTCCGTGTCGAACCGTTCGAAGCGATCGAGATCGACCTCGCCCTGCTGTGGTCCCGGTAGCGCTCCGGCAACACCAGCGCAGGGGTCACCGCGCCGGCGTCGTGGCCGGGGCCGTGCCACCGCTGCTGGGCGGCGTTGCGCCACCCGCGGTTCCAGCGCTGCTCGGCGGCGTCGTTGCACCTGCGGTGCCGGCGGGTGTCGGCGCACTCGCTGCCGCGGCCGCCGCGCCACTGAAGTGATACACGGACGAACCGGTCATCGTGTTGGTCCGGCCCCGCTGCGTCGTTCGCAGCGACACGGTCCAATTCAGGTCCACGGTGAGCGTCGTGCCTTCGAGACTCGCCGTGCCTGCGCCGAGCGTCAGCGTTGCCGTCGCCCCCGGGCGTGAGTCTTCGCAGTTCTGCGCCGCGGTCACGGTGATGCTGTTGCCGCTCCTCGTGCCCTGCAACGTGCACGGGGCGCTGCCGTCGCTGCCGCTCACAGTGAGCGTCTCAGCGTTGTTCTCCCCGTCGGCGACCACGACGCGTCCGGTGCCTTCGCTCGTGCGCGGTTCCTGCGCGCGCGGCGCCGTGAACGTGATCGTCGTTCGCGTCGCACCCTCATAGGTTCCCGCGAGCGGTGGCGGCGGTGGCGGCGGTGGTGGAGGTGGCGGTGGAGCTTGCACCGGCGGTGGCGGCGGCGGTGGACGCGACGCACACGCGCTGGCGCCAAGCACGCACCCGATCGAAACGATCGCGCACAACGTAGACGGACGAATTCGGTACATCGACATCAGAACTCCGTGCCGACGCTTCTGTGTCGGGCGCCAGCGTTATAGCCGACCTGTGGACCTGCGTGCACGCAACTGACGTTTCCTCCCCTCGAGCCCTAGCGAGATCGCGACCGTTGCCTTTGCCGTCGCCGTCGCCCTTGCCGTCGCCGTCGCCGTCGCCGTCGCCCTTGCCGTCGCCGCTGCCCGCGGTCACGATTCCGCTCCGCGCATTCCTGCTTTCGGTCAGTCGAGTCCCGACTCTATCATCCCAGCGTGCGCCTCGCCGACCGTTACCAGATCGTGCGCCGCGTCGGCGAAGGCGGCGGGGGAGGGGTATTTCTCGTTCGCGACCGACTGGCCGACGGCGCGCAGGTCGTCCTCAAGCGTCTGCACGCGCACGCCCAGGCCGGCGTCGCGCAATGGCTCGTGAACGAGTTTCAAGTGCTCGCCCAACTCGGCCTGCCGACCGTCGCGAGCGTGTTCGATTTCGGTCTCGCGGAGGCCGACGCAACCGATCCTGGTGGCCCGTTCTTCACTCGAGCGTTCGTCGACGGCGCCCCGCTCGACGTTGCGCTCGGCGCGCCGGAATCTCTCGACGCCGCGCGTGTGGTCGCGCTCGTATCGTCCGCGGCAGAAACGCTTGCGGCGCTGCACCGCGTCGGCGTCGTTCACGGAGATCTGAAGCCCGCGAATCTCATCGTGCCGGAGAATGGGCGGCAGGTAATTCTCATCGACTTCGGTCTCGCGCACGGCGCACTCGGTGCGGCGGATCGCGTCCGCGGCGGCACGCTCGCGTTCCTGCCGCCCGAGCGCCGGATCGCATTGGCAAGCGGTGAATCCCTTGCGCCCGATCCGCGGGCCGATGTCTACGCACTCTGCGCGACGTTGTTGCAGCTGCTCGGCGCTCCGGATCCCGAGAGCGAGCCGCCCGCGAGCGTCGCGGGACGCACGGAATTGCGGGCGCTCTTCGAGATTGCGCGACGCGGATGTGCCGTCGACCCGGACCGTCGGTACGCCACGGCCGACGATGTGCTCGTCGCGATCACCGGCGGTCGGGCGGTCGCGCGGACGATTCCAAACCGCGTCGTGCTTCGTCCCGAGGGTCGCGAGGCTGAACTCGGCGCGTTGCTCGAACACATTGCGCGGCGGCTCGTTCGTCGCGAGGGCGGCGCGGCGAGCGTGCTCATCGTCGGCGACGAGGGATCGGGGCGATCGACGCTGCTGCGCGAACTCACGTGGCGCGCGCAATTGCGTGGGGTGCAAGTGCTCGCCGTACCGGGCGCGCCCGGCGACGGCCCGATGCGGACACTGCGCGCCGGCGCCGAGATCCTGTCTGGCACGACGTTCGAGCCGTCCGGTCCCGATGCGCTCGTCGCTGCGTTTCGACGTGCGGCCCGTCGCACTCCGGTGCTCGTCGTCGCGGACGACCTGGACCAGGCCGATCCGGCCGTCGCCGCGGAACTTCGTTCGCTCGCGTATGGGTGTGAGAAAGACGAACCGCTGCTCGTGCTCGCGGCGAGTACGAACGAAGCAAGTGCACACGGATTCTCGCCGGCCGCGCAACTCGCGCTCGGCCCGCTCGACGAAACGGCTGTCACCGCGCTCTGCGCACAGATTCTCGGGCCCGTGGAGCCGGGCGTCGCGGCGGCGGTGCAGACCAAGGCGGGCGGTCTGCCCCTCGGGGTCAGTGAGTTGTTGCTCGCGCTCGCGGGCGTCGGCGGTGTGACGGTCGCAGACGTCGAGCGCACTCAAGTGTCCACCCGGACGCGGGACATCGCGTTGCGACGTGTGAACACGCTTGGAGCACCGGAACGCGAGACGCTCGCGGCGATCGTCGCGCTCGGGTCGGCTGCGGACGCGGCCCTCGTCGCGCAGGTCACGGGCGATGCCGAAGCGCTGGAGCGCGCGCGGATTTCGGGCATGGTCTCGGTGCGCGCCGATGGACGCGTGCATCTCGCACAAGCGGCCCTCGCGGACGCCGTCGTCGACGCATTGCCCGCGTCGTCTCGCGCGGCCATCTTCGAGCGCACTGCGACGTTGCTCGACGACGACCGCCGACCGGCCGCACTGCGAACCGCGGCGTGGGTGCGGGCGGGCAATGCGGGCCGCGCGTTGGCTCACCTCGAGCCGGCCGTCGCGGAGCTGCGCGCGCAGGGACTTCCCCTCGCCGCGGCGTCCCTGGTTGCGGACCTGCGACGGCTCGACGCCACGTCCGACTCGCCGAGTCTGTGTTTTCTCGAGGCCGACCTACGCCACGCGGGGGGCGATCACGCCGAATCCGCGCGCATCGCGGCGATGGTCGTGGACGATCCCGATCCGTCCCTCGCGCGCCGCGCACGACTGCTCGCGGGCCGCGCACTGGTGCAAGTCGGCCGGACCGACGACGCTGTCGCGTATCTCCGAAGCGGGGCGGACTTCGCAGCCGACGGGGATTCCGCCGGTGAATTCCATCGCGAGTTGGCAAACGTAGAGTTCCGCGGAGGACACTATGCCGAGGCCGCTGCGCGCTGCGAGCAGGCCCTCGGACGCGCGACCCGACCGGTCGTTCGCGCGCCGCTTCTCGCGTTGTGGGGATTGAGCGTCAGCTATCTGGGTGAGCAGACACGCGCAATCGAGTTGCTCGAGCAAGCGCTCGCGACGTTCGTGCAGAGCGACGATGTTCGTGAGCAGGCCCGCGTTCTCGCGTACCTCGCCATTGCGCGCGATCGTGCCGGCGATCTTGCCGAGGCACGCGCGCTGTACGAACGCGCCCTCGATCGCGCGCGCTCCGCAGGCGACGTCGGGCAGATGGCCAGTGCGCGGCTCAACCTCGGCACGCTGCTCGACCGACTCGGCGATCTGGCCGCTTCGCTCGAACATTTCGAAGCCGCGTCGCGTCTCGCGCAGCGCGCGGGCAAGCCGGACACGGCGCTCGTCGCACGACTGAACACGGCGCAGGACCTGATGGCTCTCGGGAGCTATCCACGTGCGCGGGCCGAAGTGGAGAGTGTTCTGGCGGATGCACGAACGCTCGGCTATCGGGAGATCGGCGCGCACGCAACGGCGCTGCTCGGTGTCGCGCGCGCGCGGCTTGGCGAGGTCGACGCGGGACTGGGGCTGATCTTCGAGGCCAGCGAGCAGTTCGCGGCGATGGGTCAGTCGACGGCCGTGGCGGACATGGCGTTCGAGGTCGCGGCGGTTCTGCTCGATCGCGGCGCTCTAGGCGACGCGCAACGTGCGGCCGAGCGACTCACGTCCGCGCGCGATGCCGTGCCCGATCTCGGGCCACGCGCGGCACGGGCGCGGATGCTCGAAGCGCGTGTGGTGTTTTCGCGTGGCGATGCGCGCGGTGCACAGAAGCTTCTCGGCGAGGCCATCGAACTCGCGGAACGCGTCCACGACTGGGACTCGCTATCGCACGCGCTCGCCGTGCGCGCGCAGACGCACCAGGCGACCGGTGCCGAGATTCACGCGCGGCGTGACCGGGAGCGTGCGCTCGAAGTGCTCGAGACGACCGCGGCGAATCTCCCGCCCGACTTGCGAAGTGCGTTCTGGAGTGTTCCCGAGCGCGGCAACCTTCGGTCCGAGGGTTCGTCGCCGTCGCCGCGAGACGCCCGTGCGTCCGTGAGTTTCATGCCGTTGACCGGCGCGCTTGCGGGCAACGCTCCGACCATCATCGCAAACGACCAGCGCTTGATGCTGCTGCTCGAGTTGTCGCGACGTGTGGGCGAAGAGACCGCCCTCGAACGCGTGTTGGATCTCGCCGTGCGCAGTGCAGTGGAACTCACGAATGCCGAGCGCGGTGCGATTCTCCTGCTCGAGGCCGACGGTGCGCTCGCCGTGCGCGCGAGCGTGGGCACGAGCGGCGGCCCGGGTCTCGACGAGACGTTCTCGCGCTCGATCGCGGAGACCGCGCTGATCGACGGGGAAGTGATCGCGACGCACAACGCCCGTGGCGACTCGCGGTTCGCGGATTTTCGCTCGGTGCACGAGTTGGCGATCGGTGCGGTGGCGGCGATCCCGATGCGCGTGCGGGGGCGCACACTCGGTGTGCTGTACCTCGAGAACCGCGCTCGCCGGGGCCTGTGGTCACCGTCCGATGTCGTGCTCGTGAAGGCGTTCGCGGAGCAAGCCGCGGTGGCCGTCGACCACGCGCGGCTCATCGGCGAGTTGGAAGATCGCGGCCGCCAGCTCGAGACGGCCAACCGCGAGATCGAGTCGCTCTTGGCAGCCCGGACGATGGAACTCGAGGACGCCCGTCGTTCGCTCGCCCGCGCAAACGAAGCACTGCGCTCGCGGTTTGCGCTGCAAGGCGTCGTGGGAAACTCGGCGGCCATGCGCACGGTCGCAGCCGTCGTCGAGCGCGTTCGAGACGCGGACGTCCCGGTCGTGATCGAGGGCGAGAGCGGCACGGGCAAAGAGGTGATCGCGCGTGCGATTCACTTCTCGGGCGCGCGCGCGAAGGGACCGTTCGTCGTCGTGCACTGCGGCGCGATTCCGGAGACGCTGCTCGAGAGCGAGCTGTTCGGGCACGTGCGCGGCGCGTTCACGGGCGCCGATCGGGATCGCAAGGGTCTGCTCGCGAGTGCGTCGGGCGGAACGCTGATGCTGGACGAAGTCGCGGACATGCCGATGAAAATGCAGGTCGAACTGTTGCGGGTTCTGCAGGACCGCAAGGTTCGACGCGTCGGGAGCGAGGTGGAGGAAGACGTCGACCTGCGCGTGATCGCGGCGGTGAATCGTCCGCTGCGGGACCTCGTCGCCGAGGGACGTTTTCGGGAAGATCTATACTACCGGTTGTCGGTCGTCTCGCTTCGCTTGCCGCCGCTGCGCGAGCGGCTCGACGATTTGCCCGCGCTCGCGAATCACTTTCTCACGCGCTTCGCCGAGGAACAGGGGATCACGCGCAAGCGG
>Ga0209726_10002782_pt1 | contig 25244 bp, 20 predicted proteins | sample Subgrocontami54m_FD_187453 | JGI IMG/M metagenome (GOLD analysis project Ga0209726, IMG submission 187453) | Subsurface groundwater microbial communities from S. Glens Falls, New York, USA - GMW46 contaminated, 5.4 m (SPAdes) (version 3) | ecosystem: Environmental > Aquatic > Deep subsurface >... | reverse complement strand
GCTGGCATTCTCCAATCCGATGCCGACGCACTATTCGAAAAGAAAATTACTGAATACACCCTTGCGTGGGATTCCACCGGAGCCACGTGGGCCCAATGCGTGAGAAATGGCAATACCTGCCCGAATGTCCTGGCAAACAGCGCCTGGGCGGGACTCCTCTTACGGTTTACGAAACTACACGGGATTGAAGCAATCAAACGAGCTTTCAGATACTTACGCGACTACGCGGCAACTCATCCGGCGACCGGCACAGATCCAACCAGCCCACAAACACGTGAAGAAAAAAACGACCTACTTGTCGAAGCTCTCGCCGAGGGCGCGCAACGAAATATCCTTTGCGAGATAGACACCTGGCATTGGTTTGCCACTCCAGAAGCTCGCAACAGAATCAGCCAAAACTTCCCCGGATCAAATCCCTTTTGCATAGACGCCGACGGCGATGGTTTTACGCCTTTAGCTGGAGACACTGACGACACCAACGCTCAGATTAAACCTACAGCAATCGAGACTATAAACAACGTCGATGACGACTGCGACGGAATAGTGGACGATCTTCTGTTGACCGAGCAGAGCGACTTTCCATCAACTGCACAATCCGCGCCGACTATCACTATTCCAGCTAAGATTCGCGGCCAAGTCACTCCCTCAGACGTCGACACACTTATTATCAACTTCACGGATTCTCTTCCTCGCCGGCTTCGTCTCAACCTGCAAAGCCCAAACACCTTTGTTGGTTTCATACAGCTCCAGCCCGTCGACTTGAATGGCCGTACTCAATCCTTTTCAGTTGCCGGCGGCGGCGCTCAAGTACTCACGCTCCCACGTCCCGGCCTTTGGGCTCTCACAATTCAAAACTCTATCTCCGCCACTTCTGACTACACGCTCACTGTCGAAGATGCAGGCACGCAAACTACACCAGTGCGCTTAAAAGTAACCCCAGGTGCAACGTCAGGCACTATCCAGGTTTCTGCCACCATAGATACCACCCGCTCCTACAGCCCCACGCCCAACGCTATCCGCTTCTGGTTAGGCCCCTCCAGCTTTATCCAAACCACTCCACTCCAACAACAGCTTTCATTCTCACTCCCCATCCCCGCCGGCACTGGCCCCTTCAGTCTGCGCGCTCAGCTCATGAGCAACGCCACGCCTGTGAGCAAAGCAACGTTGCCGTTATGGATAGACAGGACAACCGGCGAGATGCTGGAACAAACTCCAGATCTCTCGATTGCCGCAGACACGACTCTGCCTACTGAGACGCGCGCTGGAAACAACGCCACCTATGGATTCACAATCACGAACACAGGTCCAGGTCTGGCCCAGGGCATTGAAGCCAACGTCACCATCCCACCAGGACTCAGCGCAATCTCAGCAGCAACCACGCTAGGAACCACTCAAATAACTGGTAATAACTTTCACTTGGCGGTCAACCAACTTGCCACCGGGGAAGCCGTGAGCTTTTCCATCACCACAACGAATCTAAATGCTCAAGGAACCATTACAACAACAGCAACGATAACAGCCTCTACCGTCGACCCGGTTCAATCAAACAATTCAGCTTCAATCACCGGCTTGTTCACCACTGCTCCCACTCCAACGCCAACACCGACTCCAACTCCAACTCCAACGCCTACGCCAACTCCAACTCCAATACCGAACGCTAATATCAAACTCCAAAGTTTGCCGGCAAAGCTCGAAACGGCTTCAACCAGAAGCGTGCTTGCTCAAGGCTCGTTGGCCAGAGTTACTATCACCCTACCTGGCACATCACTGTTAGACAGTTACGGACAACAAAATCAAAACGGTGCTTGGCCCACCACACTAGCCGGCTTTCAAGTAACGATCGATTCGCTCTCCGCAGCCATGATCGCAGTCAAACGGATTCCTAACTCTAACCCTACGTCATACACCGTTGATTTTCTTATCCCTGATACGGCTACTACCGGAACCCAAGTCCCGGTTACCGTTAACCAGGAAGTACCGCTAAGCAGCTGGAACACCACCGCTACAATTAGAGCAACCGCTCCCGCGTTCTGGGCACTTGATGGAACCGCAAACGGTCCGCTTCTCACACTGGACGGCGACCGCTTAACCGCTTTCACGCCTAACGCTCCTTTTCCAGCAGACGGCACAAGACGTATTTTACTGTTCGCCTCCGGAGCAAAAAAGCTCGTTGAGCAAAACACGCTCATTCTCCACATAACCTGCCAATCCGGTTATCAAGCACTATTGGTCCAGGACTTCGCCGCTACACTCCCCTCGCTGCCCGGACTACAACAAATCATCATTCGCATTCCCACCGAACTCGCCGGATGCGGCCAAGCTCAATTAACGATCGAGGGCGCCGAAGACAACCAAGTCTTTCTGCTTATCCAATAAATTGTGATTCTGCTTTAACTTCAAACTCCTGTAGACGACCAGTTGAATTACCATATTTATTGCAAGAACTTTTTTATTGACAGCCAGTTTTGAAAGTATAAAATCCTGCGCACTAGGCGTTTAGGTCGCTGGGGTGAGGACAGTGACCGCAGAGGCGAAAGCCTCCGCCAACCGATATCAAGGCCGGATCACAATCCGGCCTTTCGGTTCTTTAGCCTGCCTACAGACACAATGACAGATCAAGATCGAAGGTAAGCTTAGAGAAGTGCATGCAACCTATCTTTAACGATCGCTTCTTTTGGACTTCTTGAACCGCCCTGTAACCACGACCGCACTTTCTTCAAAGTAACCGTGTGAGTGATAGCAGTCCGAATTTCAACTTCAAGATTTGTCAGATCCCCAGGCTCAAAATGATGCTGCCTGAACGTACTTACAGCTAATACCGCCGCCTCATACAAACCCCCGGCCTCGAGCTCGACTGAATGCCGAAACCCCTCCAGATCGACGTAAGAAACCCGACATGCGGCCATTTACGCGCGAGAATATCATTTTCGGATATTTTCGCCAATCGCTTAAAGCAGCGCCTCTATCGTCCTCGCAGCAGCAAATGCTGACAGTTTTACTGCTCCACTGTCGGCAACCGCGAACACCGAGGCTTTTGCACCCTTGCCGACGTTTGCCTGTTGGGGGTTTCAGGCCCATCTACGCAACAAGCTCTTCAGCAATCACGCACGGAACCCTCCCTTCCTAACCCTAGCTACATTGGTCCACAAATGGCACACCAGATGCAGTAGACAGAAAAGGGCAGGATTGACACTTTCTTTCACCCTGCCAATATAATCCCTTTAGTAGCTAGCTAGGAGAAACACATGCCAAATTTCCTTTGCCGTTGGCCAAACGGCGATTTTTCAATAATTGACGCTCGTGATCGCGATCAAGCAATCATCCACCTTGACGAAATCGGCGACGCTACTGAAGCAGAGTTGTTCGAGACCAAAAGCTTGTTTATTAATTTTACCTTAACCGATCAAGGTCATTTAGAGTTCGAGAATTTCGCTGAATCGTTTGACTCCGACGTCATGGAAAAATGTTATCCCTTGATTTTGAAAGCACAAATGGAAGACGAAGATGAGAGCGAAGATTACACGCAGGCTGCTGTCGCCGAGCGCTTGCGCTTAGGGCAAGTACAAGTACAGGAAACTGATGAGTTGGCTAAAAATATGTTCATTGCCCGCCTGGTAGCGGACAACCGTGTAGACCTGTCCACGGCAATCGAGACATATAAACAACAATTACCAGTATTTGATCGCACCTGGCACGATTTAGCTCAAACGTGCGACACTGATCGTGGTCTACATATTAAGTCCGGCGGAAAAGCTAGAAACTTTGAAGTTTCCGGCAAGCTGGAACCTTACGAAGACACGGACTTGCTTCCCCACCTTCTCCTGGCTGCTGCCTTAGCCGCCGAAATGAACGCCAGCATGGTTACCATTTGGGACGATGTAAGCAAAACTGTTGGGCAACCAATTGGATCTTACTGGCGCTGGCTAGCCCAGGAAACGCGCCGCTTGTCCCTCGTGACAGACGTCCGACCAAATTAAACGCAACTAGATCCCACTCACCATCCCATAGACCGCCGCAACTATGTCGAGACAATCCAATGAGTCTCATTCGACGAACAAAAACTAGAATCACCGCCAAGCAAGTCGGCGAAATACTCGGCTGCTCACATAAAACAGTTCTTAACGGCGGCGCCGGGACCAAACCCCTCACACGAATCCGCAACGGCACCAAACAAGTCCGGTTCTTGCTCGACGAGGTATTAGCCCTCGCTCAGCGCCAAGAAAATCACCAGGACAACCGGGAACTTGCCATTAAACCTCAAGGTGAGAAAACTTATGGACAGCCACACACAGTCTCACTATAATTCTGCGCTTCCAATACCTAAGGAAAAAGAGCTGCGAGCAGGTGGTCGCAAACGAAGAACTAGGATCCTTCAAGCACCGCCCGTTGAAAGCTCGCGCAGACAAATGGCAAAGAATTTCCACCAGTACACTGGTCCAGGCGGACAAACCCTTCATCGCTATGAGCGCCAGTATAAGGGCGTCCAATTACGAAAAAAGGGCTTTGCCCGAAAAAGCGATGCTGAAAAGCACCTGCGCCAAGTAATGGATGACATGGACGCCCGAGAGCGAGGCGAAGTTCGTTGCGATCCAACAACCGCCCAGGAAGCCCTAAACATATATAGACGCACCTTGGATATCCGTGCGCAAAGCAAAGCGAAGCAATACAGTCACAACGTAAATTCAAACTGCAAAGTCCTTCAAGAATTCGTAGACCACTTTGGCCCCAAACGATTGATCCGCGAATGCACCGAGGACGATCTTCGGGAGTTCTATCACATTCTCTGCTTCAAGCCAGGCTTGAACAAGAATAGCGCCGGCGTTTTCATAGGACGCATTCAAGGAATGCTGAAAGCTGCACACCGAAAGAAAGCGGATCTCGCCACCTGGCTACGCCCCACACTGAAGGTCCATCGCAGCCCCGAGTTTGAACATAGAGTTGTAGAGGACTGGGAATACGCCACTCTCGTTCAAACACTACTGGATCCTCCCCTAGCACCATCAAGACGGGAAGAGCGAAAAGCATTATGGCGAGAAGCTGGAGATGCCATCCAGCTCCTAAGAATGACTGGCGGCAGGCTTAACGAAATACTGCGCATCAAACTCTGGCAGTTTATGTGGTCGAAAAATATTGTCAGGCTTGAAGCCACAAAAACAGAAAACGAAAGAGACCTTCCATTCTGGACCCCCATACGAGACTTGGTACAAAAAAGGATCTCGGAAGGACTCACCGACGACGAATACCTATTCCCCCGCGCTAAGACAGAAACATTTGATAACGCCATTGGCCGCGCTTGCCTCAAAGCCGCCAAAGCAGTGAAACTGGACTACGGCCGCGAAGACGGCTTCACCTGCCACAGCCTCCGGCACACCTTCGTCACTAGAATGATGGAAGCAACAGGAAACGACGTAGCGTTAGTCATGTCCTGGAGCGGCCACAAGTCATTAGAGTCCTTCAAAATCTACCTTCACCCAACCGAAAAGGGCTGTATACTTGGTGAACAGTTCACAAATAACGTTGCGGACTTCTTGCGGACTTTTGCGGGACGAGCGGGAAATGCCAGCCTTCCGAGCCAAGTAGCTGACTTCCCTAAACGCTTGAAAACAAAGCAAGTTGTTGTATAGGTTAAACTTAGTTACAACGTGTGCCCGCTTAGCTCAGTGGTAGAGCACTCGCTTCACACGCGAGGGGTCAGAAGTTCGAATCTTCTAGCGGGCACCACTTTTTCAATGACTTACGGGCGACCCTGCAATTATTGGGGTCGCCCGTTTTCTGTTGCCACAGGAACCATTTTCAACCTCAGAACGTAAGCAAGCCAAGGCGATCATGTCTAAGAGCCAAATCAGTCCAATCTCTTTGCCGGAACGCATTGAAATTCTGGACGTGCTGCGCGGATTAGCCGTCTGCGGCATTCTTATCGGCAATATGCAATGGTTTTCCGGTTACGGGATGATGCCGCCTTCGGTGGCCCGGCAAAGTCCGTTCGTCGACCAGACTACGCATTTTCTGGTTCACTTTTTTGTCGAAGGGAAGTTCTATTCGATCTTCTCGTTTCTGTTCGGTTTCGGCTTTGCGCTGCAAATCGCGCGGGCGGAAGAACGCGGCGATCTCAAAGCCTCGCTTTTCAAACGGCGTTTGTTCTGGCTGCTGGTCATTGGTCTGCTTCACGCTTATTTGCTGTGGTCCGGCGATATTCTCAGCATCTACGCCGTGATGGGCTTTGTGCTGATTCTGTTTCGCAAGAAAACAAACGACGCGCTGCTCAAGTGGGCGTTCGTTCTGTTGGCAGTTCCCATTTTGACTTACATTCTGCTTTACATTTTGTTTGTCGCCCTGATCCCGCCCGGAGCGTTAGCGAAGTTGGATGCCGCGCAGATCGATTTTTGGAACGCAACAGTCAGGAAAGTTCCGCAAAGCAGTTACCTGCAAATCATCACCGGTTATAACCTGAATATGATCGTCGGCCGATATGCGAGTCTGATTTTAGAGATGCGTCTGCCGAAGCTGCTGGCGATGTTCTTGCTAGGCTCGTATGCATACCGCCGAGGGTTTTTCCAGAATCTATCGAGTCATCGGCCGTTCATTCGCCGCGTCCTTGTGTACGGACTTATCTTAGGTCTGGTCGGCAACGTCGCTTTTGCGGCGTTAGCGGGAGCGGAAGCGGTTTTCCCACCGTCGCCTGCGGGAATTGCAGGTGTTATCAGCTATGCCTTTGGCGTTCCCGCACTGGCGCTCTTCTTTATTGCCCTGGTCGCCACGCTGTGGCAAAAGGCGGCTTGGCGGCGACTGCTCGCCTGGCTGGCTCCGGTCGGGCGCATGGCCTTGACGAATTATTTACTGCAAACGGTTATTAGCGTTTTCATTTTTTACGGTTACGGTTTCGGTCAGTTCGGAAGATTCGGTGCACGGGCGGCGACGCTGATAGCCCTCGCGATCTTTCTTTTTCAAATATTCATGAGCGCGTTATGGCTGAAGTATTTTGCTTACGGTCCGATGGAATGGATTTGGCGACAACTTACATATCGGCGAAGATTGAGTTTGCTGATCAAGCATCCACAGATTACACAAATTAGGAGCTGAGACAGCCGCGTTGAAACATTTCCCGCCGAGACCAACATCAAAAGCTTGCATTTGCTGGGCGACAGATAAACACTCATTTGCAGAGCCCGCGATACTGCTCGGCGGGTCGCGCATCGCGCATCGGGCTAGTGCCCGGGGGTGTCCCCTAATCTTTCCAAATAGCTCCTAGTCCGACTTCCCACAGTCGTTTATTAAGCGACGGAACATCCTTGTCGAAAATTTCACGGGCCCTCGCTTTCAAACCGGACCATTCCGTATTCAGTTGCTTCAGCCGATCCAGCGACGGCTGATTCACTCTGGGAATATCACTTTCTGTCTGGTTGATCACAAACAAATAATTCGCGGTGAACTTATTCGGAAAGTTCTCAACATCGTCGTAGGCCTTTGATTTACGCTGCACCATATCCTCATCCCACGCTTTCATCTTCTTTAACAGCGCCCCACCCTCTTTCTTTACGGCAGTGAACTTATCGCCGGCGGGTAATGAACTGAGCAGCGATTCCAACTGTGTCTGTTTTTCGTACAGGCTGTTTACCATGCGGTGCATCGACGCGAGTTCCGTCTCCATCCCCAACATGGTCTGATGGTATTCCATGTAGGTTGCGGCGCTTGTCGGGTAGAGAGGATTGGCAAGTATCTCAGTCTCAGTTGAAACTATCTGGTCAGCCATTTTCACGGTTATAGAATACTTTCCAGGCGGTGCTTTATGTCCCGCGTAGCTGCTCTCGACATATACTCCGGGCACGCCCGGCATGGTGGGGTAACGCATGTCCCACACAAACCGGTTCAGACCTTTGGATTTTGGAAGCAGCGGATCAGCCTTTGGAGCGCCGTCGTATTTCTTGTACTTCTCATCAGCCTTTGAAGAAAAAGTGCGAACGAGATTCCCTTCCGCGTCTTTGATCTCCATCGTAATTTCGTCGGTCTTTTTCAACTCGGGTAGTTGGTAGTAAATGACAACTCCGGTTGCGGGATTTACGCCCCTCAATCTGTTAGCTCCGGTAAACTCATCACTTGTCTCATCCAGTTCGCTGGATCCATTTACGAGGTAAGCATTGTCGGGCCGGTAGATATTGAAAGCCGGCGCGTCCATTTTGTACTGACGAATGACACTCAAGTCATCCAGAATCCAAAACGATCTCCCCGACGTGGAGGCGATCAGATTTCCCTTGTGAATCCGAAGATCGGTTATAGGAGTAACGGGCAAGTTCAATTGAAACGGCGACCAATCCCGTCCGCCATTCCAGGACAAGAATAGACCGAGTTCTGTACCCGCAAATAATAGGTCATTGCGCACCTCATCCTCGCGCACAACGCGGGTGAATGCATTGGCAGGTAAGCCATTGTCGATCTTTGTCCAGGTGTTTCCATAGTCTGTGGTTTTGTATAAACCCGGAGTGTGGTCGTTGAATTTATATCTGGTGGTGGCGATATAAGCAGTTGCCTTGTCGTGCGGGGATACTTCAATGGCATTGATCAAACATTCTGCCAACCCGGGTGGGGTTACGTTTTTCCAGTTGGCGCCACCGTCTCGAGTCAGATAGACAAGTCCGTCATCACTGCCTGTCCAGATCACCCCTTTTTCGTGCGGTGACTCGGCGATGTAACTCAGCGTGCCGTAATTTTCCGCACCGACTTCTTCGTTTGTGTATGGCCCGCCGGCTCTGCCCTGTTTTTCCTTTTCGTTGCGGGTCAGATCAGGTGAGACTTCCTTCCACGATCTACCCATATCACTTGTCTTCAGCAGGTATTGAGATCCATGGTAATAAGTATTGGGTTCGTGTTTGCTCCAGATGATTGGAGCATTCCAGTTAAATCGATACTTAATGTCTTTCGCATCCATCCCAAGATACTGAATGGGCGCAGCCATAATATTCGTGCTGGCTTGTGCTCTGACATCGAGTACCTCGATCGTTCCCTGATAACTGTCACCCAATACATATTTGGGATCATTTGGATCAAATGCGAGAAAAGCACTTTCACCACCGGCAGAAGCCGTCCAGCCTGCGGTGGTAATCCCGCCGCTTCCTAACTGACGGCTGGCAATGGAAACAGAGGTATTGTCCTGTTGGCCTCCATAAATGCGATACGGAAACTGATTGTCTACGTTGACGCGATAAAACTGCGCCGTCGGCATGTTGAGTTGGGTGCTCCAGCTCTTTCCGTTGTTGAAAGTTATTGCGGAACCGCCATCGTTGGAGATGATGAAGTTGCTGGGGTTGTCGGGGTTGATCCACAGATCGTGAAAATCGCCGTGGGTGCCGGACAAGTTCTCCCACGTCTTGCCGCCATCTGTCGAACGCAATGCAGGCGCGCTCATCACATAGATCGTGTTTTCATTTTTCGGATCGATGAACAGCTCAATGTAATACCAGGCTCTCTGGACCAGCCTGTGGTCATTAGTAATCCGGCTCCACTTCTTACCGGCATTATTCGAGACAAATAAACCACCGGCCTCTTTATCAGAATCGCTTTCGATCAGGGCATAGACTTTTTCCGGATTCGAACGGCTGACCGCGATCGACATCTTGCCCATTTCTTCCGGCAAGCCTTCTTTCATCTTTTCCCACGTGTCGCCGCCGTCCGTCGATTTGTACAAACCGCTGCCCGGACCACCGCTGATCACCTTCCACGGAAGCCGGCCATGTTCCCACATCGCCGCATAAAGTATTCGTGGATTATTCATGTCCATCGATAGTTCCGCTGCGCCGGTCTTATCGTCCACAAATAAAACACTCTTCCAACTCGCTCCGCCGTCGATGGATTTATAGACACCTCTTTGCGGTGAATGGCTGTACAAGGCGCCCTGTGCTGCGACCAGCACGACCTTCGGATCTTTCGGATCGATGACGATCCGAGAGATATGCTGAGTCAATTCCAATCCAATTCTCTTCCAAGTCTTGCCGGCGTCGGTTGATTTGTACACGCCGTCACCTGGGTGGGTCATCACACCCCGAACTGCATGTTCTCCCATACCCACATAAACGACATTCGGATCGCTTTCCGAAACAGCAACAGCACCGACGGAACCGGTCTTAAAATAACCATCGGAGACATTCCGCCAGGTGATTCCCATGTCATCTGTTTTCCAAAGACCGCCACCCGTGGTTCCCATGTAATAAGTTTTGGGGTCGCTGACGACTCCGGTGCCGCAATTCGATCGCCCGCCACGAAATGGACCGATGGATCGCCACTTAACTGTTTTGAAAATGCTGTTGTAATCGTCCGCAACCGCGGGTTGCGGAACTTGCGCGGCCAGATGGCCCACCAGGAAGCAAGAAACAAATATCGATAGTAGGTGTTTTGACATGGAAAGAATCCTCACCAAATAAGAATTTGCCAGATGATACACGACTAGACCGCTTTTGAGATCGTGATCATTGTCTATGATTCTGAAAAACATTGTACTTTTCTTCATTGTCTGCGGCTTAGCGGCACTTTCTGGATTGACGACGTAACGATCAGTGGCATCAAGTGATAACTGGACCGGCGGCGAGTGGCCGAGCGCTGGGAGAAGATGACGCCGGAGGAACGCGAGAAGTTTCGCCGGGGCATGCGCTCAGATTGCGGCAGGCAAACGACACCACTGGATTCGACGCCCGGCGCATGAACTTAGCGTCAATCAATATCGTAGTAGCCCTGGGAGGTGAAGGAGAATGTATTGTTCATCTTGCGGCGTGGCTGTCACGGCGGGCTTGAGCTACTGTAATTTTTGCGGCGAAAAGTTGAGTCGCGCTAAGAGCGAAACAATTAGCAAATCGCCGGAAGTGAGACCTGAAACCCTCGTAGCGGCGATGGTCTTCGTCTTCGTCTTCGGCCTGGGAGCTATCACGGTTCTCATGGGAGTGATGAAAGCCGTGCTCCACTTTGAGGTCGGGCAGATTCTCGCTTTCACGCTGCTGAGCTTTCTCATAATGCTTTCACTCGAAGGTGTGTTCATTCGACTGCTATTGCGTCGCCAGCGTGGCGCTCAGGAAGCAGGCGACACAGTGCCATTGAAGGGGCAAGCAACCAGAGAGCTTGACGCAGCCCAGGCGCGAGTGCTGCCAGAACCCATGCCGAGCGTGACCGAGCACACTACCCGCGCGTTTGACCCGATCTACCCCGAGCGAACATCAAAATGAAGAATCGTCCTTTCGAGGATGCCGCCTCGAACCTCGGCGGCCAGCCGCAAATCAATAAGCTAAGCGCGGACGGTAAGCCAGAGGTTTACCGCACGGTGCTGCGGCAAAGCCGCACAGAGTCTGAGCTAGTACCGTCAACGAGCATAAGAAGAAATCTGTATTCGGAGCAAATGAAATGACAATCCGCAGCATCGACGAGTCACAACGCAAGGCTGCAAGAGTCGCGGGATTTGCTTGCCTGATCTCGTTCGTCACCGTGGTCGCAATCAATTTCGGTATCTTCGCCCGCCTCATCGTCCGCGGCAATCCGGCGGAAACCGCTCGGAATATCATGGCGCACGAGACACTGTTCCGTATCGGCATCGTGGGCGACATGGTTTACTGCGTTGGCGTTGTCGTACTGCTCACAGCGCTTTACGTGATCCTCAAGCCGGTGAGCCAGAACCTTGCCTTGCTCGCGGCATTCGGCCGGCTGGTCCATGGCCTCACATGGCTCCTGGTGACGCTCAATCTCTTTACCGCTCTGCGGCTGTTGAGCAACGCTGATTACTCGCGTGCGTTTGGACCAGACCAGTTGCCGGCCTTGGCGAGGCTGTACCTCAGCGGTTACGACGCGTACTACGTTGGCTTGCTGTTTTGGGCATTGGGAGCCACCGTTGGCAGCTACTTGTGGTTCAAGTCGAACTACATCCCCAGAGCGTTGGCCGCCTTTGGCGTGATCTCGTCTGCATGGTGCGCCGCCTGCACCCTCGTCTTTTACATTTTCCCCGACTTCGCCAAGGTAGTGAACCTGTGGTTGTTCGATTCGCCCATGGCTATCTTCGAACTAGCGCTGAGTTTTTGGCTTCTGTTTAAGGGATTGAGGCCATCTGGGATGGCTGTGCCCGAATCGAGCACAGGCCGGTGCCGCCTAACATCTTCCAGCCGATGATCTACGGCTGCCACTGACCTCAAACATTCGGCCAATGAAAGAAAGTCTGAAGAAGGTTGGAGAGAGATAAGGTCAGGATATCTTCCGCGAGTTTTAGGCATTTTGATAATCATCGGAGCTTGCGCGTTTCCGATCAATACTTTTACCAAAATACTCATTCCGCAATTCTATCCCGCGTTGATGACGCGATTAACTATGATCCTTAATGCTTTCGGGCCGCCCGCGACGATGCTTTGGCTTCTGATCAAAGGCGTCAATGCGCCACAGCCGATTAGTGAAGTTTAAAGCCGAAAATAAATGATTGCGGTGCCCTCGGGAGTTGTCGTGGCCCTGGCGAGTTTCTTGCTGTAAACAACACCAGCCAGTCACTGCCTGGTTCGATAAAGACATCGACCCGCCAGCGTACGTGCCGGCGGGTCGAATGGTTCTTGTAGCCAAACCTGATTCGCGATCAGCTCATCCGGGTTTCTTCTTGTTGGTGTTGCTGCTGTTGTTGTTGGAATTGCTGGGCGGTGGTTTTGGCCTCTCGACAACCTTTTGTGGGTCTTTCGGCGGGCGATTATCGTTGCTGTTTTTCTGTCCGAAGGCGCCGGCCGCGACCACGGTCGCCACCAGTATCGCCAACAGAATTCGTTTTAGTTGTTTCATAACTGCTCTCCTCCTCGCGTCTTTCTCACCCACGCATTAGGGGGAGGCGGAGAGTTGCGCCACCACGACTTGAGCAAACCCGATGCCAAGACGGTACCGATTCCGATACTGAGATGCGCCGAAACGTACGCGAACGACCAAACCTTCACACTTATCCGCAAAAGTTCCTCGCCCGATGCCGGCCCGGACCGCGTCACAAAATACTGCGCACGCACCCTTTCGCGCCGTTTTCGCACGGTATCGTGCACCAACTTACCGCCGCACAGTGACGCTAATGCTGCCTACGTTACTACTGTTGTCAAAGGCCCGCAGCGAAATTGTGTGTTCGCCGCTACCTGCAATTGCCAGATTCAAAGAATATCGCTCGTGCGGACTGTCGGCAATACCGTCGTCCGGAAACACTTCATGCCACGCGCCGCCATCGACGCTCACGTCCGCGCGCTTGATGCGACCGGTCGCGTCCTCGACATCAAAAACAGCGCGGGCGCGTTCGTCGGTAATCTGTGCGCTACCAACCTGGCGAACCACGGGCGGCGTGTTGTCGATGTCCACCGGTTCGCCGAGTCGCTCACCAGACAACGCGTACCCCGCCGGATTATCCGGCGCGTCCGAAGCGACAACTCGAAAAACATAACGACCGTCCGCCAGACTGGCGCCGTCCACGGTGTAGAAATTTTCGCGGAGGTGCTCCTTCAAAAGGCGGAACGTCGTCTCGTTCAGCGAGCGATAATAGACCGCGTACTCAAGCGTGTCACTGTTGCGATCTTCCGCCTGCCATTGCAGCGAGCGCGCGCCCCGTTGATAAAGTCGCCGCGGCGGCACCTGTGGCATGGCGCCGAAGACCGAAGGATCAAGTCCGGCCGATTCAATATTAGGATCCATTTGAATCTGAATCTGCTGCTGCAGGGCGACACCCGGAGGCAATACATTTATCGCCAAAATTTCCGGCGCGACGTTGCGCGGCAAGTAGGCAACGCTCACGTCTTCAAGCCGAGGTTCGCCGCCAGTTGCGTTGTTTGCCGCGTGCAACACGGCGCGCCATTGAATGAACCTGGCTTTGGGGCTGCTGATCTGCGAGCCGTTCCGGTCAGTGTAGTTGGCGCTCCAGTCGCTCCAGGTCTTGTCGGGTCGTTCGCTGTTTCCACTGCGTGTTTGCAAATCGATCTGTCCGCGCCCGCGCCACCAGATTCGGCCCCAGGTGGCCACGAGTTTCGCGTCCCGCACCGGGGATTCGTAGCTGCCTTCGTTTGCCGCCTGGCGACCAAGACGAAATAGTTTTCCCTGATTACTGGATGCGGCCAGCACGTCAGCGCCGCGCGCAATCAATGAAGAAATCTGACCTTCGCTGGATTGCAGCAACAAAGTGTCGCGGCCGTCGTCGGTCACCGAATAGATTCGGCCTTTGTCGGATGTTCCGATCAGCACACCGCCGCCCGGAGCCGACACCACTGAGAACGCCGTGATGGAGGTTGAACTCCAGAGAGTGTCGGTGCTGCCGTCAGGCAAAATGTGAAAGACAGCACTGCGCGCACTAGTTAAATCGTTGCGGCTGCGAGCCGGTTGCGCCGGTTGCGGTTGCGCAACCACACCGCCTTCTTCAGTCGCGCCGGCCATTGCGGCAATCGCCGCCGCGGCATCAGTCGGTGGCGATGCTGGCTGAGTCGCGCTGCGGCTCGTCCCGGCAGCTTCACTCAGAGCCAGGGCATAAACTGATCCGTCCGGCGCAGCAGCGAGCGCGTGAATTTCGCGCAGCGAAGCGTCGTAGAGGCCAAACGCTTTGCCGTCCGGCGAAATTCGCAGCACCAACCCGCCTGGATCGGTGCCGGCGATCAGATCTCCCTGCTTGTTTGTGGCGAGCGACATCACATGCGTCTGATTCGTGCTGATCAAAAGCGACGATTCGGGCTTCGCGCCGGCCGCGCGCACTCGATACAACTTGCCGCTGTCACCCGTTCCCACCGCGAGCGAACCATCGTTCATGATCGCCAGCGACCAGATATATTTGTCCGGCGGATCAAAATAAACTTCGGCCTTCCCTTCACCGCTCAGGCGATAGACTTTGCCGTCCGGCGACGTGCCCGCGTAAATCGCCCCGTCACCGGCAACTGCCAGAGCGGTCACGTCCAACTCCGACGCTTTGTAGAACAGCGTTCCCTTACCGTCCGGCGTGACGCGAAAAATCTTTCCATCATGGCCGGTGCCAAGATACACGTTGCCCGCAGAATCAATCGCCGCACACCAGACGTAAGCCTGTTCAGTATTGAAGACGTGATCGAGCCGGGGCGCGAGCGTCAGGGTGCCATTGTCGGTCACGGACACGCCGCGGGCTTCGCCCTTCAGCAACTCGGTGCGCGAACTCATTTCCCAAACCACGGGCTCGCCGGCAAATGAAGTTGACGTGAAGCAAAAGCTAATCAGAAAGAACCCTACAATCGATCGAAGAATGACGTTTTGTTTTAGCATACGATTAGACCTTATCAAGACTACGAAATTAGTTGCCAATGTATTTTGCGTAGAGCGAACGCGCGGTTGCGATGTTGTCGGTGCCCCGTATGATCGACCGCGCATCAGAAAAGACGGTTAGCTCGTAATCGCCGGTGCGAAAGCGCAGCAGGTAGTCGTTTGCTTTGACTTCACCTACGGACTGCAATTTGTGACTGAGCGCTGAGAGATCGACCTGCGCCGGGTGCGCCGGCGACACCTGCACCGCGTGCCGCCCGCAAAGAACGGCCGCAAACTCACGATCTTCAGCGTCGAGCGTTTCAAACCGGCGCAGCGCACAGGTCGTACAATCGGCGGATTTCTCACTGAGTGCGATGCGCCGCCATTCGTTGCGCCACACATCGAACTGCATTAGCGACCGATGCAGACTCTCCGTTTGCCCCGTCAAAAGTTTCAGCGCTTCGCTCACCTGCACCGCGGCTACGACGCTGATGATTGGCATGATCACACCCGCCGTGTCGCACGTCGGAGCGCTGGCAGCCGGTGGCGCTTCCGGGAAAACGCAGCGCAGGCAAGGCGTTTCGAGCGGCCGAATCGTCATCGTTACTCCGTAGGATCCTACCGCCGCGCCATAGATCCAACTGACGTTGTGCTTGACGCACGCGTCGTTACTCAAATACCGAGTGGCAAAATTGTCCGTGCCGTCCAGCACGATGTCACAATCCTGGATCAAACGCTCGACGTTCGAATGATTCACATCGACGATCTCTGGCTCGACTTTGATTTCCGAATTGATTTCACGAATATGATTGGCACACGCGATTGCTTTAGGAAGACGATCCTGCGCGTCGCTTTCCGTGAACATCGTCTGGCGCTGTAGATTCGAGAATTCGACAAAGTCGCGATCCGCGATTCGCAAACGGCCGACGCCCGCGCGCGCCAGTGATTCGGCCTGCGCCGAACCCAGCGCGCCACAACCAATGATCAAGGCGCGCGAAGCAAGCAAACGCTCCTGGCCTTCTTTGCCGATCCCGTCGAAAAGAATTTGGCGGCTGTAGCGATCGTTTTCGGATTTCACATTTGAGATCATTTCGGGTACTCGTTCAGAGTTCAACCTTTAGGTTGCTGATTGTCGGCGCAAGCTAAAGCTTGAACTCTCAACTGAACTGCTATCCGAGCGCGGCGCGCGCGGATTCCCGCATGACTTCAGCATTCGGATCCTGACCCGTCCAAAGCTTGAACTGCTCGACCGCCTGCGCGATCAGCATCTCAAGACCAGACAGTGTTTCACATCCGGCGGCGCGGGCTTCGCGCAAGAATCGCGTCTCGACGGGATTGTAGACGAGATCGTAAGCCAACCGCACCCCGCCGAGTTGTGCAGCCGTGGCGGGCGTCTGCTCCGCGCGCTTACCATGCGTGCCCAGCGGCGTAGCATTTATCACAATCTCGCACCTGTCGAAGCGTGCGCCGGCGAGTTGGCGACAGTCGACATCGAACTCCTCTGCCACTGATCTTGCTTTGTCTGGGTCGCGGACAAACAGCGCGACGTCCGCACCTTCGTTACGCAAAGCCCACAACACCGCGCGCGCTCCGCCACCAGCGCCGATCAGCGCACACCGCGCACCTTTCAGCGAGCCAAACGCGTTACGAAGCGGCGCGATGAACCCCGGCGCGTCGGTGTTATAGCCGTGCAGCTCATTGTCCTGGACCACGATGGTGTTCACCGCGCCAATTTCTTCGGCAGCCGGATCGATCCAATCGAGACTGCTCATCACTGTTGATTTGTGAGGCGCAGTCACACTCAGACCACGCAGATTCCAATCAAACTCACGTGAACGTGGATGAGCCATGCGGCGCATGAATGAAACGGCATCGCGAACCTCGAACGGAATGTAGACGGCGTTGACTCCGACGGCAGCGAACGCGGCGTTGTGAATGTGCGGAGACAACGAATGCCCAATGGGCCTTCCTATGATCCCAAGAACTTCCGTCTGTCGATCAATTTGGTCAATTCGATAGACCTCGCGCAACTCTCTCGCGGCCAGTTGTCCCGGCGCAGTCGCGCTTTCATCATCAAGCGATCCATATGTCAGAAACGAACCGCGCGACGGCCCGAGGATTCGAGTCATGATTCCCGCCGGGCCCATAGCGATCGCGATCATCTCGCGGCCCTCGCTCTGCCCGCGCTCGAGCAAGTGAAAGACGGGAATACAATCAGTCGCGTCGTCAGCCTGAACCGCGATCTTCAGAATTCGCGATTCGGTGGCGGCCATGCTCTCGTAGATTTGTTCGAGGTCGGACGGAACGCCGACGAAGTCGTGATAGGAACAAATAACCTTGCTCCAATCCACTTGTTCATCCGCACGACGCTGGTACTCTTGAACCAGATCAAGCTCGAAGTCTCGCAAGCAGTTCTCAGTAGTGGAACCAATTGATGACCAAAACTGCGAACGCTGATCCAGGCTTAGCGAAACGCGTCCGCCCTGCTCGCCGCTGCGCATTGTGAGAATGATCGGGGTTTCTGCTGTGCCGATCACCGAGTCTAATACGCTTTTTGCGGAATCAAGCTCAGCTTCAAGCAAACAATCCAGCCGCAGCTCAATGATGTCCCCAACTTCACCGGCACGAGCAATCGCAGGCGACAGTTCACTCGCGCGTGGCACGCAAACGGGCACGCAAATTTTCGCGTCGTTCGTTTTCATCAGAGACGACACGAGGCGATGTCAGTTGTGTTCCAGGGCAACTTCATCGCCTCGCTACCTGGCAAGTCGTTTTCAGGGGCATCGTCAAGACGGCTTTTCGCCGCCTTCCAAAGAATCAAAGTTTTGCGTCGGCGCTTCGGCACCCAGGTGGCGCGTCGTGCCTTCAGTGACGCTGGGCACCGGCGGCATCAGAGCGCTGGTGTTACGCGGTGACGGAATCTGAATTGGGTTCGGAGCTTGAAGCTGTGGTGACTGTTCAGCTGTGCCCAGAGCTCCGGCCTGCCTGGCGCGAATGATGTCGGAAATCCCCCTGCCGATAAACGTAGAGGCGGGGATCAGCAGCCAATACCACCAGGTCCAGCCGCCCGGACTGTACAGACCGACAAGGATCGAGATGACGACAAAGGCGATTCCCATTACCAGGTTTCTGATGCCCGCATCAATTGACGGCGGGCGATTTCGTCGCCGCTTCCGCAAATCGTTGCGCCAATCGTGGTCACGATCGTCGTCCGCTGCCGCGGTCGGCAACTGACCGCTCAGCGCATGCGGGATCAAACTTATGTTCGCGCCGCATGACCGACAGAAGCTGGCGCCGTCGACGTTTTGTGTCGCGCATTTCGGACAGAACATTTCAAAACCCTCCGGGCGGTTTCATCCAATCACATTCTATGGAGCGAGGCTCACTCCCTCTCCCGTGGGAGAAGGGGGCAATCCTAAATTCACTTATCGTTGACCATCATGCGTTGTCGTTGCGCTTCGTAAAGAACTACGCCGGCGGCCACCGAAACGTTCAGCGATTCGATCCTTCCGCTCACCGGAATGCGGACCAGCGCGTCGCAACGTTCGCGCACCAGGCGATGTAATCCCGAGCCTTCGCCGCCCAAAACCACCGCTGAACTCCTGGTCCAATCCCATTCAGTGTATGCGAGCGGAGCATCAGCGGCCGTGCCGACCACCCACACGTTACGTTCTTTCAGACGCTCGATCAAACGCGCCAGGTTAGTGACGCGCGCGACCGGCACGTATTCAACGGCCCCGGCGGCCGCTTTGGCGACTGTTTCGGTCAGGCCCACAGCGCGGCGCTCAGCCATGAAGACGCCGTGAACGCCGGCGCACTCGGCGGTCCGCAGGATCGCGCCCAGGTTGCGCGGGTCTTCGACACCGTCAAGCACAACGACCAGCGGCTCGGCGACCGTGCCGACCCGCGAAGCGAGGGATTCAAGCAACTCGTCCGCGTCGGCATAGCGCGCTGCGGACACGCGCGCCAGAACTCCCTGGTGATGAGCACTGCGGGCCGTGCGATCCAGGGCGGCGCGCGGCGCACGACTGACGGGAATATTTTTCGCCCGCGCCAAATCGATCAACTCGCGCAAGCGATCCTGATGCGCGCCTTCGGCCACGACAATCTCTTCGATCTTCCGATTGCCGCGCAAAGCCTCGAGCACCGGATTGACGCCATAGAGGGGCTCGCGATTCGAGCGGGAAGAAAGTTCAGTCTTCTTCATTTGCGGTTTATTAATTCGCGCAGTCTGAGGCACTGCCGCAGTCGCGAGTATCGGGTGAACTGGGCTTCGTTATCGGTCATCGTCACGGTTGCCACGTCGAACTTGCCGGCGCCGCTGCGACGCCACTCGCCTTTGCGCGTCTGCGGCTCCACCGGCCAAACCGTGGCGAGCGCCGGCCGCGCCTGATTGTATGAATCGTCGAACTGAGCATTCGTCGCGCGTCCACGCAGCAAACTGCTGAGCGCGGCGAAGTTTTCGAAAGTCGTCATAGCCTTTGCCGATCCCAGACAGGAAAAATCAAAGTTGTTTGCGTTAATTCTCCAATTAACTTCATCAGACTTCACGTAGAGATCAAGCACCGATTCGTCCCGTGAAAGCTGGCGGGAGTCGACCGTTTGTTTGCGGCCACGACGTTTCCGCTCCTCAGTCTCCTGGCGATTCAAGAGCAGACGACCGGCAACCACCAGCGTGACTTCGTCCAATCGCGCCGTGACTTTGTCGACGCCGCTGGTCGGAACTGCCGTCAACGAATCGCCCGCCAGTTCGAGCGCGCGAATCTTTTTCGCTGACTCTTCCAAATGCAAGTCGATATGCGGCACCGTCACGGTTTCGATTCCCAAGCGTCGCAACCCTTCGCCAATCAACGCTGCCTCTTCGGACGTCGCGACCCGGCTGAGCGGCACTGGCTGACCCACGCCAAGGATTCGATTCAACTCGGGAACTTTCAGCCGCAGAAGCGATGCCGCCTCAGCCAGCGACGCCTCGGCCAGCGACGCCTCGGCCAGGTCACCGACTGGCGACGGCGCCGGCACGAGATAATAGCCGTCGTCTTTCGCCGGAGCTTGCAACGCCGTCAATTCTGCCTGCGATATCAATCCTTTCTCCCTCGCCTCGGATTATACGACGCGCCGGCGCGTGGCCTGTAGCCAGTACTGGTTCAGATTGAGAAGTGGCACGGGCGTCCCGCCCGTGAATCACGCGCAAGATGCGCGTGCCACAACCAAACTGAGCCAGTATTCTGTAGCCTTACTTGACCACGAGCGCTTTACGGCGTCATTCTAGCTGGCACGTATTCAGCAAACTATTAAGCGGAGCTTAACTAACGTGAACCACTTTGATTCGGCGAACAATATTTCGTTGCAGTTCGGTCATCGCGGAAAAGTGGCAATCTTTATTGATGGGAACAATCTGTTCCACGCGGCAAGATTTCACAATATCGACATCGATTACAACAAATTGCTGCGGGTGCTACTGGGCGATGGTCGTTTGTTTCGGGCTTTCTTTTACACCGGCGTCGATGCCGGCGCAGAACGGCAACAGGGATTTCTGTTGTGGATGCGCCGCAATGGCTTTCGCGTAGTGCAGAAGGAGCTGAAGACTTTTTACGACGGCACGCGCAAGGCCAACCTCGACGTCGAGATTGCCGTGGACATGCTGTCGCTGGCGGGGCGCTACGATACCGCGGTGCTGGTTTCCGGCGATGAAGATTTCGTCTATGCGGTCAACTCAGTGGCGTACAAAGGTTGCCGCGTCGAGGTTGCCGGCTTTCGCTCAAACACCGCGCCAAAGCTGATCGACGTCGCTGATTGCTTCATCGACCTCGGCGAAATTGCGGAGAAAGTTCGGAAGGACTTCTCGCACAGCACGAGATACGAAGACCGCGACATACATGTCTCGCAGCAGCCACCGCCAATGCAAACATTCATCGAACCGGTGCCGGCCGTTCCATCGCCGCTGCCGTGCTCGGTCGTCGAGGACCACGCCTTTCATCCGGCGATTGGATCCGTTATCGAGGCGAACGCGACCGAAGGCGCTGATCAGTTCAGCCCCGTCACCGATTTCATCCGCGTGACTGACGATCAGTAGCGACGACCCCAGGGTGCTTTGCGATCACTGAATGCGACCTCAAGTTGCTTTCCCGAACCGTCGCCGGAGCCGCGATTAGTCTCCTGTGCAGCGCGACCCACAAGAATTGTGTTGACACGTCCGTCAACCTTTGCTAAAACCTTCCGCGCTAATCAAATGAATCGGTTAGGGGCCTCTCGATCCTCAGATCCCCAGACCTTGAAACCGAAACTGAGCGAATGATTATCGCCAGCAGCCGACTGTAAGAGCGATTGTCTATTGACCCGCCGCTGTGCGGACTGTCGGGCCAAGCTGAAACTTTATCTACTCCAATTAAGAGGTGAAATCGTAATCGATTACGCTTTACCGGGTGAGCGAAGGTTATGGAGTAAGGACAAGCCACAAGTCAAACATGAAAACAAGGAGCCCCCTCATGAAACGCATACTCACTTCCCTTTTGCTGACGATTTGTTTTTGCTCAATCGCATTTGCCCAGGATGACACCAAGACAGCTAAGAGCAAGTCGACGTTGAAAAAGGTTGCGGAGAAGGCCCCAGAGTTGTCGACCCGAATCAACGTCAGCACCAATGTCCACGCCCAGGCGGTCTTGATTCCTCAGGTTGACGCACGTCGGATCTTTGGGAAGGAGATTGCGGAGCATTATGCGGTGATCGAGGTAAATGTCGGAAATAAGAGTTCCGATGCTGCACTGATCATTCAAGGAGTATTTATCGACTACAGTCATTGGGCGCTTAGAGGCGGTGGGGGCCTTAATCTCGGTGACAACCAGCCCGAGCCGGATCCGTTTCAGGCTTCGACGAAGAAAGACCAGGTCGCCAGCGAAGAGTATCGCGTGGTGCGGAGCCAGTTGCTCGATGCGAAGATGTGGTCGAAGCGAAACTGGACCATGCGCCTCCTGACACTGGCGGGGAATCTGGCGGGCGCCTACCCCTTCCCGATCGCGAGCAAGTCGTTCCAGAGAGAACTCACGACGTTTGCCGGAGTCTTCGTGCCCGGGGTTAACGAGGCGTGGCCAGACGGAACGATTCAACAACTCAATAACATCAGCGACTTTGGCTTTCAGTCCAATAAGCTGATCCCGAAGCAGGGATCCGACATTATTGTTTGCTTTTTCCCAATCGAACGGTTCTTGACGCCGGGCTTCCGTAAGCTTTATCTGAAGTCGCCGGCAATTTTTTTCTCACCGCTTCAAATGTTGGCCGACAAAGAGGCACTGAGCGAGGTCGCGAAGTATCTCAATTTGGGTATTGCGAAGGACGAGGCCCAAAACCTGCACGATGCGCTGGGTTGCTATATGGCGGTTAGCATATGGGAAACTACGAACAAGAAGTCTCCGGATTTCCAGCAATGTTTGAGCGATTACAGCCTCGAGATAACCAGCGAGGGCGACGGGAAGAATGAAAATGGAACCGTGGCGTTCAAGCACCCGATCGTTGACGCGGACAAGAAGGCCTCAGCTTTTCGTAAGCTGGATTTCATTAACCACGTTAGCCTCAACTCGGTGGTTGTGACGATCGATGGGGTCATGTCCGTGGACACCACCGCCATCCCCGGAAAAATCGACATCCTTGATTTCGACAAAGTCGCTAAGTGTGGCGACGACAAGGAGCCGTGTTTCTGGGCGGCGCCTGACGTGGGTAACGGAGTCAGAACCGGTGTTATTCACGGCTCGTATCTGACGGGCGGTTCGTTAGCAATCGCCGAAGCAAACGATCTCGGCATAACCGTCACAACGGTCTCTGAGAATGCCAGCGATCAAGCTATCCATTTTTCGCTCAAGCTGACGAAGCCGGTTCCCCGAAAGATCGAGGGTGAGCCGACTATTCTTCACTTCACAATCAAGAAGCCGAAACCCGGATCGACTAGTGAGAAGCCACAGACCCTAGACAGCCTGGCATTTGAATATCCGCTTGGCTACGCGCCGAATCCAATGATTACTGAAGTCACGCAAAGTGGCACTGAGCTTACGATCGCAGGTAAAGACTTAATCCGTGAAACGAATGATTCTCGCGTGGTTACGTTGCATTCACCCTCTGGTGACGAGATAGAAGGGAAGCTCACGGATTCATCAACCAGCTCGCGACTCGTGGTAACTAATCTCGCAGACGCAAAAGAACCCGGGTGCTGGTTTGTGACGGTTGAGATTAACAAAGTCGTATACCCACCTGCAGGATCGAAGTGCTTCTGCTTCTTCGTCAAGCCGTCACCCAAGCTGGAGTCGGCCGTGCGACAGAAAGACAAGATGCAAATCATCGTTAAGGGTAGCGATCTCATTGACACCGGCCTGTGCAACAAGGGACCGAAGCTGATCTTTAAGCTCGTCAATGCCGCAGGAACCGTGAAACTCGTGAGTGGTGTACCGGATCCTTCCGGAGAGAACGCCGTGGTAACTCTTCTCCCCGAAGCTAAGGAAGGAACATGGACGCTGAAGGTGTTCCTGAACGCCGACGAGGCCGCCTCGGTCAAGCTCACCGATCCTCCATCGCCGTAATAGGACTAGCAGGGAGCGCGGACGATTCAGCATGTTATCGGCGCATGTTCAAGGATATGCGGCTCAAGCACGATCGGGCTCTTAACTCATTCTTTCAACGCGCTGCACTGATCGCCGCGTCCGGTTAACTTGAGGTTCGGTAGTAGGCGACCCTTAATCTAATCAGCGCTCACTCAGCATCGCACTCTGTTCGGTCGCTCGTGCTTCAAGCATAGTGACAAAAGAACCTTGCGGAGGATAAATGCCAGACAAGAAAACCACCCCCAAAAACTCGAAACCGTCGTTTGTCGACACGATCAGATTGGGCCTTGATTGGATTATTCGATTTCACAAGTTCTCCCATATCGTGCGTTTTAGTTTCTGGATCTCGCTGGTTGGTTCCATAGCGCTCCTGGCAACCGACCAGTCGGTCGAGATCCTGCGCGTGATCGCGGAAGACTCCAGGCACCGGCTCTTACTTTTCTCTGTCTCAGTTCTCATTCTTTCGCTGATGTCATGGTACTGGGCCCGCGCGCTCATCTATAGGTTCGCGCCAGCTGAGCTTGAGCTTCCGGAGGGAGATCCCGACGGCGTCGCGGCGCGTTGGCTACCGAGAATCTGCGGCCTGATCCCGTTCGTCGGAATCGGATTGGCCCTGTGGCGTGCAACCAGTGGATTAGATCCTGGCAGTCCGGCTCGCTTCTGGTTGATTTTGCTGTTTGTCATCAATGCAGTTGAAGCTGTAGCCGTCGGGGTCTTTTTGTATTTTCGCCGCAGGATTGCTGAAGAACTACGTAGCCGAAGACTACACAACAAACAATTCTGGCCAGAGAAAGTTGGCACGAGGGACAAGGCTCACCTGAGCGACTTACCGAAGATCACTAAGATCATTCTCAGAATTACGCTTGGGTTCTCGATCGCGTTCTTTGTTCTCTTCTCTACTTCATTTGGTGAAATGAAAGCAGCCGGCTGGTTCGCGCCGGCGTCGCTGGTTGTGCTCTCCGCGGCGGCATGGATCGCCATCACCAGCTATGTCGCGATCTATTTTAGCAAAGTGATCAAGCTCCCCGTTCTCACGCCGCTGCTATTGGTCGCACTTCTGTTCAGCTATTTAGACTGGAACGATAACCACAAAATCCGCGCCTACGATCAACCGATTAAGACCGCGCCAAAGAAATTCGATGATGCTTTCAACAAATGGTGGGACTCGCGAGCCGACAAGGATGCTTACAAGGGTCGGCCTTACCCGGTGTTCATCATCACGGCAGAGGGCGGAGGCATCACCACCGCTTATCTTACGGCCACCGTTTTGACCGCCATTCAGGATCGTGCGCCCGCTTTTGCGCAACATGTTTTCGCCATTAGTGGCGTTTCGGGCGGAAGCATCGGCACTGCGGTTTATGCCGGCTTGGCGAAACGGTGCACGAACAACTGGAAGATCGACCAACTGCCATCACACGGGAACCGCGTGATGGC
>Ga0209726_10002779_pt1 | contig 25275 bp, 24 predicted proteins | sample Subgrocontami54m_FD_187453 | JGI IMG/M metagenome (GOLD analysis project Ga0209726, IMG submission 187453) | Subsurface groundwater microbial communities from S. Glens Falls, New York, USA - GMW46 contaminated, 5.4 m (SPAdes) (version 3) | ecosystem: Environmental > Aquatic > Deep subsurface >... | reverse complement strand
TTGGCGAGCACGGTCTGATCGACCGGGTCCCAGTTCACCTTCGACTGCTTGCGCTCGACCAGCCCGGCCTTGAGGAAGTCGAGGAACATCTTCTGCTGGTGCTTGTAATAAGCCGGATCGCAGGTGGCGATCTCGCGCGCCCAATCGAGCGACAGCCCCATGGACTGGAGCTGCTTCTTCATCGCGGCGATGTTGTCGTAGGTCCAAGATTTCGGATGCGTCTTGCGCTCGATCGCGGCGTTCTCCGCCGGCATGCCGAAGGCGTCCCAGCCCATGGGATGCAGCACGGAAAAGCCCATGGCCCGCTTCGCGCGCGCCACCACGTCGCCCATGGTGTAGTTGCGCACATGGCCCATGTGGATGCGCCCCGACGGGTAGGGGAACATCTCAAGGACGTAATATTTTGGCCGTGGATCAGTATTGGCGGTGGCGAAGATGCCCCGCTCGTCCCAAACCTTCTGCCAGCGCGGCTCGGCCTCGCGGGCGTTGTAGCGGTCGATGGCCATGAAGCTTAGCGGTTTCAGGTGGTTAGCGGTGGGCGGAGTAGGAACACGAAAGGGGATGTGGGGTCAACGGCTGTGCGTTGGAATGCGGCTTTACTCCGCTGCCTTGCTGTTGGCCCAGGCCGCTTTCACGCGCTCCTCGATCTGATCAAGCAAGATCACGATCGATACGCGATGATCCGGGTCGGAAATGTAGGCAGGAAGGTCCAACAACTTGATGATTTCGGAACTTAACCACGCAGCTCCGGGCACGAAAACTTTCTTGCCCGATCCCTTCCGCGTCCCAGGAGCACCTCGTTCGGTCGGGGGAATGATTTCGACGGCGCTGTAGCCAATCACCAGAACAGCCTTGTCATCCTTGAGCCCGTGCAGATGGTTCAGATGACAGGACAAACTTTCAAGGGAATCGACCTGATCGAGCAACCCAGCATCACCAAGATCCTTCAACACCAAGAGCTTCGCCGCATCGGTGAATGTAAGTTCTCGCGCAGTACCAGGCACTGTTGAACGGGAAGGCTCGAAAACGCCGCGTGCGATCCATTGTTCAGCGCGGTGCTTACTAAGATGCAGTGCTTTGCAGATTGGTCCCAAGCGTCTTATGTCCATTTTCCGATCCTCTGACATCTCAAGAGGGGGTATGGGTCCTCCTCTGACATGTCAAGGGTGGACGGGAATAGGCTATTTGTGCAAAGCGCAAATAGTGCTACACCTGTCCACTTCTATCCGTGTATTGCGCAGATAGATAGGTACACATGGCTCTAGTCAGCGATTTAGTCTCCGCAATTGCGGAGGCAGAAGGCATCCCTCAGGCGACCGTCAATCTAGTAGCCCGCTATACGCGCGAGGCCGGTTTCCTGTCTCAAGGTGCGCGTGGGCGCAACGCGCCGCGTGCCACCGTAGCGGACTGCGCCAACCTCTTGATTGCCGTGAACGGAAGCGGCTGCACGGTGAAGAAGGCGCCGAAGGCGGTGGAGATGTTTCGCCGCTTACGGCTCCACGCGCCGCACGGCTCGCGTACTACAACCGGTATCGGCGTCGCATATACCAAGATCGACCCGGACGAACTTCGATTCCTCGATCGCCACGGCGCGGCAACCTTCGGCGAGGTGCTAGAAAGCATCGTTGACCGCTTCATCGGCGGCGAGCTTGCGATGTTTATGAAGGGGGAGGCGTCAAAATATCTCGGCGACGAGTTCTTTGAAAAGGCCGTCAAGGAAATTGGCGACAACCCCCGGGCGCTCGCCGAGCGCGTAGCGACGGCCTGCGAAATGTTTCTCCGTCTCGGCACGGTCGGCTTTACACTCGAATTTCACCGGCCCAATCCCTTTGTGCGCCTTGTGATCGACCGGCAGATCGGTCCCGATCGTGAACTGATTGCAGGCGCGTCCTTTATTGTTGACGTGGGGGATTTGGAAGCCAGACGTATCAAATCGTTTGAGGGCGACCGCCATGAACGCACTGTTATCGGATATCGCACCTTAATGAAGGTAGCCGAGGTCATGCGGCGATGAACAGTAGCGGTCTAACCCAACGCCCGTTGGGGGCGACATTCCCACAAGGCACTGCCGCCAGAAGGAGCTCTTTGAACCATGCGTAAGCGCGAACTTGAAGAAGCCCACGCAGCAGCGGCCACCGAGATGCGACCATTGAGCAAGGGGACTGACTCTCGCTTTGAAATCGAGAAGCGACGCGGGAGTTGGCGCTTAACGGCAACAGGGATACCTGCACTTGGCATCGCTTTCGCATTTGGTCTGATCGTAGCGGCTGGAGTTCTATGGTCGATTGGTAGGCATGTCTTAGCCCTGCCGTAACAAGCTTGCCGAATGTACGCCGCGCGTGTAGGCCAGATTTCGCCGACGTCCCATCCACAGAGGATACTTCGAGCGTCGTCATGGACAAGGTTACCGTGGAAGCGGCGGCGAGGAGAGCGATTTCGCCGCTCAAGTCTGTCAACACTGACGTCGGCATCTTCTGGGGCGACAGAACGGACGCCGGCCGATCTCTCCCGCCATACTATCTTGTCTACTTCCTTCTAGTGGACCTGCTTGGGTTCAAAAATTTGGGCCAAGAAGAGAAGGTGGCGTGGTCCGTTCCCGTCGAATTCGAAGGCCACAAGCTTGTCATTGAACATCGCAAGCTCGGCCTTGGTATCTTCGCCGCCAACTTGCCCGCCGATGAAGCTCCAGCCACCGAAGTCGCCAAGCGAATCCATGCGGGTGTGAAGGCCGCAGAGCCGTACTTCGATTTTTTGGCAGCGTCTGCTGCGAACGGGTCAAACCTGAACGTCGAGAACAACTCTCGAGAGTTGTATGAACGCTACACATTCTTCGCCGCGCTATACGAGAGCAAGCAGGCCGAAGCCGAAGCACGCAAGGATGAGAAAATGCGTACCGAATACGAAAATGGCTACAGTATTTCGTTTCCGTCGTTTGAGCTTCGGCGGGAGGCGCGCTGGCACGCCGTTTCAGCGATTGAGGCATTTTTCAGTTGGACCGAACACATGTTCATCCATCTAGCGATCATTCAGGGCCGTCTCACGACAGGAGAAGCCGTTGCAAGGATGGCAGAGGCTCAGTGGAATGAAAAGTTCAAGGCCTCTCTCGACCTTTCGAATGTAGGGACAAAGGGCTTTTACGACAGGCTACTGGTGCTGCGCCGGCGAGTCCGAAACTTCGTGGCACACGGCGCATTCGGGAAAGACGGTCAAGCTTTCAGCTTCCACTCTCGTGTTGGTGCCGTGCCTCTGCTCCTCCCGCACCGTCGAGACAAAGATAGCTTCAGATTCGGGAACGGCGTTGATTTCGTCGCCCCTGATGCGCTTGCGTTGGTATACGACTTCATCGCGCACCTTTGGAGCGGCGATTTGGCGCCTGCGAAAATCTACATCCAAGAAAGCGGCCTTCCTCTGATTTTGACGCAGGCACTAGATGGAACTTACGCCAGAGCTATGGCATCAGAAGATGACATGACCGAGTTCACAAACTACCAGTCCCGGATGTTCGACGACGCCGCCAATATGGACTGGTAGCGAAAGTTAGGTGCTCAAAACCCTTACAACCGCAGCTTCTCTCCGCCGGTTCGCCCCCCTCACCCCTTCGTCCTCGTCTCCGGCACATAAAAGACAAGCAGAAACGCCACCACCGCGGCCGAGGCGGCGACGAACAGGAACGACGAGCCGTAGCCCAACATCTCCGCGATCACGGCGAAGATGATCGGGCTGAGCGTCGAGCCGCCCTGGCCGGTCAAGCGCCATAGGCCGAGAACATGCCGCGCGCTTGCGGCGGCGCGACATCGGCGCCGACTGTCTAGATGCGGGCGTTTCGGGCAGGAAAGAGGAGAGCCGGTCAACCGATTGTTACGCCGCCGCCAGCACGGCTTTCTTGACTGACTGCGGCAATGCGATCGAGCGGAAGAACGTCTTTGGATAAAGATAATCGTCCCCGGATTCGTCGATGATCCGGAGCATGCCATGCTTCTCGGCAGTCCGGTCGGTCAGCGCCACATATATCTTTCGCTTCTCCAGCGATGCCGGGAAGCCCTCATTGTCGATGCACACGACGAACTGTTTTGATGGAGTCTTTGCCATAGTGTTGCGTTTCAAAGCAGGTGCTTGATCTTAAATTCTTTGCGCCCGATTCCGGTTGCTTCATACCAGTGTACTTCAGCCATGTGGATAGTGCCATCGGCTAATCGGACGCGCGCAAGACCCTTACGTTTGCGCCAGCGACCACGCCCATAGATCCTCCGCAAACGCGCGATTTCGCGGATTCCCGATCCTGTGGCGAACGTCTGGACGTCCGAAATCTGGCCGAGAATCTCGAAGCCCATGAGTGGATGGTCTCAGGGCCGCCCACGAGCGTCAACGTGGAACTGCATCCAAAAATGCGTGGCTTGGCTCCCCCTCACCCCCTCGTCCTTGTCTCCGGCACATAAAAGATAAGCAGAAACGCCACCACCGCGGCCGCGGCCGCGACGAACAGGAACGACGAACCGTAGCCCAACATCTCCGCGATCACCGCGAAAAGAATCGGGCTGAAGGTGGATCCGCCCTGGCCGGTCAAGCGCCACAGGCCGAGGAACATGCCGCGCGCTTCCGGCGGCGCGACGTCGGCGCCGACCGTCTGGATCGAGCTGCCGGTCAGGGCCTGCGCCGCGACGGCGAGGAAGAACAGCGCCACGTACCAGGCATAGGACAACGGGATGAAGGCGCAGACGGCCAGCGCCGCCATCGTGACCGCCACGCCGCCGAAGCCGGGGATCATCGTGCGCTTGCGGCCGAAGTGATCCATCATCCAGCCGGCGCCAAACGCGATCGGCAAATTGATGATGGCCGCCCCGGTCGCGAGATAGGCGATCTGCGCAGGGCCAAGCTGATAGGCAAAGGCCGCATACAGGTCCAGCAGGCCTGCATAGATCGGCCCGCGGGCGAGACCCGCGAACAGCGCCACGCCGAAAAAGGGAAGCCGCGGCATCACGATTTCCCGCAGCGATAGCTTGCGCGGTGCGGGCGCATCTTCCTTTGTCTTTCGCGCGCGGCGCGGCGTGTCTTCCGCAAAGAAAAACGTGGGAATGAGCGCGATCAGCGCGAGGACGGCATAGACGACAAAGGCAGCCCGTATGTCCCAGGCGGTGGCAATCAAGCCGCCCAGCAGCGGACCTGCGAGCTTGCCGACGCTGTCCATTCCAAACAGCCAGCTGATCTGCCGCCCGCGCTCGCCCGCGGCGGCGCCGTGCGAGATCGCGGCCAGCCGGCCCATCAGCCACATCTGGGCCGCGCAACCGGCGAAAAAGCGGAGGATCAGCAGCTGGGTGAATGACTCGGCGAAGACGATCAGCAGGGATGTCGCCGCCGTGAGCAAAGGCCCGGCGATGATCACCGGCCGGCGTCCGAAGCGGTCGATCAGCCATCCCGACGGCAGCGTGCCGGCGAGGTTCCCGATCAGGAAAACCGTCACCACGCCGCTGGCGACACCGAAGCTCACATCGAAGGATTGCGCCAGAGCCGGAATGACCGGCAGCACGATGCCTGTGCCCAATGCCAGCAGAAACGCCGGAAGATAGGTCGAGAGAAGCGCATCCCACGACACCGCCTTGGAGACGCCGCGCGGCGGAGTTGCGGTCTCCGGATTGTCACTTCCGCCGCTGGTGGTGGCCATTGAATCGTCGGTATTTCAGGTGGTTAGCGTGGCCGGACTAGGAGCATGAAAGCGGAGGGTGGGTCAACGGGCCGCCGGAACTTCCCGGCCCGCACCCGGTTTTGTCTCCACACCTTTGGAGGCAGACATGGACAAGACCGAAGACATCGAGGAGCACATGGAAGTGCTCGGCTCGGACGGCAAGCACGTCGGCATCGTCGATCATCTGGAAGGAGCCGACCGCATCAAGCTCGCCAAGGACGATCCCAAGGCGGGCGGGCAGCATCATTTCATCCCGGTCGATTGGGTCGATCACGTGGATGCGCATGTGCATCTCAACAAGCCGAGCCGGGACGCCATGGCGCAATGGCAGGCGGGGCAGTAAGGCGGCCGGGATTGCTGTTTTTTCGTCATGCCCGGGCTTGTCCCGGGCATCCCGATTTGGCGGGCAAGGCTGCGCCCTCCTTATCGAGATCGCCGGGACAAGCCCGGCGATGACGATGGAGATTGAGGAACGACCCCCTCACCCGCTCGCTTCGCTCGCGACCTCTCCCGCGAGGGGAGAGGTGAAAAGAAAACTCTACCCCGTTTCCGCCAGCACCATGGGCGCGTGCGCGACCACCGTGTTGCGGCCGCGCCGCTTGGCCGCATAGAGACCGGCGTCCGCCGCCTCGACCAGCTTTTCGGCGCTATCATTTTCGTCGGGAATCAAAGAAGCGACGCCTACGCTGACGGTGACAAAGCCCCACGGCGATGCCGAGTTGGTGAAGCTCAGGCTCTCCACCGTGCGGCGCAGCCGCTCGGCGATCTCTTCCGCCTTGTCCAGGGTGACTTCAGGCAGCAGCAGCGCGAATTCCTCCCCGCCGTAGCGCGCGGCGAAATAGGCCTCGCTCTTGGGCAGCTTCGCCAGCACCTCGCCGACGCCGCGCAGGCAGTAATCGCCTTCGAGATGGCCGTAGCGATCGTTGAACAGCTTGAAGTAATCGACGTCGATCATCAGCAGCGCCATCGGGCGCTTGAGTTCGCAGGCGAGCTGCCATTCCGCTTCAAGGCGCGCATCAAAGCCGCGGCGGTTGGCTAAGCCGGAAAGGCCGTCGCTGGTCGCAAGCTCCGTCAGGTAGCGGTTGGCCATGCGCAGCTCGCGCTCGCGCGCCGAGAGCTTATGCGCCATGTCGTCAAGCGCCGCCGCGAGCGACTGGAATTCGGGCATCCAGGTCGCCGGTTTCAGCGGAGCATCGAATTCTCCGCGGCCGAAGCGCGCCGCGCTCCGCGCCAGCGACCGAATCGGCGCGACGATCAGCTTCTCGCCGGCGAGCCATGCGCCGAGCAGCGTGAGGAATCCGAAAAACGCGAGCTGCCCATAAGCGATATAGATCATCCGATCGATGCGGCTGAGAATCTCCGCTTCGCTCAGGCCGACCGCGAGCCGTGCGCTGGTCCAAGGAAGCGACTGGTAGGCAAAGATGCGGCGCGTACCGTCGAAGTCTTCCGTGGTGATGTATCCATCCTGCTTGGCCAACATGGCCGCTGGCAGGGCATGATTCGACATGCGCTGCCCGACCACGTTTTCCGGATGCGGATAGCGCGCGAGCACCACGCCATCGCCATCGATCAAGGTGGCGACAACGCCCGGCCGGCGCACAACCTGGGAGGCGAGGCTTCCCATCCATTCCAGATTGACGGCGGCAATGAGGACGACCTTGTCGGTATTCTTCATCGTCGCCATGCTGCCGGCCATCACGATCGGCCGATTGGTTGCGCGGCCGATGAGGTAGTCGCTCATCACGAATCCGCCGGCGTTGAGGGCGCGACGGAAGTAGCCGCGATCGCCAACGCTGATACCGATTGCCTTGGCTTCCGTTGAACACGTAACCCGCCCGTTCTCCGTCACCACGGAGAGGCTGCTGATCCAGGGAATGTTGTTGACGAAACCGTCGAGAAAAGCCGCGCACTCGTCGGGCGCCAAGGCCGGAGCGGCCGCGGCGACATAAGCGCGCGCCGCCGCCTGGATCAGCGCACGCACGGTGGTGACCATTTCGTTCTGCGCTTCGGCGCCGCGGCGCGCCAGCTCCATTGCTTCGGCGGACGCCATCTCGATGCGCTCGCTGCGGCTGGCTTCGAGCACGCGCACGCGGTCCACCATCAGAGGCACCACCGCGAGCAGCGCCAGCAGCATCAGGCGCGCGCGGATGCCGAGGACTGGCTTATTCGCCGGCTTTGATTTTTGGGAGTCTTGTATGGACATGGTATTCCCCGACCCGGTGCGATGGTAGCTGCAAGGGGTGAAAACGCTTTTGGCTCCGTTGTTAAAGTTTTACGCATCCTTAAAAAATCCTTCCGGACGCAGCTATGCCCGATCCCATTGATTCCGCTGCGAAACTCGCGGCCGTGCGAGACGAGATAGAGCATGCCCGCCAGCTTGCAGGGGCCACCCATCCGGTGACGCTGGTTGCGGTTTCCAAATCCTTCGGGGCAGAGGCGATCACGCCGGTGATCGAGGCCGGACAGCGGGTCTTCGGCGAGAACCGCGTGCAGGAGGCCATGGCCAAATGGCCGGGGCTGAAAGCCGGGCATCCGCAAATCGAGCTGCATCTCATCGGGCCGCTGCAATCCAACAAGGCCAAGGAGGCGGTGGCGCTGTTCGACGCCATCCACAGCGTTGACCGGCCGAGCCTGTGCGAGGCGCTGGCGAAGGAGATCGCCAAGCAGAACCGGCATCCGCTGCTATTCGTCCAAGTGAATACCGGCGCGGAGCCGCAGAAAGCCGGCGTGCTGCCGGAAGATGCCGACGACTTCCTGCGGCGCTGCCGGGAGGACTATGGGCTGGAGATTTCCGGCCTGATGTGCATCCCGCCGGTCGACGAGGCTCCGGCGCCGCATTTCGCACTGACGGCCAAGATCGCAAAGCGCAACGGGCTGAAATTTCTGTCCATGGGCATGAGCGCCGACTTCGCGACAGCCGTGCAGTTCGGCGCCACCCATGTGCGGGTCGGAAGTGCGATTTTCGGGGAGCGGCATTAAACTGCCGTCGTCCGCAAAGGAGAGAGACAAGGCATGGAACAAAACGAATTCGACCGGTGGCAGACACGCTTTTCGGCGCCCGAATATGTGTTCGGCACCGAGCCTAACGCATTCCTTAAAACCCACGCGCATCTGCTCCGCAAAGGCGAAAAGGCGCTGTCAGTGGCAGATGGTGAGGGCCGCAACGGCGTATTCCTGGCCGAGCAGGGCCTCGATGTGCTGTCGATCGATTTCTCCCCGGCGGCGCAGGAGAAAGCGCGCTCGCTCGCCCGCCAACGCCGGGTCACGTTGCGGGTCGAACGGGCCGATGTGATCAATTGGGATTGGCCGCAGCAAGCCTTCGATGTGGTGGTGGCGATTTTCATCCAATTCGCGCCGCCGACGGAACGGGCGAAAATCTTTGCCGGCATCAAGCGCGCATTGAAGCCGGGCGGGCTCCTGTTGATGGAAGGCTACGGCCCGAACCAGCTCGAATACAAAACCGGCGGCCCCTCCGAACTCAACCAGCTCTATACGCGCGAACTGCTGGAGGAAGCATTCGGCGATTTTTCATCGCTCGATATTCGCGAGCATGAAACCGTCATTCATGAGGGCAGCAGGCATGGCGGCGCTGATCGATCTGGTGGGGCGGAAGTAGCTGCCGTGCTCGGCATCAGCCTGGAGCTTCGCTTTCCCGCTATCTCGGAATGAGAAGCGAATTATTGAATCTCGATTCGCGTATTAGGTCCGACCCGCTCCAATAGCCTGCGTAGGCGCCCCGCTTCCAAGGCGACGCAGCCGGCCGTGGGCTTGAAGCCCGGCCGGGCGACATGAATGAAGACCGCGCTGCCGCGGCCGGCCACCCGGGGCCGCGTGTTGTGATCAATTTCTATAATAAAATCATACAGATTATCGGCCCGCCAAAGGCGGTCGCCAGGGCTGCCGTCGGGGACCGTGATGGGACGATTATAGTGCCGGTCGCCGGGGTTTTCGCACCAGCCGTCACTCTGCCCGATACGGCGGATCGGAAGGAGGGTTCGGGGGCGGGGCGCACGGTCGGCCCGCCACCATAGGCGGAGCAGTCTGAACCGGCCGCGCGGGGTTCCGCCGTCGCCTTCACGCTTGTTGGCCCGGATGCTGGACCGCCCCAGGGCGACCGGAATTTGGGTCAGGCCCGCAATAAGCCAGCCTCGGGTACGGAACCCGGGGCGTGCCCGAACGTAAATGGTGCGGTAGGGGACGTTTCTCATGACTTGTGCCGGTTATTTTTTCAGCGCTGCTGCCCGAGGACTAAATCCCACATCCCGCTTGCCCTTTTGTCGCCAAATGTCTCTACTCCAAAGGCTTTCGCAAGTGCCGCGCCGCCAGAATTCGCGCCCGCGATCTCCGGCGTAACGCGTTCTTGCGTCAATGCCATTCAGGGGCCCTGGCTGGGGGCCGAAATCGAATGCCGAATGTCCGTAAAATCCTGATCGTCGACGATGATGCGGATTTGCTCGAGACCCTGGTGGAGCAATTGGCGCTGCATGATGAATTCGAGGCGGTCCCGGTCCGAAACGGCGCGCAAGCGGTAGAGGCGGCGAAGGCCAACCAGATCGATCTGGTCATCATGGACGTGGGGCTGCCCGATATCGACGGCCGCGAGGCCGTCCGCATCCTGCGCAAGAACGGGTTCAAGGCGCCGGTCATCATGCTGACGGGGCACGATACGGACTCGGATACCATTCTCGGGCTGGAGTCCGGCGCCAACGACTATGTGACCAAGCCCTTCCGCTTCGCGGTGCTGCTCGCGCGCATCCGCGCGCAATTGCGCCAGCACGATGCGAGCGAAGACGCCGTCTTCACCATCGGGCCTTATACCTTCCGGCCAAGCTCGAAAGTCCTGCTCAGTCCCAAGGCGCAGAAGATACGCCTGACCGAAAAAGAGACCGCGATTCTCCGCTTCCTCTATCGCGCCGCTCAAGCGCCGATTTCGCGCGAAACGCTGTTGCAGGAAGTATGGGGATACAATTCCGGCGTCACCACTCACACGCTGGAGACGCATATCTACCGGCTGCGCCAGAAAATCGAAAAAGACGCCGCAAACCCAAGCATCCTGGTGACCGAGGCGGGCGGATACAAGCTCGTGCCATAGCGCATGATTCCGAAAAAGTGGGGACCGGTTTTTCGAACAGAATCATGCGCAACTAAAAGGCTGGAGTGCATGATCTCGAAAAGTGGCAATCGGTTTCCCGCCTTCGCGAAGCCCGCTTCGGCGGGCGAAGGAAGGTTGGATAAGATCATGCGCAATTCAAAAACCTTCCGCGCATGACCATCGACGACGATATTGCCTTCTTCGAAAAGGTGCCGACGCTCAATTTGCTCGGACGCGGCGCATTGCGGATTCTCGCCATCGGCGCGGAAAGCCGTTACGTGCACGGTGGAGAAGTCTTGTTTTATGCCGGCGACCAGGCGGATTCCGCCTATGTCATCCAGGAAGGCTCGCTCGGCCTGAAGCCGGAACGGCCCGAGGGCGAAGGCACGGAAGTGGTGGCCGGCCGCGGAACGCTTTTGGGCGAACTCGCGATGATCACACCGACCACGCGGCCGGCCACCGCCACCGCGCTCGAGCCATCGACCGTGATCCGCATTTCGCGCGGGCTGTTTCTTAAGATGCTCGAAGGCTATCCGGAGACCGCGCGGCGCCTGCGCGACGCCATGGCCGCGCGCGCGGATCAATGGACGCGCGAGCTGGACAACGTGCGGGTTGGGATGGAGGGGAAGGAGAAATAGGCGGCGCTCCACCCTCTTTTGTCATCCCGGCCGAGCGCGTCGCGCGAGAGCCGGGACCCATAGGGTTTTGCGAATTGATGGGTCCCGGATCGGCCCTTCGGGCCGTCCGGGATGACAACGAGAATCACACCTCCACCGCCAGCGTCACCGGAACATGGTCCGAGGGCTGCGCCCAACCGCGCGACTCCCTGGAAATCTTGATGCCGCGCAGATTATCGGCCAGCGCCGGCGCGACCCAGATATGGTCGAGACGGCGGCCCTTGTCGGCGGTTTTCCAATCAGGCGCGCGGTAGCTCCACCAAGTATAAAGCTTCGCCGGTTCCGGCACGAAATGGCGCATGGCGTCGAACCAGTTGCCGCCTTTTTGGAAAGCCGTGAGCTTCTCGCATTCCACCGGCGTGTGGGAGACCACGCGCAGCATCTGCTTGTGGCTCCAGACGTCGTTTTCGAGCGGCGCGACATTGAGATCGCCGACCAGGATGGCGCGGCTCTTGTTATCGCAGCGCAAAGTCGCGCAGTCGCGCAGCTCATCCAGGAAAGAGAGCTTATGGGCGAATTTCGGATTGATTTCCGGATCCGGGATGTCGCCGCCCGCCGGCACATAGAAATTGTGCAGCGTCACCGGGTCGCGCAGCCCGGCGCGCTCGCCCAGCACCGCCGAGATGTGCCGGCAATCGGTCTTGCCGCAGAAGCTCTGAATGTTGAAGCTTTCGAACGGCAGGCGCGAAAGCACGGCGACGCCGTGATAGCCCTTCTGCCCGTTCAGCGCGACATGCTCATAGCCGAGGCGCTTGAAGCGCTTGAGAGGAAATTTGTCGTCCGGAGACTTGGTCTCCTGCAGGCAGAGGACGTCCGGCCGCGCGGCCTTGATGAAGCGCGCGACAAGGTCGATGCGGAAGCGCACCGAGTTGACGTTCCAGGTCGTGATCGTGAGCTGCATGGAAGCCAAGAAAATAATGCTTCAGTTCAAACGCACCACTTTGCAGCGGCGCACCCCTGAAACGTGAACGCGCTAATTATCGCGGCGGCTGGTGTTGATGGTGAAGATGCTCGGGTCCGGCCGTGTGGTGCTGTCGAGATTATACACCGCGACGGTGGTGTCATAGCCCTGGGCGTCGGTGACCGTCCATTGCTTGATCTGCAACGTTTTTGCGTCGAACATCATCATCAGGCGGCTGGTGCCGATGAGCGGCTGTCTTTCCTCGACCACGACGGTGACGAAGATATCGTCGGCATAGACGCCGACGATGTTGGTCTCGCGCAGCAGATCGATGCGTTCGGACAACAGGAAGCGCAGCGGGGTCTGCGACAGCGGGAACAGATCCTGGGTATCGAGTGTGCGGTTGCGGACCGCGACCAGCCGGCCGTCGGCGGTGATGTCGATCGGGCTCGGCGGGTTGTATTCGAACTTCATGCGTCCCGGCTTCTGCATATAGAACTCGCCCTCGGTCTTGCTGCCGTCGGGCCCGACCTGGACGAAATCCCCCATCAGCGTTTGCACGCTGGAAAGATAAAGGCTGACGCGATCAACCAGCGAGCGCTGGTTCTCATCAAGCGCGAGCGTTTTACCAGGCGCCGCCCTGGCTGCGGTGGGCTGGCTGACCGGCACGCCGGCGGTTTGCTCCGGCGGTTGCGCCGCGGGCTGGCCGGTCTTGGGCAGGGGAGCGGGAACGGGCAGGGGTATCTTCTCGACGGGAGCCGCGGCTTGCGGCGCCGGTGCCGGAGGCGCCGCGGGCTGCGCCGGCACTGTCGGGGGCCATGGCCATATCTGGGCAAACACGGGCGCCGAAAGCGACAGCCAGATCAGTGTCCCGAGAACGGCCGTCCGGCCCATCTAGTCGCTCCGTTTGCGCCCTGCTTGATCGAGTTAACGGCCGCCTGTGGCGATTTCGCGGCTCGCACGGCACTTAGCCGACTTAATAGGCGAAGGCTGAATACTCAATAGGGCTCGTCTACCAGGATCTCGCGTTTTCCCGCGTGATTGGGCTGGCCGACCACGCCTTCCAGCTCCATGCGTTCCATGATCGACGCCGCCCGGTTGTAGCCGATCTGCAAACGCCGCTGGATGTAGCTGGTGGAGGCCTTGCGGTCGCGGGTCACGATCTGCACCGCCTGCTGATAGAGGTCGGTGGCGTCGCCCGCGCCCATGCCGCTCGCGTCGAACACCGGATTGCCGTCCTCGTCGACGTTGTCCTCGGCGGTGACCGCCTCGAGATATTGCGGCACGCCCTGCGACTTCAAATGCCGCACGACCTTTTCCACCTCTTCGTCGGCGACGAAGGGGCCATGCACGCGGCTGATGCGGCCGCCGCCGGCCATGTAGAGCATGTCGCCCTGGCCGAGGAGCTGCTCCGCGCCCTGCTCGCCCAGGATGGTGCGGCTGTCGATCTTCGACGTGACCTGGAAGGAAATGCGGGTGGGGAAGTTCGCCTTGATGGTGCCGGTGATGACGTCCACCGAAGGACGCTGCGTCGCCAGGATGACGTGGATGCCGGCGGCGCGCGCCATCTGCGCCAGGCGTTGGATCGCGCCTTCGATATCCTTGCCGGCGACCATCATCAGGTCGGCCATCTCGTCGACGATGACGACGAGATAGGGCAGGGGCTCGAGTTCAAGCTCCTCCTTCTCGTAGATCGCCTCGCCGCTCTCCTTGTCGTAGCCGGTGTGCACGGTGCGCGTGAGCGTCTCGCCCTTGCCGCGCGCTTCCGCGAGACGGTCGTTGTAGCCGTCGATGTTGCGCACGCCGAGCTTCGACATTTTCTTGTAGCGCTCCTCCATCTCGCGCACGGCCCATTTGAGCGCCACGACCGCTTTCTTCGGATCGGTGACGACGGGCGTGAGCAGGTGGGGAATTCCGTCGTAGACGGAAAGCTCCAGCATCTTGGGATCGACCATGATGAGGCGGCACTGGTCGGGCTTGAGACGATAGACCAGGCTCAGGATCATGGTGTTGATGGCCACCGACTTGCCGGAGCCGGTAGTGCCCGCGATCAACAGATGCGGCATGCGGGCAAGATCGACGATGACCGACTCGCCGCCGATGGTCTTGCCGAGGCAGAGCGGCAGCTTCGCGGTCGTGTCGTTGTAGTCGTCGTCGTCGAGCAGTTCGCGCAGATAGACTTTTTCCCGCACGGGATTCGGCAGCTCGATGCCGATGGCATTGCGGCCCGGCACCACCGCGACGCGCGCGGAGAGCTTGCTCATCGAGCGCGCGATATCGTCGGACAGGCCGATGACGCGCGACGACTTGATGCCCGGGGCGGGCTCTAGCTCATACAGCGTGACCACCGGGCCGGGGCGGGCATTGATGATCTCGCCGCGCACGCCGAAATCGCTCAGCACGCTTTCCAGCGCGCGGCCGTTTTCCTCGATCTCGCTGTTGCTCAAGGTGGAGCGTTCGGAAGCGCGCGGCGCGCGCAGGTGATCGAGCGGCGGCAGCACATAGCCGCCGGAACTCCGGCGTGCCGGGCGCGCGGCGCGGCGCTGACGGCGGCGCGGCGCCGGCTCATCGGCGTCGTCCTCTTCCTCCGGCTCGTCGTCCTCGGGTTCCGCGTCTTGGGCGTTCCCAAAGCGCGGCTCGAGGCGGGCCCGGTCCCAGGCATGCGGGCGCACGGGCGCGGCAACAGGCCGGGTGAAGAGAAGCCGCAGGCGCGCTTTCAAGCTGAGCAGCGCGTGGACGAGCCAGCCCAGCGAAATCGAGGCGCGTTCCTCGCCGTCGAGATATTCCTCGCGGTCGTCTTCGCGCTCATCGTCCTCGGCGGCATCCGGATCGCGCCAGATTGCACCGGCGGCGATGGCGAAAACAAACAGCGCGGCGGTCCCGATCACCGCGGCGAGGATCAAGCGGGTCGTCCCAGCCAGCGGGCCAAACAGCGCGAGAGGCAACCGCAGCACGGCGTCGCCGATCACGCCGCCCAGTCCCGTGGGCAGCGGCCAGGTCGCGCTACGCGGAAGGCACGAGGCAAAGCCTGCGATCAGGACCGCCGCGACAAACCACAGCAGCAGACGCCAGCGCTCGCGATAGAGCGAGCGATGGGTGAGAAGCCGCCAGCCGAGGATCGCCAGCAGCAGCACGAACACCACGGAAGCCAGCCCGAGAAGCTGCATCAGCAGATCGGCCGTGATCGCGCCCGGCCTGCCGACCATGTTGTGCACCGGCGCATTGGTCGCGTGGCTGAGACTGGGGTCCTGCACCGACCAGGTGCCGAGCGCGGTCGCTCCCACGAAGGCCAGCACAATTAATGTCAGCCCGGCCAGCTCGCGCAGCCGGCGGCGCACCACTTCGTTGAAGTGGTCGGAAAGGACGGCGATGGTGTCGAGGCCGCGCTCGATGACCGACATATGCGCTCCCTCAACCGAGCACGGCGACAAGGCGGTGCAGCGCCTCCGCCGTGGTTGTGTTGTCGTGGACCATGGCGACGCGGATATAGCCCGCGCCGGGATTGCTGCCGTCCGCCTGATCGCGGGCGAGATAGGGGCCGGGGATGACGCGCAGCCCGGCGTCGCGCCACAGCTTCACGGTCACCGCTTCATCGCCGCCATAAGCGGAAACGTCGAGCCAGAGAAAGAAGCCGCCGGCCGGGCGGCGATAACCGTAGCGGCCGCCGATGATCTGGTCGGCGAGATCGAATTTTTCGTTATAGAGGCGGCGGTTCTCCTGCACATGCGCTTCGTCGCCATAGGCGGCGATGGCGACATGCTGCGCCGGAACGGGCACCTGCGGCGCGGCCACATTGCGCAACTCAAGAAAGCGCGCAAGGAAACGGCGGTCGCCCGCCGCGAAGCCGACGCGCAGGCCGGGCAGGTTCGAGCGCTTCGAGAGCGAATGGAAGACGACGACATTGGCGAAGTCGGGACCGGAGGCTTCGAGCATCCCGGCGGGGGGAATGTCGCCGTAGATCTCGCAATAGCATTCGTCGGCGAAGACCAGGAAGCCGAAGCGCCGCGCCAAGGCGTGCAGGCGCGAGAGATATTTGGCGTCGGCGACCGCGCCCTGCGGGTTTGATGGCGACGCGAGATAGAACGCGACCGCGCGCCCGAGCAGTTCGTCGGGCAGCGCATCGAGATCGGGAAGAAAGCCGGTCTCTTTCGTCGCCGGCAGATACACCGCCTCGCAATCGGCGGCCGATGCGCCTGCTGCGTAAGCGGCATAAAAAGGATTCGGGATCAGGATCGCAGGCCGGCCACTGCGCTTGGCGACCCAGCGCTTCGCGGTCACGGCGGCGAGAAACAAACCCTCGCGGGTCCCGTTGAGCACCAGCACTTCGCTATGCGGATCGACCGGGCGCGTGAGCTTGAAACGTCTTCCAAGCCAGCCGGCGGCGGCGGCGAGGAAAGGATCGATGCCCCGGTTCGCCGGATAGCGGCCGAAATCGGCGGTATGCGCGGCCAGCACGGGCCCGACGAATTTCGGCACCGGGTGCTGCGGTTCGCCCACCGACAAGGCGATGGGCGGCTTGCCGGGCTTCACGTCGGCCAAAAGATCGTTGAGACGCGCGAAGGGAGAGCGTGCGTCAGGAACCCCGGAAATGGGGGATGCAGACATGTCTGTCTTGGTCATCGACACGAACACTGAACAGGGGCCCTGGCCGCGAAAAGCCAGCATAAAAGGGCGGGGTTAAGACACGATTAACCATCGGCCAGCGGGTCGCCCAAAAAGCAAGAGGCCCCGGTCTTGCGACCAGGGCCTCTCGACGGCAAGGGGCGGCGCCGGGTAGCCGCCCCAAACCGTAACTCACATGTTGTAGGCGCGCTCGCCGTGGGAGGCGATGTCGAGGCCTTCGCGCTCCTCCTCAACGGTGACCCGCAAGCCGACCAGCATGTCGATCACTTTGTAGAGGATGAACGAGACGCCGCCCGACCACACCAGCGTGGTGAGTACCGCCACGCACTGCGCCTTCACCTGCGTGAACAGGTCGTAGTCGGCGATCTTGCCGGCGGTGTAGTCGAAGATGCCGGTGCCGCCGAGCGCGGGATTGACCAGGATGCCAGTCAGGATCGCGCCGATGATGCCGCCGACGCAATGCACGCCGAAGACGTCAAACGAGTCGTCGTAGCCGAAGGTGTTCTTCACGGTGGTGCAGAAGAACAGGCACACCGCTCCGGCAATCAGGCCCAGCACGATCGCACCCATCGGCCCGGCGAAACCGGAGGCAGGCGTCACGGCGACAAGACCCGCGACGCAGCCCGAGATCGCACCCAGCAACGAGGGCTTACCCTTCACCAGCCATTCCAGGAACATCCAGGACAAGGCGGCAGCAGCCGTGGCCACGAAGGTGTTGATCATGGCGAGCGCGGCAGTGCCGGATGCTTCCAGATTCGATCCGGCATTGAAGCCGAACCAGCCGACCCACAGGAGAGCGGCGCCGATCATCGACATGGTCAATGAATGCGGCGACATCAGCTCCTTGCCGTAACCGATGCGCTTGCCGATGACGAGCGCGCCGACCAGGCCGGCAATGCCCGCGTTGATGTGCACCACCGTGCCGCCGGCGAAGTCGATGGCGCCCCACTGGAACAGCCAGCCGGCATCCGCCAGGACCTCATCGAGCTTGCCCTGTGCGGCTGTTTTCGCCGCGGCATCGCCCGCGGCAGCCAGCGCTTTGGCGGCATCGACGATTGCGTCGGGGCCGGTCCAGTACCAAACCATGTGCGCGATCGGGAAATAGACGAAGGTCACCCAGAGCGGGATGAACAGCGCCACCGCCGCGAACTTGATGCGCTCGGCAAAGGCGCCGAGGATCAGCGCCGCGGTGATGGCCGCGAACGTCGCCTGGAAGCAGACATAGATCAGTTCGGAGATGGCGACGTCGGCGGTAAATGTCGCCGCCATGGAATCGGTGGTCACGCCGGCGAGGAAAGCCTTGGACAGACCGCCGATGAAGGACGAGCCGCCGGTGAAGGCCAAGCTGTAGCCGTAGATCACCCAGACCAGCAGCACGATGCAGACGGTGTAGAAAACCTGCGCCAGCACCGAGAGCATATTTTTGGAGCGTGCCAGACCACCATAGAACAGCGCGAGGCCGGGGATGGTCATCAGCAACACCAGGACGGTCGAAACCAGCATCCAGGTGTTGTCGCCCTTGTTGATGGCGGGTGCGGCGAGCGCCGGCGTCGCGGCCAGAAGGCCGACGGCCAGGGCGGCCAATCCCGCGCGGGAGGGTAGTTTCAGCGTCATGGTCAAACTCCTGTTCGCAATTTGTTGCAGGCGCGGGATCAGAGGGCCGCGGCGTCGGTTTCGCCGGTGCGGATGCGCACCGCGTGTTCGAGGCCGATGATGAAGATTTTTCCGTCGCCGATCTGGCCGGTCTTGGCGGCCGTGGTGATGGCGTCCACGACCCTCTCGACCTGCTCGGATGCGACGGCGACTTCGATCTTGAGCTTCGGCAGGAAGCTCACGGCGTATTCGGCGCCCCGGTAGATTTCGGTGTGGCCCTTCTGGCGCCCGTATCCCTTGACCTCCGTGACGGTCATGCCGTGCACGCCGATGGAAGTCAGAGCATCGCGGACGTCGTCGAGCTTGAATGGCTTGATGATGGCCATGACGATTTTCATGGGTTTGAATCCCCCTGCGCTCGTACTGCCTGATGCAGCCAGGCAACTCAGCTGAGCTCGGCCCGCGGAAATGTGACCCCCGGCGGGCAATGCCGGACACTCATAATCAAGGCCCGTGCCAGTTGCGGCGGCGGTGCCTAAGCCACTAACGAATCGTTACTTTTCGGAAGATGGCCGTTGGTGGAGGGTTGGCAGGCAGAATGGGCCGCCCAAAAGCGTCCCACTGGCGCATAATTTTTAGGCAACTCCTCAACGCCTGTCCAGAATTGCATATCCCTTAGGCATCGACAAACTTATTGACGTTCTCAAGCTACGCGGGGCTACCTTGGTTTTTTGGTCACGAAAATAATCGAGCGCAGAGGCCTTTAAGAGGAAAGCGGTCACCGGGAGTCAAAAAATTTAGTCCCGCTGAAGATTCGTTTTCTCATTCAAATAGCGGCTCAACATCGTCCGTGTGCGTCGGCCGCGGTCGAGATTAATCTCAGGCTTGTTCTCTTACCGCCAGAAGTATGCGGTTTTGGCTGGGTTTTCAGCACAGCCGCAACACGCCATCGCGCTGCTGCGACTTCCCCCGCGATATTTATTCCGCTTGTTAGTGGGTGCAACTGCTGGGGAAAATGTGTGCCCCCCTTGCCTATTTAGACGGGCACCCGGATCATTCTCGCGCATGGCTTAAGCTGATTCATAGGGCATGCGTTGGGAGGTGAGCCGCAGATTTCAGCTATCGGCGGCCCACCGATCCTAGCTGGCGCGCCCCTTTGCCCCGCAAGGGACATCGGGTGCTCCCCTGGCGTCAGGGGAAGTTGTGTAATGGCCGTCTCGGAAGGTGGCGGACGCCTGCCATCTTCCACCCAATCCCTAGGCCGTTAGCGCGGTCTAGGTTGTCGCCCCGAAAGGGGTTGACCAAGGTCCCCTAACGGGACCCTCGAGAGCCGTCTTCCTTCACTGGGGGCGGCTCTCTTGCTTTCTGCCCGATTCAAAAAGGACAGAATGTCCTACTTTGCTATCAGCAACCTTCAGTGTCACTTAATTTGTTACCAAGCCGGTAAGTCGTCCACTGCCAGCGGGACACTTCGCCGCTAAGTGACTGATATTGCTACATCGGCCTTTCTAGCGAATTACCTCCAACCCCTGCACGTCAGCGTGACCAAGCCATCCTTTTGCAAAAAATGATCGCACCCGGCGGATGAGGCCGGGCGCGACACCAATTTCGAGAGATCAGATCCGTTTTATTGCAACGCCTCCCCGTGCTGGCTGATGTCGAGGCCTTCGATCTCGCTCTGCTGGCTGACGCGCAGCGGCGCGAACATATCGATGACTTTGAGCAGCCCCCATGTGAGCACGCCGGACCATATGATCGTGACCACGACTCCATAGGCCTGGATTAGCACCTGGCGCGCGTTGCCTTCGAGCAAGCCGGTCAGCCCGGCGGGGGCTTCCGGCGTGGCCGACAACACGCCCGCGGCGAAAACGCCCGTCAACAACGTGCCGGTGAGGCCGCCGACGCCGTGCACGCCGAAGACGTCGAGAGAGTCGTCATAGCCGAGTTTCTGCTTGAGCTTGGTGCAGGCCCAAAAGCAGACGGCACCGGCGATGATGCCGATGAGCAGGCCTTGCCATGGCAGCACGAAACCGGACGCGGGCGTGATGGTGCCGAGCCCGGCGACCGCGCCGGAGATCATGCCGAGCACCGAAGGCTTGCCGCGGGTCCACCACTCCAAGAACATCCAGGTGAGCGCGCCGGCGCAGGCGGCGAGGTGCGTGGCAACGATGGCGAACACCGCGCGGGAATTCGCACCCAACGCCGAGCCGCCGTTGAAGCCATACCAGCCCACCCACAACAGGCCGGTGCCGATCACCGCCAGCGACAAATCGTAAGGCGCGAGATTATCGGAGCCGTAGCCGCGCCGCGCACCCAGCACATAGGCGGCTACAAGACCGGCCACACCGGCATTGAGATGGACGACCGTGCCGCCGGCGAAATCCAGAACGCCCGCCGCCTGGAGGAAGCCGCCGCCCCAGACCCAATGCGCCAGCGGCACATAAACCAGCAGCAGCCAGCCGGCCGCGAACCACACGAAGGCCGAGAAGCGCATGCGATCGGCGACCGAACCCGCGACCAGCGCGACGGTGATGACGGCGAAGGTCATCTGATACATCACGAACAGGATTTCAGGGATGGTTGGCGCCAGCGCATGCGCGGTTTCCAGGCCGATTCCCTTGAGGAATATGCGATCGAATGTGCCGATCACCGGGCCGTCGCCGCTGAACGTGAGCGAATAGGCAACCGCGAACCACAGGATCGAGCAGAGCCCAACGGCCACCAGGCTTTGCGCCATGGTGGCCAGCACGTTCTTCTTGCGCACCATGCCTGCGTAAAAAAGCGCGAGGCCGGGAAGCGTCATCATCAGCACAAAGGCTGTTGCGACGATCATCCAGGCCGTGTCGGCCGGATCGATCTTCGATGCTTGCGCAAAAGCCGGTGAAGCGGCGAAGCTTGCAATAGCGGCGATGCCGAATCGAATCGCAATGCCGCTGCGTGACGCCCGTGTCGTCATTGGTTGTCTCCCCCTGTCCCTGGATGATGCTTAGAGCGCGTCGTTGTCGGTTTCGCCGGTGCGGATGCGGACCGCCCGCGAAATATCGGTGACGAAAATCTTGCCGTCGCCGATCTGGCCGGTCTTGGCGGCCGACGCGATGGTTTCGACCACACGGTCGGCCTGCCCGTCGGGGATCGCGACTTCGATGCGAACCTTCGGCAGGAAATTCACGGCATATTCGGCGCCGCGATAGATTTCGGTGTGGCCCTTCTGGCGGCCATAGCCTTTGACCTCCGCGACCGTCATGCCATGCACGCCGATGGCGGTAAGCGCGTCGCGGACTTCGTCGAGCTTGAAAGGTTTGATGATGGCAATCACGAGCTTCATGACCGGCTCTCCCTGTTGTCGCCGGTCAAAAAGTTATCATTGGCCGCTGAAAACCGTGAAGGTTCAGAGCCTGGCGTCCCGGCGACGCTGCCAGACCTTCTTCAAACTTCGTGCCGCGCGGGGTGCCGGGGGCTATGTCGCTGTAAAGTCTAAGTTTCTCTTGCCGAAGGATGATCCAGGCGGCCCTGTGGCCATGCCTGAAACAACAGCACTCTGATTAATTTATTCGCAGCCGAATGCCTGATTGGGAAGCTGTCCGCCTAGGCCCTGAGCAGATCAGGCCTCCGGCCGGCGCACGCGCACGAGGCCTTCCTGCGCCACCGAAGCCACCAGCCGGCCGTCCTGGGTGAAGATCAGGCCGCGGGAAAAGCCGAGTCCGCCATACATGTTCGGGCTGTCCTGCGCATAAAGCAGCCACTCGTCGGCGCGAAAGGGGCGGTGCAGCCAGAGCGCATGATCGAGGCTGGCGGCCATGATGTCCTTCTCGAACACGGAGCGCCCATGCGGGATCAGCGACGAATCGAGCAGCGTCATGTCGCTGGCATAGGCCAGCACGCTTTGATGGATGGCGGGATCGTCGGGCAGACGCGCGGTGGCGCGGATCCACACATGGAATTTCGCATTGTCGAACTTCTTTCCGAGATAGCGTTCGAACTCCACCGGACGCAGCTCGATCGGGCGCTCGCGCTCGTAATAGCGGCGCACCGGGTCCGGCATCATCCGCATGACGCTCTGCTTGACGTCGTTTTCGGTCGGCAGCTCTTCCGGCTTCGGCACGTCCGGCATTTTCACCTGATGCTCGAAGCCGGGCTCATCGGCGTGGAACGATGCGGCCATGGAGAAGATGGGATGGCCGTGCTGGATCGCGATCACGCGCCGGGTGGTGAAGCTCTTGCCGTCGCGGATGCGGTCGACTTCATAGATGATGGGAACCTTGGGATCGCCCGGCAGCAGGAAATAAGCGTGCAGGGAATGCGGCGGGCGGCCTTCGACGGTGCGGCAGGCGGCTACCAGTGCCTGACCGATCACCTGGCCGCCGAACACGCGCTGCCACGTCACCGCCGGAGAACGGCCCCGAAAGAGGTTCACTTCCAGCTGCTCGAGATCGAGAAGGGCGAGGAGGTCCTGGACGGCGGAGGACATTTCAGGGCTCGCAAGCGGCAATGAAGCGCCTGCTTCGCGGCGCCGGGGAATGATCCTATACTGAACACATAATGGCGCCCAAGCGTAGCAAGCAAATCGACGTATTGATCGGCGGCGGCGGATTCGCCGGCCTCGCGCTGGCGATCGCGCTGCGCCAAGGGCTGGGCGAGAGCTTCGCCGTCACGGTCGCCGACCCGGCTTTTGCGCGCCCGAACCCCGGCGATGCCCGCGCCTCCGCCATTGCCACCGTCGCGCGGCGCCTGTTTCAAACCATCGGCGTGTGGGACAGCGTCGCCGGCGAGGCGCAACCCATACTCGATATGGTCGTCACCGACAGCCGCCTGGAAGACGCGGTGCGGCCCACCTTCCTGTCCTTCGAAGGCGAGATCGCGGACGGCGAGCCGTTCGCCCACATGATCGAGAACGGGCCGTTGTTGGCGGCACTGGCGGCGAAGGCGCGGGATGTGGGCGTCGAGTTGCAGCCGACCGGGGTTGCCCGCTTTGATGAGGTGAAGGATGGCGCCCGCATCCAAGTTCATTTGACGGACGGAAAAGAAATTTCATCGCGGCTTCTGGTCGCGGCGGACGGCGCGCGTTCGGTGATCCGCGAGCAGGCGGACATCGCGACCCATGGCTGGGACTATGGCCAATCGGGGATTGTCACGACAGTATCGCACGAGCGCGATCACCGCGGACGCGCGGAAGAGCATTTCCTTCCGGCGGGACCATTCGCAATCCTGCCGCTGAAGGGGCGCCGCTCCTCGCTGGTGTGGACGGAAGAGACGCGCGAGGCGGAACGAATCATCGCGCTGCCCGATGAAGAATTTCACGCGGAGCTTGAACACCGCTTCGGATTGCATCTCGGCGAGATCAAGGCGGAGGGCGCACGCCGCGCCTTTCCGCTCGGGCTGCATGTCGCGCGCTCCTTCATCGCCGACCGGATCGCGTTGGTCGGCGACGCCGCGCATGTGATTCATCCGATCGCAGGCCAAGGGCTCAACATGGGGCTGAGAGACGTTTCCGCGCTGGCCGAGGCGATTGCCGATGCCGCGCGGCTCGGCCTCGATCCCGGGGGCGCTCAGGTGCTCGACCGCTATCAGCAATGGCGGCGGTTCGACACCATGGCGATGGGTGTTGCGACCGACGGCCTCAACCGGCTGTTCTCCAACCGCTCGGATGTGCTGCGCGCGCTACGCGACGTCGGCATGGGCCTGGTGGATCGCGCGCCCGTGCTCAAGCAGTTCTTCATCCGTGAAGCTGCGGGGCTGGTCGGCGACGTGCCGCGATTGCTACGCGGCGAGGCGTTGTAATCTTCCCTCTCCCCTTGTGGGAGAGGGTGCCCGAGCAGAGCGAGGGCGGGTGAGGGGTCTTCTTCATAACAAATTTTACGAAGCGACCCCCTCACCCGGCTCGTTGTTCGCCCGCGCTCACAACTCGCCACCCTCTCCCACGAGGGGAGAGGGGAAACAAGTTACGGCAAATCCAAAGACCTAAGTCATCGGCACAACAGCGACGTGATCCTGAAAGGCTTTCCGGGCGGAAAGCGCGGCATACCATCGCTCGACATTCGGCAACGATGGGTGATCAGGAAATAAAAATAGATAGCGGTGCGCCATGAGGGCGAGTGGAATATCGCCCATGCTAAATGCGTCGTCGGCCAGGAAACGAGTCTTGCCGAGTTGCGCGTCGACAATCTGCAATGCCTCGGTAAATTTAATGCGTGCGGCCTCAATCGCGGCGTGATCGCGTTTTTCCGGCGGCGTGCGCACCAATCCCCAATAGGTTGTCACCATCAGCGCGTTCACGGTGGAAAGTTGCCAGTCCATCCATTGGTTCGCGCGCGCACGCGTCGCGATGTCGGACGGCGCGAGCGTGCCCGCGCCGTATTTGCCGGACAGATAGCGCACGATGGCATTTGATTCCCACAGCACGAGATCGCCGTCCTTGATCGTCGGCACCAGGCCGTTGGGATTCATGGCGAGATAGGAGGGCTCGCGATTTCCGCCGAATGCGCCGCCGACCTCCACATGCTCATGCGGAAGTCCAAGCTCGCCCACGGTCCACATCACTTTTTGAACGTTGGACGAGTTCTTGCGTCCCCAGATCTTCAACATGGCTTAGTCCCGTCTACTCTTTTCCCTCTCCCCTTGTGGGAGAGGGTGGTTCCGAGCGCAGCGAGGGACCGGGTGAGGGGGTCTCTCGTGTGAATCTTGCGAAGCGACCCCCTCACCCGGCTCGGAC